>Ga0265297_10000306_pt1 | contig 159481 bp, 140 predicted proteins | sample Munlanlwell13791_FD_192502 | JGI IMG/M metagenome (GOLD analysis project Ga0265297, IMG submission 192502) | Leachate microbial communities from a municipal landfill in Southern Ontario, Canada - Leachate well 137-91 | ecosystem: Engineered > Solid waste > Landfill > Unclassified | place...
TGATAGTTGAGGGCGTCTTTCGGACTAATATCAAGTCCGCTCTTCGCCGCTGCTGTTGCCAGAGTAATGAGCTGTCGCGCCTTGTCAATGTCGGCTTGCGTCGTTGGTGAAATACTGCCGGCTTCCTGAACGTAGGTTTGTCCGAGGGCGTAATAATAGGACGGCTCACGGCCATTGAGATCAATCGCCCGGCTGAAATTCTTCTCGGCCTTTGCATAATCTCGGCTGATCAAAGCCCGGCTGCCATCGGCATAACGGAAATCACCAAGCCAGATTGTTACCGCCCCGTAGAGAAAGGCTAAGCCCAAGACCACCAACAGAGAAAATGCAATCGAGCTGAAAAAACCTGAGGCAGGCGATGGCTTTGCCTCGAGAACCTGGGTTTCATCCTTTGTAAACAGACTGACTCCGAGCGCCAAGAATAGCCAGAGTAGGAAAACAAGAACGAACGAGAAGGGGTAGAAAAAACTGACCACAAAAAGCCCCAGCCAGGAAAGGATGACCGTCAGGGCAATGAACCAGGTGGTATGATCGCCACGTTCTTTGACGAGCAACCGGATGGTCCGCCAGCCATGGCGCACGAACAGCCAGAGCCAAACGAGCGTGACAATAATTCCGGTCGTTATGAGTATTTGCAGGAATTCGCTGGCACCCTTCAGAAAATTGAGATTCCAAATATTCGTGTTATTGAACGAGAGCGGACGGTGCGTCGCAAACGCCCAAGAAAACATCTCCGGTCCGGTACCGAAGAGCGGCGCTTGCCGAAGCGTGGATTGAGCAATCGTCCAGGTCGTACCTTGACCGAGAACCACGTCGTCGGGAATCTGGATGTTTGTGACGGCGCTGACATTAACAAAGGTAAGGATTGCTGCCACGATCAGGAGAACTGTCGGCAAGATCGCCCACCGTGATTCGATATCACGCGAACGGAGGGTCAAGAAAATCAGAAAAACGAAGAGCAGCCCGATCAGAACATACCAGACCATATTGATATCGATCAGAACAAGAACGACATATTCAAGAAGTCCAGCGATAATCAGGAACAGCCGCCAGCCCGGTTTCTTTGAAACAACCAGTAGACTCAAACTGGCTGTCAGGATCACCGCCAAATAAATCCCGAGGACGACCGAAGAATTAAAGACGGGATTAAAGGTAATTGCCTTCGTCGCTTCGGAGCCGAAAATATACACCTGCAACATTTGAAGGAAACTGATCAGGGCGACGAGGCCGCCGGCAACCAGTGTTGTCTTGAGAATTTTCAGGATGTCTTTGATTGCCCGAAAATTATTTACTACCAGAAAATAGAACAAGACCAGGAACAGCACCACCACAACGCTGTGATGGTAATAATTGGCTGTACCGACTACGCTGGTATACCAGTTCTTTGAAAAAAGCGTTACCAAAATATACAGAAGGCCAAAGATCACCACCGGTATATCCAAGGCGGTCCGGCGGAATCGGAAACCTTTTCGGAAAACAATCTTGCCGAGCCAGGCCAGGACACCGATCAGCGTCAGCAGGCTGAACAAGAGCGTTTTATTTAGATCGAAAACCGTCCGGGTTGTCGTCAAAAAGAAGAGCGGCACGAGCAAGACCGCCAGATAGACCGCCCCTCGGATAATAAAGTCAAAAATGGAATTCGCGTCCTTGTGAAACAGACCCGAGAGAGAAAACCGGCTGCGCTGTTGGATGATGTCCATACGTGCGTATAAAATTATGAAGTAAGTTTATTGATTAAGGCTCGGAGTTCTTCGTCGGAGTAAAACTCGACACGAATCGCGCCGCGGCCTTTGCGTTTACTAATTTTTACCTTGGTTCCGAGAACACCGGCAAGCCTCGCCTCATACTCGGCCACTTGCGGATCACCGCCCAGAGAGCGTCGGTGCGTCCGGACGGTCACTTGTCGGATCTGTTGTTCAACATCACGAACAGTGAGTTTTCCCGCCACAATCCGCTGAAAATACTTGAGCTGTTCGGCCGGCGTCGGTAAACTTAAAAGGGCTTTCGCGTGACCCTCCGAAATCCTGCCATCCATTATAGCCCGTTTGATGTCATCAGGCAAATGTAAAAATCGAAGGGTATTTGCCACCTGGCTCCGGCTTTGGCCGATCTTTTTCGCAACCTCGTCCTGCGTCAGGCTGAATTCTTCAATGAGCTGGGAATACGCCCGCGCCCGGTCGATCGCGTTCAGATCTTCGCGCTGGATATTCTCAATCAAGGCGAGCTCGAGCTTCTCCACTTCTTCCGACGGCCGGGCAATGACGGGAACGGTCTTTAATCCGAGATACTTCGCGGCTTGAAACCGGCGCTCGCCAGCGATAAGTTGATACCCGTTCCGGACCGGCGTCACGAGAAGCGGTTGCAGGATGCCGTGGACCTTGATCGAGTTCATCAGATCCTCCAAGTCATGACGGTCTATTTTTGAGCGCGGCTGACGCGGGTTCGCGGTAATTTTATCCAAGGGTATTTCTAATACTTCCTTTTTCGAGCCGGTGGAATCGGCGGCGGCCGAACTGACCGAGGTCGGAATAAGTGAGCCTAAACCGCGACCAAGACCTTGATAGCTACTCATGTTTGGTATTGTTAGTTAATGGAAATTCCGTTTCAATAACCTCGCGGCCAAGACGTTCATAGGCCCGGGCCGCCCGTGACGAGGCGGCGTAATCGCGGATCGGCTTCCCGTGACTGGGCGCTTCGGCCAGTTTAATGTTCCGCGGGATGACGGTTCTGAAAATCCGGTGAGGAAAATATTTGTAGAGTTCATCCATCACTGCTTGGGTCAGGCGGTACCGCGGATCATACATCGTCATGACCGCGCCCAAGACAGCCAGTTCCGGTTTGAGATTTTTTTTGACCAGGTCGATGGTTTGGAGCAGCTGGCTTAAGCCTTCGAGGGCGTAGTATTCGCACTGGACTGGGATCAGTACCTCCTGGGAAGCCACCAGCCCATTCACCGTCAAGAGGCCGAGCGAGGGCGGACTGTCGATAATGATATAATCATAGTCAGAAGTGATCTCCCGAAGGTTGTCGTGGAGCAAAAATTCCCGCCGCGGCAGATTCACGAGCTCAACCGTTGCTCCGGCCAGCGAGATCGTAGCCGGCGCGACGTTCAAACCGTATAAATGGGTATCATGAATGACTTCGCGCACCGACATCGGCGAGACAAGTACCTCATAAATGCCCTTCTCGAGCTCGCGGTGGTTGAAGCCAAGACCGCTCGTGGCGTTGGCCTGCGGGTCAATGTCAATAAGCAGCACATATTTTCCAAGCGCCGCGAGCGAGGCGCCGAGATTTATGGCCGTTGTCGTTTTTCCTACGCCCCCCTTCTGATTGACGACTGAAATTATCCGGGACATATTCAAAAAAGATGGTTAGGTAACTGCCGTTAGTATACAAGAAAATCAAATATTTTTCAATGCTCGAATGTCGGTCAATCCCGCCTGGGATGAAATTGACAAAGCGGCGGTATTTCCGTACCATTATTGGCGTGCGCCGGAGTGGCGGAACTGGCATACGCGCGCGACTCAAAATCGCGTTCCCGCAAGGGATTGAGGGTTCGACTCCCTCCTCCGGCACCAGCTGGCCTGGACAAAAATACGGAAATAACTGGAATATAAAAAAACCGGATGCGTGTCCGCGTTTTTTTATTCCTTATGCTTCTGAAGTGGCGCTTTGTTGTCGCCAGAGGGCTGCGTACAGTCCGCCACTGTTCAGCAACGTCTGATGATTTCCCTGTTCAATAATTTTTCCTTTTTCCAGGACATAAATCCGGTCCGCCCGTGCAATCGTTGAGAGCCGATGCGCGACGAGCACGGTAATAAGGTTTGGCCGCGTCGCCACCACCTGATCAATCGTTTCGGTGATCGCCTGCTCGGTGATCGAATCGAGGCTGCTGGTCGCTTCATCAAAAATTATCAGGTCGGGATTGCGCAGGAGCGATCGGGCAATCGCCAGCCGCTGTTTTTCACCGCCGGATATTTTGATCCCGCCCTCGCCGATTTTCGTGTCCAGCCCCAGTCCCCCGCGCTCAAGCAATGAGCTGGCAGCCGCGGCTGCCAGCACCCGCCGGCATTCGTCGTCTGACGCGTGGGGATTGACGAAGAGCAGATTTTCACGGATCGTGCCGGCAAAGAGCTGCGTATCTTGCGAGACAAGACCGATCTTTCGGCGGTATGCTTCGAGATCAATATTATCGAGGCGGATGTTATTAATACAGACAAGGCCGGCCTGAGCCGCGTACAGACCGACGATGAGCTTCATGATCGTTGTCTTGCCTGAACCCGACGGCCCGACAAAGGCGACTTTTTCGCCTGCTTGGACGCGGAAGTTTATATCGGAGATGGCCGGCCGACTGGCGCTCTGATGCTGGTAGCGCACGTGTTCGAACTCTATTGTTTGGAGCGGCCCGAGCGTCACTGCCTGAGCCGGTTTCGGCTCGGGTTTCATTATGAGGACGGCTTCGAGAATTTCCACGCTCGCGCGCGCCTCTTGATATTGCGTCGCGACTTGGCCGAAATCGGCCAAAGGCGTGAAAATAAAGAAGGAGTAGATAAACAAACTGAACAGTTGGCCGATCGTGATTTTACCGTCGAACAATAGCCAGAGCATGAGGAGTAGCAACGCGGAGCGCAAGGTATTTACCAATGTTCCCTGAATAAAACTTAAGCGCCGAATTATGCGTATTTTCCGAAGCTCGAGACTGAGTATCTTTTCGTTGACTGCATTGAGTCGTTTTATTTCCTGATCATCCAGGCCGAGGCTCTTCACCAATTCGACATTCCGGATCGTCTCAGTGGTTGAACCGGCCAGGTCGGCTGTTTCGCGCACAACATTCTGCTGGGCCTGTTTCACGCTGCGGCTGATGAGATAGGTAACGCCGGAGATAATCGGAATGACGAGAAAGAAAAGAAGTCCAATCGTCCAGTGGACAATGGTTGCATAGATCAAAACAAAGACAACGCCGACGGCCGCGAAAAAGACCGTGCTGATGAGACTGGTAATCAGTGTCTGGGTATCGGTCCGGGCCTTCTGTAATTTTTGCAGAAGTTCGCCGGAACGCTGGTCTTCAAAAACCGAATACGGCAACGAGAGTGCGTGCTCGACGCTGGTGGCATACAGCCGCGTGCCGAGCCGTTGGGTGATGACGTTGGTATAATAATCCTGGAAATTCTTTGCCACCCGGGAGACGAACGCCACGCCCATGGAGGCCAGCAGCCAAACGATAATGCCGCGGAAAAATTGACCGGCCGTGAAATGCCCGACCTGCTGGGCAAACCGGTCGATAATAATCCGGAATATTTGCGGATCCAACAACGAAAAAACTTGGTTAACCGCGGCCAGCGCCAACGCCAAAGCAAGTGTTTTCTTATACCGGCTGAGATATTTCCAGATAAATTTCATATTATTTTCGATATATTAGTATGAAAGATTATAGCATATTCTCGGCGGTCCTTCCAGACCGCTTGATTCTTTTGCTGAAGTAGTATAGTATACAAATGCACTAAACAGAGTGTTTTTTCGTAACGACGCGGGGTGGACCCGCCTTCGCTCGTACTATTGTTCGAGCTTCGGTCGGGCGAGATATCGTTTATCGACGTGATCTTGTCGTTCGAAGCTCTGACGACAGTCAGAGCGCAGTATGACGCGGGGTGGAGCAGTTGGCAGCTCGCAAGGCTCATAACCTTGAGGTCGCCGGTTCGAGTCCGGCCCCCGCACCCATAAACGACTCGCTGACGCTCGCATTTATGGCTGGCGCCCGCATGATTCGGCGAGTCATTTATGCCCTGTATTTGTTCCGAGTCAGGTAGGCTTTGATGAACACGGTTCAGGGCTGCTTACAAAAAAACGGCTTGGGGGCACTGAGGCTTGCATGATCTCGTGGCATTATGTGTATATACTTTTGAGTCAAAAAGATGCGCATTTCTACATTGGTTCATCGGATAATGTTTTTCATCGCGTACAACAGCATAATCTTGGATTAAACGTATCGACGGCACCGAGAAGACCGCTAACACTCATCTACTACGAAGCGCACCGTTCCAAAAAGGATGCATTACGAAGGGAAAACTATTTTAAAACCACCAAGGGTAAGGTAACGCTTCGGTCAATAATCAGGTCTTTTCTGAAAAGCACGGACAATGCCTCACCCCGGGTACTGCCTCTGGCGTGTACCCGAACGAAGTGAGTGGTTCACGCCAGGGTAGCTCAGCTGGTTAGAGCGTGGGACTCATAAGCCCAAGGTCGAGGGTTCGAACCCCTCCCCTGGTACCAGGCACCATCATTAAATACTATAGAATGCTGAAAAAAGTCTTAACGATCGTTCTTGGTGTTATCGGCTTTTCGACGATCGGCTACGGTTTTTTTAAACCCGATATAAAAGGCAACGATCCGATATATTTTGCCTCGTTTGTCGCAATCGTCCTGGTTACGCTCCTACAAGCCTGGCCAACAAGGAAGGTGGATAAAAAGAATAACGTCTCCTCGCTACCGCAATAATTCGACATTCTTCTTATTATCTGTATACCCTAATACATGTTTCTCACTACTCACGCCGCCGCGGGCGTTCTGATTAGCCAGCGTTTTGAGTCGCCGGTGGTCGTTTTTTTTGTCTCAATCGTCGTCCATTTTATCATGGACTTCATTCCCCACGGCGATGAAATGCTCTACCAGGAATGGGACGAAAGGAAGCGCCGTCGGGCAATACTGCTGGGGCTTATCGATTTTCTGCTGGTCATCGTAATGATCGGCGTGCTTTACAAGACCACTGAACTACCGCGCTTTGCCCTGGTTTCGGCCGGTCTCGCCGGTTCGCTGCTGCCTGATCTTGTCTCCCATGTTTTCCCATGGATTCATCAAAAATTCCGCGAAGTATTTATTTTCCGCTCGCTCGGCTTTTTAAAGAAGAAAATATTCCTACTCCACCCCCTGATGGAACGGCACAATATCCTGCATGACAAGTTTCATCAATTTTTCGATCAGTTCTTGGATTACCGGATCTCGCCGGCTGCCGGTTTGGCGATCCAGGTGCTTATCGTCGTCGTGTTTTTGATCTCTGAATTCCGTTAACATGTTTCTCACTGTTCACGCTTCAGCCGGTCTATTCATCGGTCAAACACTCCACCAGCCCGTCTGGTCGTTTTTTTGTGCGCTCGGCTCGCATTATCTGCTTGATATTATCCCGCACGGGGACGAAGGGATCGGTTGGTGGATACACGGCCGGCCGAAACGCATTTGGTGGATTGGCCTGGTCGATCTCAGCGCCGTTTTCTTGTTGGTTATGATGTTTTTTCACTTTCGATCAACTCCAAACGTCTGGCCATTTGTCTGGGCGTTGATCGGCGCCCTCTTGCCAGACTTTCTCTCGGAAACAAATTATCAAATACGCCAGGCCAGGGCGCCCCTCCATCAATTCGCCCAGACGATTAATAAAATCCCTTTCTTTGACCGTTTCTTATATACACATAATACCTTTCATCATCGGCTCCATTGGCTGATTAAACGCCACCTGCCTTGGCGCCTGGGCATACTTTTCCAATTCCTTCTCGCCGGCGCGTTTTTCATGTTGGCGTTATTATAAAAAAAAGAGGGGCGAGTTCCGAAGAACCCACCCCTGTGCTACATACCTGCGAGGACCGGCTCGTTCATCACGTGAATGATGACGCGAGCCGTTCCTTTGTTGTCGAAATAGCAGCTGACCCCATCCGTTTCGGGCTGATAGCGATTATCACCCTGGCGGACGGTGTCGTTGATGTCCAACCACAATGTCCCGCTGGCATTGACCTGGACGTAGCCGATCTGATCACCGGGCGGAAAGGCGGGAAACCACTCCCCGCGCTGGCCGATCCGGTAGATCAATGCACCGGCCGGCGCCTCTTTGGTGTAGAACCAGTTCGGCGCCCGGAAGATCCGAGGATAGGCCAGCTGGCCCTGGTGGAGACAGCCGCGGACATCGGCCGTGTATGTCTTCGTCGAGTCATCAGTGACTTCCCGAAGCCATTCGTACCGGGTCGAGTCCACCTGCTCGTACGCCAGGTACTGGCCTGGCCGTATCGTCAGCGCCACCGGATGCGGGCCGCGGCTCGACACTTCGAAGGCCACCAGATACCTGGTATCGTCGAGCTTTTGCGTGAGCGGGGGCGCAATGACCGGCCCGAGAGCTTCCCCATAGAAACCCTTGACGGGCTTATGGGTCAGTGACGGGAAGCCGACCTTGAGAAGGCCGGCGCCGCTCAAACCCAGTAGGGCCAGTGCAAGCATCATCGCGGGAACTAGTCGCGTTGCCCGGTTCATACCCATGGCAACCAGCGAAAGGATGAAGCCGAGCAAGACCATCTGGGAAGCGCTCTCGAAGCCGAGCCAACCGCTGACCGTGTGGAACAGGATCTTCAGATACAGCGGCATGCTCGCGGTCAGTGGCGGGATCAAGACGGTACAGGCGAAGAAGATGACGGCCATCTGAATGATAGCCAGTCCCTCCTTCCCGCCCGGCAGACTCGTCACCTTCCGCTTGATCATATACCGCGCGATCAGCCAGGCGAACAGGAGCGTGAGCAGCGGAATCGCGAACTGCATGGACTTGTAGATGTTCCAGGCGGTGTCGGGGTTGAACCAGGGATAGACCCTCTTGAGCGCGGCGACAGCCGACTGGTACTGCTCCGCCTGGCGCTGGAGCGCGGCGCCGACGTTCTCGGTCACCGGGTGAGTCTTGATATAGACAATCCTGGCCCAGAGGGGCTGGTTGTCTGTGTCGATGACCGACTGGTACTTCACATACCCGGGGATCGTGCAAACCGCGACAATGATGACAAAGAGCGGAACCACGATCCTCGTCAGCTTGGAGAGGAAGTAGTCGCCGAGCCCGATGTGCACCGGTTCGCCCGCGGTTGCCCTGGCTTTTCGTTTCTTGATCTCAACAATGCTGAAGACCACCGTCAAGATGTAGACGATGATCAGTAGCCACCAGAACCATGACATACCGTGTACCTCCGTTGAGTATGGAAGGGGCTACCCGTCACGAGCAGCCCCGACCAGTTCTACTTGCTTGCCGGAGGAGGCGGGCCTGAACCTTTCGATTCGTCCTTGCCTCCCTTTCCCTTGTCGTCGCCCTTGTCACCTCCGCCAGTTTTGCCCTTTCGTCCGATCAATTCGGCCGTCAAGGCGCTGTTTGCTTCCTGACCGCCACCGACGATGACGACAGCGCCGGGCGGAAGGTGCGTCAGCGTGTCCTGTTGAACCAGAGCGGCGGCGAGATCACCTTGACGGCGATAGGCCATGCCGCGTTTGTCGATGGCTGCCGCCTCGGCATCGGCCTTGATCTGCAGCGCTCTGCCTCTCTTGTCGGCTTCGTATTCGATACGTAACAGTTCTGCGTCCTTCTCGTCGGACGGGTTGACGTCCGTGATCGCCATGTCGGTGATCACAAATCCGAACCTCCGCAAGGAACGCAGCGCCTGGAGAACGCCCGCTTCGGCCGGCTTGAAGTTGACCTTGTCGCTGTCCGGCTCCATCTCGAGTGTCACCGGTTCGCCCTTGGCACAGCGTGACACTGTCGTTGAGAGCTTGTCCTTGTTGCCGTAGGCGGCGGTGAACGACAGTTTCCGGATCAACGACCGCATGAAATCGAGCAGGATCTGGACGACGGCGTGTTCCCAGTCGTCGACCTCATAGATCGCCCGATAGGGGTTGCGGATTCGGCCGAAAACGACGAAGCTAATAGACACAGCCGGCCCGCTCAGGGTTTCCGCTTTCGGAATGGTGATCTGGATGCGGATTTGCGCCAGCGAGAGATCGGACCGGAGCTTCCGTTCCTGGCACACGGGATGACCCTTGGCGTCGGTTGTCCAGACACCCAGCTCCCGGATCGGACGGATGACGTCAAATCCGGGGATGCCAATCACCTGAACACCGCCAAGCAGTTTCGCCCGCGGCTTCTCAAACGTCGGGCAATCTTCGATCGCCCAACGGATGTGATGCGCCGGCAGACGGAGATCGGGCGAGAATGCGGTTTCCTCTTGAAGTTCGTCGAGTGTGATGAGATCGTGTTGGTCGAACAGCTCAGTCCAGCCTTCCACCATCTCAAGACCTTCGAGTACTTCCATGACACGAGCCATTGACAGCCTCGGGCTTGCTTCTGTTGTCCACCTGATGAATGACTCGGCGAGATCGCGCGCACCGGCTTTGTCGAGCCGATCCGTGGCCGGATCTGCACCCAGCCATGACGTGGCCAGTGTGTCGGTCTTGATGGCGCGTGCTAAACGTTCAGCTAGCCATTTGCGCGTACGCTTCTCATCTTCAGGGAGATCTTCAGGTAGATTGCCGAGTGAGAGCAAGAACATGAGTCCGTTCAACCGTGATGACGCGACGCTGGTAATGTGGGTACGGTTGCGATACGCCCAGAGGATCCAGCGGAAGCGCTTCTCCCGCTCGACCACCCTGAACGTCGCTTCGTAGACGGTCGTGAGCCCGTAGTCCGCCTTCACCATTGAATCGATCGCGCCCACGAGGAGCACGAAGTAGATGATGATGGCGACGATCTCCGGAACAACATGACCCCGGGCAGCGATCAGGATGATTGCGATCACGATGACCGACATGACCAGAATGATCGACCAGTACGTCTTGCCCGGCCCGCTCACCATCAGATTGTTCTTGTAAAACAGCCCCAGCGCCTCCAGCCAGCCGACCGGGCGGCTGAGTTTCTGCCTCTGTTTGCGTCGATACCACCACCACCAGCCTCCGAAGAGGCCGGCGAGGATACCGACCACGAGCAGGGTCATAACCAGCTGCGTCAAACCGTGAGTAACGGTAGCCGCAGCGGACCGAAGGCCAACGAGTCTCAAAACAGCCAGAATCAGTAGAATGGCCACGGCAGCAATGAACAGCGGGTAGATAACCCGCAGCACACTCTTCCACCGAAACGTACGTCCGAACATGAGCCACCTCCTCAGGCTTTCGCCTCTATAACCGTTTGGATGCCCTGTATTTCCATGCTTACCCGCCGATTACCGCTAGGTTAAGCGTTACCAAACGAAAATCCGTAGATAACATGTCAAACAGCGAGTCTGACCCGCGATAGTAGCAAATTGTTTTCGTTTTGTCAAGGTCTTTGGAAAACAAAAAATCGCCAAACTGGGACGCGTGACGATACTTCTCTTCTTAGACCTTGTTGGATTGTGGAGGTCTGACCAGAAAAATAACCAAAAGACCGCAGATTATCGTAACAATCGAAAACCACTGGCTCGGATGCAGGTTGAAATACGTCAGTGGGTCAGACCCAATCAAGTCAGTCGCCCGCCAAAAATCGGCGACAAAGCGGAAAATTCCATAGAGGACAAAAAACAGTCCGCTCAACCAGCCGGGCCGGTCCGCGATAAATGTCGCCTTTCGCAATCGCCAAAAAATCATAAACACAACTAGCCCAAAAATGATTTCATAAAAAGCCATATCATGGCGGCTTGTTCCGTCAGCCAGTTTCACGCCCCATGGCACCGTGGTCAATTTCCCAAGATGGTCATGGACGAAGAAACAGCCGAGCCGGCCCACGGCCAGGCCGAGCGGCAACGAAAAGATGATTGTATCGGCATGCGCCCAAAACGGAAATTTCTTTATTTTTAAATAGAGCCAGCCGGCGAAGACAGCGCCGACCAAACCGCCGTAGATACCGAGTCCGCCTTCCCAAAGCTTGATAATATCAAGCGGCTGGTTTTGAAATTGCGACCATTCGTTTAAGACGTAAAATATCCGGGCACCGACAAACGCCGACACGATAATGACTATCGCTAAATCAAGTATTATCGCTACAGACTGTTTTTTCCGTTTTGCTTCGGACATGCTAAGCAGAACCCCGACCAATAAGCCGGCCGCCACCAATAAACCCCAAACATTTATCGTGATCGGTCCGAGGCTGAAGGAGTCTATTTCAAAATATGGGATCATCGTAACATCGAGTAAATAAAAAACGCATTGTCAGCGTCTTTTCTCTTCTTCAACTACCCTTGGCACGCTACCCGTGTGCTTTCAGAAAAATATGGAGATGCTCTTTTTCCATGATCGCCCCGCACTTGCAGCGCTTCGGTTCATCCGCGCTCGCCCAGCACCAGGGACAAACGTACCGTTCGCGTGAGAGCAAGCGGGCCTTGGTCGGTTGTCGGCGATAAGAAACTTTTACTTTCATACTGCCATCAATACTACAATTTTCTCGAAATGCCGGAAGTTGATGGACTGTTGAAAAGACGTAAAAACTGTGTATGAAACTGTTGAAAAGATCATTCTTTTGGCCAACGCCAGCTTAGTTCAGCGTCGCCGAATTTGTTCCGTTGATATCAAGGTTTTCCGGATTCAGTTCTGGGATAAACGCGTCAAGCAAGTCATAGAAATCCTGCTTGGTCAACGCTCCTTCGATCCGATACCCATTAATAAACATAGTTGGCGTTCCTTGGACACGGGCAGCCAATCCTTCTCGATAATCTGTTTTTACCTGCTCGGCATACTTCCGGCTCTCAAGACATTCGGTAAACACTGAAACGTCCAGTCCGATGCCCTGGGCAAGCGTGATCAGGCTCGCTTGGTCGTTGGCGGCCGGCTGCAGCCAGTACCGATCGTGGAAAAGCCAAAACTTTCCTTGTTCGTGGGCGCATTTACCCGCTTCCGCCAGTCGAACAGAGGTGGCATCAGTCTGCTCGACAAAATCCCGATAGATCAGTCGTACGCTTGTACCGTATTCAGACGCTATCTCTCGAACTGCCTGACTGGTTGCCTGACACTCTTCACAGGCAAAGTCCGAGAACTCAACTATGACGACCAGAGGTTTTGTTTCACCGATGGCCGGACGATCAATTGCCTCAACCTCGCGGTGCTGATCAGGCGACAGCCGGTCCACCGCTGACGTTGCTTGAGATTGACGGTCGTCAGCTGACGTTCTCGCATTGAATACATGATTCGTCCAGAGAATAATCCCGAGCCCGAGCAAAGACAATCCGATGACGAGCAACAACAACCCCCACCGACGGAATTGCCGTGATGAGGGTTTATTGGTCTGACGTATATTCATGTGCTCGGCCATGCGAAACCTCCTTTTCAACAAACTGCTTCGTACCGTTCGCGTGTCCGAGATTACTTGCCAATAATCGCTTTTACCTGAGCTTCAAGTGACGCGTATGGAACGGCGCCACCGAGTTCGGTTCCGTTCAAGAAATTGCCTGGCGTGCCCTGGACACCGTTGCTCGTACCGACGGTCGTATCGTTCGTGACGATGCTAGCCGTTGTCTTATTGGTGATGCAATCGTTAAATTGTGTCGCGTTCAAGCCAAGGTCCTTGGCAATCTGTTTGTACAGATCGGTGCCGAGAGTTGACTGATTTTCATATAGCTTGTCGGCGTATTCCCAGAAAATGTCATTCCCTTTCTGTTTGGCGGCGCACTCGGCGGCAATGGCGGCCGGCGTCGCCTCAGGATGAAAGCTGAGCGGAAAGTTCTTGAACACCCAGCGGACATCGTTCGGATATGCCTTCATCAGCTGTACCATCGTTTCATGAAACTTCTCGCAATACGGGCATTGGAAGTCTGACCATTCAAGAATCGTTACTTTTGCGTCTTTGTTGCCCCGGACATGATCAGTATCGGCAATGGCATAGTCGGTAGTCAGCGGCGCGCTGGGCGCAGTATTTGTATTGGTGTTGGCATTTGCGCCAGCGACTGCCTTATTGGCATTGTTGGTGTTGCTATTTTTTGCGGCTGTTTCTGGAAAACCGCCTTTAAAATAGATGCCCAGCATGATAAAAAATCCGATTGAAAACAAAAGCATCATGCCGCCGACTAGACCAAAGAGAAAACTGGCTTTGGCAGATAAGTTGGCGAAAATGCCTTTTACGCCTGAGACACCAGATGGACTTTCTGGTCGGTCTTGACCGTGATACCCTTCAGCATATTGCATAGTACGCGTTCTCCTTTAAATTAAAAAGTTAAGCAGCGTAACTAATAGTGTATAGTACGTGAATTTTATTAACTTGTCAAATAGCTTTTTCTCCACAGTCAGCCTTTTTACTGAACCTTCAGCTTGCTTTCAGCTTTTTTTATAAAATAATAAAAAAACTCTCGTTAACCCCTGGTTGGAATCATTACTTTTTACGATATTTCTTTATAACGATTACAATTGCCGTTGCGCCAAGTAACGGCCAGACAATCATAAAAATGGTCAGATAGAGCGTGCTCTTTTTTTGCAGACCATTACTACTTTCCTGTTCGGGATGCGCTAGATATTCATAATATTGGTCGAGGGCTTGCTGGGGTGAATCGCACCGCACCGCTTGGCATTGGATGATAGTGTTTTCAATCTCGCTCGTGATAGCGGCGCTATACCCGACATAGACATTCTTACCGACAAAGACAGTCGGAGTCTGCCGGCTCGGCATCTGATAGAGCGTCAGCAGGTCTTCAAAAATAGCCCGGTTGTCAGTGTCCGTGCTCACGTCAAAGGTCGCTAAAATAATACTATACTTGTTTTTGAAACCGGCCAGCGTATCATTCATCGATTGACAGCTCGGGCAGCCGCTTTCATAGAAATAAAACACTTCCACCGTTTCTTTCGCCTGGGTGGGTCGAGCGGCGAGTACCGCCGCAACGACGATAAGGCTGACGAGTAGGTATTTCTTCATCTTAAAAACGGACTACTTGTTTAGGCTGAAGCGGATGCGTCTGATCGTTCCGGCGAGGCGGTTGCGCTGGCTGAGGTTTTGGTCGCTGGTTATTATTCTGTTTATTTTTGGGGTGCTGGTTTGGTGGTGGCGGTTGACCGGGCCGCTTCATTTGTTTAAAAAATACCGGCTCTTGTTTGAGGGCCGTCTGCAAGCTAATCGCCTGCGGAACCGCTGGCTCATCTTCAACGATCTGAACACCCGTTTCTTCGTCAGCATCATTGCTGGCTAGATTTATTTTCACGCGCTGATTGGCGCCGCCCGTCTTCAGCTGGACGTCGCTCCGCGGACGACCATTGGTTGGCACTGTCTCAATCGCGCCATCATCGTCATCGCCGTTCTCGCTTGGTTCCACGCCGGCCCACCGAGATATCTTTTCCTCAACCACTTGGCGGGCGGTTGAGTACCGTTCCCGGGAAACCTTGATAATTTTTTCATGAGTCTCTTCTGCCTCGGCCGTGTAGAGAGGCGGCAGCCCTCGAGCTGAAAAAGGCTCTGAGGCAACGCCATCAATCATGAGTTTGAGGTACATTTCAAACTTGGTCAGGTTGACGAGATCGTTTTGCATGAAAATGGGCTCGAACTCCTTTTCGAGGAACTCCGCGTCGGCGGCGCCAACCCGGAAGCAAACTAAGGTACCAACGTTTCCGAAAACCGCCGCCTGAACCGTTTCGTCAAGCTGCTCAATGTATTGATGGGCGATAATCAGATCAAGCCGATATTTTCGGGCTTCGGACAGGATGTTCGCGAAACTCTCCGTGGCAAAATTTTGAAATTCATCCACGTACAGGAAGAAATCGCGGCGCTCTAATTCCGGCATATCGACCCGGCTCATCGCGGCGAGCTGGAGTTTCGTGATCATCATCGCGCCAAGCAAAGCGGCATTATCCTCGCCGATCCGTCCTTTCGACAGATTCAGTAACAGTATTTTCCCACTGTCCATGATATCACGCATGTCAATCGAGCTTTTTGTCTGACCGACAATATTTCGGATGATCGAGCTCGATAAAAATTGCCCGACTTTGTTCTGGATCGGAGAAATTGCCTCGGTCCGAAATTGATTGCTATAGGCGGCATATTCATCAAGCCAGAACGCCTTGAGAATCGGGTCGGTCAGGCGGGTGACAACCTTCTTCCGATATTTATTATCGACAAGCAGACGGGTAATGCCAAGCAGGGTTGAGCCGGGGTACTCGAGTAAAGACAAAACCGTGTTCCGAAGCACGTATTCCAACCGCGGGCCCCAGGAGTCAGCCCAGATTTTTTTGAATACGCCCACCAGGCCCGAAGCCACCAGATGTCGGTGAACGGGGTTTACTGACTCCAGGACGTTAAAGGCGATCGGATAATCAATATCAGCCGGATTGAAATAGATCACGTCGTTCGTTCGATTGGCCGGAATAAAATCAAGGAGTTTTTCGACCAGATCGCCGTGCGGGTCCACGACCGCAAGCCCGTGACCGGCCTGAATGTCAGAGACAATCATGTTCTCAAGCAGCGTCGTTTTTCCCATGCCGGTTTTTCCGATGACATACATATGCCGGCGCCGGTCATCCAATTTTATGCCAAAACGCCGTTTTTGATTACGGAAGTTCGTTTCTCCAAAAAGGGTGATGTAGTTTTTTGGCTCGGGCATTGTCATAGGCTAGGCAAAAGGCAAATTGGGTGGCGGCTGACCAGCCGGCGGTTTCGTTGGTTCGGCCGGCGGGGGCGTGCTTGGAGTGGCGGTCGGCGGCGCAGCAAAAGGCGGCGGCGTCTGCGGCTGAGGCTGGACCGGTAGAGCAGCTGGCGGCGCTTGTTGCGGTCGAGGCTGAGTTGGCACAGTAGTCGGCGGAGGCACGACCGGGGTAACGGACGGCTGGAATGGCCGAAACGATGAGCCAAATTCCTGCATCGGCAAGCCGGCCGGCGGTTCGCCGCGTTTGCTTTCGATCTTGCTCACCAGCGGCGCCTTCACGGTTAGGACCGGGAAGTGGAAGATTGTCGCCAGCTCCTCGATATTCATGATGATACCTTTTCCGGCCAGGCGCTGTTTATAGGTTTTCATCAACCGCCGTTGACGACGGGCAAGACGAGAATTGTTGAAAAAGATAAAATTACTTTTTGTAAACGTAACCTTGTCCGGCTTAAAACTGTTCATGTTCACGGTCGCGAACTGATTTAAGGCGCCAAAAACCGCGTTGATGCCGGTTCCTTTGTTTGTCAGCGCCTTTTCGGACAAATAGCAGTAGCGAAATTTCGTTTCATAAGCGCGCTTTGCCATTTTCACCTGCATCGCTTCAACGATTCCTTTTTCGCCCGGCGTCAGCTGCATCATCCAGTTTTTCGGCTTGGTCGGTTCCGGCTTGGTTTCACCCGGGGCGAAAAGCGAGGCAGTCAGAGTTTCATACGTTCCCTTGGCCACGCCGCCGACCGGTCCGAGAAGCGGCTTTGCTTTGCTCTGTTCACCGATCATTTTATTGATAATGGTCCGGCCTTGCTCCATCCAGCCGGTTGAATCAGTCGGTCGGATAACGAGCTGGATCCAGATCTGCTCGCCCTGCCTGAGCTTGCCTAATATTTCCAGCAAGCCCGCCATCGGATCAGCAAGCTGTTGCGACAAGCTGTGCTCAAAATCGACATAGGTGCGGATCGGAAATGCATTCGGCTTTGAAAACACGATACTCGATCCATAGAGATCATATTTATCGTTCGGGAATTTATCCGGCGCGTCTTTCGTATAGTCGTCGACCTCGGTAATGACGGAGTCAGGATATTGGGCGTAGAAAGCGGACTCGACCAGATCCCGGAACTGAACCGGCGTCCGGATCATAAATTGAATATAGCCGCTGATGCTGGCCAGCTCAAGACTGAAGGTTAGTTGGACCTTCCCTTTCAAATATTTCTCAACAATGTTTGGTTTTGAGAGAATACCGGAAAACTGCGCATAGATTTGCTCAATCGCTTTTAGGTTCGGCTCGATTTCCCGTGGGACGTCGATGGCTAGCAGAACAAACTTCTGCGAGGCCATAAACCGGCGCTTGAGCGTCAGCTGCCAATATGAAATGCCAATGACGACAATGGAGGCGACAAACATCACCCACCCACCGCTAATAAAAAACTGCCAGAAGTAACCGAAGGGCAGGAGACTCCCAATAACCGAAGGCTCACTGACGTCAATCACGAATGGCATAAAACTTGCGTATAATTGTGGTTTAGGTGTTTGTTTCTTACGACTGGACTGGTTGGGCTGGCGCTTTTTCGGCCAGACGGAAGCGTCCATCGGGTGCCTTGGCGAATCGTTTCTGATCGGTCAATGCCAAATGAATAGTGTTCTTTTTCACCAGCCGCTGTTTCAAGACCGCTTCAACGATTTGATCGCGGCTCATCGGCTCGACTGACTTTTTTAATATCTCGACGATAACGTCGGCGACGACGCCCGGCTTGTAGCCCCATTCTTTCAGGGCATAAATGCCGCGGCCGACGAGGACGTAGCGATCGTTTAATATCAATTCGTTGTGGATGGTCGGTGGGTAGGCTTTGCGATTGTCAAAATGGATTTTGTTGATCCGTTCGGCGATCTTCGTGAAATGCATCGGCTTACCTTCTTTTTTCAAGATCAAGTAAATCTTGTCGTTCATCCGGCGCGGTACGATCGTGCCCCATTCGCTTAAGCCGTAGTCGCCAAAAGGATTGCGACTGATTTTCTGGCTCATCGTGGCGTACCCGATCAGCGCCTGATCGCTTACTTCCGGCTCGTTTGACCCGGCCGGATGCTTCTGTCGGTAGGTTTGGATCAATTCTTTCTCGGTCATTGGCTCACCTTTTGCCGTGATGATGGCGACCAGGCGGTCAATGACGTGACGGACTTGCTCAAGCGAACAGGTTGGGAGATACCAGGAAGCACAAAAATAGTCATTCTCTGGCTGGGCGATGAATTGCTTCGTCAACAGCCGAGAAAGAATGAACATCACCGACTGCCGGGCGATCGGCGTATCCGTCGAAAACTCAAAAAGTTGCTCGAGAAGCCGGTCTTTTGAAATAGCCCCACCATCCCGTTCAATCACGGTTTTTATCGTTTGATCAATCGGCTCGATGAGTTCACGAAAATTCTTCAAACCGCGGATTTTTTTTACGGCCGTGCTCTCGATTTGCCGGATCCGTTCTCGGGTCAAGTTATAGAATTGGCCGATTTCCTCCAACGTCTGCTTTGTTTTGCCATTCAGCCCATATCGGCGCCGCAAGACGTCTTCTTCTTTATTCGTGAGTAATTTCAAAAGCGCCGCCACCGCCTCGGGCGGGTTGAATTCGCGCATTTGTTCGGTCTGCTTGCTGAGAATTACTTTGTCGAGAATTGAATCTTCCATAAAATGTATTTTTTTCCCAAATATTGAAGCAAAAACGGCAATGAACGATATTACTATACTTCAGGCACTCTGTCAATAATTTTTCTCCTCTATCATTAGTATAGCATAACATTGATAAAGTGTCAAGCTTTTGTATTCAAATATAAAATTGCCTTCTTGGCAACCTAAATACTACCCTCTTATCTCGCCTGACGACGCGTTTTCAGTTTTTGCCAAACCACCAGGAGCGGGCTGGCCACAAAGATTGATGAATACGTTCCGGCGATGATTCCAACAATCATGGCAAAGACAAACCACCGAATAGAGTCGCCGCCGAAGAAATAGAGGGCGGTAAGGACGAAGAGTGTGGTTAATGATGTGTTGAGTGAGCGAGCCAGGGTCTGATTGATCGCTTGATTGATCGTTTCCTCAAAATTATTAGCCGCGCCGTGCAACATGTTTTCCCTGATCCGGTCAAAGACAACAATTGTGTCGTGGACCGAGAAGCCGAGAATCGTTAAGAGGGCGGTGATAAAGAGCGCACCCACCTCAACCTGATAAAAATATCCGAGAAATGCGTAGACGCCGAGAATGACAATCATGTCGTGCACCAAGGCAATCACGGCCGCCACGCCCATGACCCAACTCGGAATGATCGTTGTTTTTGAAATTTTCCGAAAAGCGATGGTGATATAGATGATAATGCCAAGCATAACAAAAATTACGGCTTGGACGGCGCGGGACTGCAGTTCCTTGCCGATCGTCGGTCCGACTGATTCAAAGCTTTCTTCCTGAACATTGCCGTAGCTCTGATTCAGCCCGTCGAGGAGGGCGGCTCGTTTCTCATTATCGATCGTTTGGGATCGGATCGTCATCCCCTGGTCGCCCGAGGGCTGGATAGACTCGGTTGGCAAGCCGAGTTCTTTCAGTTTCGCTTGGAGGTCCTGGGTATTCGGCCGATTGGCAGGAAAGTTCAGCTGCCAGATCGTGCCACCTGTGAAATCAATATTCGGTTTCAGGCCACCGAGGGAAAGAAAAACAATGCCCGGGACCAAAATAAGGCCTGAGAGTACGAACCACCAATATTTTTTTTGGATAATTCGATACATTAGTGAAATATGCCAAGTAATCGTTTATGCTTCACCAGCCATTCGCCCGCCAACAGTCGTAAGAGCGTGCGCGTAACCGTAATCGCCGTGAACATGCTGACGAGAATGCCGATCGCCAGTGTCAGAGCAAAGCCCTTGATCAAGCTGGTCCCGAACCACGTCAGAATCAAACAGGTAATCAAGCTGGACGCATTCGAATCGCGAATCGACAGCCAGGCGCGCCGGAAGCCTTCTTCGATCGCGCTCGCTAACGGCTTTCCAAGACGGATTTCTTCTTTCAAACGCTCGAAGATCAAGACATTCGCGTCAACCGCCATGCCAATGGACAAGATAAACCCGGCGACGCCAGCCAGAGTGAGCGTAACGGGCCAAAGCTTAAAAATCGCCAAAGAAATGAGTGAGTAGATGCCGAGAGCGATAATTGCCAGTAAACCCGGGAAGCGATAATAGACGATCATGAAAAAGGCAACGAGGGCAATTCCGATTAAGCCGGCAAACAAGCTTTTTTGAACGGATAATTTTCCCAGCGAAGCGCCGATGTTCTGTTGGTTAACCAGACTAATGGGCACCGGCAACGCGCCAGAGTTTAATCGTTGTGCCAGGGTCTTAGCCTCATCGAGCGTAAAGGTGCCGGTAATAACCGCCTCACCGGAATCGATTTCCGTCTCCACCCGCGGCGTGCTGATCGGCGAGCCGTCAAGATAAATGGCTACGATCTTGCCCACATTTCGCTTGGTAATTTCACCGAAGAGTTTCTTCCCCTCGTCGTTAAACACCAGCGTCACTTGTGGCGCACTCGTATTGGGATCGAATTGGACATCGGCCCGCTTGAGCTGTTTCCCGGTCAGCCCGGTATTCACAAACTCAGGCGTACTCGAAGCCTCGGTTGACTCTTTTGTAAACAATATGTGACTGGCTCGGTCTTCAATAGTTTTTTGATCGCCTTCGCCCGTCGTGCGCTCATCGGTTTTCTTTATGATGTGCCAGCCGTAGGAGGTTTCGACCAGCTGCGGATAGGTTTCTCCGACCTTCATCTTATCAAAAACGACGTTTTCAAATTCAGCCACCATTGTCCCTTTGGCAAAATAGCCAAGATCGCCTCCGTCCTCGCTCGTGCTAGTATCCTGGGAATACTCTTTTGCTAGGGCCGCAAAATCTGCATTTGGCGCCAACGCCAGCTGCAAGACTTCCTCAGCCTTGTTCTTTTGTTCGGCATTCAAGGCTTCAATGGCCTTTTTTTGCTCGTCGGTCAGCGGTTCAGGCGTCTTCTCTTCGCGAAACTCGAGGAGCGGGGTTTCGCCGATCCGCTTGATCGCATCATTGATATCAAAAACGCCGGCGATCTCAACAATCACCCGCCACTTGCCACCGACTTGGCTGGTCTGAATAACCGGCTCAGACACTCCGAACGCATTGATCCGGCGCTCAATCACGTCACGGACGCCATCCACGGCGTTTTTCTGGTCGGCTTTCGGCACCTGCGAAACATCGGCTTCATAGACAAGCCGTGACCCGCCCTGGAGATCAAGACCGAGTTGAACGTTACCACGGACCCAGTTGCCGATTTTCAAATCCGGACTCTTCGGAAAATCAAAATAGCCGGCGGCCAAGGCCAGCAACATGATTATGCCAAACGTAATCCAGACCTTTTTCCGTGGGGTCATACCCTAGCAGTATAGCATATGAGGAAAAAATGACAAAGCACCCGTTTTTGGCTAACCTAATCTACTTTTCTTACAGTGCCGGCTCCGGCATTTACCTCCACCCAGTCGCCGTCCCGGAAGACCTTGGTGGCGATTCGCGTGCCGACAACGCACGGTTTATGCATTTCCCGCGCCACGATCGCCGCGTGGCAAGTGATCCCGCCCTCGTCCGTGACAATGGCCGCCGCGCGCTTCATTACTGGCACGTATTCCGGCAGTGTCATGCCGCAGACCAGGACATCGCCGGCCTTCACCTTTTGGCGCGCTTCCGCCACGCCATTGCACACGCGCGCCCGCGCCCGGACAATGCCTTTAGTGACGCCAACGCCCTTTATGGCCGTATCATTGTGCCTTATGGTGCCGAGCAATTGATTTCGCTTTGCCAGTGCGCGTTGGCCGCTCAAGAGCGTGAAACTCGATCGATCAACTAGCGCGAGCAGTGTTTTCTTCCGGCGCGCCAGATCGGCCCGGTCGAATTTCCGACCGCGCAACAGCCGAATGATTTCGTGGGAATAATACCATTCAAGATCGTTAACCGGCACACGTAAGCGACGGGCGGCTTCGCGCAGCCAGAGGTGAAACGCATACATGGTGCGGCATTGCATTTCTTTCCGCCGATCGTGATAATAGGCGTAACGATCAAGCACGCGAAGCCAATATTTCACCGCCGGCCGGCAATGATACCGCTGTAATATTTTCGTGCGATTTTTAGCTGCCAGAGATGGCAATATTGCCATTCGATCAAGTTTTTTCTGTGCCGGCCGGTTTCGAAGGTACTGAAGGAGTTTCTTCAGATAAATATTTTCATTGACATAATTCACCTGCTCCCAGCCAAGCCCCGTCCACCAATACCGCTCATAGAGCCTGAAAACATCGGCAGCCGGCAGGCCTTTCCGGATCGCCCGCTCGATCGCTAGCTCTTCCTCGGCCACATAGGTCTGATGGATCGGAACGGATAATTTCTTAAACAGTGCAATGTATTGTTTTTCAGATAGACAAATCGGGATGTTTCGACGGATTTTTTCATACATAAAATTCTCGAGTACCGCGTCAACTGCGTCGATATCGATATCCAGAAAACCATGAGCCGGGCCGGTTTCCTGAAAAAGCCAGTGCTGAAATTTTATTAGTTCCGGCTGGCTCAGCCCGCGCAGATCGAGATGACGGGCCCGCTCCGCCGCCCGATTCGCCCGGTCAATGCTGTTTTGGATTGACCGAAAATGGCGTTCCTGTCCCGCCCGGGTGGAACATTTTCGGATGACGTTTTTCCCGACCGCGAACAGCTGTGCCTCGTCCCAGGCCCAGGTTAGGTTCAGGCCATGGCTCGTGTGAAGCACTCGATCAACTCGCGTCCCGTTGTATTTCGTACCAAACACCCGCACGCCGCGCAAGGCAATTTCAAGCCGGTAGGGCGGTACTACGCCGCGCGTGAAGATGAACCACGTAATACTTTTTGGCATATCACATAAATACTGCGACCCCTTTGGATCGTTGGTTATTATATACAGACATCATTTTATTGCTTTCTCTACCTTCAATTCCCGCCGCGACAGGTAAAAGAAGAATCCCACCACGATAAATGTGATTACCGGCGAGACCCATGAATAGATATGGACGCTGAAACTTTCGAGCACCATGATCAAACCGAGCAGACCGATCGAATACATGGCGCCGTTTTTTAAATAAGCGTATTTTTTTACCGTATGTATTCCGTGGACGGTTAAATACCGGACGATGAACGCGCCGATGCCGTTTCCTACTAAAATAAGGGGTACAGAAATGGTAAAAGCAAACGCGCCAAGCACGCCGTCAACCGAAAACGAGGCGTCAATGAGCTCAAGGTAGAGAACCTTGCTGATATCGCTCAGATGGCCGTGCATAAGCTGTTTCTCTTTTTCTTCGGCGTTCCGCTTGAAGCCGCTGACGATAAAAAAGGCCGTCGAACCGACAACTGCCCCGAGAGCGATGAACGGGTTGTGGCGGATCGTGGACCAAACAATGACGAGGAGTATGACCGAGGCGATGGCGTAAAACCAGAACCCGAGCTTGTGATGGATGTGCCGTTCGATGAAGAACGCGTATTTCTTTTCTTCAAGAAACAGCCAGTGCAGGAACAAAAAGATCAAGAATATGCCGCCGCCGGCCAGCAGGATCGGTGCCTGCTTCTCTATCGCCTCCTTCGCGCCTCCGCCCTGCGAAAAGGTCGCCACAAACGCCTGCCCGATACTCAAACCAGGCGTCGATAGATAGACGATTAAAAGCGGTAGGAGTCCGCGGATGACGAACACGGCAAAAAATATACCGTAAATCAAAAACCAGCGCCGCCAGCGCGCTGACATGGTTCCAAGTACGTCCGCATTAACGACGGCGTTATCAACGCTGGTGATCACCTCAAACAGCGTTAAACCCAGAACGACAACGATGATACTCTCAAAACTCATACTGTATATTTTGCCTGAAATTCGTCATTTTGTAAAGCAATAATTCTTACAAGCAAGCAGGCGAGGATGATCATCCTCGCCTGCGATTATTTGCCTAATACCTTGTTTTATGTCACCAGCGTCAGCCGATTCTTCTCTTTCTTCACCGGCACCCACTTGAAGCTGCCGGTCACCGAGTCGATATAGGCGACTTTCAAATATTTCCGGCCGAGGAGATTAGCCAGCTTCGTCCCGATCCGGGCTGAATCCGACTCGAGCATTTGGAGACGCTGTTTTAGTAAATATTGGAGCCAAAGGCTGTAAAACACCGGGTCAGCCGGCTGGACGTCAAACTGGGTCAACGATTCTGGTCCGTATTTTTCTTTCAGATAATCCCGAAAAACGCCGTCGGTTTTCATGACCATGGCTAAATCCTGGGTTTTCGCCATCACATGCAGGAACGCAATCACGCGATTTCGGTTATTGCCTCGCACCGCCTCTTCAAACTCCGGCCGGATGTTCAGCTGTTCTTGACCGACTCGTTTCAGGATACTTTTTTCCTCCTCATAGATCGCCTTTTGCTCATCCGGGTTCTGGGAGTAGATTTTCAGGAGATTCTCGACGCCGAGTTGCTTTCGGCCCGTTCCGGCGCCCGTTATCGGACCGGGTATTGCCGTCGGCGCGTTCGTTGCCTGCAGATCGATTTTATCCAACGCTTCACTGATTACGGCAATACTTTTTTGTGATCTTTCAAACTCGTTTTTGTAATTGATCAGGGTGCCTTCCCGAATCGTGCCGATGATATCGGGCAAATCGACCGGGGCGGCTGATTCGTATCCGGCCGGCGTATCGGACGGAATTTTCAACCGTTCAGTCAGTTCAAAAAGTACTTGGAGTTTTTCTCGAGATTTCTTTGATAAACGGCGGGTGTTATCGCTTCCAACCAGGTAATTAGCGAGGTTTACGGGAGCTACCGGATTGAGGCCGAGAACGATGGTTTCATCAAGGAGCCAGTTTTTTATTGATCCGGGCTGTTCCTTGCCGTCTTTCGTTACCGTTTCCTCGGTTACAACTTCCGTGTTTTCACGCAAGGCTTCTATTATTTCTTTCTTCAGTTTCTCGCGATCAGGAATCAGGATAATCGTCTCGAGTTTTTGGCGCACCTTTTCCTTCACGTCATAGCCGAATATTTGATACGTCAGTAAAAATGCATTTTTAAATAGCGGCACGATGATATTCCTGTCATAGAGCGGTAAGGCAACCCAGCGGCAACGCCGAACAATCGCGACGTAGGACTGGAAGAGTGGTGGATTTTCTGTTTCCAGCTGGGGCTGTAAACGCAAGAGGCGCGTTAGTGTTTCAGCCAGACGATAGGCTAATTGAAAATCGCCAAAATTTTCAATAAATTGGAGATGGGAATTATACCGCTCCAGCGTTTTCACGTCAGACAAGTTTGGCACTGGGTTTTTTGAAATTGGCTCGACCATAAATTTGTTTACAATGGCACCATTTCGGATCCGGGCGCCGGCTGATCGGGTCCTCTATTTGTTACCGTTTTATCGATTTCGGACAACTCTCTGTTAATTTGCTCTAAGCGATCTTGGGAATTTTGACCGCCGGGCTCGCCGCTCGGACCGACGTAGCTCTTCAAGGCGTCGACAAATAAATCATACCGGTCAAGATTATGCTTAATGTAGACATCGTCCTGTTTATAATTTTCAAAACTCCCGATTGCTTTTTGGCTTTTTTCATCCATTTCATCCCAATGTTTTCGCCGCGTCGCTTCGTTGTGTCCGGCGTATGTCCGCTGAACGTTTTGCCGCACGATTGCATTTTCACCCTCAAGTAGGTCACTGTTTGACTTCACCATATGATAGGCCGTGCTCGGGTTAAACCGGTTATTGGCCATGAGTTTGATAAAGGAAGCCCACTTTTCCGACAATTGCTGGACGCCATAGGCGGTCAGCCGGGCGTAGCGTCCCTTCGTCGGATCATTTGGATCGAAATGCCGCTCTTCCATAAAGGCCAAACGGTTGCCTTGACGAATGAGGTTTTCAAAATCGCGCTTGCCCATTTCAACGTTGACCCGCGCCTGTTGTTCGCTTTTGCCGCGTTGATAAAACGTACCGTCGCTCCGCATGCCGTTAGCCTGACCAATGTTCCAGTGATTGGTCGACTCAGCCATATTGCTGACGTCATTTTCCAGCGCCAAAGCCGCTTGTTTATCATCATGCAATTGCTTCATGAGAACGTCGCGGAAAAACGCATGCGCACCATGGATACTATCGGGTAAATATTCGCCTTTCTTTACGACGGCCGCTCCCTTGCCTTCCCAATGTTCGGGGTTAAAGCCATGTTCGGCAATGTAGGCGTCCCGTTCCTTTTCGTCCATGAAGCCGCCAGCATGAACCTTTTTTCCATCCGCGTCAACGCCGCCCATATGTTCATAATAATTGTCCGATGAACGAGCAGCGTACATCATCGCCTCATTTTCATGGCCGACCCGCGCCGCTTGCAACATGATTGCCCGGACCGCCGATAAATCGCCACGCGCCACCGCGCCTTGGATTAATGAGATTAATTCTTCTTCGTTGGTCGTGGCATATTTCTTTGATTCCTCGCTATCAGCCGCCCGACGCATCTGTTGCCCCATAAAATCACGCGGTTTATACGCTTCCCAGCCGGCCACCTGTTCTTTCAAATTCTGCACGGCGGCTCTTTGGGCATTATATTCCGGATGTTCCGATTCCGCCTGGGCCAACGCCTCATCATCACTCATGCCACCAGCTCTTAATTCTTCTGCCCGGCGTTGAATGTCGTCTTCAGTTCCACGCAGATGATCCTGGGCTTCGCTCAACTGGCCTTCTTTACGCTTTTGGAAGGGTTCGCGCACCCAGGCCTTAATCCCTTTATTATAGAACAATCCCTGCATGTACGTTTCGGCAAATCCCGGCGCGCCAGCCGCTGTCAGTGGCGTCCAGAGCCGACCTTGTCGCAACCGCTCGTCGGCAAAAATATTCCCTTCGCGTTCCTCTCGAGCACGTTTCCGTTGCAAACCTGCTTTTAAGTTGTTATAAATATTCGCCGGATTCAGCTCGAGACCTTTACCAACACGTTGAAAACGCGTACCGGGTATCGACAGCGCGCCGGATTTAATTTTACGCGCTCCCCAGCCATACGCGGTTCCCGGCGCCCGAGCCAGCCACGCACCCGTGGCCGCCGCCATCCCGCCAGCCACCTTTGACCCCAGCCCGCTCCCAATCGTCCGCGTCTGCTGGGCAGCCATGACGGCGGCGTACAGCAAACCAATGGTCACAAAATAACTCATTAAATTGTCCGAAGTCGACATTTCCGAGATACCCGCGGCTAAACCGGTTGATTCCTGGCCTGCCTCGACGAACGCTCGCGTGCCCTCGGGTATGCCCTGCGTGATCTCCCGACCGACATTGCCTGGATTTGTCGCCATAACCGCCATTGCCAGCCATAGATAAAAAGCGATAATTGGCCCAACCGTCACGTAATTACCGAACGTACTCCACCACTGGGTAGCCGCCTTCTTCAACGGACTAATCATTTCCCCAAGATAGGCCAGGGGCGACAGTACCACTAGGATCCAGAGCACGATGATCCGGCCGAGTAAAATAAAGATGATCATGAGCACGGCGCCGATCATGAATAACAACAAGAAGATGCCAAGAGCGACGGCGGCGAATGCCTCGCCGACACTGGCGATCGCGCCCGTATCAGTTTCCTGAGCAAACATGAGCACCTTCTGCAGCCCGCTCGACGTTGTTAGATTCGCGGCGGCGGCATCGGCGAAACGCGAGGTAAAGGTATTCATGATGACCTGGCACAGATCGATGAAAAAGCCGGCGATCGTCTTTGAAAAGTTCAGCAAGAACGCCATGATAATAAACTTCGGCAGGGTGCGTTTATAATGATAGCTCTCGATCCGCAGCACAGTGCCCCAAGAAATAGCCAGCAGGATCAGAACGAGGAAGACATTGCACATGTCGCGCACCACCACCCAGCCTTTATCAACCGCCGTTGTGTGGACAAAGTTATTAAACTGGACAAACGCCAGCATGATGTTGATCAGGACAACCAGGAGCTTCCCGAGCAGCGAGAGGATCATAAAGAACGGATAGGTCACCCACATCAGGATCCGATCGGTGATGCCCATCGCGGCGTGGATCGGCGTCCAGGTCACGAGAATACCGGCCAGCACGAAAATGCAGACGATCAGAATCGTGAGGCGCTGGGTTTTTCTTGTGGGTTGAAAGTTGATTTTCATTATTTGCCGATGAATCGACGTCTTCGTTATTGCGTGATCACGATACTGCCATCAAAAAGGCTATTGCAGTATGCACCCGCGCCCTGACACTGCCCCTGATTCTGACAGATGCTCAGCGGAGTAGTGCCGCCGCGACAGGCGCCCACGCAGGTACCACCGCCACAGTTCTGATCGCTCGAACAATCAGCGCCTGTGTTGTCGCAATACCCGCTGCCCTTGTCCCAATTATCTTCAACAAAGACACGGACATAGCAGGTATCGGGACCGCCGCCGGCTGCTCCGCAATCTCCATAGGTATAGTCATGCGTCAAGGTATGATACGGCCCATTCGGGTCTGACCGCGGCGGGATACCGGGATTCTTTGGAAATGATTCCCAGTGGTTATTCCCCCAGTCAACAACAAACTTCTTGATCGGCATTTGCTCGGGATCGACCATGGAATTGAAGGTGACTGTGGCCGTGCCTGACCCATTCTTGATTTGCACCGGTCCGGTCCGGCCGTTGATCTTAATATTGAATACCGTTGGTTGCGCCCAGCAGAAATCAAACGGAAAGCCGGTGATGTCGTTCGGCCGATTATCCGACAGACCGCCTGAACCATTATGGACTTTGCATTGCTCCATCGCATTAAAGGCATTTGTATAGGCGGCTTTAAACGAATTCAGGCTGAGGTCTGGCTCATACTTGGCCTCGGTCGGGTCTGGCGCCGAATCAGGCAAGCCGTTGCAATATTGTAGTTGTTTGCTTTGGCCATGCTGCGCTTGGATATGGCCGAGCGTGCAATTATCACCCGATCGGATGCCGCCTTCGCATTCCCAGTCGGCACATTCAGCGACACCGTTCGTACACGCACCAGGCACTTCACAACAATCGGTTGCGTCTTGGCCGACCCGACATGGATTGCCGAGTAGATCGCCGCCCGTGCAAATACCGTTGTATTGGATACATGACCCGCCGGAAATACCCGTGCAATTTGAGTCAGAGGCACAGGCTTGGCCGCACCAATAGCCGCAACCGGGTGGATTGCCGTTTTCATTCCAACCGCAGATCGCCTCGGCGCAAGAGCCTTCAGGGCAATCCCCCTGTCCTGAGCACGGTCGTCCGGCGTTAGTGCCACCGACGCAGACTTTATCAACACAGGAACTCCCAACCTCGCATGAGCCGTTTCCGCAGTTGGCGCCGCTGCCGCTGCATCGTTCCTTCTCTTCGCAAACCCCACCGTTACATACGCCGGCGTCACAACGGGCGTTATTTAAGCGGCAAATATCGGCATTAGCAATGCAGTTTTGTCCGCCCGGACAATAATTTGCCGGCTGATTATTCGAGGCACACAACGTACCCGCCGGGTTCCCGCTGCAGACGCCGTCGGCGCAGAAGCCGCTTCGGCAGTCGCATTGGCCGATCGCGTCGTAGGTACATTTTAAGTTGATATTACAGGAATACCCGGCCGGGCAGGCCTTGGCCGGCAAACACGTGACGGTATGATCGCCAGAACAACGATCCCGGTTCCAACAAACCTGCGCGGGGTTTGCAAATAAACACAGAATACCGGCATTGCAATCCGCATCTTGTATGCATTGCGTACCCGGATAATCACCAAAACCGTCGACATTATTATCACAATACTTGGAACAATTTTGTCCGGCATTGCAATCCAAGCCAGTATCTTTGCAGATTGAGACACTGGCACAGCTACCAATATTCGGACAATCGCAGGCTGCCGGGAGGTTCGATACGCACTTCTTCAGCGCACCTTGTATCAAACACGACGAACCGGTCGGACAATTGTTGGCAATGTTGCACTGATCACTGCCGGCGTCTGCTCCACCGACGCACCGTTGGGCGACACAGGCGTTGCCGCCGCCCGGGCAGGCACCGAGACCGCACGGTATCGTCGGGTCATTGCTGCAGCGCTGGCTCATCTCGCAGACTTCGCCCGGCGCACAGCCGCACGGCGTCATCGGACTTGGGTTGTCCGGGTCATTGCTAATACAGAGCTGACCTGAACATACGCCGTCGCCGATATTACACTCATCGTTGTTTTCACACCCAGTTCCTCTGAACGGGTATTGCGGATCATTGGCCTTGAAGCAGCCCATCGTCGTGATATCGACGCATTTGCCGTCAGACCATACCCAGACGCCGTAAACATCAGCGAAGATCCGCTGGATGCGTCGCAATCCTAAACCTCCGCCCGTGGCCGTGTAATTCGTCGGCGGCTGGTTCGGTGGCGGCGGTTCACCCGGAGTTAACGGGCCGCTGAATTGTTCCGTCGCTGTATAGCGATTTGGGAAGACGTCATCGCAAATAGTTATTTCCGACCGGTCATAACGGAAGCCGGTCCACCAGCCCCAGCTATACAACCGTTTATTGGCTTTGTGCTTGCATGAATATGGAACGCCAGCGCGCGGATAGCTAAGATAGTCAACCTCGTCAAAGCCGTGTTCTACACCCCGGTACGGCGTCCAGCCCCAGTCCTGAGCGAAGGGCGAGAATGAACCCCCGCCTGTTTGCTGCTGCGGATCCCACCAGAGATAGATGATCGGTTGGTATTTCGAGCCCAGGTCCTTGGTCATTTCATACGGATTGCCCCAGACTGACGTGTAGTCCGTATCCCAGGTCGCCGGGTCGCCCGGTACGTTGGTCACATTATTCCCGGCATGGCCAACTGAACCCGGGTAGGTCAAACTGCCGTATGGATTTGCATCATCGTTAAAGGTAACGCCAAGATCCCAAATCTGGGAGTAATTTCCTTTTATCCGCTCGGCCCAGGCCTTGTTCTGTCCGCTCGGATCGACTGTCTGACCGATCACATCACAGCGGTATGCGAGCACCTCGCCGATGTTTCCCGGCCAGGCTTCGCCGAGATGATTATGGCTTAGCCAACCGTCAAACGGTTGCCAAACACCCGGCGCAATTGGATTGAGTCCGTTTTGGTGGTTTGAATCCCACCAGTTATACTGGAGGTTCTCACCGCCGCCGCCGCTGTGTGACCAGTATTCGCAGACATCAGAATCCGGTATTTCGTTCGGCACGCAGACATATAGGCATTTGTCCTGATGGCCGCCGCCGCGGATGGCTTTTTCACAGAGCTTGCGATGATAGCCGAGCTCTTCGCAGGAATAGTGATTAGCATAATTGCAATTGCCATTGGAGAGACCGTACGGCCGCCGGAACTCGTAGAACGATCCTTGGAGGCAGTAGTAGAGCGGCGCATCGCCAAAATAGCCGACCAGCTGATCCGTATCATCGGCTTCGCCGGAAATGACGTCAACCGGCCACCACTGCAGACAGATACTGCGGTTTTTCGGGTCGGTTTCGAGGCAGTAGCCTTTCCAGCCGCGATAAATCTTCCGCGCCGTACCGGTGGTCTTGGTATAGTCGCATGACAATGAGTTTGACTCCGGATAGAGCCGGCACGACCTGACCACAAAACGGGGATCGTTTGGAAGCTCGGGCGGCATCTGCGTGGATTTCTTTTCCAGCAAGGTCTGGAACATCACGTCATCCACCTGGAATTTTTGCAGTCCGGCGTTTCCACCCGCGTCCACAATACTGAGATAGGTATTTTTAAATACCCCGTTGACAACCATCGCATTGCCAAGCGGCAAGGTAAAGATCTGCCAATTCATCGTGGCCGTAACCGTGCCAAAAATCTGACACGGTCCCGCATCATCGTTATAGCAAAGCTGAACTTTTATCTTCGAATCTTGATCCGCTCGCAATTTCAGACTAATGACCAGCGGCTGGTTATCAAATATGAGTGAATCGAGATTGATCTTCGCTCCCGAATCAGCGCCGGTCAAACCGCCCACCTCCATCACCCAGTTCTGTTTTGTCGGATCAAGCGGGTCTTCGACCGCCTTCAGGGCGTTCGGCGGGTTGATGTTCCGCGGCTCCCAGGGCGAGGAGTTCTTAAACTGAAAGTCGTAATTCGGCAAATTCATACCAATGCCGATTTCTTGCATTGACCCGGTTGGGTAATACCCGTGGATGACCTGACAGACATTAGTCTCGCCGACACACTGATCGCAATAGGTCGGATTATTGAGATCGCACGCCGTATTATTTGGGCAAACGCCGCCGGGACAGTCGTCTGGTACCTGGCAGAGCATGCCATCCTTATCGCCGCCCTGACAGATGCCGTCGCGCCAGCAGACCGTGTTTGAGTCTTCGCTGCACCGCCAATTATAGCCGACCCGCGCGTAGCCTGAATAATTTACGGAGTTGTCAACTTCCGTTTTATGATCAAATGTCAGATCGGTCGGGTGCGCCGGCGGCGAAACCAGTCGATTCATATACTCGACGGTCGGGGTGGCATTTTCAAATTTCGGCGTTCGAATGCAATGAGAGGTCAAACCACAATCGGCATCGATGAGACAGGGTCGAGAGGGATCGTTTTCACATTGCCCTTCACCGACCGGCTTGATGCACTGGCCGGACGTGCCGAGCTGACGACAGTTCCCGATATCATAACAGGTTAGTTCCTTCGAACCGTCGCTTTTCTCCACTTCGTAGCTCGTCTTGCAGTACAACCACTGATTACAGACCCGATCACGATCAACTTTATAGACGCTGTTGGAATCGGCCGTGCATCCACCGCCGCCCGCGCACGTCTCCGGCGTTCCTCGGTTTGTATCCAGTTTCGCGTATGTTAAATCGCTATCATAGGTAAGACCCTGTGAATTGGTGGTGTCGTTGAATAGCATGCACCCTTCATCTTTATTGACCACGCCAGCGCAACTCGCCGAGTCAAGCGTATTATCAATATAATAGTAAGGTTGGCAGCCAGACAGATACTCGGGCGGGAGGGCGTCGTTCTGATAGGGCCGGCACTGTTGATCCGTCCGGTAAAACTCGCCCTGGTCGTTGTACTCAGCCCGGCAATTTGCGTTGCAGCCTTGGAAAACACAGGTGCTTTGAGGACAGTCAGCGTTGATTTTACAATTCTGCCCTCCGTTCGGGCCAGCTAAACAGACGCCGTCTGGCGTTACTTTATCTGGTGACGGCGTTTGGGGATCGCGATACTCACTGCAACCGCTGGCGCCATTTTGACATTTACCAACCCAATACTCGGTACATTTCTGACCGGCTGGACACTGGCCATCGTCTTGGCATATCTTTTCTGCACAATAGCCGTCATTCGAGCTGTTCGCGTCGGCACAGCCATATGCGGCATCGTTTGGATCGGCGTCAGAATCGCAGGCTTGCCCGGCGCGTATTCCGCCATAACAGACTTCCGTCAAGTCGGAGCATAGGCCGTCGTTATTGCCGCTCGCCTGATCACAGCCATAGAGCGGATCTTTCGGATCAACTTGCGAATTGCATTTTTCTCCGGCCCGATAGCCGCCACGGCACGTCTCTTGCAGCCGCGGTCCACAGACCTTCGTTGGCATCGGCGATTCTGGATATTGCTCGCAGAGGCCACCGTTACATGAGGCCAGATCCCCCGGACCGAAGCACGCCGCGCCCGGATTATTTCCGCCAATACAGGAGTATTTTTGGACGGGACAGAATTTATCCGTTCCGCTCTTCAGCCAGGTATCATAAACCTCGCCTTGATATTTGAGACTCTTACGGAAATCGCAGACTTGGGCGTTCGGCTGCTTAAATTGCGTATAACTTCCGGAATCAGCGCCAATTTGGAATTGATCGCAGAATGTTTCTTCTTTCGTACAGAGTGTTTGGTCGTACTCGTCGGGATTATTGATGAGATAGGTCGTCTTGAATTTCGTGACCCGGCCTTCCACGTCAAAACTCGGCAAACCAAGGCCTTCGCAACCCTTCGCCTTGGCTTGGCATTTATACTTCGCCGCGTTGACGACCGGCCGGACATTGTCCGCTTCTACTTTTACGCCTTTGTCTGCCGGCTCATAGGGGAAAGCTGTGGTCGAGTTGTGCGTTTCAATAGCGGCGGTACAGCCGACTTTCTCGGGCCGACAGAGATTCGTGAAGCTCTGAATATATTGATCGTTCCCTTCGCTGTCCGTATAGAGCGAGCAACCAACCCATTGGGCTGGGCATTCCTGATAGGTTTTGTACCGGAGATAAACGCTATCGCGGGTTTCCCAAACCGTAATATTATCAATAAAGAAGCCGGCGCCCGCTTCGATCGTCAGTACCTCGGCCGGGTCAGGCGCGCCAACAAAATGGGCAGGGCCGAGAACATAATGATTCCAATTCTCGTTGGTCGCAGTCACGCCAGCAACCGGCACAAAGTTTACTGCCGGGTTCGGTCCAAATTTCACCGTGATCTGGGCATCGTCCGCTTCGGCCTTTGCCCAGAATTCAATCATGTAATCCTTGCCATCTTCAACCAGCTCACTAACAGCCGTTGACATATTGGGGGTTACCTTGGCTGAGCCGCCGCCGGCCTTGAGAGATTCCGTGCTCCAGGTGACGTTACCGGTCCAGCCGGCCGTATCGCCATCGTCAAAATTATCCGTGATGATCTTCCGAATATTGTAACCAGTGCTCCCCCGATACTCGCGGCAGGCTGCCTGGTTAGCCGGACAGCGCACGCCCTGGTCGGGGATTGCATTATAAATTGTGTTATCGAGGGTATTCCGGAGCGGGTGGCAGTCTTCCGAACAGGTGATGGTGTTAAACATCGGGCAATAGTAGCTGTTGCCGCTCTGGTCATAGTATTGGGTGCAGCCGAAATCGTTCGGATCGCAACCGCACGCCCCGCCAGCCGTCATTTCGGGCGGTGAATTTGTGCTTCCTTTCAAATCCTCTGCGACCAGCTCAAATCCGTTGACGTCATCGCCTTCCCAGCGATAGTAGGTCGCGCAGGTCGGATTCGGTTGTTCGCAGCGGCGGATGGCGCTGTAATACTCAAGCCCCTCGCCGCCCTGGGCGACGATATCGAGATTGGTATATTCTTCACAACCGACATAGGCCGCGTCGCAGGTTTTTCCCGTCGTGGCGATAAAAGTCGTCGATAATATTCCCGACCGGTCAACTAACGCCTGGTCAGTGCCATTTGAGACGGGCATCTGCTGATAATCTTTGCACCCGACAAATTCAGCCGGACAATAATCATCCGCGGTCACCACCGCCGGCACCTTATCGCCTTTTTCATCAGGCGTGTACATATCGCACCCGACTTCATCTACCCGGCAAGCGATCGAATCCTTCGACAAGCTGACGCTCACCTGGTCAAATTGTCCGCCGCTCAATAAAACCCTGATAAACGCCGCGTCCGGTTTATCGGCCTCAACCCCGAAGGTGACAAAATCCCATCGGCCGGTGTTTGTTTCACGCTGAGCGCGCGGATCGGCGCCAGCGACCGTCAGGTCACAGTCGGGAACCACGGCCCGGTTCTTATCACGACATTCGGTGAGGAGCGGGGTAGCGCCGCCGCCTTTCACCCAAGCCGAAACGTCATAGCGCGTACCATAGACGATCGGTACGTCCTGATATCCGCCGGAGCCGGAGTAATAATCCCCATATCCTTGCGTGGCATCGATGGCGGTACCAACCCAGCCGTCGGCTTGATGGTCGCCGGCGACATAATTGTCATTTGTGTCGTCTTTATAATAATCATGCCCGCTGTCGATACTGAAGCTGGAATTCGAAATGTAATTTTCCGCTTTATTTTTCAAATACGCTTGATTAGCCGTGTCATACATCGCATAGGACGTGACCTCGCCCAGCTCAAGCTGAACGCCGTCAAGCGTAATCTCGCAATTCGGAAAAATTTTAAAAGCCACTTGGTTTGGATTTGAAGTCGGCGCAGGCGGATCCGTGTCGCCGACCTCGCCAAACTGGCCGGTCACAACAACTCTCGACCAGCCGTCCGCGCTCGCCCGGTGGGAATCCAGCGGATCGACGTAATTCATCCAAGCCCCGCCGGTGTGGTTTCCGCCGATCTCAACGTGGATATTGTCACACGCGCCTTTTGCAAAGAAAGATGCGGTAAATTTCTTATGATAGACCGGCGATTCAGTGTCAAAGTAATACGCCGCCTCGCCGCTTGTCCGAACGGCGTAGGTACCATCCGTAGCATCGGTTGTTGCAAAGGTGTCACCGGCGAACTCCCATTTCCACTGCGAGTAATCGGCCGCGAAGACGTCTGGATCGTTATCGTCGGCTGTCCCGGTAAACGTTTCAAAGCTTGAATTGGCCGCGAGATTACTCCCGGCGATAACGGGAATATATTCCGTGCAACCACGATCACCGCTCGAGCACTTCATGACATTATTATCCAATCGGATCTGATCGCCGGCCGCGAGATAGTCAGGCTCGGCCGGATTGACCAAATGCTCCGGGGAGCTGCAGACAAAGCCTTTTTCCTTATTATCATAATTCTGGCAGTACCATTGACAGCCGGCGTTATCCGCCGAGCAGGAATCGTGATTGACCGTGCTCTCAATGAAAGATACTTCCTTGTTCTTTGAATCAATAAAGGTTTGGCAGGTATTTTCATAGGCCTGACAGGCGGTCCCGGAAAATCGCCAGATCGGTTTTTCCTCAGCGCAGTAGCCATAGAACAAGCAGGTGCCGTCATCGGCTTCCTGAATGCAGGTACGTTCATCGGCACAGTAGCTTCCCCGTTCAACCTGCCGCGACGGCGTGTCGCGAGAATCGATTACCCCGTCGCCGGTGGTATCATCCAGTTGGACCAGCGCATCAGCCACCAGCTGCTCGCCCGGCCCTTCTTTTTTGCAATATGTTTCGGGCGCCTTCAGCACCCAGTTTGGATCAATCAGGTGATAAAACGGATTATCTATTTGAACGCCCTGGGGATTAGTCCATTTTTCATCATCATACAGATCGACCAGCTCTTTCAACCCAAATCCCTGGGCTGGCACAACGTAATTTTTTATATAGAGCGCGGCCGCTTCCCAGGTCGAGGGGATGACGCGATATTTACGCAGGATAACCAGGCTGCGGTAGGGATAGCCGTTGGTATATTCCGGCTCTTGTCCATTTTGATCAAAACCAAACGTGCCCGTACTGTTGAGCGAGCCTTCTTCAAGAGCTTGTTTGACCGTGATGCGGCGATTAATCGCGTCCGCGAAGTTCTCGTCGATCACGCAATTATTGGTCACGCGGTACTCGCTCGGACAGGCGGCGAGTTCGCTCACGATATCGACCGGTCCGCGCGCTCGAAAAGTTGGTCGGACAAGTTCGGCAAAGTACCGTTTGGCCGCGGAGACGCCGCTTGTTGTCATTTCAAAGCTATCTCCGCCTGACGGAAGGACGCCTTTTTCAAAAATTGTTTTGTAGAGCCGGCTGATCAAGGTGTTGGTGAACAAGGAAAACGCATCGGCCAGCGGCTCGCCCGTATAGACTTTGTCGGCGGCCGTACTTTCTTGGATTGACAGGTTGGCAACCGTGTTGACGTATTCTTTTGGCGTTTTCGTAATGCCGGTCACCAAATCCTTCACGCCGAGAAAAGAGCTGGCTGTCTGCTCTAAACGCATTTTTGCTTCCGCTTTTGCGACCGCCTTTTCGGTCTCATCCATGATCAAGAAGTAAGCGCCGATTTGCGATGACTTAACATCAAAGACGTGCTGAAAATCGACCATGTCCTGAAGCGACATCTTGGATATCTTGTTGAAATTCTTGGCCATGTTCGTCACCGGACAGGAAGCTTTCGGCTCGAGTGTTTGCTTGGCGTAGACACCGAGCTTTAAACGAATGGCCGGATCGAATGATATCGTACACAGGCTCTCGCCGAAAAGGCTCTGAAATTCCGTATCGAGAAATTCGCCAGCCGCGCCGTCGGCAACCTGAGTGAGATACTTTCCGGGGTTTGAGATGAAGAGGGGTTTCTGCCCTTTACCGCCCGAGCCGATGTAGACGGCGGTATCATAGGCGATCTTATTTAAGAAATATGAAAGACCTTTTTTCCAAGCCACGGCCGCGGCGCTTTTCAGTACCTTATATATGGCGTCAGTGACATTGCGATGCTCTTGAGCAACGTCTTCAACGGGAATAACGGCTTGAACCTTGGTTGGGACAAAATAAAACACTCCCAAGCTAACAACGAGTGAGAGCGATAGCATAACGCCGACGACAAGAGCGCGTAATTTTTTAGCTCGGTCTTTTGTTTGAGAATGGCTCTGTGACATGGTCGAACTATTGATTTACACCGTTGATCGACTCAAGAAAGATGGCCTTGAGCGTTGCGTCGTCAATCTGCGACAGCGTTTCCGCCGGCACGCCCGAGGCAATCATTAATTCCCTGATTTCGGCCGGCGTAAGCTGGCTCAGTTGCGCCAGTGTCTGCTGATCGGTTTCGTTCAAATTCGAGGCATTCGTATTGTTCGTTACCGGCAGATTGGTGTTGCTGTTTGTCGACTCTTGGGAAAGCGCCTCGGCATACAGCTGCCGGAGCTCGACGTCGGACAAGGCATTGAGCGTTTCGGCTGGCACGCCAGCCCCCTTCAGCGCATCCCGGAGCGCGCTTATGGAAACGTCCTCTGGAGCAGGGTTGGTATTCGAGTTTCCAGTGGTGTTCGTGTTGCCGTTTTGGTTGCTATTTGTGTTTGTTTGTTGATTGGTATTTTCCCCCGCGTTGACGTTCGTGTTTTGGTTGATATTGTATAAATTTGCGAGATTGCTATAGCCATTCGTGTTCGTCACTGCAATGGTGCAGGATTTTCCCTGCGGACAATTCGGATCGGTGCCATTTGCCAGCTCCGTGTTATCGGAAATCCCGTCGCTGTCAGAATCAGCCAGATAGGGAGAGGTGCGATGAATTTTCAATTCATCAAAATCGGAAAGGGTATCATTGTCGGTATCCTTGTCGCGCAAAGCAAGGATTTCTTTCCGCGCATTTACCGAATCAGAGGGTGACTCGGTCAACCCGGCAAACGGACTTTTTAGAGAGCGCGAGAGCTGAAAAATTCCCAAACCTATTCCGAAACAGCCCACCACAAAAATGAGCGACCAGAGAGTTTTTGGCGAGACTTCTTTCATTTTGTTTATTGGCTTTTGTTTGGACTTTAAATATAGAAACTAAACTCAGAAACTGTGTATATTTTACCCCACCATTATATCACAATAGCCCTCGTGTGTCAACTTAATGACTTTTGCCAATATTAGCCATTAAACTATTTTTGCTGAGTTCATATAAAGCCCCCCATTGTGCCAAAGAAAGTTCTTGCGCCCGCGCGTTTTGGGGTACTTTGCATTTGTCAAATAATTCTGTCAGCCGCTCGCGGGTCAGGTGAAAACCAGCACTCAAGTTGTTATGCAGTTGTTTCCGCCGGGCTGAAAAGCCGACCCGGAGAAATCGAAAAAAATCTCGGTCCGAAGACTGCGGCTCTCGTTTTACAGTAATTCGCACAACCGCAGAATCAACCTCGGGTGGTGGCCAAAAGCTCGTCCGCGGTACCATAAAAAGTTTTTCAACCGCGCCATAGAACTGCACTGAGAGTGAGAGGAGGCTGTGCTCCCCGGGCTGGGCGACGATCCGATCAGCTACCTCGGCCTGAACGAGTAGTACCAGCCGCACTGGTTGCGGTTTTTGCGAAAGAAACTCTCGAATAATCAGGCTGGTGAGATAATACGGAATATTCGCAACGATGAGATAGCCGCGGTGAGAGAGTGCGGATGGCTGCTGCTTCCGCCAACGGATAACATCGTCTCGTATGAACTGGACATTGTTCGCTGGGCCGACATTTTTATGGAGGAGCGGGATCATACTCCGATCGTTTTCGATCGTGACAACGCGACCGGCCGCCGGTGCCAAAAGCCGAGTCAAATTCCCCGGCCCAGACCCGATCTCGAGCACGGTGTCGTCCTTCTTCAGTCTGCCAGCGGCAGCAATTCGTTCCAGAATCTTTTGGTCCAACAGAAAACACTGGCCGCTTTTTTTCGACGGGTGGAGACCAAGTTCATGAAGCTGCTTTTTTATATCCATCACAAAATATTATACAGCAATGACATGCCGCCGGCTAACAGAAAGGCAAAAATGAATCCGACCGAGACACCGAACGCCTGCATGACCACAAAGATGCTCGCGATCGCGACAAGCTTCCCGATCACCAATGACATTTCCAGAAAAAGCACCCCTTTCATAATGTCATAACGCCTGGCCCGATAATAGGTAATCGCGGTCAGCGGCACATAGACCATGTTTTTGGAAATCCGGGACAACGAATCCAGTAAAAATATTTGAATGCCGGTACCGGCGAAGACGCGCAGCGTCCACGACAACGCATAGAGTGCCGAGCCAAGCTTGATCACCGGATGCTTGCGGTGTTTATCGCACACCCGGCCCACATAGACCGTCACCAGGGTAGTAATCAACGTGGCGAGCGCCACGACCGTACCGACAGCCAGCGACGTCTTCATTATTAGGTAGATGAAAACCGGCCACAAAACGAGCACGACTAATTCCTCGCCGAAACCGAGATAGGCCAGAAACTGGCGGCGGCGTTCTTTTTTCAAAAGACGGCGATAGGCCTTAATATATGAAAAAGAATGTGGCGTATACGGTTGCCGCGAAATTATGAGCGGGAAGTTCGATACCGCGATCAGGGCGATAACAACGATAAAAAGCGCCTGGTAACTCGAGAACGTGATGATCAGTCCGCCAACGAGCGGGCCAACAATGTAGACAAGGCTGTCGATCACGCGCAAGGTGCTGATCTCCCTCGCCTGCTCCCGTTCGTCTGAATAGCGCGCGAAGTCCGCGTGATAACCCGGCCAGTAAAAGGTCTTCTGAAAGGCGAGAAAAACCGGGGCGAAGAAGATCAGCCAGCGATGCTGGGGTAAAATAAATAGGCTCAGGTAGTAACAAATGAGGAAGAAGGTGCTGAAAAGAATGCTTCGCTCGTACCCTCGCGCGTTGGCGAATTTGGCGCCCAACGGCATGACGATAAAATACAAACAATAGGTAATGAAAAAGAAAATGAGTATTTGCTGGACGGAAAACTTGAGCGTATACAAATAGATCGGCTCGAATATCATGACGGCGGCCGTGGCTAGATCCATGATCGCGACCGTTAAATACAATTCTTTCACCGGCCGAGTGAGCCGATGGGCGAAAAAGTGGGGCAGGTTGTAGTTAAAACGATTAAACATGGCGTCGTTTTTTTATGACGCGCGTACCCGGCCGAAAAACGCGCATGCCACGACTGGTGAATTGGATGATGCCCGAAGGCCGGCGCCGCGGCAAACGACCGGCATCGATCACAAGATCGGGCAGGTCTGACCGCCGGCCGAACTGCCGCAATACTTCTCGGATCGAGTTGCTCGCGGGTTGTCTGCTGACATTCGCGCTGGTAGCCGTGATCGGCTGGCCATATGATTTGAGAAGCGCGCTAACGAAGCGCTGCCGCGGCCAACGGACCGCAATCGTCTGCCGCTGTCCCGTGAGCCACAGCGGAACGCGCTTCTGTTTCGGTAACACAACCGTCACCGGGCCGGGCCAAACCGATTTCAGGTTTTTTTCGTCACGCACGGTTGTAGCGGCAACACGCTTGAGTTGCGCTTGATTCGCGATCAAGACCGAAATCCCCTTCCGCGCTGATCGCCCTTTTATTTTCAGTATTTTTCTATATGCCCGCCGGCTGAACGGATCAGCGCCCAGACCATAGAGCGTATCCGTTGGATAGACGATCGTTCCGCCGCGTCGCAAAATCCGGCAGGCGCGCCGGATAATTGACGCTTGGTGTGAGGCTGTCAGCCGGACTATTTCCATGTCGGCAAATTAAATTACGTTGATAAAGAGAGAAAATATCGCCGCGATCCAAAACAACGTATTCAAGCCGATAGCGCCGACCAAGAAAAACAGCAAGACGAAAACGATTATCCGGCCGATATTGAGCGACATTTCGCGGAAGACGCTCATTTCATCGACGTAATGGCCGGCGTCGGCCATTTGTTCATAGGTCAAGGCATCGAACGGCGTCCGCATCACCGTACTGGCGAGGTTGTGATAGGTCGAGGCAATAAAAATCTGATAGCCGGTCGTGACAAATGTCTTCGCGCCCCAGCCGATCGCGTAAATCACCGTGCCCCAGCGCAGCAGCTTGTGTTTGGAAAAGGCGTCGGTAAACCGCCCCATGATGAGCTGGACGACAATCGTCACTAAAACCGCCAATGTCGAGACAGCGCCGATTTCGAAATAATTGTGATTCAATATTTGATAGATAAAGAGCGGCCAGATTGACAGACCAATTCCATTCTCCGCTCCTTCGGCGGCATAGGCAAACAGCAAACGTCGGTGTTTCGTAACCAGGAGGCGGTAGGTTTCAAAATAGCCGTAGGAAAACTTTTCTCTCACCGGACGGGTGAAGATTAGAGGGAAGATCGAGAGAAAAACCAAAATAACCACGATGATCAAGAGATTTTGATACCCGTATTTGGCAATGATGAAGCCGGCCGCGATCGGAATGGTGATGCCGACCAGATCGGCGATGGCATTGAAATAGCTGAGCTGCCGGCCGCGATTTCGGCGGCTCGTGAACTCAGCCAGCTCGGTGTGATACGGCACCCAGTATAAACACCGCCAGATAGTCGTCATCCCGATGGCTATCAGGATAAAAGTCCAAACGCCGTTTTGAACGAAATAATACGCGACGTAGGAAAGGGCTAAAAACGGTATGCCGATCATCATTGACCGCTTCAAGCCCAACCGGCTCATCGCCCGGGCGCCCGGCTGGATGAACAGGAGGTAAGCCAGCCATTCGAGGATGTAAAACACGATCACCGCCTTGAGCGAGTAATTCAGCTTCTCGTACAAAAAGATGGGCAAAAATATGCCCAGCAGGCTCGTGGCCGCGTTCTGGATCAAGCGCTGCGAATAGAGCGCGATGATGTCGGGCGTAAACTTTCCCTTTGGTTTTTCGAGTGAAAAGGCCTCTTTAGACATTCGGGACAACCAGGTTTATTATTTTTCCTTTGACGTAGATTATTTTTTTCGGCTGCTGGCCGCTCAGGGATTTCCGAATTTTCTCGCGCGACAATGTCTGTTTGGTAACCTCGTCTTCGGACGCTTCGGCCGAGACAGTGACCCGGTCGCGCATTTTACCGTTGACCTGAATGATAATTTCAATTTCGGCATCATGTAAGAATCGTTCATCCGTCGTTGGCCAGCCGGCGACTGCGGCCAGTCCCTTGCCCCCGTGTTGAGCCCACAGTTCCTCGGCGAGATGAGGCGCAAACGGTGACAGAATCCGAAGGAAGGCAGTAAAATCAGAGCTGCTAATTTCTCCCGCTTGACCCAGGTGATTGATAAAAATCATCAGCGCGCTGACCGCCGTATTGAACTTGAACGTCTCGAGATCGTGGCTGACTTTTTGAAACGTCTGGTGAAGAAGTTTTTCCGTGGCCGCGTCCGTCTGTTTGCCGATTTTCTTTTGACTGTCCCAAACCTTGTCCAGAAAGCGCCGGACGCCGATCAACCCTTGGGTCGACCAAGGAATCGTGTCCTCGAACGGCCCCATAAACATCTCGTAAATCCGTAGGCTGTCAGCGCCGTATTGTTTCACCAGATCATCGGGATTGATAACGTTACCGAAGCTTTTCGACATTTTGCGTCCGTCCTCAGCCAGAACAATGCCGTGCGAATGCCGCCGCCGATACGGTTCGGGATGAGGCACCAGGCCCTGATCGTATAAAAACTTGTGCCAGAAACGGGAATACAAAAGATGCAGGGTCGTGTGTTCCATGCCGCCGTTATAAATATCAACCGGCAACCAATGATCGAGCTTTTTCCGATCGGCGAAAACGGTCGGATTGTGCGGGTCGCAAAAACGCAGGTAGTACCACGACGAACCCGCCCAATTCGGCATGGTGTCGGTTTCGCGCTTCGCCGGCTTCTGGCAAATCGGGCATTTTGTGTTTACCCATTTTTTTATGCCGGCCAGGGGCGACTCGCCTGTATCCGTCGGCTGGTATTTCTTGACGTACGGCAATTCCACCGGCAACTGGTCCTCCGGCACGGGCACCGGACCGTGTTCGGGACAATGAATAATCGGGATCGGCTCGCCCCAGTAGTGCTGCCGCGAAAAGACCCAGTCGCGAAGTTTGTATTGGACGGCTGGCGCGCCAAACGCCTTGGCCATTTTTCCGATCGCCTCGTTGGATGACAACCCGTTATACGGGCCGGAATTGCAGACAACGCCTTCACCGGTGTAACAATTAGAATCCGACACGTAGGCCTCCCAGATGTATTTGAAGGAGGCTAAATTCAACCATTCGCCCATTTTTGCTTTTTCTATCCAAACCGCCGTATGATGTTTCGTGTGTTCATCCGAAACTGGCTCCCTCGTTTCATCGACCAGTTCAAAAAGCATGCCCTGCCCATACGCATACCGGTTTTCGTCTTTGTGCGTGGTAAAAAAATGGTTGTGCTGCTCGCCGCCAAGATTTTTTACGAACTTCAAATTCAGATAACCGGTTTCTTCGCGGATTTCCCGACGGGCCGCTTCTTCATAGCTTTCCCCTTCATCAACGCCGCCGATAATACCGGAACGCCAGTCGTATTTTTCCCAGTCCAGACATAAAAAGGCGTTTTTCTTCTTGCTATAAACCAGGGCGTAGGCTGTTTTGCGTTTTACTGTTTTCTTGTTCGGTCGGAGCGCATCTTTATCTTCCGCATTTTTTGTGAAATACGGGGCAACCACCTGACGGATCGGCAAACCATATTTTTTCGCGAATTCATAATCCCGTTCATCGTGAGCGGGCACCGCCATGATTGCGCCCGTACCGTAACTCAACAGCACATAGTCGGCCACCCAGATTGGAATTTCTTCATTATTTGCTGGATTAATCGCTTTCACCCCCTTCAACTCAACGCCGGTCTTTTCCTTTGCCAAATCGGTCCGGTCTAAATCCGACTTCTTCGTCGCTTTCTCGATATATTTTTCAACTTCTCCAAAATTTTGAATTTTAAATTTTAAATTTTGAATTATCTCATGCTCAGGCGCCACCACAAGGTAGGTGGCTCCGAAAATCGTATCCGGCCGGGTGGTAAAGACTGGTATCGCCGGGCTGAGCAATTGGCAGAGTGCGTCCGAATACGGCTTCAATTCAATAAATTCTTCGGCCGCGGTTTGATCATACGGGTAGCGTCCGGTCGCTTTTACGCGATACAACGACCGGAGCGGGAAATGCCAGTCGATTTTTTCGTGCGGTTTCCTTGTGAGAATAATATCGCGGCGCGACTGACTCTGGGTTTCGCGGCCATCCGGGGTAATCAACACGAGAGCGTCAATCCAATATCCGGCCACGCCAGCTGGCTGCCTCTCGACGATTGTTTTATAGAAATCTAAGATCGCCTGTCCGATTTCTTTCGGCGCCAGGTCTTTTTCAGAACGGCCGCGGAGGGCATTTCGCTTCACCTGCGCCGGGTCGATCATTTCGCCGTCGATGAAAAGTCCGGTGTCTGTCCCGAGAATCGGTAAATCGGTTTTACCGAAATACGCCTTGGCTTTCCGCCGGGCGTTTTCGACGAGATTACTCTCTTCCGTTACATCAACGGTTGGTAATCCAGCTTCGGCGGGCGTGACAACTGACACCTCCGGCAAATATTTCGCGAGCAGTTTTTTCACCCGTTCAACCTTGCTCGGATTACTCGTGGCCAGCAATACCTTAATTCTTCCTTTTGAGTTCTGAATTTTGAATTGAATTTCCGCCCCTTCGCTCCGACCGATCCAATTGACTTGCTGGGTTTTTATCTTCTTCAAATAGTCGACGGTATCCAAATCTTTCAACAACCGATCAGCATAGGCGGTTATTTTCAGCATCCATTGTTTCTGGAGCCGGCGTGTGACCGGTGTCCCGCAGCGTTCGCATTTGCCCCCGATTACCTCTTCATTGGCTAAGCCGATCTTATCTTTCGGGCACCAGTTGATCGGGATCGTCGCCTGATAGGCCAAGCCCTTTTTATACAACTGGAGAAAAATCCACTGCGTCCATTTGTAATAGTTCGGGTCGGTCGTATCGATTTCGCGCGACCAGTCAAATGAGAGACCGAGCGACTTCATTTGTTTTCGAAAAGTGGCGATGTTTGTATCGGTCGCCTGGCGGGGATGGACGCCCGTTTTGATGGCATAGTTTTCCGTCGGCAAGCCGAACGCGTCCCAACCAATGGGATAGAGCACGGCAAAACCTTTCAGGCGACTGTACCGCGCCAGCGCGTCGATGGCGCTATAACTGCGAACGTGACCGACATGAAGTCCGTCGCCCGATGGGTAAGGAAATTCGACCAAGAGATAGCGTTTTGTTTGCTCGGTATTTTCTGGCGCCTCAAAAACCGCCTGTTCCTGCCAGGTTTTTTGCCACTTCCGCTCAATTTTTTCCGGTTGATACCGCGTTCGTCGCGAAGACTGAGGCATGATCACGACACAATTAATTAATCGACGGCTCGTCTTCAAAAGCATATCATTTTTTTAGGGTTTTGCCACGTGAAAATCCATCATACGACTATACCTTGACAGTACCGGCCTCACATGATAACCTACTAAATATCCAAACGAAGTGATGCGATAACGTAGCTAATATTAGCCAATTAATTGGCTATTATTTCACGATTAAGGCCAAAGGCCATTAGCATTTACCTCAAAAAATACAGTCTTACCGCCCTCCGCCAGACCATGCGCGGACTTTCTTATTTATTCAAAGGTTTGGCTCGGACGCTCAACCTGGTAATGATCCGGCCGATTCGAGTTATCGGCCGTGCCCTCCTCCGCTCCGTCCTTCCGCGCGTCTACCTGACTGTTTATTTTCCGATTAAACGGCGACTGATTGAGCGGTTTGCCTTTGCCAAAAGTAAAATTTGGTATCCGTTTGCATCAAAGTATATCCTGCATTTTTTTCTTCTCGTCATGGCCGGCGGCGTTTTGGCGCATAGCATAAAAACTCGCGCGGTCTCAGCCGAAGAATTTGGCTCGGATAGTTTGATCAGCCAGTTTATCGGCTTGGATAATCAGATCATCGAAGAAACCGCCAACGCGACGCCGACCACTTCAATGAGCTACTTGAATCAAAAAGGGCTGGTCGGCGGCTCGAACCTAGAAGCGCAGGGGTTGGCTTCGGACGAGAGCGAGAACCTTAATCTCTCCCTGGCTCAAGGCGGCAGCTCGATCGTTAAACCGAACATACCAACCACGGAAATCACCGACCAGCCGCGCGAGCTCGTGGACTATTATGTCGTTCAGGGCGGCGACACGGTCAGCACAATCGCCGACCAATTTAACGTCTCCACAAATACTATTCTCTGGGAAAACCGCCTCGGTGCCAAGGACTATATTAAGCCTGGCGACAAACTGACCATTCTCCCGACCAGCGGCGTCTCGCATCAGATCAAAAAGGGCGATACGATTGCCAGCATCGCGAAAAAATACGGGGTCGAGACCCAGAAAATAATCGATTATAACCAACTCGCCTCGGCCGATGCCATCCAAGTCGATCAGATATTGATCGTGCCGGGCGGTATCGCGCCGGAAACCATTGCTCCGGCGGCACCGGCCACCGGCCTGGGTAAATATGTGAGCGGCGGCACACCTCCGCCACCGGCTCGGGTTCCAGCCTCGCAAAAAATGCTCTGGCCGACCGGCAGCCACCGCATTAATCAGTACTTTGGTTTTCGCCATACCGGTCTCGATATTGATGGAAATATTGGTTCGCCCATCTATGCCGCCGAGGGTGGCCGTATTGAGGTTGTCGGCTGGGGAAAAGGATACGGTTTGCATGTCATCATTAATCATGGCGGAGGCAAAAAGACGCTCTATGGGCACTTCAGTAAGGCATACGTTAATTCCGGCCAGCAGGTGAACAAAGGCGACTCAATCGGTCTCATGGGTTGCACCGGCTGGTGCACTGGCCCGCATCTTCACTTTGAGGTCATTATCAATGGGAAAAAGATCAACCCGTTGTCATATCTCTAAATCACCATATTTCGTGGTTCTGAAAAGTCGGCCAAATGGCCGTCTTTTTTTGTTGATAACTGCATTGACAGCCTAATAATATGATGAAATAATATACCCGGAAGGAAGTCCACCTGCTGGGACTTCCGGACAGGGCAACTGACGCCTTCGCATGGACCGACCTCCTCTGGTGTATCCGACTGACCGGCACGGTCGCCTTCCTGAAAGGAGGAAGCGAATGCACAAAGTCGCTGTACTTTAAGGCCGAAGGCCAAGCCATTGCTCCGTCATGGCTCCGTGGCAATGGTTAAGCCTGCTCGGACCCGATCGTTCAACCTGAGCCTGGATCGTGTCTCTGTACCACTACCACCCCAACGGGAGGAAAGGTACGATGCCCAAGAACCACAGGTCGGCGCCCGGATGCGGGCCGCCGACTCACGCCGAGATCGAGATGGGGACCATGACGGGCTTCGCGAAGAAGAAGGCCATGACCAGGGTCGCCAACAACGAGAAGAAGATCGCCGGCACGATCGCCGCCGAGATGGAGGAGACCGGGAGCTAGCGCATCCTGCGCCGACCCGGTACGTTCGAACGCCTCGCCATGGGCGGGGACCAGGGCGCGTGTGATCTATCCAGATCCGCCGCCCGTTTTTATTTGGGTTAACGAATATGAATGAACACAATATCCGCTAACAATACGAGCGTTTTTTTCTTTAGCCACACCAAATAACCCCGTTGAGCCCAATAAAAATATCCCATGTTTAAATTAGTCGGTAAGCGATAATGGGGTCTGGTTTTTTGTATAAAAAATCCCCGTGCAGCCATATGGCGACACGAGGAATGCTGTCTAGCAAACGGAACGATGTTGTCGGCTACGTCTCGTTGATCATCGGCAGGTCGATGTGATGATCAGCCGCGGCGCGTACGGCCTCGTCATAGCCGGCGTCCGCGTGCCGGATAATCCCAGTGGCCGGATCGTTCGTGAAGACCCGCTCGGCCAGTTTCAGACACTCGCCGTCGCCGGTGATGACGAAGCACTGGCCAGCATGGACAGACTTGCCAATGCCGACGCCACCGCCCTGGTGCACGCTCACCCAGGTCGCGCCCGAGGACGCAGCCACGAGCGCGTTGAGGATCGGCCAGTCGGCGACCGCGTCTGTGCCATCCTTCATGCCCTCGGTCTCGCGGCTAGGTGAGGCCACCGAGCCGCAGTCGAGATGGTCGCGGCCGACCCAGATCGGTCCGATCTCGTGCCGATTCACCCGCTTCCAGATCTCATGGACCGCCGCCCAACGCTCGCCCATGCCGAGCCAGCAGACACGCGCCGGCAGGCCCGGCAGGCGGCTGAAGTCGATGTGCGTCTGCGCCTTCCCGATCCAGTTGCGCAGCATGGCGTTGTCGCCGAAGAGCTCGAGAATGATGCTGTCGATCACGGCGATGTCACGTGGATTGCCGGTGAGGGATACCACCCGGAACGGACCACGGCCCTGACAGAAGAGCGGCCGGACATATAGGAGCGCGAAGCCTTGGAACTCGAAAGCGCAGCCCAGACCGTTCTCCTGAGCCCTGAGACGTATACCGTTGCCGTATTCGAACGTCGTCGCGCCCAGCCGCTTCAGCGACACCATGAAATGCACATGGTGCGAGATGGTCTCGAGCGCACGCCGCCGGTACTCATCGGGGTTCCCGGCCCGAAGCCGGTTGGCCTCGTCAAATGACAGGCTGGCCGGGTAGTACCCGACTAACGGATCATGTGCCGAGGTCTGGTCAGTCAGGATGTCGGGTATCTGATTGCGCCTGATCAAGTATTCGAGCAGATCAACGGCGTTGGCCCGGACCGCGATGGCAACTGCCTCCCGTGCTGCCCGGGCAGCGAACGCCCGATCAACTGCTTGACCAATGTCCGTGAACACCTCGTCGACCCAGCCCTCGCGCTGACAGCGCTCGATTTTAGCCGGATTGATCTCAGCGATCAGGATCGTCGCCCCGGTCATCTTCCCGGCCGGAGCCTGTGCCCCACCCATGTTACCGAGGCCGGCCGTGACAATGAGCTTGCCCGGACCGGCACCAGCAGCAGAGAACGTCTCGTATGTCCCCTGCATGATGCCCTGCTGGCCGATGAACGACCATGACCCGGCGGTCATCTGGCCGTACATGATCAGACCGGCGCGCTCGAGCAGCCAGAATTCCTCGTCCATGCACCACTGCGGCACCATCAGGGAATTCGCGAACAGCGCCCGCGGCGAATGCTCGTGCGTCCGCAGCACGCCGGCCGGCTTGCCGCTCTGGACGAGCAGCGTCTCATCCGGCTTCAGTCGGCGGAGCGTCCGGTCAAAGACCTCGAAGCACTCCCAGTTCCGCGCGGCCTTGCCCCGGCCGCCGTAGATGATCAGTTCTTCAGGCACCGCGCCCTGCACCACGTTGTTGTACAACATGCGCAGCAGCGCTTCGATCTGCCAGTTCTTGCAGTGCAGTTCACTGCCCGTGATGAGTTTGATCGGCCAACCCATCTGTCTGCCTCCTTTCCCCAGACCGCCCAACAGCCAGAGTGGAAAAACACCCGGTAGCAACACAATGCTCATACCTTACGAAACCGGGCGCGATCTGTCAAACGGCGCAAATTACGGCTTTACCTAGCCCATATTGACAGATATCGGCCGCCATGATAGACTGACCGCGCTTATCGTTTTGGGACAATCTAATGGTAACATTAGAGGATAAAGGTCTCCCGAAATTAGAGAGCGCTCTAATTAAGTGAACAGTACAAATGGCAAAAAAACTGTACGTCGGAGGTTTATCCTACGATGTTACCGACGCCCAGCTGAACGAGTTCTTCGCTCAAGCCGGGACCGTTGAGTCCGCTTCTGTGATCATCGACCGAATGACCGGCCGCTCGCGCGGTTTCGGCTTCGTCGAGATGGCCTCGGATGAGGACGCGAAAAAAGCGGTCGAAACCCTGAACGGTCAGGAATTCGCCGGACGGACCATTACCGTCAATGAAGCCCGACCCATGGCTGATCGCCCTCGCGGCGGTGGCGGTGGCGGCGGTTTCGGTGGCGGACGCGGTGGACGCGGTGGCTTCCAGCAACGACGCGACTACTAAGCTTCGATACGAAGTTTCGAAAAAAAGACCTTCTCTACGGAAGGTCTTTTTGGTTCACGTTATTCCATAAATCGGTATTGCAACGCCTCCGCCACGTGATGTATTTGAATAATGGGACTACTCTCAAGATCGGCGATCGTCCGGCCGACTTTCAACAGGCGGGAGTATGACCGAGCCGAGAGCTGCAGTCGCGTCATGGCCGAACGAAGGAGGTCGCCGGTTTTACTGTTCAGTTCGCAATGCCGTGCAATCTCCCGACTGTCCATTTCCGAATTTACATATTTCCCTTGGCCGTGAAAGCGTTTTCGCTGGATCGTTCGCGCCGCCACCACGCGCTGGCGGATCATTTCGGAATTCTCCGCCGGCTGCCGCGATGTCAATTCTTCGTACTTTACCCGCGGTACGGGAAGATGAAGGTCAATCCGGTCGAGTAAAGGACCGGATATTTTTTTTCGATAAAAAGCGACTTGCTGGGTTGAACAGGTGCAGGCTTTTTCTTTGTCGCCAAAAAAACCGCACGGGCAGGGGTTTTGGGCGGCCACAAGGATAAATCGCGCCGGAAAACGCAGGCTGCCGTGCACCCGACTGACATGGATGACGCCGTCCTCAAGCGGTTGGCGCAGACTCTCGAGAACCACCCGAGGGAATTCCGGCAGTTCGTCGAGAAACAGCACGCCTCGATGGGCCAGCGAGATTTCGCCCGGCCGGGGAATGCGACCACCGCCGATCAGCGAGGCAGCTGAGGCAGTATGGTGCGGCGAACGGAATGGCCGTTGCCAGATCATCGGCCGTTCGGGCGCAATCAGGCCGGAGATGCTGTAAATTTGGGTAACCTCGAGCGATTCTTCCAGCTCAAGCTCAGGCAAGATCGAAATGAGCGCTTTCGCCAAAAGCGTTTTGCCAGATCCGGGTGGTCCGGAAAAAAGGAGGTTGTGCCCGCCCGCGGCGGCAATTTCGAGCGCCCGTTTTGCCTGTTCTTGTCCTTTTATCTGGGAAAAATTAACTGGATATTCAAGGCATTCCCGCTTCGACGCAGTCTGGGTAAACACGGTTAGCGGCGTCGTCCCCTCCAGATGGGCGATGAGCGCGTTCAGCGATTGAACCGGATAAACTTCAAGGCCGGGGATAAGCGCCGCCTCGGCCGCGTTCGCCGCGGGCAGAAATATTTGCCGCAGGCCGTGGCGTCTCGCCGCCTGCATGATTGAAAGCGTCCCGGTAACCGGTCGAAGGTATCCCTCTAAAGATAGCTCACCGATAAACAGCGCGTCGGAACTGACCGGCTGGATTTGACGCGAAGCCATCAGGATGCTGACCGCGATCGGTAAATCAAAACCTGGTCCTTCTTTTTTCATATCGGCCGGCGCCAGGTTCACCGTCACGCGCGTCGTCGGAAAACGAGCGGCGCTGTTCTTTATCGCTGAGCGGACCCGTTCGCGCGCTTCTTGGACGGCCAGGTCCGGCAATCCGACGATGAAAAATTTTGGCAGCCCCGAAGCGATATCCGCCTCGACCTCGACTAATTCGGCCTCGAGGCCGACCACGGCCGCTGATAACACTTTTCCAGGCATAGAAAAACAGGCTCGTCTCGCCTGCCATTTAAAACCTACCATGATGAATTAACCCATGTCAACCACTTCTTCTAGAAAAGAAAACCCCACAAGCATTGCCTGCGGGGCGGGAGGCGGTCAGAACCGCCGATACAGATCAGGATTTGATCGGCTTGATCCCGGGAGAAAACATCATCCGGGCCAGGGAGTCCGCCGGATAGGGCGAGAACATCAGCACCGATGCACGCGACATGGGATCGCAGAGATCCCTGGCGGCCGAGACGACACCGATGACACGATCCCACTTGGCGAAATCCTGTAGCTCGATCGGCTTGACCAGCTCTTGCTTCCAAGCCTTGTACAAGATGGTCGTGCGGCCGTCGACGTTGGCCAGGAACCTGAGCCGTCCGTCGAGATCCTCCACTCCGACGAGACACAGACCATCGGTGTTCTGGATGATCATGCGGCCGGAGAGCGCCTCATACGTCAGGTATTCTGGATTCATGGTCAGTGCCGGATGAGTGGCGCACCCACCGACAAACAGTGCGGCGACCAGAACCAGAGCGGCAAACAACGACTGCAGCAGTCTCATAATGAAACCTCTCCTTTCCGCGATGTACCAACTTCTGTCTAGGCGCGAGTTGTCAACCAAGTAATTTAGCAGAAAACACGGCTTCTGTCAATACCCTAGCCGGGTAAAACATTTATTATCATTTATTAACCTGCTATGATAACAATATTATGCTCGGTTTTCTCCATAAAAAAACAACTCGGCGTATCTTGGGCGAATTCGGTTTTTCCGAATCCGCGCAGACCCTGGTCGTTTCATCCTGCGTCTGGCCTGACGCGGTTCGGTATTTTGATGACCGCTACCATGCTCAAACCCCTCTCCGATCTGACGGCCGGCCGCAACCGGCTGATGAGGCCGCTTTACGCTTCAGCCTGCTCTTGTCTGTATTAATCAATAAAATACAATCGGACGAACCAGCCGAACGGCTCGTGTGGCTGGGCTGCTGCCTGCATCTTGTCCAAGACCTGGCCGTCCACCAGGGCAATACCGGCCCGGAGCATTTCTGGCAATTATTTTGGCTGTGGAAATTCCCCGACATTGCGCCAGCAGATGTTCGACGAGCGCGTGATTTCAGCCGACAATTTCTCTCTGCTATCCGCATGAAATTCGGCGAAGCGTTTTGGCACGATCTCAAAACCACGCCCATCCCCGCCCTAACGCCAAACCAGTTGCGCCAGCGCCTTCTTGGAAAAAGTGATTTTTCCTGGCGTTCCGTCTTTCAATTTGTCCGCAGCGTCTGGCAATATCTCTGGTGGCCGCGATCAGCTAAGCGTACGCGTTGGGACATTGCGGCAGTCTTGCGGCAGGCCTTACAATAAACACACAAAAACAGCACCGACGACCGGGCTGTTTTTTTGTTACTCTTATTTTTCCGCCGGTTGCTTTTTGGCGCTCGGCCGGAGCCATGAGAGGAGGACAAGAATGACTCCGCCGATGATAAGCACATCGGCAAAATTAAATACCGGCCAACCAAAAAGATTGAAGTAGTCGATCACGCGGCGATACACAAGCCGATCAATCAGGTTGCTCAGCGCCCCAACGCAAACTAAGCTCAAACCCCAAATGAGAAATATTTGCTTGTGCCGAAACGACTGAATCAGCCAGACCAACACACCAGCAATCGCCACCCCGACAGCGGCGATGATCACCGGATACGGTACGGTCAAACCAAACCCGATGCCGGTGTTCGTAAAATACCCATAGACTAAATGCGAACCGAGTAACGGCCGAGGCGCGCTCAGTTGTTTCGCGACGAGCTTACCGGCTTGGTCCGTGAATAACACAAGCCAGAGCAAAAGCGCGTAGATGAAGGGATAGCGAAAGGGATTAAGCATGGCAAATAAAAATCCTCCATCCCTAGTATAGCTGTTCGGGTCGAGGACGACAAATTGTTTCCCAAAAAGAAGAAGCCGCGAATGCCCTATAGAAAGATTATATGGCCTGCGGCCTCCATCGTCATAGCTCGATCCTCGTTGGATAGTTTGACAACTCCACTCGTGAAGCGTTCAAACTATCCAACGAAGGCATTCCCGCCATAACGTTATTGCGTTGTTCTATCCGGCTGTCGAACACGCGAATCTCACACCGTTCTTGTGGTATGCCCCGAAACCCGAAGGTTTTAAAGCGTACCTTTTTGATTTTTGTTTTCCCTTTTTGGGGGGAATTTTTTTTGGTTTTCAGCCTGCCGGAAAGGCAAGCGTTTCGAACAGTGTGAAATTCCCATCCCTGGTGTTGTAGAAGGGGTATCTCACACCATTCCGGCATGAAATCGATATACTGTCAATGTTCTAGCTCCAGTATAGCAAAGAAAATAGGCCTTGTCAAGAGCGAGTATTTGAACCGTTTTATCCTAATACTAGCCACTATCTTATTTATTTGCTTTTGCGGTGCGTTGTGAGCAACTTGTGAAGAACATGTGGCGTTATCCACACGGTCATTTATACGGTTCAATGCAGAACGTCAGATAAATATTTTGATCTTTGGTGGCGTCCGCCACGAAAACGCGTGCGGCATACTGTCCGTACTCAGGGCTGAGCAGCAGTTGGTCACGATTGACCACAAGCAGACGCTTGCCTGAGATTTTGCGGACGCAGGCTGGTTCATCAGCCATGCTCGATTGCTTCGCGATTGCTTCTATCATGGCCGGCGCATTGGAAACGACCACCCGATTGTCGAGCTGTCCATAGACGAGGGTATTTTTCCCACCCGGCAGCTCAATCTGCCAAAGTTTCTGGATCGACTGACTATCAACGTGAAAATCTTTTTGGTTGCCTGCCTGGGTATCCGGCACCAGCTCGGTTACCGTTGTGCCGTCGCTCAACGTTTTCTCAATTTTGCGCGGCGAAAGGACGCTCAGAACGTTTTTTATTAAGGCATCGATGTTATTGGCGACGTCGTTGAGTTCTTCGGGGGCGCCCGGTTGCATCGTCAGCAGAAAAGCCTGCGGGCTCTCAGCCGCGGCCGGCTGTTGTCCGATGATCACGTCGGTCTGGAGGTTGACGAGCGGCAGAACATGTTTCGCCCAATCAAAACGAAATTCATTCGTGAAAAAGCTGGGCCAATAAAAAATCGATTCTTTGTCCGTTGACGCTTCAGCCGCGCTCAACGACTGAAAAACGTCGCGCCAGTTGATCCCGAGCCAGGCCAGCCGATAGCTGGGTGGAAAATACCGTTCCGCTTGCCGATAAATATTGCTCGCGTCGCCGGCGCTGAGCTTCTCCAGCAAGGTTGCGGGATGATTTGTCACCGAACCAACGAGCAATCCGTCGCTGAGATCGACTTGGAAAAAAAGGTCCGTTTCCGTCGTTGTATCGGCGTTAAAATATGTCCGGAACTGTTCGGGTACGGCCGTGGCAAGATCATAGCCGGCCGGTTTTAGCCAGAGCGAGAACAGCGCGGTGTTCGGCCGATAGACGCTGACGGTGGCAGCCAGCGCATCGGCGTCTTTGTTTTTCACGTCGACGACGGCGCGGATCGGCGCGGCTGAGTCGGCAATCACGAACATGCCCTTCTTTACCTCGCTCCAATAAAGTACGGTCGCAATTTTAGTATCGACATTGGAAAACGGTAAGTCGGCAAACAAATCGGCTGGTCGGCTGCCGATCGTCACTCCGTGATAGTCGGCGGTTTCACCGCTGCCGGGAAAAAGCTCGTTGAGCATTGTTCGAAAATCCTTGGCTGACCGCGCCTCGATAATAAACGCGCGACCCTGATTACCCGGGAGAACAAAAAAAGCGGCCTCCTGTCCCAGGACTTTGGATAAGCGCTGGTCATCGAAAGTGTCGGGCAGTTTTTTCTTTATGGCCAATTCGACCTTCGCGCTCAGCTGCTGCCAAGATTGGTTATCCCTCATCGCTTGATCAGCCCGGCTGAGCAAGCCGAGATCAAGGTGGGCATAGACAATTGCTGAACGCGGGATGAGCGCGTCAATCCGGTTTGAGCCGTGACCCGGCGTGTAAGCGCGCAGAAAAAGCGAAAATACGATGATGCCGACGACAAGGACAACACCCACGCCCAGGGCGAGGAGAAAGCGCGGCTCGATAAGTTTTTTCCGTTCAGCTGACCACATGGGCGCGGAGATGTTCAATGACTTTTTTAATTACCGCCTCTTTGCCGATTTGCGTGGTATCCAGGACATAATCATAATGCGTTGGGTCATAGATATCGGCTTGGCCATAATACTTCCGATAGCGAAGCTGGTCGCTGGCAATGCGGTTTTTTACGCTGGCCTCGACATCAGCCTGGCTTTTTGGATTAGCCATTTCATTGCGCTTGTCCGGATGGGCTTTTAGATCAAGCCAGATTCTCTTGGCGCCTTCCGTGACGCTGACATCAAGCAATATTTTATATGAATGTGGGATCAGAAAATACGATGTCCGACCTTCAATGACGAAATTATCGTCGGTCTGGCCAAGCTTCTTTTGATATTCATCGACTTCGCGATCGGTTGAGAAATCGGTTTCACCCAGGCGATTGTAATCTTCCAAGGTCATTCCCCGCTTCCTGGCCATTTCACGGCGCAGACCACCCATGTAGTAACGCTTCAAACCAAACTCGTCGGCAATTGCTTGCGCCACCGAACTTTTTCCTGAGCCGGGCTTGCCACTGAGTGTAATAATCATGTTGTTACTGTATCAGATTACCGTTGATTGGTAAATAAAAAAACGGGCTGTCCGACCGGCAGTCGGCTAGAAGGCTATGTCTGTTTGTCAGATTCCTTCCGCTGGGTCGCAATTTTCCGTCTGGCGTACACCGGATAGAAATACATGATCAGGCCAGTCAACGCCATGAGTGTGAGGATGCCGCCGAACCATGGGCTTAAACGGTTGTGGATATAGCGCAGCAGGCCGAGATCAATAAATGACAGCGACCGTGAAACAAAATCTGGATATTTCAATAATAACCCTGAGGTTGCCATGACAAGAATAAGGGCCGATATTAACAAGACGAGCAATCGATGAATTTTTTTTGAGAGCAGAAAGTTATTCATGGCCGTTATAAAAAAATTATTTGGCGTTTGAATTGTTCGTATCAAGAGCGCCGATATGATATGACGCCAGATCGACGTACGCCACCGATGAGTGAGCGCCTCGGCCAGCCTTTGTTTGGAAAGCTTGCGTCGCATCTTGTCCACAATGCGGGATGATGATGTCGCCGCCGCCCGGATGGAGCTTGAGATACCTCGTCACGTCATAGACAATGCCCTGGATAACGATCCAGCAGTCAGCCGGAGTAGCATGCTGAGCGACAACACCGGCGGTAAGGACTGTTTGGTTCGTATTTGAATTGCTTCCGGTTATCGGACCGGCCGCCTTGTGTCGATAATACCCCGCGACATAATAGCCGATGATTACCCCGAAGATGAGGATTAGTATCACCCCGATGACAATTTCTTTTCTCATATGACGCAGTATATCATGCCGAATATTCTGAAACAATTCAATAACAAAACCGGATTATTTATCCGGCTTTGTCGTCTGCAGGTATTTAGTAGCGTCGGTTCGCGCGCGGTCCGCCATGACCGCCACCGTGGCGATCATAGGGTCGGCGCGGCGGTCGCGAACGGGCATAATTCATCCGTTCTTCGCGTTCGGCCGGCGTTTCTAAGAGCGCTCGACGCGACAAACTGATGCGGCCGCGTTCGGCATCAACTTCCAGCACCTTTACTTTCATGGTATCGCCGACTTTCACCACGTCCTCGATCTTATAGACCCGCTCGCGCGCCAGCTCGGAGATGTGAACCATACCGTCTTTCCCGGGCAGGAATTCGACGATTACGCCGATTTCTTTGCCGGTGTTCCGGTCGCTGACGATTTGCGTCACCGTCCCTTCATACTCTTCGCCGATCTGAATATCGCGGGTGAGGTTTGTAATCCAGTCGATCGCCTTCTGTGCCATCTCGGAATTATGCGACGTGACCATGATCAAGCCGTCATCCTCGATATCAATCTTGGTGACGTCCTTGCCTCCGCAATTATCGATAATGTCGTTAATTGTTTCGCCGCCCTTACCGATGACCTCGCGGATTTTCTTCGGATCAATGCGCATCGAGGTGATGCGCGGGGCATAGGGCGAGAGTTCGGCCCGCGGCGTAGCGATGGCCTCAGCCATTTTATCGAGAATAACGCCGCGCACTTTTTTCGCTCGTTCGAATGTCTTCTCGCAAACCTCCAAGCTGATGCCGGCGCATTTCACGTCCAGCTGAACGGCGGTAATACCATCCCGTGTCCCGGCGACCTTGAAATCCATATCGCCCGAATGGTCTTCTAAACCTTGAATATCGCTCAGCAAGCGGAATTTATTTTGTGCTTCGTCCGACATCATGCCGATTGATATGCCGGCGACCGGTTTTGTGATCGGCACCCCGGCATCCATGAGAGCGAGGGTTGAGCCGCAGGTTGAAGCCATCGAGGTTGAACCGTTTGACGACAGGACTTCCGAGACCACCCGGACGGTATACGGAAATGTTTCCTTGTCCGGCAAGACGGGCAGGATCGCTTTTTCGGCAAGCGCCCCGTGGCCGATCTCCCGCCGGCCCGGACCGCGCAACGGCGCGACTTCGCCCACGGAAAATGCCGGAAAATTGTAATGATGCATATACCGCTTTTTGCCGCTTTCTTCCATGGTATCGAGGAACTGCTCATCTCCCGGCGAACCAAGCGTGACAATCGACAGCACCTGCGTCTCGCCGCGGTTGAATAAGCCGGAGCCGTGAGTGCGCGGGAGGATGCCGACCTCGACCGACAGCGGCCGGATGTCTTCGATTCCGCGGCCGTCAACGCGCTTGCCTGTTTCCAAAACCATCGTTCGGATCGCCCGTTCGAGTAGTTTTTCTACCAGATCCGGCGCTTTCAGCCGCATTTCTTTTGTTACTTCGTTATCGGCTTTCAGCTCAGCATCGAGGTCGGCAAAAAGTTTCGCCTTTTTTTCCTCGAGCCGCGGCTTCTCGGCAGTCTGGACGATATCGCGCACGCGGTCTTCGCAAAATGAAACAACTTTTTTCTCGAGCAAGAGCTTCGACTTTTCAGCTTCGTCATCAGCCGCGACTTCGACCACCATTTTCGGCGTACCGACTTTTTGCCGCACCTCTTCAATAAGGTCAATGATCTTGCGCAGGTGTTTTTGACCAAAGCGCAGAGCTTCCATCATCGTCGCTTCAGGTACTTCTTTCGCGCCGGCTTCGAGCATGACAATCCTCTCGGCATTGCCGACGACGACGAGATCGAGCTCTGATTTTTCCCGGGCCGAATAGGTTGGATTTAAAACCCATTCGCCGTTTATCTGACCGACGCGGACGCCGCTGACCGGGCCGTTCCAGGGAATATTGGAAATCGTCAGCGCACACGACGCGGCGATCAGCGCGGAAATGTCGGGATCGTTCTCCTGATCGATCGACAGCACGGTAATCACGACTTGGACGTCATTGCGGATCGTGTCTTTGAAAAACGGTCTAATCGAACGGTCGATCAAACGCGATGATAAAATCGCCTCGTCGGTTGGTCGGCCCTCGCGTTTAATGAAGCGCGAGCCTTTAATCTTCCCGGCCGCGTAGAGACGTTCTTCATAATCGACGAGCAACGGGAAGTAGTCGATGCCTTCCCGAACGGTATCGCTCATCACCGCCGTGGCTAATACAACCGTGTCGCCGTACCGGATGGTGCATGAACCATTCGCTTGGCCGGCGAATTTCCCGGTCTCGATGGTCATTTTGCGACCGCCGATCTCGGTTTCAAATGTGTTGAGTGGCATTGAGAAATTCTCCTTTTGAGAATCCTCGTGACCCTCAGACTCCAGACTTTCATTAGAATGAAATGAAAAAGTCTGTTGGTCTGCGGGCCAAAGAGGACGCTGTAGTTAATTATGTTAAGACTTCGTTTTTGGTGTTGGTTGATTTGCGGGTCTCGACCGGCCAACATTCTGGATCGGTTTTACCAGACGTTTCAAATTGAACGGCCCACGATGGTTGCGCAGCAAATATTTCGATTCGTCAAGGCAGAGATCGGTGAAATCGTCCACGACTTCGGTGAGGCGTGTTGAGGCGGAACGGGCAAAGGCCACGACCTCAACTTGTTGGCCGTAAAACTTCAAATATTCAACGAGTGGAATAAAGTCTCCGTCGCCGCTGACGATCACGACCACGTCCAGCCGGCTGGCTAAACGGATCGCGTCGACGGCTACGCCGACATCCCAATCGCCTTTTTTCTGGCCGCCGTAGAAAACCTGCAAATCCTTTGACCGCACTTCGAATCCCTGCTTGCTCAGGGCGTCAAAAAAACTCTGTTCGTCCGGCGCCTCGGCTTTGATCACATAGGCGATTGCCCGAATGAGCTTTCGGCCGGCCACCGCGGTTTTTAAAATTTCGCCAAAATTAACCTTTGAGTTATAGATATTCTTGGCGGAATAGTACATGTTCTGCACGTCGACGAATACGCCGACGCGCTGTTCTGGGTGTTTCATCATATGTTTTTTGTCTTATCGAAAAAAGCCCGACTCAACGGGTATGCAATAATTAATGCTTGAGTTTTAACTTCTTGATGAGGTTTTGATAGCTCTCGGCGTTCTCTTTTTCGAGATAGCGGAGCAGGCGGCGGCGTTGGCCGACCTTGCGGAGCAGGCCGCGCCGGGAAGAAAAATCCTTTTTATGATCGCGCAGGTGATCGGTGAGCTGCTGGATTTCCTCGGTCAAAATGGCGATCTGTACCTCGGACGAACCGGTATCGGTTTCGTGCGTTTTAAACTTTTTGATGAGCTCTTCTTTTTTTTGCTTGTCGATAGCCATGGGGCGTTCCTTTCGCGTCCGCGAAACCCGAGTTGCGTCCTAACCTTCGCTCTATTCCCTGGAACAAAGCGGGGCGCAACCAAGGAGTCGTACATTAATAATATAGCTTTTGCAAAATACCACGGCTGGCAGGACCTGTCAAGCGTCCCCGTGGAAGAAAAAAGGCGGTCTTAGGATTTCTCCAAAAGATCCGCCGCTATAGCACCGATCACGCGGAAGGAAGCGCACCAATCTCGAGCTGCCAATGATCGTGTCCGCAGCTTGCGCAGGTTCCGAACTCCTCCCCTTCGATTTTGTGTACGCTCTCGCCGCACCCCGTGCATTCAAAGAAGCCGTCGTATGGAACAGTCTCTTCAGACGACCATTCCACTATAATCTCACCTCCTTCATCATCTGGAAGCTAGACTCTGTTAGAGGGTCTGACTCGTGAACTGCAGGTCTACCCCGTCCACCGTAAGAACGGCATAGCCTGGATGCCCCACGCCGAACTGTACGCCCCAGACCGCCGGCACAAACATCATCTCATACGGAACCGGTCCGAACTTGGCCAGCTCCTGGCTTGCCCTCAGCTTGGCATGGAAGTCACCGAATACTACCGCCTTGATTCTGTCAGAGTAGTCCGAGATTCGTTCCTCAGAGATGACGTTCATCCGGTGGGTGAACAGCACAACCTGCTTTGGGCGACTGCTGGCGAGTGTCTCGGTGATGAAATCATTCTGCCGGCGAAGCAGATCCTGCAAGAAGGCGCTGTCCGAATCCTTGATCTGCCGCTTCCACCGGAAGAGGTCGCAGTCGATCCAGACGAACCGGAAGGCTTCGACTTCCTTCATGCCCCAGAGCGGCCCGGCCAATTCGAGCCAGTTGCGGATTGCCTCTTCACTCAGGTCACCTCCGATATCCCGAGTGATCTCAATCAGGATCTTCGACAAGTCGTTTCCCCAGCGAGGCCGGAAGAAGTAGTCGACTCCGTCGCGATATCCCAAGGGATGTTCTGACGGAACATGGAACAAGACCCGCCCCATCGATTCGCAAAGTCCGAGAAATTCGCCGAGAACCGATCGGCCCGCCGTTCCCTCGGCACCGCGTTCGGCAATGCCGTGGATTTGGTCGCCGAGCGTTATCAATCCGTCACTCTGCAGTGACGGATACACCCGCTGGAGCTTAGCGATCGCCCGTAAGTTCGTATGCCGAAGAAACCGGACGACCAGCCGGACAAGCCGTACTGAAACCCGTCTTTTCATCATCACAATCGGATACCACTGCTTGCGCAGCTGCTCTTCAGTGAGCTCATCCGGATGATTCATGAGATGGGTGTTGGAAATGAGCACAAACCGTGTCATGGATAACCTCCACCTCAGATCAAGTCGTGACGATCCATCTATTCAGCCATACCCAGGAAACACTGCACTGTATACTATTTTTTGTGTACTGTCAAGAATGATTAAACCTGCGACTGGAAAGGCTAAGTATAGAAAAACCGTTGACCATATTCGTTGATCAACGGTTGGACGACTGGTGAAGACGGCAAGAGAACAAACGGTACAGCCGGAAACTCGTGGCGGCGCCAGGAAAACGTGATCGAACCCGACGGCTAGATGCTCGTCACCAGATCGAATACGACCGGGCGATCCCGCCTCTGGCCAGGATTGTAGGCGCACATGTAGGCGCACCCCTCCAGAAAAACGTTGCCCGGCATCCACTGGCCGCGCTCGGAGTTATACTGCACGGTGGCGCGGCCCTTGAACTCGCGGTCCATCCGGACGCACGTGAAATCGATCGAGTGCATCGCCGTCCGGTCCGTAAGATCGACCGCCTGGGTAGTCACGCTTTCGGCCCTGCCAATGCTTCTGGACAGCGCCGCCTGAGCCATTCGCGTGACAAGCTCTTTCACTACCGTCGCATCGCTCTTCGGCATTCCCTGTTCCTCCCAAAGACCCTCTCTTTTGGTTGACTGATGCGGCCATACACCATGCTCGAGCTCTGTGGAAGTACCACCGAAAAGATCGAGAGAAGTAACGTCCTGCTTTAGCGCACGCGGTAGACGTCTCGTTCACTCAGATGCATAATGACCCGAAACTTGATTGAGTAAGACAGTGCGACAACATCAGACCTTATAATATAAAAAGTGGTTTGTCAATAGAATTAATAGAAACTTCAATAAAAACGACTTGATAATCCGCCTTGCATAATAGTATGTGACTTGCAATTTTATAAATGTGTCGTAAAATATATGCATGGTCGCAAATTCCCTCACCCAATATATCAAAGACTTTCTCGACTACCTCGAAATCGAGCGGAATTGCAGTCTGGCTACGAAACGGAATTACCAGGCTTACCTTGATCGTTTTCTCGATTGGTCGAAATTGTCAAAACCGCAAGACATCACGCTTGAGGTCGTCCGGCAATTTCGGCTCTATCTCAATCGGCAGGAAAACCAGAAAAAGGAAACGCTCAAAAAAAGTACTCAGAACTACTATCTTATAGCGTTGCGGGCGTTTCTGAAATACTTGGCCAAACGTGATGTTAAAACTCTGGCGCCGGAAAAAATCGAACTGGCAAAAATGCCCGAACGCCAGGTGACCTTTCTCGAGGGCGACGATCTCGAACGTTTTCTGGCTGCTCCGCTGAAATCCGACGAGCCGGCCATCATTCAAAAGCGTGACAAGGCGATCTTGGAAATGTTTTTTTCAACCGGCCTGCGCGTTTCCGAGCTGGCCGGACTGACTAAAGAAAACGTCAATCTGGCGAAAGACGAATTCACCATTCGCGGCAAGGGCAGCAAGCTCCGGCTCGTTTTCCTCTCCAACCAGGCCAAGCACTGGCTGAAACAATACCTCGACAGCCGGGCCGATGTTTCGCTCTATCTATTTGTCCGGCACGATCGGGCGATCAAGCGTGGTGCCGCGGCTTCGCCGCTCACCTCACGAAGCATCCAACGCCTGGTCCAGCACTACGCAAAATCCGTCGGCATCACCAAACGCATCACCCCCCACGTGCTCCGGCACTCTTACGCCACCGACCTGCTGACTGGCGGCGCCGATATCCGGTCAGTCCAGTCGTTGCTCGGCCACGCGTCAATCACGACTACGCAAATTTATACCCATATCACCGATCAGCAGTTAAAGGACGTGTATAAGGCGTTTCACAGTCGGAAACGAACGCCTGGCAAGTTAATTGACACGCCGAAATAATTCTCGTATTTTCAAATCACAACTTGCCCTCGTAGCTCAACGGATAGAGCGCCAGCCTTCTAAGCTGGACATAGAGGTTCGATTCCTCTCGAGGGCACCAGTAAATTAAAAAATGGATATATGACCGCACCCGACTTACAAAAACTCGTCCAGGAAATCGTCGCCCAGGCGCAAAAACTGAAGGACGTTCGCACCGATGCAAAAGACGCACCGGTGAATTACGCCTGTGTCTTCGCCCAAAGCGATGAAGAATACTCCCGCCTGCTTGAAGTCGCTAAAAAGTTAGGCTTGGTTTTGAACGAAACAAAAATGGGCCCGTTGTTCCAGATCAAGCCGCTGGACACCGCGGCCGGAAAACTTCAGCTCCTGAAAATCCGTCGGCCTGACGTGAATCGGCCCGAGCGGGGCGACGCGGATTTTACCGTGGCCGATTACCCGGCCTTTAAGGAAAAGTATCTTTCCCAACCCGGCTATAAACTCCTGCTTCGGGAACGATTTGAGATGATCGAGCTGGCTGATCCAAATTTTTCGGTTCTCGCCTATTTCTCCTACCCGCCGCTCGACCAACAATACCATCTCGTATGAGATACCTCTATGGGATTATTATCGCCCTGATCGCCCTGGCGGCGTTCGTGGCGATCTGGACGCGCGCGTTTGGTCCCGCCGGCTCGATGTTGATTGTTCCAATCGGCATCGCAATTATTTGGTCGATTGTCGCTTTTTTTGCCAGGCGCGGCCGGCTCGATAAACCGTATGGCGTCCGGCGCGTTTATCGCTCCCAAACCGTTAAGAAATCGCTCTCGGAAACAAGCCCGAAGATCCTATACTTTCAGCCTGACGAGGCGGCGGCAAAAAGGTTCGCCGTAAAATTAACTCAAGCCGGTTTTGACGTAATTCACTTTCAAAGCCCCGGCGCCGATCCAGTCCAACTTGTCAAAAAGGAAAAGCCCGCCTTGATTATGGCCGACGTTATGATGCCCGGCCTGGACGGGCTGGAGCTGGCCCGGCAAATAAAGAAACAGCCTGAAACAAAAAATCTGCCAATCATCGGCGTATCGGATATCAGCAGCGAGGCCGTCCGTCAAAAAGCGCTCGCGGCTGGAATGAATGATTTTTTATCGCTGCGCCACCTGACAATAGATGAGATCGTGGTAAAAATTACCGAATATCTTCCCTAACCTTATTTTGGCATATCGGGAAATAAAAAAACCGGTTGGTTTAACTAACGGGAAGTTATAATATTATCTTCCATTTACGAACCGCAGAATGTCCGGCATCTTCACTCGAGCCGCCTTTTCACCGGCGACAATGTGCTTCTTGACCGTCTTCGGATCAAAGAAATCATTGAAACCAACAAATGTCTCGCTGTGCGTTTGCGGTTCAATCACAATATCCGAGTCAAGGATTGTCTGATGGGCAAAATTATGACGGATAATGGTCAGGGCGCGATAGGTTACGTCAGTGATGCTCTTCTTCGACAGGCGTTTTAATCCGATCTCCGTTTCCAAACTGACCGAAATAACTTTATCGGCGCCAAGAAATCGGACGACATCATCTGGCACCGGGTTCGTCAATCCGCCGTCGGCCAGAAACCAGTTGTCGTAGGGAATCGGCGAAAAAACCGGGGTGGCGGAAATACTGGCATGAACCGCCTTAACCACGTCGCCCTCGTTAAGATGAACTTCCTTGCCAGTATGGAGGTCGGTCGCGACCACGGTCAGTGGAATTTTCAGATCGGAAAACTGAAGATAGCCGAGATGAGCGCGTAAAAACTTCTCGATTTTATTGCCGGCCATGAAGCCGCCTTTCCAGGTCGGGTCGATGAGCGCCAGCCATTGTTTCAGATTGCTGTGTTCCAACGCGAACGCTTCGATCTTCCGGCTGTCGCCCCAGGCCGCGTACAAGGCGCCGATCAACGCGCCGATACTCGTGCCCGCCATAAGATCGATCGGAACATGATTGTCTTCGAGTGTTTTCAGAACACCGATGTGCGTCAGCCCGCGCACCCCGCCGGAGCCAAGCGCTAGACCAATTTTTCTTTTTTTCATTATCATCTCGCTAACAATATTTTACGAATAATTATCTGCGTACCGTCGAATCATGAAGCGCCTGTATTATAGACGGCCAACTGATGAAATAATATAGATGCCAATTACGTTTGCCAAAAAAGATATGATGATAAATTTTTTGGCCGAGATCTTCGTGAAACTGAGTAAACCAGAGGCTAACTCATCCGGCAGCGGCGATGCGAGAATCGCCAGTCCAGATAGTGTTAATAGCCAGCTCGGCAATTTTTTACTATCCGACAGGCGCGAGCGTAGAGCTTCAAGCAGGCCCTGGCGGGATTGCGTGCGCAATATGACAAACACGGTAACATCGTATACCGCCGCGCCCAGTCCGCCGATCAGCGCCACCAGCAGCGAGCTGATAGACGCTGGCATATTCAAGAAAACGACCGTCGCCATGCTCGAGGTAAAGGCCAGAGCATAAAGGACGCCGGCAAAAAAAGCGCCCATCAGACCCGACTGGTCAATTCGGCCGATGTATTGACGGACGGCCGGAAACTGGATGGCGATTACCGTAATGATAAGACCGGTGACGAATATGGAAACCGATACCAGAGTACGGACGTTTTTGATATGCATTGTGATGATGGTTCTGCTCTTGCCTACAGTATACTGTGTTCCGAACGATAATAAAAATTTCCGCTAGGTATTTTCACTGTGCCGCTATTTTTTTTACCGCCTCAATCAGCATGCTTTCCAAGGGTATGCCTTGATACTGTTCTTTGCTGATTTTTTTATTTTCCGATATGATCGAAACAGCCAAACCAGCTTTTTTTATTATATCCAAATAGGCATCTTTCAGAACCGCCCCCGCCACGCAGCCGGCGATCAGCGCCTCGTTTTTTCTTTGCTCAGGCGTCAGTTCGGCCAAGAGCACAATATCGGATACATACATCCGGCCGCCCGGCTTCAGCACTCGTTTCGCCTCCTGAAAAACTTTCAATTTATCCGGCGCCAGATTGATCACACAGTTTGAAATAATAATATCGGCTGAATTATCCGCGAGCGGAAGGTTTTCAATATCACCCAAGATAAAATCAACGTTTCGAAAGTCCATTTTCAAGGCGTTGGTTTTTGCCTTGACGATCATTTCCTCGGTGAAATCAACTCCGATGACTTTGCCGGTTGGACCGATACGCTTGGCCGCCAGAAAACAATCGATGCCCGCCCCGCTCCCGAGATCAACGACGACGTCACCCGGCCTCATCTTTCCAAACGCGACCGGGTTGCCACACCCCAAGCCGAGATCAGCCTCACCCACCTGCGCCAGGTCCTGTTCCGAGTAGCCGATATTTTTCGAAACGGTGTTTTGTCCGGCGCACGAACAACCGCAGGTTTTCATCGGCGTCCGGGCGATTTCGGAATATTTGTCTTTCACAATTTGCTTTGTGTTTTGAACCATAGATATTAATAACGTTATAACTCAATGCTTTTACGCTTATTCTTCAACTTTTTAACTTTGTTTTTTGACAAGTACGTCCAGCCTAAAACGCCAACGGCTGTTTCCACGGCCTCTTTCTCTTCAGTACTAAGCGTCTGCTTTTTTAACATGCTGATCAATACTGCGGCCGCTTCTTTATGGTCCATAGGCTTATCATAACAAAAACCGCCCTAGTTGGCGATTTCTTAGTTACGATGATTATCGTCTGGGGTGGCCAGTGGGACTTGCACCCACAACCGCCGGTTCCACAGACCGGTGCTCTACTAATTGAGCTATGGCCACCATAACAAAATTCTCCTGGATTATAGCGTGTTTTTACTTATTTTGCAAGGCCCAAAAAGACGTACAATTAATGTTCTTGACAGCCCCGCTCAATCTCACTAAACTACGGGCAACACAGGTCCTTGGCCTATTCACAAAGGGGGTAAGCGTGGCCGTGGAAAAGACACAAAAACGGTATCTTTCACATGTCGAGTTTCTCCGGCTGGCTGACAAGGTAGCGGTCATGCTCCGCCGGCGAAGGTTTGACCACTGCCTGCTTGTTTCCCGCGGAGGACTCTCGCCGGGAGGGTACTTGGCCAAGTGCGTGCCGTTCTACGACATCTTGGTCGCTTCCATCATGTGGTACAAGAAGGGGCGCAAACTCGCACGGCCGGTCATACTCCAGTTTCCGCCCGAGACCCTGCTCAACGGCCGTCGCATCCTGATCATTGATGACGTGTGGGATAGCGGCGATACGCTCGATCTTGTCCTGCACATGTGCGTCCGGGCCGGAGCCAAGGTCAGAATTGCCACCCTTCACTACAAACCCAGGAAGTCCACGCATCCAGGTCGGCCTGATTTCTTCGCCGAGGAAACGGAGGAGTGGATTGTCTATCCCTGGGAGGTGGTTTGGACAGTCCACATCGAGAAATCAGGCGTGAGACGAGGGACGTTCGTTCATGAATTCGACTGCAAGCCGAGAGCGGGCAAAAAAGTCGTTTTCGACCGGCCGCCCCACAGGAAGACAGTTGCGCGCACATTCGTTTTCACCAGCGTTGATTTCGATACGCATGTCGCGGTTCTTTCTCCGGTTTCATGATCCCAGCGGTCATCAAGCTGGGTCAATCTGAGCATGACGGCCCGCCGGACTTCTGTGCGGAGGAGACGAACGGCTGGATCGTCTATCCTTGGGAATTGCGGGAACATCAGTCGTAAAGGAGGAAACGCGGTATGAAATCGCCCTGGAAAGTATTTATCGAGCGCAAAGGCGTCAACCGGTGTACATTCGACCATGTCTTCGAACCGGATCCGGTCGCCGGCGGCTAGATCAACTTCGACCAGCCCCCGCTTCTCGACCAGCCGGTTGGCCAGTACGAGATCCTGATGGTCGATAGCGTCCTCCGCATGGTGATCATCAGGCCGAAGGATGACCTGGCTCATTGACGGTACCACCCATCCACCATGGGTGGCTTTTTTGTGGGAGCAAAGAAAAAGCCCGCCGTTTTTCAAACGACGGACGGCTCGGCCTCGCCCAGGATATCAACGGTGATTTCCTTGCGAGAACCCGTGTTCACAATGCCGACGACGCGACAGCTGTATCGCTGCCAACCGCCGGCCTTAAGCCGAAAGTTGAGAATCTGCGTTTCGTCCCCACGCGGCGCATGACAGAACTCAGCCGTGGTTTGGCTCTCAGCCAATAGTTCGGAACCGGCTTGAACGTGCACTGCCCAGAGCGCGCTCATGGACACACCTCCTTCTCCGGCTGAAGACCGCACGTCAACTCTCGCTCCCCGTCAACACAGCCCATCTTCTTATATTGTAGCACGATATTGCCATGAACATAATACGCTCATGAAAGCGACTGGACATTGTCTGAATAGCGGCATTATATTATGATGAATAGGAGAGGGTTTTCCTTTGTCAGAGCCGATTTACATCCATGCGACGCACCGATACATATCGCCATAGCGGTTTTACTTTGATCGAGCTTTTAATTGTCATTGCCATCATCGGCTTGATTACCAGTCTGGCGTTAATTTCCCTGCGTGGCGCGCAACAGAAAGCACGAGATACAAAGCGCCTCTATGATTTAAAAATGGTCAGAGAAGCGCTGGCGCTTTTTGAATCAGATAAAGGCCATAGCCTCACTCCGTGGCTAGACTTTCCTCAACAAATCGACTATTTCCTAGATGGATTTGGCGTCTTAGACGTTTCGTCAGAATGCGCTCTGAACCCAAGTGATTATTGTTTCCTGCCAATATTGAGAGAGTATTTTAAAACAGACGTTCCGGTCGATCCAATCAATAACAGCACATATCAATACGGCTATCTTTTTGACGATAACGGCTGTGTTTGCGCCAGGCCGGGCCAGCCCGGTTGTGATCCAGAACGGGCTAAAATGACGTACCTATACGCTTCCCGTCTAGAAAAAACAACTACCGATCACGGCGAAGATCCGCAGTGCGCGGGTGGAGACGGCGCGCGTCTTAACGATGCCTATCAGAACGGCTTTGTCATCGTGGTCCGGCTCTAGCCCGAAATATTTATCAAAAGAATTATTACTTAGCATGCGACGATGTCCATGGCTCGCGTCGACATTCATCGTCACACCGGCTTCACTCTGATTGAACTTTTGGTGGTTATCGCCATCATCGGCTTGATTACCAGTCTGGCCCTGGTCAGTCTGCGCGGCGTCCAACAAAAGGCGCGCGACACGAGACGCCTGTATGACCTGAAACTCATCAGGGAGGCCGTGATCCGGTTTCAGCTCGATCGGGGCTACAATCCAACCCCCGGCTACGATGATTTCCAGGAAGATGAGGGCGGTATGGTTGGTGGTGCCGGGATGGACCATTCATCTCAGGATGGGTTTATGCCCATGCTGAAGGAGTATTTTAATACCGACACCCCAGTCGACCCGATCAACAACTTTTCTGGAGGCTACTTACGTGAATACCTGTACCTCGTCGACACGAGCGGTTGCTATTGCCCGACGCCGCCGATGACACCGCCGAACTGCGATCCGACGCGAGCGGGGATATCCTATCTCTTCATAATCCATCCTGAGAGAACCATGACCGACCACGGCGACGATCCGCACTGCTCGCTCTATGGTGCATATCAGAATGGCTACGTCTTTGTTATCCCTCCACTGCGTTAGGATTCAGTGGCTTGTCACATGATTCATTAAATTGTATAATATGATATATTACAATTTTTTTTAATACAAACATGGCTAAAAAAACTCCCTCGGCTAAAAAGCTTCCGGCTCAACCGCAAACGAAAGCTCAAATCAAGACAACTGCTCCCGCCAAGACACAGACGCCGGCCAAGCAAACCAACAAGTCGGCTGCGCCGATGAAGGCCAAGGCGCCGACCCGGCCGGTCAAGATTAATTCCTATCTTATTTGGGCGATTATCATCATCACGGCCGTACTCGCCTACACGATGATTTGGGTTTCATATTGGTACAAAAGTGGTCTCGATGAGCTCACTTCGTCAAGCGTCATCATCAATCATAACAGTAATACAAATACCACCACAAACGCGAATGCGAATGTCAACGGAGCGATCGTCCCGCCGACAACCGCGTGGAGTACGTATGAGAACACCCAGTACGGCTATACCATAAAATATCCGAATACCTGGGCCGATGAAAACACCTCGATCGCCAACCCGGCCATGTTCGCCGATCCCGTGGCAATCGCTCAGGAAACGGACACGGAGCTCCTCCAAGGCACAAAGGTAGAAATCTATGTGGAAAACAGTAGTGCGTCAAACGTCGCCGCAGCCGTGCTCGCAAAAGACACTGAATGGACGGTGCTCCAGGAAACACAAACGGTTGTCGACAGCATAGCGGCGGTCCGCCGTCAGGTCCAAGCACTCAGTTTCACAAACGTCACCTATATCCTCAAGAACAACAAACTCTATAGCATTATCCAATATATTCCAAAACTGGCCGACCGAGGGATGTACACCGCGATCTACGGACAGATTCTGGCAAATTTTTCTTTCACCCAGTAATAATAGATAAAGAAACCGCCAGAGGAATCCGGCGGTTTTTTTATTATGTCGAATTATGAAAAATGGAATGTCTGTTTCTAGGCCTTTTTATTTAATTGGTCGCGCACGGTCATTATGCACGACCCATCGGCGACAATATCCATCCCGAGTTTCAGCGCCTTATCGCGGATATCTTGGCTCTCCGCGCCGGGCTGGAACCAAAGCTTGGCCACGTGGGCAAAATTGGCGTCATCGAGCACAGCTCCGCCTTCATCCGGTGAAACCACCACAATCGCAACATCAACTCCACCCGGCACATCCTGAAGCCGATGGTAGACCGGGACACTGACGATTTTCGTGACTTTGGAGTTTGGGTTTACGCCAACAACTTTATGGCCGGCGTTGAAAAAATCGACCAGGACGCGATACCCGTATTTCTCTTGGTGGGTGCTAGCGCCGACGACAGCATATCGATATTTTTCATTTATAAACCTTTTTGCTCGTTCAGGGTCCATATATTGTAGTATACAGAAAATAATTACATCTGTTAACAATCGACCCGGCGATAAGGAGGCGATGAAAATTAAGGAGGCTTTTTATTGACAACCGCGACAATTTCTCTTAAGATAGCGCCGTTGCTGACTATCGCTTGGTGATGTTATGGACACTTTTCAAGGGAGGTGGCATGCGCCGAATCAGCCCGTACCTTTTCATCCTCACCTGTCTGTTCGCGGCCCAGCCGGCCCGATCGCAGGAACCACTTAGTCTCCGCTTCATGAGCCAGCACACCCAGCTGGACCGTTACCTCGGAACGACCGGGGTCGGCCAGATCACCGGACAGGACATCAAACTGTTCGTGGACAATCCACGGCGGACGCGGCTGCTCGCCCTGGAGATCGAGAACTTCGACAACGACGTTCCCGACTCGATCGGCCTGGAGCTGCCCGAGAAACGCCGCAACATCGGCGTCTGCCTGCCGCTCACCAACCACTTCGCGTTGCGCTACGTCCACAACTCGTACGAGTACAACATCTCCAACGACTTCACCACCGAGGGCTACTATCCGTGTTACGATGACACGACCAACAAGATTATGCTGGGCTTCGAGGAAGACAACGAGCGTTCCTTCCTCGCCTACGGGTATGGACGGCGGCAGCTCGGTGCCTGGCAGCTTTACCTGGCTGCTTCGCAGGAGCGCTATGACAAAGGGATGCGACAGAAGGAGCGGGTGGTCAACGAGCGTTTGGGTCTCGCGGCCTGCAACAACCTCGCCGGCCTGCAGCTCTTTGCCTCCAGCACGTACAACTTCGAAACGGAACAGCCAACCTGGTCGGCTGGACTGGCCCGACCTGTCCCGATGGGTTCGCGCCAGCCCGGACTGTACGTTTCCGGCCGACTCAAACCTGAGGCGACATTCGTCCTGGCGATGTTCACGCTCGGTACGAAGGCCTTCTCCCAAGAGATGACAACCGACCTGCTTGCCTCTTCGGAAGTATCAACCATGCATACCAGTCGCATCATTCGCGGCCGGGACTTCGATGTCGCGGGCGGTAGCTCATCGGGTTATAAGGTCCAGGAAATGAGCGATGTCGCCGGCTACCTCACCCTGGTGGACACCGAGGTGACCAAGACTGCCTCAGTCCGGGAGCTCGAAGCGGCTCTCTACGGTACGTTGTCCTGGTGCATCGGCCGACTGACCAACCCATTCATCGGTTTCGCCCACTCGGAATCGCGCGACCTGGTCTACGACCCGGTCCTCCATCGCATGGATGACCCAGGCCAGAGCTGGAACACTGTCCTGCTCGGCGGAAAGATCGATGTGCTGTCGCGACCCGATCCGCGCGGAGCTAGGAAAACCGGCTACCTGAAACTGGAGTCAAAGCTCCGTTTCAGCCGGCACGGTTTTGACGGCCTGTGCCTCGAAGGCACCTTCTGGCTCTAGGCCAAACCCGATTCATTCATTGATTCCGGGTTTTTTTCTTTGGTGCTATCTGGTACAATGGAGGTGTTTCGATACCTTAGCAATTAACTCATTTTTATGAACCAAAAAGGCTTTATTTCGCTTGTTGCCACGATTATCATCGTGCTCGCCGTTCTGGCCGCTGGGGCGTATTATTATGGCCGTGGTTCGGGAAAGGTGATAACAGAAAATCGCGACGTGACCACCTTTTCAAAAATCTCGCTCAAAGGCATTGGCAATTTAAAAATCAGTCAGGGTGAAACGGAAAGCCTCCGCATCGAGGCCGAAGACAACCTCATGAAAAAGATCGAGACCGAAGTGCGCGGCGACACGCTTCACATCGGTTTTAAATTGGCCTGGCCGTTTTGGAGCGTCTGGCCGACGAAAGACGTCAATTTCTATGTGACCGTGAAAAATCTTTCTGACGTCAGTGTTAACGGGTCAGGAAAAATCGACTTTGCCACCCTGGCTCTCCAGGACGTAGATTTACGCGTTAGTGGCTCGGGTACCATCACCGGTACAACGCTAACTGGCCGCGATGTTAATATTGACATTAGCGGTTCGGGGAAAGTTCGGCTCGGCCTGAATGTTGAAAAAATTGTTTCACACATCAGCGGTTCGGGCGACTTCTCGCTCAATGGCACCGCGACTGATCAAGAGATTTCCATCAGCGGTTCGGGGAAGTACTTGGCCAAAGATCTGGTCAGTCAGAATGTGAAGGTCGATATCAGCGGCTCGGGGAAATCTGAGGTAAACGCCCAAAAAAGTCTGACGGTAAAAATCAGCGGCAGCGGCAGCGTCTCATATTTCGGCCAGCCGGTAATCGATCAGTCCATTTCCGGCTCGGGCAAGATTGAACGGCTTACCGGCAACCCGACAACGAATACAAACATAAACTCCAACACAAACACAGCCGCCAATGTAAATTATCTACCGCCTCCAAGCAGTGCCTATGCCAATAACCCGAAATATTGTGAAAAAACGTCAGACTGCATCGCTGTTGATCATCCCCTAAATCATTGCTACAAGGCCTACTACAATATCTACGCCCAGACCGAGATTGAAGCTTATAGAAACCAGACCGGCGCCATGATACTGGATTGCCCATTTTTCGGACCAGCCATATGCGAAAATAACGTCTGTACTGGACAACCACAGACATAAGATACATTAGACATAAGATACACTTAAAAAAACCGGCGACCAAATGGGAGCCGGTTTTTTATTTCACTAAGCCGAAATCAGTTCCGTTTTTCGACGACAATCGAACATTTCGTCAGCAACGCAGCCATGGCGCCGAGGGCGGCGAAGACAGGCAGCAGTACTGCGCCGACCGCCGCGAACGTCACCGGTATTTCCAATATCGACTCACCTTTTTCGTTTTTGATAATGATCCGGCGAATGTTGCCCTGATGGATCAATTCCTTTACTTTTTGGACGAGCTCGTCGCCGTTGATTTTGAATTCCTCTTGATTCGGGCTTGTTTTTTCGGTTGCCATAATGTTGTTGGATTTTTTAATAATTATTCAGAGAAAATTAAGGTTCGCACTATAGTATATTATTTACCTAACCTGAGCGTACGAATTTCGTTCCACATGTGGACAACTTTTATGAATAGGTGCTCGCTTTTCAGCTAGGCTATATCACTGTACACTGTTGCCCAAATACTCATCACTGCCAGACGCGGCACGCACGACACGCCCTTCGCCCTAATATGTTATCACGCCATTATGAGACGGACAAAAGCAAAGGTTATCTATATACAGAAAATTACGCCAACCGTCATCGAGTTGGCCATCGCCCGATCGGACGGACGTCCGTTTTTCGAATTTCGGGCGGGTCAATACGCAACCGTGAGCTTCCCCGATCAGCCGAGCCTCCGGGGCGAGCGTTCCTTTTCCATCGCCAGCGCTCCGAGCGAGCGTTCTCGGCTGCGTTTCGGTGTTCGGGTCGTCGGACGATATACCACCAAATTAAGCCAGCTCCAGCCCGGCGAACGGGTCATGGTTGGTGGACCGTTTGGGAAATTTACGTATGAACCCGAACGCGACGACGCCTCGGTATTCCTTGCCGGCGGCATCGGCATCACCCCTTTTCTGAGCATGATCCAGCTGGCGACGGAGCGCGGTTTGAGCCAGCGCCTGACGCTTTTTTACAGCGTCCGATCATTGAACGACGCCTCGTATCAAAACGATCTGGAGCGGTGGCAGCAAACGAATCCGAATTTTAAATATTTTCTCGCGGTCACGAACGGCCAGCTTCGGCCACCCGCTGACAACCTGATCTCGGGCCGGCTGAACCGCGAGCTGCTCACAAAGAAATTAGCTGACGATCTCTGGAACCGGACGTACTTTTTGTGCGGCCCGCCCGCCTTTATGTCGGCCATGACAGCCATGCTGCGCTCAATGGGTTTTTCGACGAAGGTCATCCATTCCGAGCGTTTCGGCGTTGGCTCGCAAGAATTTATTGAACGCGGCACGCCGATTCCGAAATATGTTTTCGCCGCCTGGGGCGTATCAACCGCCATTCTGCTTGGTGCAATCGTCCGGATCGAGCAAGCCAAACATCTTATTATCCCTCCCACCCAGGACACATCCGCTGAGGCCGCACCGATCGCCAACGAACAAGGGGATAATAGCAATCAGACAAACTCTGCCCATCTTCCAACCGTTGAACAGAGTGCAGCCCAGCCAACGCCGGCACCAACAACCAAGCCGACTGCTCCAACTCCGACACCAGCACCGAGCCCAGCGCCGAAACCGACCCCGGCTCCATCAACAAATACCGCTGTCCCGTCGCAACCAACGACAAATATTAACTCACCAGCGCCGGCACCGACCCCGGCCCCGAAACCAGCTCCCGTCGTTCCTCGGACAACGGTTTCATAATCTCCAAGCTTTATGGTATCGCCACCGACCGCCACCAGACAATTTCCCGCCCTCGGCACGATTGTTGCCGGTGGTTTTCGCCTCGATCCGGTGACCGCCGACCGACTTTTTGACGATCTTCAACGACAGATCGCCGTGTTTGAAAATCGCTTCAGCCGTTTTCTTCCCGATTCAGAACTATCTCGACTTAATCAACGAGCCGGTAAACGCGTTCCGGTCAGCCGCGATCTAATCAAGCTTATATTGACTGCCCAAGGGATCTGGCGGTATACCGACGGTCTGATTGATTCGACAATCGGTCAGGCGCTCGTCGCGGCCGGGTATGATGCACCCTTTGAGCTTTTGCCGTACCGGGTTGAAACCTCCGACCGACCAATGGCGAAATCAGAACATTCCTTCGCCGAAGTCAAGATCAACCGGAAACAAAAAACGGTATTCTTTCCGGCTGATCTACAATTTGATTTTGGCGGTCTTGGCAAAGGCTATCTGCTCGACCAACTCCGGTCACGGGTAAAAGCGAAGACGTCTAATTATTGGCTGTCCCTCGGCGGCGACATGATCGTGTCGGGCACCGACACGGACGGCCGCGCCTGGTCAATCGGCATCCAGGACCCAAACAAGCCGGAGCGGGATTTTGCCTACTTACGCCTCCCCGCTGGAGAATGGAACGTGGCTACCTCCGGCACCACGAAGCGGCGCGGCGGACAATCGAAAAAATCTTGGCATCATATCATCGACCCGCGAACCGGCCAACCAGCCCGAACCGACGTTATCCAAACGACTGTTTTGGCGCCGACCGCGGTGGAGGCTGATGCCCTGGCAAAAGTCGTTCTACTGCTCGGTCCGACCGCTGGCCTGAAGTGGGCTGCACGCCACAACCTTGAAGCGCTGATTGTGACAAAAGACAGCCGCACGCATACTACGCCCATGCTAAAAAATTACTTGGCTCAGGTATGAAATTGAGATATCTATTTGCGTTTGCCACTATCAGTTTGTTCATGCTCATTCGTCCCCTGGCAGTGCGCGCTGCGACGGCCACAACGACGACGACCCTGGCGGATTCGAGCACGGAACGCCAGGCCGAGATTGAATCAGACGACGAAAAAGAGGTGGACGAAGCGCCGGAGGTTGCGCCCACGCCAAGCACGATCCAGCCCGTTGAACCAGACGCGCCGGTGGCAACAGCGCCAGTTATTATACCGACGCCCACGGTTGAAACAGCGCCGGCCACACCGACTCAACCGAAAACGGTAGCCACTCCAAGTGCCGACCAAGTGCCGACGGCTGAAACGGCGCCGAATAACACAGCCGCGCCGCTGACCGAACCGCCCACAGACGCCGCACCCGCCATCACACCCCAAGCGGCAAACTCCCCGCTTTCTTGGACCTGGATCGCGACGCGGGCGGCCGGTATCGCTTCCTTTCTTCTTCTGGCCGTGATCACAATAACCGGGATAAGCCTAACGACCGGTCTACTCTTTCGCCTCATGTCGCCAGCTTCAGCCTGGTCAATGCATCGCGCGATCGGCTCCGCGCTGCTTGTCTCCATAATCATTCATATTGGCGCGCTGCCGTTTGACCGCTTCATCAGACTACGCGTGGTCGATCTCTTGGTACCATTTGCCTCCAGCTATCGCCCGACTCTTGTTGCCCTTGGTATTTTCGGATTTTATCTGCTCCTTCTTGTTCTCGGCACATCGCTCTACACGCTCACGTCGCATGCCCGGTTCTGGCGCACTGTCCACTTCTTCGGTTTCCCAATGTTTGTCATGATTTTCCTCCATAGCGTTTTGATCGGTTCCGACAGTAAACAGCCGTGGATGATCGCGATGTATTGGAGTACGGCTGTTTTGGTCAGTCTCTTCGTTGTCTATCGGCTCGCCTGGAAATATCGAAAACCGGCCCTGGCAAATTATGCCGACTAATTTGTCTTTTTTTAATTATGGCAAACATAGAGGCACGGATCGAGCCAGCCAGAAAGTTCGGACTGGGCGCCCACGTAACCTTTGATATTGATGTCTGTTCCTTTATGAAAGCCGAGGTGTAAATGCTTCCGTTCGCCGCCCGTTTCCGAACTGTAATTATTTCCGAGAACGCCAAGCTCGTCTCCGCGAGTGATAGTGTCACCAACCCTCTGTTTGATGCTTGATAACCGCAGATGCCCGTAGATCACGGTGATCGCTTCCCCATTGAGCTGACACGACTGCACCGCCACCCCGCCATACCCGCTGGCCGTCTCACGCACGCTGAGCGGGCCGGTACAAACTGCTCGAACCGCTACTTCGGCGTTCAGCTCGTCCGAAAAAATCTCGAAATCAGCGCCCGTGTGATACCCACGGAAATGCTCCGGCTGAACAGGCGAGGTTTGGGGTGTGATAAATATACCGAACGGTTTTTTCGTCACCCGTTCACCTGAACGCGTGAGCGGCGGAAGGAATGTGTCAGCGGCTGAATTTGTCTGAGCGGGGAGCGATGAATTATTGACAATCGTATTTGTATTGGACGGGGCCGGTGGCGTGTTCGATTGATTCTGGGTTGGCGAAGATAACAATCGAAGCGACAGAAAGACCGCACCAACGAAGAAAATTATTACGATGAGGATATATCCCTTTTTCATAGTGTCGTTACACGAACAAATTCAGGAAAAGATAAGGTTGTTATGGTATAAAGAATACGCGAGCAGGCCACAGCGTCATACCTAATACGCTCCGTGTGGAAAAATAATGATGAAATGATTTTCTCGGCGTCGGCATCATGAGGCTTGTCTCAACTTAGGGAAAAAAGTGCGTCTATGAAGCAACCATAATTTCTGCTATAATGCACTACCCTAAATACTAACACACTCTCATATGACAAACTATCTTCGACCGCCTAGCCAACAAGCAGATGCAAAGCCAGAAGGCTTTCGCTCCATCTATACGCTCTATGCGCCAAAAGTATTTAATTATCTCTGGTATCGCGTCGGCAATAATTATGCCGTGGCCGAAGACCTCATGCAGGAAACGTTCCTGCGCGCCTTCGAACGCCTGCCCTTCTACACCCAGCGCGGCTATTCCTACCTGACGTATCTCATTACCATCGCGCACAATCAGCTCATGAATTACTTCCGACGGCCGATCACCTTGTCGCTCGAAGAAGCCTATTACCTGACGGTTGACACCAGTTCCGAAGTCGAACGTCGGCTCATGGCGAGCCATGTTTGGGGTCACATCCGTCGCTTGCCGCCGAGCGAGTACCGTCTCTTTGATCTCCGCTACCGGCAAGATTTATCCATCAAAGCAATCTCAAAAAAAGTTCATAAGTCGGAAAACGCCGTCAAATTGACGCTCAGCCGCTCCCGAGAAAAAATCCGCCGCGAGCTCGCCCAAGAAGACCGACTACAAAAAGTCTCGTTCCATCGCGCTACCCAGCCCGCTGCCGCCTGACACCTTTTTCTGGCTCAGGTGTTTAATATAATGTAAGGGAAAACAATATTGTTGTTGTTTTTCCCTAATAACCCACCTTTTTTACGGCAAAACCGGCTCCCTACAGCCGGTTTTGTTATTGGCTTGACTATCGATATAAACCCGTTATACTGACCAGCTTGTCGGTCAAACGATAAGCACTGGCACCTTTCACGCCCTGGACGGAATGCCCTGCACCGGAGTCCGAAATTCGGGCGACTGGCGCAGGGATGGCCGGCCTTGGCACTTCCGCCTGCAGGATAGCCCGGCTTTCTAGAGTCGGACAGACCTGCGGTACCGGAGGATGATATCATGCTAGACTGTCAGGAGTGCGACCGGGCCGAAAGGCAAAAGGAGGAACGGCGAGACTATCAGCCAATTCTGTATCTGGTTGCCGGATTACTTCTTTTCTCCGCCGGGGTCATCGGCCTTACGTATGGATTCGTGTACGGCTGGAAATCACTGGATGACCAAGTACACGCCTTGGTGGGTTCTATCGGCACCGTCGGTCTCATCCTAGCGCTCTGGAGATTCTTGGTCCCATATGTCAGGCGAACTGTCAAGGGTTGTTACCTCTACGACTACGTCAATCACCGGAGCGAAGGACATACCCACCTGACGCAGCCCCAGTACGGCTTTTCGGATGACTATGAGTCCAATGCCAAGGGGCCGATTTTCCGGATCGCTCTCGGCGGTTGGTTCAAGAGCAGCGCCGTGCTGCATCAGCCATCCGGCCACTGGTGGCACCATCTGAAGCGGGCTGATGGCATTCAGTTCCAATCAGGAAACAGTTACTCGCTGAGCGACCCGGAAGGAGGCCGCCTGCCACCGATGACTCTGGCCGAGCTGCGCTGGGTGGTGGAATGTTTCACCGGACTGCGCACGCTGATTGAATTCGCCCGAGTGGTTGAAAGACAGCGGGATCATCTGGGCGGAACGGCTTGCGCAGTTGTCCGCTATGCGAAGGACTCTAAAGACCGGGAGAAGTCGCCGACTGCCCGGAGCATGCGACTGATGCTCGAACAGGGAGTTCGGACCGTTCCTGCTCATCGTTACGGCGGCTCGGTCGACTCCTCAGGCCTGCTGGCTAGCTGGGAGGCTCTCGCGACCCAGATGCTCCCTCCAGACCCGGCCAACACCAGCGAGCGAGCCACCGGCAGCTGATTGGTTGATCTATTTCTCTCCGCGCCAAGGACGATTATGTCCGCGGCGCTTTTTCATAGCCGGAAGATTGACAGTAAAGAAAAATGATGCTAGTATACTGAGTTGTTAAACAAATTATATGACAGTGTCGTCGCGAAAAAAATCTATCTGGCTGTCCATTGCCCTGATTGCGGTGACTGGTTTGTTTTTTGCCTATCAGTACCGAGTCACCCTGAAAGAATGGGTGAGCGGAAACGCCGTTAGTGATTTACCCCCAGCCCAGCCGAGTACGAATTTCAATCGCAACACCGCCAATGAGAACAGCAGCGACAACACGAACCAGCCTGCCAACGAAAACATGAATAGCGCTGTAAACATTCAGCCACGACCGCTGCCCGCCGAAATTAACTTAAAAGTGCCCTTTACCCCCCAGGCTCCGGATGCGAATTGGGACATGCCCTACCAGGAAGCCTGCGAGGAAGCGGCCGCGATCATGATCAATGCCTATTGGGATAAGAAAACGTCGTTTACGAAACAAGAGGCGGACGCAGCTATTCTCGATCTGGTTGCGTTTGAAGAACAGCACTATGGCTTTTATAAGGATACTGACGGCGCGGAGACTGTCCGATTTATCAAAGACAAGTGGGGATATGAAACGGTTGATTTGTATACCGGGGACGAGGTAACCATCGAGCGGATGAAGCGCGAAGTGGCGAATGGCTATCCCGTGCTCGTCCTGACGGCCGGCCGGATGCTCGGCAATCCGAATTACAAAGCGCCCGGACCGATCTACCATGCGCTCGTGGTCAAGGGATACAAAAAAGACGGCACGATCATTACTAATGATCCGGGTACGCGGAAAGGAGCTGATTACGTCTATGATCCGCAAACCCTGCTCAATGCAATCCACGAATGGAACAATGGCGACGTGAACAACGGTCAGAGGGTCATGATTGTGATCCGTCCGAAAAGCGAGTAATCACTCATTTTCCATTACTATTGACAAGCGATAATCATACCGAGTATGATATTTTTGTTTTTGGATCGCCAAACCGTCAACAAGTCCTCGAAGGAGGGTGAGGAATGACAGCGGCTACCCAGTCCCGGAGAAAGATCGGCGAGGTGGTTGCACATCAGATGATGCGGAACGGGCTAAGGGTCTTCGTCGTCACAGGCGCAGAAGGATCTCTGCATGTTGGGGGTGAGATCGCGCTTGGAAAGGCTCCGCTCATCACCGTCAATGGCCTGGAACGCGATGGTCAGCCGATCGAGTCGGTCGGCGGCGGAGCGAAGGTGAGCTTTCACCTGTCCGATAATCGCATCATCCCAAACGGCACGCCGGTCTTCGCCTAGACCGACGGTTACTCCAACGGCCTTGGCCGTCGAGACCTGCTTCGGTGGGTCTCTTTTTCAATAAAAAAGGGGGCGGGTATTAACCACCCCCGGCGCCTTCCTCGTCGGAAAGCGGTCGAACGATCCCGGTAGCCGGAGCAGTGTGAAGATGCCGTATCTGCGGGCTGGTGAAGAAACCGGCAAACGGTTCATTCCGGTCATTGTAGTAGCGCCGGCTTTGTTCTCCGAGCTCGGCAATCCAAGGCTGGATCCGCGGCTGCCAATCAGCCAATTCGTGACGGAATACCGCCGCCATCGGCAAAAGAATATCCAGTGTTTCGTGCGCCTTCCGTTCCCGGCTTTCCGGCGGCATGACGTCGCAGGTGCGGAAGTAGTGCAGTCGGTCGCCCAATTTCAGCGGGATTACGCGCGGATTACGCTGGGCGCAGCGATAGAGCTTCCCATAGTACAGCACGGCTTGCGCAATCCAGCCAAGCTGGCTGAACTCCTTGTCGCAGGTAACGGCCTCAACCAGATCCGCTACTTCGGGACCGAACAAGTCGCAGATCACGGCGATGCAGACAGCCGTGTCCTCATCGAGGTCGTGGAGTATGGCCGCGCACACCTCAACCCAGGTGCAACCGATCGCCAGCATATAACCGGCGACGGCATAGGCGTGGCTGACCGCCGGCGCTCCCGAGCGGCGGAACTTGCCAGCCATGGCCTGTTCGGCAATGTCGCTTGCCTGATAGACTCGCTCTGGCTGGACGATGCCGGAACGCGCCAGTTGAAGCCGAAATTCGTCCTTTGTCATAACCCACCCCCTGAATACCGAATCCGTGGTTGTGCGCCCCTTCCGTCTAACACCGAAGCGCTTCTTCCGTTGAAAGAGCAGGAACAGTCCTATTGTTCACGTGTACGAGAAAACATGGTGATAAACAAAAAATCGCCTGGTTCGGCGATTAGTCTTTTGGCACACACCTACTCCTCGGGAGGAAGAACGTGAAGATACTTCGCGGTCTCCTCTTCCCTCTCTTTTCCGACCAGGCCGCTGGGAAGATGCCAATATTCATATAGTAAATTTGCTCCATTATATCATCGTTTCAGCGACGGTCAAGTGTACAATCCACCGTCAAAATACTACCTTGTATGATTCCGAGATTAGTGCTACGGTATTGATAGAGAATATAATAATTCACTCACGTATAGTATGAACCGCAAAACTTCGGTTTCGATCATCCTTACGTCGCTTATTCTCATTGTCGGAGTCGGCGCGCTCACACTTTTCGTATATCTGCCGAAGAAAAAGGCGCAACAAAACAAGAGCGACGTTCTGGGCGCAAAAACAACCAGCACTCTCGAAACGACAACGGCGTATTTGACAACGCAGGTCGGCGTCGTAAAAGAATTGGAACGTCTGATCCGCAATTCCGGGCCAGTCTATTCCGATCGCGAAAATAGTCAATACACGCTCGACGATCAACGCAAAACAGCCGATTCCGCCCGACAAAAACTTCTCGCTTTTAAAGTCCAGGCACAAGGCTGGGTCATTCCGGCCGAGGCCGGAGAGGTTCAAGCGCTTTTTCAAAAAGTGCTCGATCAGGAATTGGCCGTCAGCGACTCATATCAAAAAGCCTTTAACCAAATAACGAGCAACGCCCAGGAAGCGCAATTCACCTTGGTCGAATCAGCGCGCTTACGAGCTGAGAGTGAAAAACTCGTTGCCGGCCTGAAAACAAAAAATGGCGAATTGCTAAAAAATACTGGCGTGGCATTCACTGACTCCGACGGCGACACGTTGCCGGATGTCTGGGAACGAATTGCCGGCAGCGACCAAACGCTGGTTGATACCGACGACGATGGACTGCTTGACGGCGAAGAATTCAATCTCTATCTTACGAAGCCATACGAACCCGATACCGATGCTGATGGTTTTAGCGACGGCCAGGAAATAACGAACGGCTTTAACCCGATTGGCCTTGGTAAACTGACACCGTCGGTAACCAATTAAACTTGTTTTCCGTATTTCGATAGTCAACCAGCCGGCCCCGTGGTCGGTTGGTTTTTCTAGGCGGGACTCCGCAAGTGGTGTATACTTTTACTAGGTTTACGCCCTCACCCTTGATTTTTTTCACTGTTCTGGTATACTCACAAATTCTTAGAAATTTACGTAATCCATGGAAAACGAGCCACCACAACAACCGATCGCCAAGTTCGTCCACGCCTATCAACAGCCAAATCTCGACTTCGCCGCTTTCCCGTCCGAGCCCCGTATCCAGGTCAGTCAGATGGCCAGCCGGATGGCTTTTATTTATGAACGGATCCGCAACGCGCTTGAATATCAGGAGCTTCATCTGATCCGAAAGAACGCCATTGAACGGATAATGAAACGGCGCCTGATGACGCGGGTAAAGCCGTCAGAGCTTGGCCAGGACCTGATTTATGAACTTATCCGCGGCCGCTATCTGCCCGACAAACAAGTTCCGGAACATAAAATTGCCGACGTTACGAATATTCTCAATAAATACTTCTACCTTTTTAACCGGATCGGCGTCTATCAAAAAGGCGGGGAAAAACGAAAAACGTACAAATGGCTCATTGGCGTTGCAGCCGCTGAGATCGACCAAACATTGATTTCTTCAAACAAGATGCAGGCGTTGGCTGAATTCATGTATGCCACCATCCAAAAAAACATCCAGCTCGACCAGAAAATACCAGACTTGGAAAAAAACATCCAAATCTATCTCGCCGTTCAGCGGGCACTCCTGCGCTCGGATCAGTCGATCCTCCGCTATCAACTCTTTCTCTATTACAATCAGGGCTGGTATCAGGCTGACCGGGCCTTCGTTGAAAAACTGGCTCAAAACCTGCGCGCCATAAAAGGCGAGATTGAACGCCAGATCAGTCATCCGATCGGCGATAATCTCTTTCGCTACCTCAAAAAATACTGCATCTATTTTCACGTTATGAAAGACGTGGTCGAAGAAGATCCGGCCACGGCGCTGCAGCGCTTTTCGGATTTCTCAAACCTCGAGGTCAGCTTAAAAAAAGCCTGTGCGGAACGGTATAACCAAGCCCGACGGAAGCTTCGAACCGGAGCGGTCCGGGCAATTATCTACATCTTCATTACTAAAATGATGCTGGCGCTGATCATGGAAGTGCCGTACGACCTCTATTTGAAAGGTGAAACAAATTTGTATCATCTCGGTCTGAATGTTGTGTTTCACCCGCTCCTGCTGTTTCTCGTCGCCTTGACCGTCCGGATCCCGGCTGAAGAAAACACCGCCCAGATTATCACCGGGGTGAAAAGCATCCTGGCCCGAGGCGATGCCGGTGAAATCTTGATCCAACGCATTGTCCGGCGACGGAAAATACTCACGACAGCTTTCAACTTTTTTTACGTCGTGATCTTTCTGGTGACCTTCGGAGCGATTATCTATATTCTGAACCGCTTTAATTTCAATGAGCTCAGTATCGCTTTGTTCCTGCTGTTTTTAACACTGGTCAGCTTTTTTGGCATCAAGATGCGCGAAGAGGCGAAAGAGTATATCGTCGTCGGCCGCCGGGAAAGCACGCTCGGATTTATTATCGACCTCTTTTCCATGCCGATTGTTCGGGCCGGCCGCTGGATCAGCTTAAAATCACCAAAAGTAAATGTGCTGCTTTTCGTTTTCGACTTTATTATCGAGGCGCCCTACAAGACATTCGTCAATATTTTTGACGAATTGACAAAGTTTATTCGCGAGAAAAAAGAAGAGTTATAATATTCGGTAATTCATAAAAAAGAAAAGAGGCGGTCCAACCCGGTTGGGTGGAAACGCCTCGTTTGTGATTCACTAGGAATCACGGGAACAATGAAGTCTACTTTCTCGGCAGCGAGTGAATGCCACCCTGGCCCTGCCGTTCATGGAGATCCCAGGCGTAGCTGGCGAGCTGCGCCGGATCGATCGGGTCGCCATCAACGTACAAGAACAGGATATTGGCATCATCAACGTGGTGCAGCTGCGCTTGGGCGTACTTGGAGGGCATGCAGCCCTGGGGACAGACGGCCACACCGCCATGACGCAGGTCCACGATGGTCAGGGCCGCCTCTCCTTCAGGCGCGCCTTCAAAGTACGGTTTGACCGCTTCCATTACCGGCTCGATCCTGGTGTGCGTGTTCCGGCCAATCGCCCGAGCGACGACCCGGTCCAGGCGCCAGAATACCCACCACTGCAGGAGGGCCTTCAGGCTGACCGCGACGCGATTGAACTGATCGCGCTTATGGCCGTGCCCTTGGGTCCAGGTGAGATACTGGATCCATTCGTGGATCGTTGAGCGCCGAACCCTGACATTGTGGTCAGCCAGTATTCTGACTACATTGCCATTGGCATGGGGATCTCTGACCACGTAGATCTCGCCCGAGAGGTGTCCCTGGACGACATTGGCCGCCCGCTCAGGATCAATCCAGATCGACTGAAACTCACGGACGACTCGGTCCAAGAAACCGGGCAGCCCCCAGTCGCACAGCCAATCTCGGATCTGACCCGGCAAGCGCTGGGCTACCGGACGAACCTTCAACTGCTCTACCGCTCGTGCCATCGCCCACTGATACACTCGATCGACGTCAGCCGGGTTCCGGGCGATCGGCAGATAGTAGCACCAGAGCTCATCCAGCAGATCAGCCAGCATGACTGCGGCGCAAGCCTTGAGCCGCAGGTGCTTTCCCACGCCGTCATAGGCATTGTCCGATGAAGTAGCAAACAGGTGAACTGCCTGCGCTGGATCCAGCTGGGTCAGAATGATCCCGTGCTGCGTCCGGTAGGAACCGAAGCGGCAGGGACCAGTCGTCGCCGGCATGAACCAGTAGAAGTGTTTGATCTCGGGATATCGCGGCAGAACCTCCCGAACCATGTGCTCGAGAACGCCGGTCACGTACATGTACGGGACGCACTCTTTGCCGGTCGCGTACCGGCCGCGACCCAGACGGAGTATCCGGTCATCGGTCGGCGGCGCCGCGATTACCCTGATGCCGATTGACGAATAGACCGCGGTCAGCAAGGGCTCAAGGTTGCCAAACTGGCACAGAACCAGAGCTGATTCGGGGTCATTCGGATCAAACGGCTTCCCCGTGTCGTGTTCCTGCAGCAAGGTGAGGTCCGTGACCAGCGCGCGCTGGTCGCCCTCTCTCAAGTGATGTCGCATGGCGTAGACGCTTGACTGAATCCGCGTCGTAAAGCCGCCCATGCCCGTATGCCCATCGGTCTCGATGATGCAGTAGGGCACGTCGGCGATGTACCGCAGCCAGTGCTCCAGAAACGCGTCCGGCCCGCAGGAGTAGCAGGTGATCATCAGGGGGTAAACGCCGGGTCGCCGGTGCAGATCAACCACCGCCCTGAGAATCCTCTGCCCCTCGCCCCAGTACACTAGGTCGAGAAAAGGCGTGGTCGGATCCACCGGGTAGCAGTCAACCGGAATGGCCACGACGCCGCTACCCTGGATGATCTCTGGGATCTGCCCATTGATCGCCGGGGAGAGCGTGGCATAGAGCCGGCCCAGCACCACGACGGCCGGGACGCGATGTTCTGCGGCATAATCCAGAGCGCGCTGACCGATCGCCAGACAATGCTCTTGGAAATCCCGCTGCACCCCAACGGCCAAGTAAAAAGCCCGAAGGCTTTCTGCTTTGGTGCGGCCCAGCTCCCGTCCCATCGAGACAAACACTCGTCGCACTTCCTCGCTCGTCTGCCAATTCAGGCCGAACTTGATCACCGGCCTCAGGATCTTCATCCCGGAACCCGATGAATCGTTCGGAATCACTCCGTTGATGGCGGCAGCCACCAGCTCGGGCGTTCCCTGAACCAGCGGGCACGTACTGCCGATGTCGCAGCCGCTCTCCCGAGGCAGTAGGACCACCTTGGGAAAGAAGATCAGATCAACGCCCAGTTCAACCGCCTCGTCAGCCAGACCATGGGCAACCTTGACCGGCGCACACATGTCTTTGCCTAAACTGATTTCCTCGCCCCGCTTGAGGGTTTTGGTGGTCGGTTCAAGCACTTTGACATTCACGCCGAGGTTGGCCAAGAACGAACTGAATAGGGGCATGAACCGGACGTTGGCCAGAGTCAGCGGAACCGCCACGGTTGGTTGCCCGGCTCGATCCACCGGTAAGGCCCGAATCAAAGCATCATGAAGTTTGCGCCGTTCGTCAAACGGCTTTGGCGCGTCAGTCGGCAGTCTGTTTCTGGTGTTTCCTTCGTGCAGCGGGCACATACCGCCTGACTTAACCGTCACCGTCTGATCGCCGATTGACACCTTCGTCCGCTCAATCCTGCACTTGGCACCGCATTCGCGGTTGCCGCATACAAAGCTTGAGCGTTCGACAACCTCTGCCGCCAGAAATCGCCCGAGATCAAACGTCTGATCCAGAACAATCTGTTCCTGACGGCATTGCTCCAGCGTCAACAAGGCGATACCGATAGCCCCGGTAGCGCCTGGCCGAGGTGGTACGATTACCTTTCGACCAGTTACCGCCGCGATCGCCATAGGCAAGGCGATGTTATTCACCGGCATGCCGAGCGCGAAGATGACCTCTTCCAGTCCCAGCTGTCCGACCAGCCGGTTTAACCAGTTGTAGGCAATGAAGTAGAAGCGACCGGCGGCGATGTCTTGGACGGTAAAGCCCTCACCCAACGCCCGGTCAGCAATGTCCCCAGAGAAGACGACACAGGTCTGACCCATGTCGATCGGCTCCCGCGAGTCGAGCGCCCACCGGCCAAATTCCTGAATCGTCGTATTCATCCGTCTCGCGTCGTACTCAACTTCAGATCCGGTTCCGGCAGAACAGGCTCGGTTCATGTCTGAACCAACCGGCACTCCGTTCCGAATATTGATCACCTTAGCATCCTGGCCGCCCAGCTCACAAACCGTAACCGACCGGCCATGCTCAGGATCGTAGTGACAAGCACCCGTAGCATGGGCGGTGATCTCGGTTTCAACCAGCATCTGATTCCGCAAACCGCCAAAGCAAGCCTCAGCCACGTCGTAGACCGCGCGCCGACCCGAACCGGTAAAGCCGAGACTGACGATCTGAACTCGGTCTCCGACGGCAGCCAGCATTTGCCGAACGATCAGCTGTGCAGCGGCGACCGGATTGCTGTTGGTCGGAACGTAGTCGTCCCAGACCCGGCGTCCGGTAACGATGTCGATCAAGGCTGCCTTGGTTCCGGTTGAGCCGGAATCAATGCCAAGCGCGGCTTGTCCGCTCCAATGTGCCAGATCAAAATCCGGCTCGGTCAGCTTCTGGACCAGGTGAGCCGCCGTGTTAAGCGGCTTAAACGAACGGATGCTCCGAGACTTAGGACGAACGACAGTTGCTGAATCAGCGGTGTAGCTCGACACCTGACCAGCCACGACCAAATCAGCCGCGATCAATCCCGCACCCCAGGCTTCGAAATAGTCAGCCTCGGGATGGATTTCAATCGTCGGCTGGCCGATCATCGACTGGAGAGAGTCTATAACCGGCTGATTCTTGGTCACGCCACCGATTACGATCACCCGCCCGTCAATCGAGTTCTTCCTAAACAGGGCGTAAACAGATGCGGCAATGCCTCGGAAATAGCTCTTCAGCAAGACCGCAATGTCTTCGCCCGCATTGGCTAGGTGAGTGATCTCAGACTGGGCGAACGCCGCACAGCGCGGAACGAACTCAACCACTCGGTCAGTTGCCTGCGCCGCAGTAATCGCCTCGGGTACGTTCATGCCGGCTCTGGCGCATTGCTTCTCAACCGCTTCACCCGTGCCAGCCGAACACTTTTCAGCCAGCGAATTAGAGTATTCACCACCTTGGTTGCGCGTGAGCACGCTGTAGCCCCCGGCGCTGATCCGAATCAGGTTGATCGGCTCGTGGCCGACACCCTCAATCGGAGGAAAGAAATACTCGCAGGCACGATTCAGAGCCGCATCTCTGGGAATGTCACTTTGAACTTGTCCCCCAAGAATGCTGCCCAAGCTGCCGGTCGCCACCACCTTACGAATCCGTGAATGGTCCAGTCGCGCCCAGATCTGGCCGACCGCCTCACTCGGATTGCGCTGATGGTGGCACAGCATTTCGTCAACCTTCAGCCAGCTTCCATCAGATCGCTCCAGGACGATCGCCGCCACGGTAGTCCGCCCGACTTTCAGGCCGACTACCTGGTCTTTCTGAGCCACACTGATCATTCACTGCCTCCTTCTATTCGTGTTCACTGATTGCCCTACCTACGTAAAAACACGGGTTTTCAAAGACCGTGTTTATCTTTATTTTTAAGCCAATTTGGCTATATACCTTGTAGCAGGTATATGTCGTATTGTCAAAAAAGAAAAAATGGCTCAAACCGTGTCGGTCGAGCCAAGAAGAAAGATCACACGTCGATGTGGCGACGGAAGTACCGTTCCTCCACGGGCTGGAAGAGGCGGGTTGCCTCTGCCAGATCAACGCGATGCATCCATTGCAGCGTGCGGATCACGTTGGTCGGCGTCACATTGACGACCTGAGGAGTAAACCAGCCGAGATGGTAGAGATGACCGAGAGGCGTGTCGAAGACCTTGACCTGGCCGCGAACGAACACAGCCAGTGCAAAGACCCCGCCGAGCAGCCCGTGTTCGCACCCCCACTGATCGATCGGCGCCATACACTTCTCGTCAGTGATCGAGGCCAGCTGATACGCTTCCATAGCCTCGAGAATCTGAGCTTTGGTCAGAGGCTTCTCTTCCCGACCGATCGCCCAGAGATGAGGGCTGTGCATACCTTGAACCGGCAGCTTCATGGCATCGGTGACGATCCGAAGCCCCGGCAGCAGCCTGCCCACGTCACCGCCGTGGTGCGTCCCATACTCATCATCGTCGAAGTCGCTGAACGATGGACCAGTGCACACTTTCGGGTTGCCGCGGTCCGTGTCCCGCCGGTTGAAGCCAGCCACGACCAGTACGAGATCCGCGCCTGCCTTCTGGAGAATGCGGATGGCCGTCACCGCGCTGTGGTCGTTACAGGAAGCGTTCTGAAGCCAGACCTCAGCGAGCGACTGGTCGTCATCCACACCGAGACAGGTGATCTTGCCGAAGCCGTGTTCCGCGCCCTGTGCGATGAACCGTCTCGTGCCATCATCATACTTCCGGTACAGCTCCTCCTGGAGGGCTAGAGCATTGTCCGTGCAGTCGATGATGACGGTCGAGCCACCGATCGCGTCTTCCACCCCCATGGGCTTGAACCTCTGGCTCTCGAAGGCAGGAATCATGTCCGGCCAGGTGGCCAGCCGGACACCGCCCGCGACGAGCTCGTGCAGGACCGAACGATGCGTGATCTTGCCCTTGTCGCCGGCTCTCTTCACGAGAAAGACGTTCTCGAGACCGAATCCCTCACGGAACTCCGCCAGGATTCTCGCGGTTCTCCTGCCGATCGTGCTTGACCCAACGACTGTTACGCTGCCCATCATTGACCTCCTCGATGGCCGCATACACCCGGGTAATCGCTTCGAACACAACTCGTTCCTCGGAACGAAAGAAGGCCTGAGTTACCCTCCCCTGCCTTCTTACCAATCAAATAGTATTACGTATGATAAAGTATGACAAGTGCTTTTTTCCACAGCATTGCTGTTAAAAATACATAGCTGTGATAGAATGTTGTTACATTTGCGTTTTTTTGGTGTTCTGTCGGCAAAGGTTGGTAAAAAATATTCGTGGTTTTTTTCTTTTTCCCCTCATGATTTTTATCGGTCAATTTTTTGAGATATTAGCCATCGATCGGCAAAAAACAGCCGCTGAATTTCAGCTGCCGTCTTTCGAATTGCCCGAGATCGATTATGCCGGTCTGGCCATTAACGGGGCGATGTGGCTGGCGATCTTTTTGGCGTTTTTTATGTTAAGCCGGATGATCTTCCATATCTATAAGCTCGCCGTTGCCGGCGCTGACGATGAAAACCGAGAAATGGCAAAGGATAATATTAAGAAAAATATCGGGTTTTTCCTTCTGGCATCGCTTTCGTGGATGGCCTTGTCTTTCTTCCAGCACGGTATCTCGCAATATTTTTAGGCATTCCATACGCCGACATTTCCTTAACGCTCGGCGCTGTCAGGAATTTCTTTGCCGGCAAGCAGGCTTAAATAGGCCGAATATTGTCGCTTATCCCAACCGGAGCGCCTATTATTTGTCAATTATTGGAAAATATATTATAATGTACTGGCAGACGGCATTATTTTATCCATATTTAGGCACAATAATGTCAGACGAAAAATTTGTCACTCAATTAAAAGACTTAGACACGACAAAACAAAACACTGAGTCTGATGATAGTGTGAATTTATTCACGTCAGATGACGGCGAGGGCGATGTTTACTTAGAAGAAGATTATTCCGGCCAGCTGGCCGTTGATGTCTACCAAACGCCTAAGGACATTGTCATTAAATCGACCATCGCCGGCGTACAACCCGAGGATCTCGACATCACCATTAATAATGACATGGTCACGATCAAGGGCATCCGCCGGAAAGAGGAGGTTGTCGCCGACGAAGACTATATCTACAACGAATGCCACTGGGGCGGTTTTTCCCGCTCGATTATTTTACCAGTCGATATCAAAGAAGACCGCGTCAAGGCGAACCTGAAAAACGGTATCTTGACCATTGTCCTCCCGAAAGCCGGAAAATCAAAAGTCCGCGTTGTTGAAGTCCACGAAGAAACATAATTTTATACGGATCACTATGCAAAGACGCCTTTTCATTCTTGTCCTCCTTTGCCTGGCTGCGGCCAGTGTTATTACGACCCTGACCGTCCGGGCTGATTCGTTGAGCGGCAACGACGAGACCGGGTTAACAAACAAAGATCTGCGAACCGCCCGAACCGACGTTCAAAACAGCAAGCAATTTTTCCGCGATGCGAAAATAAATTGGGAAAAAGCGCGCGACGCCTATCAAGAAGACCCCAGCGCGAGCAACCTGGAATCAGCCAAGAAGTACGCTGTTCAGCTGATCAAACAGGCAATCGACGTTTTCGATAAACACTATTTCCTCCTGGCCGCTCGGCTGAAGAATTCGACAGGCCTCGCCGAGGCCGAGCGAGCGACCATGCTTACTGATTTGACCACTGAGCAGGTCTGGCTTCAAACTCAGCGCGTGGCAATATCTGAAACCAATGATCCAGCCGTCATCACTGATATCGCCAACCGGCTGAATACCTATCGGACAGAGAAAAGCGTTTTCGTAAAAAAGGTGGTTGGCGTTATCGTCAGCAGCCGGATCCAAACAATTCTGACTCAAATGAACGACGCCACCGCTCGCGTCGATGATGATGTGACGATATTAACCGCTCTGCAAAAAGACACCGGATCGGTAACAAGCCCGCGCGCGGATTTTGCCTTGAAGCTGGCAGCGGCAAAAGAAAAATACCAGCTTGGCCACGATGGTTTCGCGAGCTTGGCAAATGCCGCGACAGTGGAACAAGATTTTGAGTCAGCGCTGGCTAAGCTCCGCGAGTCCGGCGAGAAACTTACCGACGCCAAAACATCGTTGGATCAAATTATCGCCGAACTGAAAAAAGTGAAAGCCTCGCGGGTCGGCGGCAATGGCAAGCTGTCCGTGACTGGAGAGGGAAGTTTCGTCATTTCGGCGAGCGAGGGCACGGTGACAATTGCCGCTGGGAAAACGCCGACGCTCGAGGTTTTTGATCGCGCCGGCGATTGCACGGTTGAAACACAGGGCGCCGCGACCAAAATACCGGCTGGCCGGAAAACGAGTTATTCCGGGTTTACCCAGGCAACCATCACCGGCACGGATTTCTTGCTTCTCTATACCGGCGCGACGACCGAACTGACCGCTGCCGGCACAGGCCGGGCCTATCTGAAAGGCACCGGCACGTTTCAGGCCGTACCGGACGGCGTGGCGGAAAGCTTCGCGGATGAAGGCGGCGTCATTTTTAACCTTACTCAATAACCGCAGGACTATATGAGAAAAAAAACGCGCGTTAGTATTATCCTCATTATCGTCATCGTTATTGTTGCGGCTGGCGCCTGGTACTTTTTCTTCCGGTCGTCATCAAAGAAGGAGACCTCAAAAAACAATACGAACCAGGTCGAGGATCTCGGATACGATAGCGTGCTTGATACAAGCGATCTGAGTAAGATTGATCCGGCCAGCGCCGTGGATGCGCTTGATCTGGATGTTCAAGATTACGCCCAGCCGGATGTAAGCCTTGAAATTGAGCTGACAAAATGACTGCCTCAGACGCCCGCGAAGCGATCGTAACATCCGTCGAAGAGACAACGGTTATTCTCGATTGTGACGGCCAGAAAATTTCCTGGCCGAAAAAACATGCTCCAAAAAACGTGGCGGTCGGCGATCGACTCATGCTCGCGCTTATGGATGTAGCCGCCTACCAAGCCAAGCGCGAAGAGCTTGCCAAAGCAATTTTAAACGACATCCTTCAGGATAACGAAAACAAGGAGGTATGACTGCAGCGCCAGCCAAACAGAAAAAAACGCCTCAACGGCGGTGGTTGTGGGTAACCCTGGCCGTCGTTTTTATAATTATTATTGGTCTCGCCGGCCTACTCGCCTATCAAGTCTCAGCCTATCGCGACAGCGTAATCCCGGGCGTTCGGCTGGCTGGACGCGCTCAGGCTGGACTGATGAGCCGCCTGAGCCAATCAAGTCTTGAGTCGCTCCTCGCCACCTACCAACGAGACATTGACGACCAGGGCTTTATGTTCGAATTTCAGACGCGAAAGGCAAATCTCCCTTCGCTCGTCCAGTCGACGGTCGATCCAGATCTTTCCCAGCAGCTTTTTTCGGTAGACATCACCGCGACGAAAGACGCCGTCTGGAGCTATGGCCACCACGCCTCATTTGGGCGCAATGCGCAGGATGTTATCCGGGCGTTCTTTATCGGGATTGATGTCCCGGTGCGATACTCGCTTAATCGAGACGGTGTGAAGAAAGTCCTGCAGGAGAATTTTAAAGAATACGATAATCCAGCGACAAATCCGAAAATAACCGTTCAGTCAAACGGGACGATTTCCGTCACTCCGGAACAATCCGGCGAAACGCTCGATTACGATCAAGCCCTGTCTGAATTGTCCGCTCAGATCGAAACGCTCGATAATGAGACAATCACGCTAAAAAAAATATACGACCAGCCGACGATCACTGTCGATGAAATTTCGTCGGCCCGAACCGACCTTACCGCCCTGATAAAAACGCTGCCCTGGACGCTCAGCTACGAAGACAAGCGTTGGGCGATTACCGTGGCCGAGGTAACGCATTGGTTCCGCTTCAGCCGTCGCGACGATGGCTCAGTCACCTTCGATTTCGATCCTGCGGGCGTGGCCCAATTCCTTGATGCGACTCCCGGACCAATTCTCAACGTCGAGGCGAAAGAAGGGAAGTTCAAAATCGACAACGGCCGCGTGACGGAATTCCAAGTTAGCACGCCCGGCCAACACATTGACCTAGACAAGACGGTTGCCAATCTCAATGAGGCGATGATCATAAACGGCGCCACGGAGAGCCCGATTGCCATTCAGACCACGGAACCGCAATCAAAAGAAACGGATGTTAATGAGCTCGGCATTACGGAATTGGTGGCCGAAGGACGAACCGATTTCAGAGGCAGCCCGGCGAACCGGGTGCATAATATCACCGTCGGCGCCGAGACGCTCAACGGTCTCGTCATTAAGCCGGGCGAGGAATTTTCATTAATCAAAGCGCTCGGAAAAATCGACGCCTCAACCGGCTACAAGAGCGAGCTGGTCATCAAGGGAAATAAAACAGTGCCGGAATACGGCGGCGGTCTCTGCCAAATTGGCACGACCTTTTTCCGGCTCGTTTTAAATACCGGCCTGCCGGTTCTCGAACGGCAAAACCATTCCTACCGCGTCTCGTATTACGAACCGCCGGTTGGAAAAGACGCCACCATTTACGATCCCAAGCCGGATTTTCGCTTCACCAACGACTATGATCATCACTTGCTTTTACAGACCCGGATTGAGGGCACGCAATTGATTTTTGAGTTCTATGGCACCAAGGACGCGCGGACAATCGAACAGACCGATCCAAAAGTTTATAATTACGTCAGCCCTGGTCCGACGAAGATGGTTGAAACTGAAGATCTGGCCCCGGGCGAGAAAAAATGCACCGAAAAAGCCCACACCGGCGCTGACGCGGAATTCACCTATACCGTCACGTATCCGAATGGGGAGGTTAAACCAACTGTCTTTAAATCACACTATAAAGCGTGGCCAGCCGTTTGTCTGGTTGGAAAACAGCCTAGCGCGCCTGAAACACCGCCGGTCGAACCGCCTGTCACCAATACGAACACAAACACCAACCTAAATGCCAACGTGAACACGAATTCTAACGCCAATACAAATACAACAACCAACACGAACACGAATAGCAACGCTAACGTTAACGCAGAAACCCCGTAATACGACGCCGTCACAAGATTTATCCCCAGGGGGGACTCTTGACGGTGTTTTTTAGTTACGATAGAATGCTTTTCATGTGCCCACATTCGGGCGAGAGTGGCGCAGCGGGGATCTCGCCCACCGTTCTGAGGGTTTCGGCTCTCCGCGGTGGATCGAGATCCCCCTCCCACTTACATTGCACCTTCTTCTCGCAAGGTATAGATAATGGGGTGAGGCCTCCCCTACACGTTTCTACGTGTACCGGTGGCCGAACGCATGCAACACTGACACCAGGAAGGTCATCCGAACCATGGAAGGTTCTCACCCCAGCTACCCCCGCCGCGCGCCATCACGTTTCCCCTTGTTGTACCCCGACACGTGATGGTCGCGCGGTTTTTCATTTACTTGACAATACGCAAAAAGAAATGATACGATTCGCCCGTCCACGGCAACCAAAACACGGAGGTGCGTCGTGACCAGACGGAACAACCGTCCCCCAAGATGCAGCGCCGGGCATCCACCAACAACGATGGAAGCCGAGGCCTCATCGAAACACAAGACGGTTTACCGCTGCCCCGGATGCGGACAAACCACAACGGTCCACACCGAAAAGGGCAGGGTCGTCCAACCCGCCTACTGATCATTCTCCCAGTCCGAAAGATTGTGCCCCGTCTCGCCCATGCGCCGAGACGGTTTTTGTATATTTTTCCACCTTTACTTTTTTTGCCAACACCCTACAATACAAAACAGCTGATCGAGTACCTGCAGTCAAGAGAATTTTCCTGAGGAGATAGAAAAGGTGAAACACCTGTTCTAGCCTCAGAAAAACCCCCATGCTTTTCGTGACTGCAGATACCTGACCAGCTGAATAAATTCAATATCGAGACTAATCTTCAATTCTCGATTTTTTCGAGAACGCGCTATCTTATCACACCTAAAAAATCTTGTCAAGACCCCTCAAAAGGTGGTACACTGAGGTGACTTATCTTCTCTAATAAAGCATATGACGATCAAAAACATCTATGACCTGGCAGTTCGTCTCGGCATTGCCAATGATCTCCGCGGCCAAAAAGCGGTCGTAAAAAAGCTCAATAAAGAACGGGCAAAATATGAAGCGCTCCGCGGCGATGACCGGAAGGAATTTGACATCGAACGATTGACCAATCCTTTTTCTGATACGCGCATTTACTACGGCAATCCAGAGCTACCGGTCCGACGCGTCCTGGCCGGGATCGATATCGAAGCGGCCGAAATACTCATGGCCAAAGAGCTGAGCCGGCAGAAACCCATTGACTTGATTATTTCGCACCATCCGATCGGCGTCGGTTTGGCCGGTCTGGACGAGGTGATGCAGATGCAAGCGGAAATTTACGCTCTCTACGGCGTTCCGATCAATATCGGTGAATCATTGCAGCGCAAGCGAATCAGCGAAGTGGCGCGTTCGATCTCGGCCGAGAATCACAACAAGACCGTCGACGCCGCCCGGCTGATGAATATGCCGTTAATGTCAATGCATACGGCGACGGATAATCTGGTCGCAAAATTCCTTGATACGCTCATCAGACGACAACGCCAAACATTGGACACCGTTGACGATGTCATGAAGCTCTTAAAAACGATACCGGAATACGCCGCGGCCATGCGCCTAAAAGCCGGCCCGAAACTCTTCGCCGGACACCTGGATCACTCCCTTGGGAAAATTGCCCTCTCGGAAGTGACGGGCGGTACCTCGGGCGCGAAAGAAATTTTCGCGGAACTCTCACGCGCCGGCGTGGGAACAATTGTCGGCATGCACATGTCCGAAGAACACAAAAACGAAGCGGAGAAAAACCATCTCAACGTCATCATCGCCGGACATATTTCATCCGATTCGATTGGCTTGAATCTGTACCTCGATGAACTTGAGAAAAAAGGTATCGAGATCATTCCCTGCGGCGGTTTGATCCGCGTCAGCCGTCTTAAAAAAGTTCAGTCTAAAAAATAGCCCATGCCCAAGGAACGCGTCATTACCGGTGAGGAAAAGCCGGAAGATGAACGGCTCGACTACACGTTGCGGCCGAAAACTCTGAAAGAATACGTCGGCCAGGACACAATCAAGGCGAACTTGAAGATTTTCATGTCCGCGGCAAAAAAGCGGAATGAGGCGATTGAGCACGTCCTCCTCCACGGCTCGCCCGGTCTCGGCAAGACAACGTTAGCGCACATCATCGCCCGGGAAATGGGCGTCAATATCCGCGTCACTTCCGGTCCGGCCATCGAACGAGCCGGCGACCTCGGTTCGATCCTGACGAATTTAGAAGACCATGATATTATTTTCATTGACGAAATACACCGCTTGAACCGAGTAGTCGAAGAAACGCTCTATCCGGCGATGGAGGAGTATGGCATCGACATCGTCCTTGGCAAGGGTTTGGGCGCCCGCACTATGCGCCTGGATCTGCCGAAATTCACGCTCATCGGCGCCACCACGCAAATCAGCAAACTATCCTCGCCGCTCCGCGACCGGTTCGGCAACACCTTCCGGCTTGATTACTATGCCGACAAGGACATTGAGCAGATTCTTCAGCGGTCGGCGAAAATCCTCCGCATCCCGATTGAAGCCGAGGCGGTGAAAGAAATCGCCCGCCGCAGCCGGAAAACGCCGCGCATCGCCAACCGGCTGTTGAAACGGGTGCGTGATTATGCCGAGATGGAAAACGACGGCCAGGTAACCATCGCCTCAACTCAAACCGCGCTCGAAATGCTGGAAATCGACAAATTCGGGCTCGATAAGACTGACCGTCTTATTCTACAAACAATCATCGATAAATACAGCGGCGGGCCGGTTGGCTTGAACACTATCGCCGCCTCGACCTCAGAAGAGATGGACACAATCATGGAGGTCTATGAACCGTTCCTGCTCCAGCTCGGCTTCCTCGCCCGCACCACGCGCGGCCGGGTCGTGACCAAACTCGCTTACGACCACCTTAACCGAAAACCGCCGGCCAACCTCCAGGATAAATTAATCTAGTATGCCCCGCCTGCTTCTCCATGCCTGCTGCGCGCCGTGCGTGGTTTATCCGATCGAGCGACTTGAACCCGAATTTGAACTCGGCGTGTTTTTTTATAATCCAAACATCCAGCCGGCCGAGGAATATGACAAGCGGCTGGCCGAATTGATCCGCTTTTGCCAAAAACAGAATATGGTTCTTATTGAACGACCGTACGATACTGTCGAGTGGTTTGATAAAATAAAAGGTCTCGAGAACGAGCCCGAGCGCGGCCGGCGGTGTGATGTCTGTTACGAAATGCGCTTAAGAAAAACGGCTGAGTATGCGAAGAAGAATGGCTTTGCCTGGTTTGGCACCGGACTGACTAGCAGCCCGTATAAAAAAGCGGATAAAATAAACGAGCTCGGCAAACTGTTAGAAAAAGAATTGGGCGTAAAATATTACGCCGCCGATTTCAAGAAAAAGGGCGGGGCGCTCCGGGCCGTGGAGCTTTCAAAGAAATACGGTTTTTACCGCCAAAATTATTGCGGGTGCATTTTTTCGAAACGGGAGCGTGATAGGAAAATAAAATCGTGATGATATGAAGCTTTCGTTGTTTGACTATCGCCTTCCGAAATCATGCATCGCTCAAAAACCCGTCCGGCCGCGCGATCACTCGCGGCTTCTGGTGTTGAACCGGAAAACGAAAACAATCGAACACCGGCATTTTTATGATCTGGCTGAATACCTAAAACCCGGTGACGTGCTCGTGCTGAACAATTCAAAGGTATTTCCGGCTCGTTTGATCGGCCGGAAACCGACCGGTGGCAAAATTGAAGTTTTTTTATTGCACCAAGAAAATCCGAACACCTGGTCTTGTTTGCTTGGCGGCAAAGGGCGACGGGTTGGATTAACCATCACTGTAGGCGGACAAGCGCTTGTCCGCCTACGAGGCATAATAACAAAAGCCCTGCCTGACAACACCTGGCGCATTCGCTTCAACCAAGCCGGCCAAAAACTCATAGCCGCCATCAATGATCTTGGTCAAGCGCCCACCCCGCCGTATATCAAACGCGCCTCGAATCTGAAAGAATACCAGACGGTCTACGCCGACAAGCCCGGCTCAGTGGCCGCGCCAACCGCCGGGTTTCACTTTACAAAACCATTACTAAACAAACTGCGGAAACGAGGCGTCCACGCCGAGTTTATAACCTTGCACGTCGGCCTGGGCACATTCCAGCCGGTAAAATTTAACGACATAGAAAAACACCGGATGCACCCGGAATTTGTCGAGGTTGACAAAGCCGTCCATCAGCGGCTAGTGAAAGCAAAAAAAGAAGGCCGGCGCATTATCGCGGTCGGCACCACGACGGTCCGGACACTCGAAACCTTGCCGAAAAAACCCGCCACCTCACGACGCTGGATAAATACGTTCATCTACCCAGGTTACAAATTCAAGATGGTCGACGGCTTGGTGACGAATTTTCATTTGCCAAAATCGACCCTTCTTATGCTTGTTTCGGCCTTTGCCGGACGGACGCTCATACTCAAGGCGTATACACGGGCCATACAAAAGGGATATCGGTTCTATTCCTTCGGCGACGCCATGCTGATATTATAACGCTGACAAATTCGCAAAACAGGCACGGAGCGTAATAAAAAGACGCGGTAAGATTGCGTCTTTTTTTGCTGGATTGGATGTTACGCCGTAGTCGCCACGATTTCGGCGAAGTGTTCCAGGGCTTTTTTTTGGGAATCCTCCAGATCCTTGAACGGCTGGCGCAAGATGCAGTAGCTGATCGCCTCCAGATAGACCAGCGGGTTGTGGCTGTTGAGCTGCTTATCTTTAAGGTATTGGCGGGCGCAGCTCAAGAGATCGGTCATTTCAGCCGAATCTTCGGCCGGCAGCTTCACCTCGTCGCTAAAAAATCCTTGCTGGATAAGAAACGTCTGTAATTCCACGGCCGACGGATGATAATCAATGTGTTGGTCCGTTGAATCCATACATTTTAATATATTTGCTTAAGCGTGACGCCGGTATAGTAATACTGGAGAATTTCCGTCCAGGTTTTTCCCTGGCTGGCCATACCCAGCGCGCCTTGGGCGCTCATACCAACGCCGTGGCCCCACAGGGTCATGCCCTTGCAGTTTGGGTCCGAAACGGAGACGAGCCACGGGTACGGTCCGCCCGACCAGACTTCATTCCAGGAGCGTGTCCGGCCGTCGCTGCGAGAAAAATATGGCGTGATCGCGACCGAGTTATCAAAGGTAACAATCGTACCGGCCGTAGCCTTGGCGTTTTCCGCCATCTTTGGCGCGCGAAGCTCAAAATTATAGCCGCGATAAACCTGATCGTATTGGGCGTCGACGGTAAAATGCTCAGCCGCGTGTTTGGTGTTGCGCTGGATGTGGTAATAGGCGTAGGTTCGCGCGGCCGTGATAAGCGCTTTGACGAATTCAGGCGGCGCGTTGCCGGATGATTCGGCGAGTCCACCGAGATAGGATTCCAACGGCAGCTCGTTGATGACCCATAATTTCTCCGTTGCCTCGGCCCAGCGGATTTCGATCGCGCCGCGGAAACGGTTATCATTCAGGGTGGTGTTCCAGGCTGGCCGGTTTTCATAGCTGAGCAGCTCAACAACGCCGTTCGGTTCGGCCGGCTCAAACCGGAGGTATTGGGTCGTGGTGTACCGCTTATGGCCGAGATCATAGAGATAGGTGCCGTTGCTGTATGAAACAGCCACCGGCGTTCCGGCCTGGGCGGTCTGGAGCGTCCGTCCCTGACCGTCGACAATCGCGAAGGTGGTATTGGCGGTCAGACGAATAAGCGCCGTCGTATTGTACAGTCCAACGCGAATATCGGGTTGCTGCCGTTCCCCGCCAGCCGGTCCACTGACGGTGATGTGGTAGCTGAATGCTCCGCCGCTCAGCCAGGTTAAATTTTCGGCCACAATGCCGAACGACTCATCATAGACGCCGGGCTGCAAGGGCGCCTTCAGCGTGAAGGAGAAACGGCCGACCTCGCCCGGCTTCACCACCGCGGTATCGAGGCGGGTCGGACGATAATAATATTCAGTCCAGTTTTCGTGTTGGAAGGCTGAGAGGCGGCCGGCTGGATTGGTGACATTCAAGGCGATAAAATGATCGCCGGTATTTGTCCAAGTAGCTGTTCCGGTGTTCTTCACGTCCGCCCAGACGGTAAACGAATCACCCGGTTCGACCGTCGGGTTGACCTTGCTATGTTTGACGATTTTCGCCTGGTAGGCCGGCGGGGGCGGCGTGACAGTGAGCGACAGCGAAACATGTCCGCCCTCAAGCCAAGTATAGTTTTCAGCCACTAAATTATAGTTTTCGACATAATCGCCGGGCTCATCCGGAGCGCGAAGGGCGAAGCGGATGGTCCCGGTTTGGCCGGGCTGGACGAGTGGCTCAAGGAGTCGGGCTGGACGATAATCAGCCCGCCAAAAAGGGTGACGGAAGGGCGACGTGCGGCCAGCTGGGTCAGTGACGTTCAGGGCGATGAAGCGATCGCCAAAGCTGGTCCAGACCGCGCTCCCGGTATTTTTCACTTTTATCTCAACGGTGAGTGAGCGTCCGGTTTCAACGGTTATTTTTCCGGTTGGCTGGCTGACAATAGCTGCTTGATATAACGGCGTCGGGGCAGCGGTCGGGCGATAGGTCTGGACGCCTAAGACCGCGCTCCCTTCGGCAGCGAGCAAGGCGTGATCATTGACGGCTGGTTGCTCTGGCAAGTCAACCGGCAGGAGTAAATTGAAGTAATCGCCGATATAACCCCGGCTGATTGTCTCACGAACCGCGTTTTGTTCAACCGTGCTCCAAATTTCGGCGCTGGCATTATTGACCGTTTGGACAAAGTTCAACGCCTGAGCCGCGGCAATGACGCCGAGCATGAAAATAAAAAGACGGATTGTTTTTTCCGCCAACGCCTGACCGGTCCGGTCCCCACGATAAAAGGGCCCGCTGGAATTATCCAAGACGCCCTTTGCATGAAAAACACCCCAAGTTTTATTTTGTTTTTGTGTTTGCATAGACTTTTTGTTTTTGTTTTTCTATCTATATATTATCATATTTTTCACAAAAAGTCAATGCATAACGCCGGTCACGGGCCACTCCTTGAGTGATGAAAAGTCGACTGTATTATTACTGAACAATTTTAGTGTTCACTGTCAAAAAACGCGAGTTTGCCAAGTACGCCCGATAAATGATATGATTTTGGCAGCATTGGTCTATTCATCATGACACTTACCCGACGCATCGCCCACAATACTTTTTATCAAACGCTCGGCCGAATCATCAGCACGATTCTCGGCCTCGTTGTTTTTGGCCTGTTGGCTCGCTATCTCGGCACGGACGGGTATGGACAGTATTCAACGGTCATCGCTTTTATCCAGATCTTCGCGGTCGTGCTCGACCTCGGCCTCTATATTATCCTGATCAAAAAGATTTCCGAACCGGATGCCCCAGTCGAGCGCATCGTCAATAACGTTTTTACCCTGCGTTTCTTTTCAGCCATTATTTTTCTCAGCCTGGCGCCGATTGTGGCTCTGTTTTTTCCGTATCCCGCCCCAATAAAAATCGGGATCGCCATCACCACACTTTCCTACCTTTTCATCTCCCTGAACCAGGTCCTGACCGGACTGTTCCAAAAAAATCTGCAGATGAACAAAATCGCCGTGGCTGAGGTCGTCGGACGGATTGCTCTTTTGGCAGCGACCGGCGCGGTGCTTTTTTTTCACCTCAATCTGTACGCCGTTTTTGGATCAGTCATTGCCGGAAGCTTGGCAAACTTTTTGTACGTGTTTATTTCAGCCCATAAATTCGTTCGCCTCCGCTTCACGTTTGATTGGCCGATCTGGCGCCAGGTTTTGAGCGAATCTTGGCCGATCGGCCTGTCGGTGGCGCTTAATCTGATTTATTTTAAGGCCGATACCGTGATCTTATCGCTCTACCGACCAGCGGCGGACGTCGGCATTTACGGAGCCACGTACAAGGTTCTCGAAGTCTTAGTCACTATTCCGGCAATGTTCGCCGGGCTGATCATGCCGCTTATTACCGCCGCCTTCGTGGTCAAAGATCTCGAACGTTTCCGATTCGTCATGCAACGGGCCTTTGATTTCCTGGCCATGATGGCCTTGCCGCTGATCGGCGGGACGGTCTTCATCGCCACGCCGCTGATGGTTTTGGTCGCGGGCGGCGAGTTCTCGGCCGCTGGTTCAGTTTTGAAAATCCTGGTCGTGGCCACCGGCATTATCTTCATCGGCAGTTTATTCGGCAACGCGGTCGTGGCCGTGAACCGGCAAAAGCCGATGATCTGGATTTATCTGGCCGTCGCGGTCATCTCGCTCACCGGCTATCTCATTCTCATTCCCCGCTATAGCTATTACGGCGCCGCCGGCGTCACGGTCGCGTCTGAAACGATGATCATGCTCGGCTCTTATTTCATGGTTAATCGAGCGGCTCAGTTGAAGCTCCGGTTCGGTAAGATCGGAAAAATGGTGCTTGCAACCGCAGTCATGTCAGGCGCCCTTTGGCTCAGCCGCGACCTCTCCTGGCTCTGGCTGGTACCGATCGGACTCGGGGTCTACGTCGTCTGCCTCTACCTCTTCCGAGTCGTCTCAAAAGCCGAATTAAAAGAAATCCTATCGCTCTCCCGATGAAAAATGTTCTGATTTTGAAATTCCCTTACTCCTCTCAATACGGCGGCGGCGAACGCCACACTGTGTTACTCGTCGAACAATTGCAGAAATTGGACGTGCATTTTTTTCTCGTCTCGTCTTGTCCCGTGCTCCTGGCTGAATTCAGCCGGCGGCGTTGGCCAACGCAGAAACTCTGGCTGCCGCGAGAGCCGGTTTCAAAGATCGCCCTGCTGTTGTTTCCGCTCTGGGCGTGGCTGGCCTTTTTCATCCTGATCGGCGTACTCGTCCGCGCCCGTTTTACTCAGGGTGTTCGAACCGTTTACTGCCTCTCCCTGACGGAAAAAATACTTGCCACCATTCCAGCCCGGCTCCTCGGGCTGAGGGTCATCTGGGCTGAACACGTCGGCTTTCACCGTTGGCTGACGAAAAATCCGCTGCGATATTTCTATCGTCTGTTTTCAAAATTCGCCACGATTGTCGTGATCTCACAGGCGCTCCAGCATCAGCTTGTCGACCTGGGCGTGGCCAAGAAAAACATCACGGTTATCTATAACGGCTTTGACTTCCCGTATTTTACCGGTCTCTGCCAACCAGCCGCCGGCCAGAAACCGGATCAATATGTGGTCGGGACATTGTGTCGGCTGGAAAAAGAAAAGGGCGTTGAGGTGTTATTGCTCGCCTGCCAAAAAGCGATTGAGATAATCCCGTATTTACGGCTCATTATTGTCGGTGAGGGCGGCGAACGCAAGCGCCTCGAGTGGCTGGCGAAAAATCTGAGCCTTGATCGGCGTGTTCAATTCGTCGGCTTCCAGCAAGAACCGGCGCTCTGGCTCAGGGATTTTGACGTGTTCGTGCTTCCGTCGGTGAAGCGCGAGTCGTTCGGCGCGTCGCTGGTTGAGGCGCTGGCTTTGGAACGGCCCGTGGTGGCCTCAAACCTCGAGGGCATCCCAGAAATTGTCAAACAGAATGAAACCGGCCTGCTGGTCCAGCCGGGCAATTCCGAGGAGCTGGCCCAAGCGCTCATCTACCTGTATCAACACCCGGAAACAGCGCGCCAATTGGCTCAGCGCGGCCGGCAGTATGTTGAAGGTCAATTTACAGTCGAACGCATGATCAGTGCTTTTTTCCGATTGTTCAGCGAATAACATGGGAAACATATTAAAACAATTACGCTCACGGGAAACGATCATCGGCGGTTTGTTCGTCCTTGCCACCGTGCTGCTCTTAGGACTAGCCACCGCCAAGCTACCAGTGCTGCTGCCGCTCGGGGGGGTTGTCCTGGCCGGCCTGGCGCTCTTCACCTATCGCTCGCCGTTCCTGGCGCTGCTGGTGATCACCTTTTTCCTGCCGTTCGAGCGCATCGGTTCTTACGACGTCGCCGGCATCACCGTCCGGCCGAGCCAGATCCTGGCGCTCATCCTGATCGTCGTCTGGTTTTTGCATGGCGTGATCAATCGGAATTTCCGGACCCAGAAGAATCCGATCATCATCCCGCTGATCGCCTTTCTCCTGATCAATCTCGTCTCGCTGACCGGCGCAGCCAATATCCAGCGCTCCATTCTCGTGTTTGCTTTTACCCTTTTCACCATCGGCTTCAGCCTCCTCATCCCGAATTACGTCACCGACGAGGTGAAGCTGCGGCGCGTCATCCGTATCCTCCTGATCACTACCACCTTGGTCGCGCTCTTTGGTCTGTGGCAATTCTTCGGCGACATGATCGGCCTGCCGACCACCCTGACCGGGCTGCGCGAGCACTATACGAAGATTGTCTTCGGCTTCCCGCGCATTCAGTCGACCGCGCTTGAGCCGCTCTATTTCGCAAATTTCCTACTCATCCCGATCGCCGTGATCTACGCGCTGCTGATCAGCCGGTCGAGCTCGATCAAAATGATTCGGCTCCTGCCGCTTTTCATTCTGACTGTTTTAAATCTTGTTTTAACCGTGTCACGCGGCGGCTACCTCGGCGTGATCGTCATTATTCTCGTGGTGAGCTTTGTTTATCTGCGAAAAATATTCCGCTGGCAATTTCTGGTTTCGCTGGTTGTTGGGATAGTCGTGGTATGGTTTTTTGCCATTCGGGCGCTCGGCTTCGGCGACGTCTTCCAATTAAATGCCGAAACCTTCCTGACCCACATCGTCGATTCTTTTTCCGGCCCGGCCTACACTGAACGCATCGAGACGTTTCAGTGGGCTGAAGAGGCCTGGCGGGCAAATCCGATCCTCGGCATCGGGCCCGGTCAATACGGTCCGTTCGTCTCCGCCCATCCGTATATTGAGCCAAAAGAAGGTTGGAAAATCGTGAATAACGAGTTTATCGAATTGCTGGCGGAAACAGGTGTCCTCGGCCTGGCTGCGTTCCTGGTTGTCATCGGCAGCCTCGTCATCCGCTCGCTCAAGGCTATTGTCCGCGCACGCACGCCCTATCTCCGGGCGCTCATGACCGCGCTCCTGGCCGCCCTGCTCGGCATCCTTGCCCAGTACATGACCTTCTCTATCTTATACATCATGCACGTCTGGTTCCTGATCGGGCTCATGGTGGCGGTTCAGAACATTATTCTGAATCCGGCCGTGACCGAACCCGATCCAACGCCCGAAGAATTGGCTAGTCATACTACCATTCAACCGCCTCAGCCATGATTATTGGCCTGATCAGCCTCGTTGTCTTTTTCGCCCTCGCCATCTTACGTTTCCAATGGGCGTCGCGCGTTTTGGTATTGCTGTTACCGGCGTATCTGGTTCGCTTTTCCATATTTGGCATTCCGTTCACCCTGCTCGAAGGGATGATTCTCATACTTTTCTGTGCTTGGGTCGGCCGGGTGATTGTTTTCCGCGAAGGCCGGAAATTAATCCTGCCCTGGAAATGGGTAATTCTCTTTTTCCTGGCCGCCGCCACCGCATCCGTGTTCGTGGCGCCGGAACTAAAGCCTGCGCTGGGCTTATGGAAAGCCTATTTCATTGAACCAGTACTATTATTTCTCGTGCTGGTAAACACGGTGAAAAAAACCTCTGAAAAACGCTGGCTCGTGTACGCTCTTGGTTTGAGCGCCATTTTCATCAGTCTCTATGCCGCCGGCCAATACCTCGGGTTTTTCAAAAGCCCGGCGCCCTGGATCAATGAAACGCCCAAGCGCGTCTCCTCGGTGTTCGACTACCCGAACGCGGTCGGCCTGTATCTCACGCCTATTGTGGTTTTATTCCTGAGCTTTTTCGCTTTCAAACGCGCAGCCGCCAACCGCCTGTTCACAGCTTTTGTCGTGATCCTCGGCCTAGCCGCCATATTTTTCTCATTCACCCGCGGGGCAATCCTCGGCTTTGCGGCCGCGCTGGTTTTCCTCGGTTTTGTCAGTGAACGGAAAAAATTGATCTGGCTGATAATCGCCGTTACCATCGGCACCAGTCTTATCCTGCCGGCGAGCCGCCATGTGATCAATTCGGTCGTCAGTGTAAAAGACACCTCGACCGATGTGCGCGTGGTCCTCTGGCAGGGCACCTGGAATCTCCTGAAAGCCCACCCCTGGCTCGGCGCCGGCCTCGGCGGCTTCCCCGCGCTCTACGACAAATACCGGCTGATCAAACATACGGAGCTCCTGCTCTATCCTCACAATATTTTCCTCAATTTCTGGGTTGAGACCGGTTTGGCTGGCTTAATTGCCTTCCTTGGCATACTCCTGTCGTTCTTCCGCCGGGGTATCCGCGCCATCCACACAGACAAAAGCCGCATCTGCGGTTACAGTCTCATGGCCAGCATGATCGCGCTCGTGGTCTACGGCCTGGTCGAAGCGCCCTATTTCAAGAACGACCTCTCAGCCCTGTTCTGGGTTTTATGCGCCTTAGTGGTTATCGCCAGCCGACACGTTGAACGGGACGATGTGCTTAGCCCCGAGGCGGCGGAGAGATTGAAGAAGAATAGGATGCAGGTCTGAATTATAACAACTCGTTTCAATAAATATTCTTTTTTCACTTTATGGAAATCAAGATCCTCGACGGCGCCAACCTCGATATCGACCTCGTGTCCCAGGACAAAACGTCATGGAAGCAAATGTCGTGCCCCTGGAACGAAGCTGACGGCACCAACACTCACAAATGCGCCGTTAAAAATGTTTCGATCTGCGAGTATTTTTGCGGTATTCAATATCTCGATAATGTGTTGTGCTGCTATCCAAACAAGAACGAATCAGTGGATAATAAGCAGAAAAAGTGAATCGGCTGAATCGCTCGGGATGACGCGTTCAGTCCCGAGGCGGCGGCTGAAGAAAATAAGACTACCCTAAGTTAAATGAAACATGAATAATTCGGTTGGCATACTTTTTGAAAACGGCGAGGGGAAAATACTCTTTTTGCTGAGAGACGATAAGCCGACTATTCCCCATCCCAACCAATGGGATGTTTTGGGCGGCGTGGTGGAAGACGGTGAAACAGCCGAGCAAGCCATTGTCAGGGAAATGCACGAGGAGCTTGAACTTGATCTGAAGGATTTCAAGGTATTTAAAGTATTTCATTGGCCGGAAAAGATTGAAACTATTTTTTATAAGAAACTGGATCTGGATATTAATAAAATCAATCTTCATGAGGGGCAAAAGATAAAATATTTTTCCAAAGAAGAATTGCTTCAAATGAATCTGGCTTTTCACGACAATGAAATAGTCAGACAGTTTTTCTTGTAAATCCTTTTAATGAATAGCCTGCCCAAAATAACAGCACCCGGCTTGGCCGTCGACATCGACGAGACGCTTTCCTGGACCATCGGCTACTGGGTGGAAAGGATGCAGGAGAAATTTGGCAATCCCGAAAATCTCACGGTCAAGGAAATAATCGAGAAGTACCGCTACACCCAGAACGTGCCCTATTGGCAGTCAGCCGAGGCCAAACAGTGGATGCACGACAAAATCAACTCCGACGATTTGCAAAAAGAACTTCCCTTAATCGAGGGTAGCAACACGTATCTAGAAAAAATCAATTCCATCATTCCGATCGCGGCGTATATAACCGTTCGACCGGAATCTGTGATTAGCGGCACCCAAGCCTGGCTCAACAAACACGGTTTCCCAAAAGCGCCTATCATCTGCAAACCGCTGGACGTAGACCATGGGGATGGTAATAGATGGAAAGCCGATATCCTGCAAAAACTATATCCGGATATCCTGGGCATGATCGACGACAACGCACTACTTCTTGATTTCCTCGACGCCAAATACCCGGGCGTTATTTTTCTCTACGACCACCACACAATTGATAGCGCTCTTAACGTCATCGCATGCAAAAACTGGGTGGAGGTGTATGGGGAGGTGAGAAGATATTTCAGTAAAGTAAATATGGCTATTTGAGCATTACTGACCGCGGTGATAACATGATAAAAGTGAGTGATACCACATACCAACGCCAATCAAATAAGATAACCATGGGTTAAAAGATAAATATTTTCATAATCCGCTATGTCAACAGTACTAAATGATAGTTTGTACAAGAGATTTGGCCTTGAGATCGATTTGGAAGAAGTCCAATCGGGTTTTTGCATGTATACTAAAAATGTTTTACTAGATTATTTATCTCCAATTATAAGTCCTGAAATATATAACAATACGAGTATATTAAAAGAAATACAAACGAATACTCTAACCGAGTCTTGCCGTCAGCTTTTTAAGGATCCAAGAGCATATTATAGTTATGATAATTTCATTAAAAGAATTTTCGATATAAATTGTATATCTTTTGAAAAATATCTAATAAATTTACAAATATTCATTAACGTGCTGTTTAATTATAAACAAATTAGACCCGAACTTAATCAAGTTTTAGAAAATTTATCGAATTATCTCATTGATTATCCAATATTAAACATCGCCCTTAAAATATATAAAAGTAAACCCGCCCAAATATTACCCTCCATATCAAAAACCATTGATTTAAACATTGAAAATACTTTAAATATTTTAGAGACCATAAAATATAAACCAGTGCTGATAAATTATGAAGAGGGTCTAAAAGAATTTCTATTAGCAAAAACTCAATCGCAATTGAAAGATGTTGTCGAAGACATGTTAACTGCATGTGATGAGTTAGCAAAAATAGCCTTAAAGGATAAAAATAAAGGATTCAAACACTTTTTTAAAAACAGCGACAATTACTTTAAAAATCGAAGTACTAAAGAACTTTATAGAAATCTAAAGGATTGGATGGATAGTATAAAACATGGTTCATTGAAAGATTTTGATCGGATGGATATTGAAACAATTATTAATGCCGTATCTTCATTTATAAGATTAATGGCAAAATAGTTTTTATATACTCTACCTAAAAAACCCGCACCGGCCAATAGAACACAATTTTATCCGCGCTTTTTAGGAAAATAATACACATATGAAACAAACAATTTGCCTATTCGGCGACAGCATCACCTGGGGCGCCTGGGATCGGGAACGGGGCGGCTGGGCTGCCCGGCTGAGAAGCTATTTGGAAACGAATAACCGCGATGTTGCCGTGTACAACTGCGGCGTATCCGGCGATACGGTTGCGGATTTGCTTCAACGATTCGATGTCGAGTGCAAAGCCAGGGGCCCAAACATCATCGTCTTGTCGATCGGGATAAATGACTCTCGATATTACACGACAAAAGACAAACCAGAAACAACCCCCGAGCAATTTCAAAAGAACTTTGACGAACTTCTTAAGAAGGCAAAAAAGTATGCTGATGCAATCATCTGTTTGGGGCTCACTAAAGTGGATGAAAAGATAACAACGCCCTGCTCTTGGAAGCCAGATAAGTACTACGATGATGAAAATATCAGAAAGTATGACGCGATAATGCAAAAGTCTTGTGACCACGCCGGTGTACTTTTTCACAGCCTGTATGACTTACTAGACTTTTCCGATCTTGTCGATGGTTTACACCCCAGCTCCAAAGGGCATGAAAAAATGTTTCTAGCGATAAAAGATTTTTTTCAGAAACAGGGGTATATATCATAGCTGGTAATTAACGTATTTCTCTACTCAGCTCGAGAAATATTTTTTAAATTAAAAAGTCGTGCAGTAAGCCACACGACTCGAAGTTCGAAGGTGCAATTCTTCAGAGGTTATCGGAGAAGAATCGTGCCTGTCCGACCTTCGCAGTTGTCGCCCTTGGCGGATATGGTACCCGCGGCCAGGCGCTGCTTGATGACGCCTTCCAGGGCAGTGCCTTTGGCACACTGGAAGCCGCCTGGTCCCATGCTCAGAAAACCGCATGTCGTCTCACCCTGGCCGGGCTGGCACGTCTTCTCGATGTGTTCTGCTGTTAGCTCCAAGATCATCACCTCCTTCTTGGTTTACAGAACACCCTACCTTAGCACGTGCCTACGTAATGTCAAATTGCTGGAAGTTGTTAATCAAAAAAGACCCTGTTTATTACTCGTCGGGTCTCGGTAACGAGTGTGTGCTGCTAAACGATGCTCACGCCGGCCTGGTTGAGCTCGAGGACGATGCTCGCCTCGTCGTCCAGGATCTGGCCATCGCACCAGTCGAGGCGGTCCTCGTCACAGCCGGTGCACCGGGCGTAGAGCCGGTCGGGATTCCCGCCGGGATCGCGCCGCGTCACTTCCCAGACGCGGCCGTGCGCATCCCTGATGCCGTTGCCCAGCGCCAGATCACGCCAGGCCGTCTGCGTGATCGGGGTTCTGAATACGCCGAGCTTGACCGCAAGTTGGCGAAGAGCGTCGTTTCCGGTAGGCGCGCCGATGATCGCCATGCAGAAATCCGGGCGGGGATCGGGCACGGCGTTCCAGTGATTGGGGAACGGATTGGCGAGACGAACCTCTGTCTGCCTTCCCCGCACGTCAACGACGGCACTGAACACAGCGGTTGGGGCGCCGCCGTCCTCGCCGGTACGATCACGAAAGTCGCTGCCGCTTCCGAAGTACCGACTAACAGCGTCCGGAAACTGGTTGAAGCTCATTCGCGCCGCCTCAGCTGACGCATCGGGTTCCGTTGCGGCCGTGCCGGCATCAGTCGCCGTCACCGTGAGGCTCACCTCGAGCCGGGTGACCTCGCCGTCATCGGTGTAGTGGGGTTCCGCTGAGACACCGCTCTGGACCTGGAGGGTCCGGCGGTCCATCGACACCTGGCCGACTCGGATCTGCCCGGCCGGAGCATCCGGACCAGGATCGTAAACGCGCCAGATCTCGTACCCGTTCTCGAAACTGAATAGATCCCCGGGCTTGAGCGTGCTTAAGAGCATGAGGTTCCTCCTTCTCCGTGGACATTCATGGCCATGAGCGCATCGTGACAACAACCGCCCATACTAGCATATTTCCGTGAATTGTCAAGGTGGCTATCTGAAGCGCCGTTTCAAAAAATGCGATAAAAAAGCGCCCCTATAAATACGTTTATACCACTGTCATCCCGAACTTGTTTCGGGATCTCACTGCTGCACTATGGAGATACTGAAACAAGTTCAGTATGACAATTAGAAAACGGCGCTTTCCGGCAAAGCCGGACTTTTCTGTTACCTTTCTTTTTAAAAGGAAGGTAACAAAGGACTTGTAAATTCACCCATCCTGAATTACGATGAGTATATGAAAGGCAATAAAACCCAAATCTTCTACATCCACGGCGGCGATACCCACCCGAACGAACGGGCCTATCAGCGCTGGCTGAGAATGCGGCCGGTCACCATCGAGAAAAAAATCACCTGGACCACGACCTATCTCGACCAGGCGCTGGGCCGGCGGTTTCACATCATCCGTCCCCGGATGCCGCTCCAGGACAACGCGAAGTACCGGGACTGGAAAACGCATTTCGAACGGTTTTTCCCGAAACTGAAAAACAATATTATCCTCATCGGCCAGTCGCTTGGCGGCATTTTCCTAGCCAAGTATCTGTCAGAAAACAAATTTCCCCGGAAGATATTATCCGCCTACCTGGTCTGTCCACCATTTGACGACACCCTGCGGAAAGAGCGCCTGGCTGGCGGATTCCGGCTGAAGTCCGACTTGTCGCTGATCAAAAAGAACGCACCGAAACTTACGTTGTTATTTTCGAAGAACGACGATGTCGTTCCGTATGTTCACGCAGCCAAGTACGCGAAGAAATTGCCGCACGCGAAGGTGCTTGTCTACAAACACATAAACGGACACTTCCGGGTGGCAAGGTTGCCGGAGATTGTCAGGATGATTAAGCACGATATAAAAAAATAGCATGAAAATTATACGAAAAGAAGAAACGCCATTTGTGGCAAAGCCTGAAGGCACGAATGTCCGCTATTATTTGCGCGACGAATACGAGGTGCATCATAATGAACAGGCCCCCGGCTCAACGCAAACGTGGCACCATCACGAGAAAATCCTCGAGACGTTGTATATTATCGAGGGCGAACTGACAGCTGAATGGAAACACGACGGGAAAAGCGAAAAAACAATCGTCCGGGCCGGCGACTTGATCGAAACGGAAAACACGCCGCATACGTTTACCAACCATACTGATAAAATCGTTAAGTTTATTGTTATTAAGCAGGTGCCGACTGGAACTAGTAAACGCGACATTTTAAAAAGCGATAAGGTCGTTGATCAATAAACGTTACGAAGAAAACTTTGGCAATATAATTAAGTAAGCGGACAAGCCTTGCCCCGTCGAATGACGGGAGCTTGTCCGCCTACTTTTTATTGTATTTTGTTGTCGTCGCTACTGCCTGGGCGCGAGCGAGAAGTTCACGTTTTTGGCAATATTGCCGATCGTGACTGTTACGTTTCGCAAGCTAGGCAGGTCATAATACGGGCTGACAACAGTGACGCGGCGCGCGCCGGGAGCGATCCCGTCGACAACATAGTAGCCGTTCGAGTCTGACCAGGCTGAAAACACCGTATCAACTATCTTCACCAGCGCGGAAACGGGCAGACCGGTCACCTTATCCGTCAGGTAGCCGGAAACCGAGCCGGCCGGCGCGAGGGCCACGTTTGAGCCGGCAGTCTGACCAGCCGTGACGTTAACGTTTACAATCTGGGTAATATATTTGGTCGAGCTGATTTTCAGACGATAGGTGTTGGTTTTCAGGCTCCGTACCAGGTAATACCCTTTTTCATCAGTCACGGCAGACGTATACGGAATCTCCTTGCCGTTATTCGGCGCATAAACCTCGACAACCGCGCCCGCGACGGCTTTGCCGCCAGCCGTCACCCGTCCGCGGATTGAGCCGCCCTTGTCGAGTCGGTACTTTTGGCCGGTCGTATTGGCATTTAAGGTGATTGTTTCCTTGGTATACGTAATGTAGCCGTTGAGGATGATTTTCAGCCGGTAATCACCAGGTGAGACATTGCGGAAGGTGAAGCCGCCGTCGCTCTTCGTGGTAAAGGCGTAATCAGCCACCTCCGAGCGGGTTTTATTCCGTTTAAATAGATAGACAACCGCATTATCGAGCGGGGCGCCGCTCTTTGATTTCACGGATCCGCTGAATTTCACAGCCGCTGGCAGGGTGAGGTTTTTACCCGAGGTGGTCTGACCGGCGCTGACGGAAACGCTATAAAGCTTCTGGCCGACGTAATAGTTCCGGGTGGCCGTAACCGTATAACTGGTCGACGGTTTCAGCCGTGAGAGCGTATACTTCCCGCCCGACCCAGTCGTCGTGGTATAGACATGGCCGGAGCCGTCATCGGCCGTAACGGTAACGCCCGAGAGACCGCTGCCGTTCGATTTCGTGATTTTGCCTTTTATCTTTCCTCCCTTGTTCAAGGAGAGATTCCGATTTGTCAGATGTGTGTCATCGCTCGCAATGGAAACGTCCGCTGTTTTTGTGACATATCCCGACGCGCTGACCGTCATCGTATAATCACCCACAGCCGTACTATTCATGGTATACATGTCGTAAATAGATACCGTATACCGGCCGGACGAGTTCGTCGTGGCCCCGTAAGTGCCGCCGCCCGACTTCGTAAGGGTCACCGTCGCACCGGATAGAGCAGATCCGCTGGCATTCCTTATCACGCCGGAAACGGTGCTGGCCGGTTTCAGCCAAAAATTCCTGGTCACAGTCTGTTCATCACCAGTCAAATTGACACCGCTTACGGAAGCGCTGAAATATCCAGGTTTTTGGATTACCACATTGTACACGCCAGCCGCCGAAACAGCGTAGTCGTCAGGCAACGGAATACTATAATACACGCCGCTCGAGGTTGAGGTTGCATACCCGTACCCGTTCACCGAGCCGCCGGCGTGGGTATAATAAATGGTCGCCCCACCCACTCGAGTAACTCCATCAGATGCGTATACGCGTCCGGTAAAACGGCCGCGCTTGGTTAGAGAAAAATTTTTAGTCACCGTACCGGCGCTCGTAACCGTGGCTGTTTTTGTCTGTTGGATCAAATACATATTGGAAACATTCCCTAGATACATGTAGTGTGTTACGTCATACGTGCCGGGCGCCACGGCAACGCTGTATGAGCCATCGGCTCCGGTCGTGGCGTATTCGACAGACCCAGTGCTTGTGCTCTGCACATACATAGTCAATGATTCAATCGGACTGCCGTTTGACGCGTACGTGACGGTCCCCTGGATTGTTCCATCCGCGGCCAGGGCGGGCGTGGCCACAATAAAAGCCGCGCCGATGATGAACGCGTAGAGAAGTTTTTTCATGTGTGTATTGTGAATACTTAGTACTCTTAGTATAGCAATGGATGGGATTCCGCGCTAGCAAGCGAATTTTTTCTCATGTTTCAAAGGCCTAAGCACAATCGGAGCGGGACTTGACGTTCGGTCCGTATATGATACATTATTCAGTCGAGCCAATATGACTATTTGCGGTTGTGCTGGCTTCGGACGACGGGGTTACGGTCGGACACACGGATAGAAGGAGGGTTTAGTCATGGAGCTGAAGATTCCGCCAACTGCCTACGGCGTGACCTTGTTTGTGCGCCGGGGCGAGGCGCACAAGGGAGTGCCGGCCATAAGCCGCACCTTGACCCAAGAGGGCGCTGATCACTGCATCAGGGTCAGCTCATACTGGGAAGAGGTGATCGGCTCACTGAGCGCTCGGTTCGACAGGCCTCGGTATTTCACCGGTCCGATGCCCGCCATGGTGCTCACGTGCTACTTCATCTTCGGGCCGTCGGCGATTACCGTCCACCCGCACCTCGCCTCCACGGTCAGCGGCAAGACCGTTCAGGAAGGTCGCTGGTTCGAGGCACAGCGGGCGGCCGGCAAGACCCGAGTCCAGATCATCCGAGCGCTCTGGGAAGATCCGACGATCTGGGAGGGGCAACCGTTCGAGCATCAGAGCCGGCAGGTGCACCAATTCCTCGTGGAAGAAGAGGCTGGGCTCTTCCGCATCGCCGTCAGCGACGAGCCGTCGATCACCCTCGCGCTCCTCGGCACGGTCGACGACGACATGCTCGGCCTGGGTCCCTGCGAAGGACTTCTGATCTTCCGTGATCGGGAGGGCACCATCGTTGGCACCCAGAAGCTTGTTCCCTCAGCCTAGCGCCGCCCTTCGGCGTTGCGCGTCAGTCCAGGGTTTCCTCGGACTGACTTTTTTATTGTCCCCGCAATATAAAATTGCAGAAACAATAAAAAACGGGTAACTCTGTGAAAAGTTACCCGGCAATGCCGAAAGTTGGTGGTCGAGATTGCCCGACAGAAGGTGCGCTCATTCTTCCCGGCGAAAGACCGTGTCCGGAAAGGTGAGCTGGGTTGATTCGGGGTTGATCAGCGCCTGCGTGCACCCCATACCCTGCAGTAAACGGAAGCTCTCCCGCAAGCCCGCCAGGGCTGCAGCGAGGACAGCACCGTTGTTCACCGCCAAAGAAATCGGCTTTTCCACACATGGCGGTGGCGCACTCTCGCGTGGAGGCGTTGCGGCGTCTTCTCCTGGATCCGGATCGTCCCCCGAGCCTCCTTCGAGCCAAGCGCCAATTTCCTCGAGTAGATCGGCCGCCCGGACATCCTTCGGATCGAGACGATACTGGATCGCCCCGTCTGAAACGCGTACGGCACAGTGAAGATAGCGACCATCGCCGCTGACTTCCAGCCGGTAGGGTTGTCCCGCCTGGAGCTGGAGCAGATGATTGTGCTCTCGATCGTACGTAGCAACGCGCGGGTTTCCCTCGAAATAGTCCTCGAGCCCCGCCAGCGTGACCGGCTGACGCGTCCCGCCACTGTCCGGACCGGGTGGCGGCTTTTCGTCCGCTTCGGACGCAGGATCCCGCGGCTGAAATCCCGGAAAGGCCTGCCGCAATTCTGTAACCATGTCATGTACATTGGCGCCGGGTGCCGGGCGGATGTCGATCGGCTGAAGCCAACAGCCCTCGTAGTACGTTACGATAACGCGATCATCCTTGACGTTTGCAGCTGGCAAGCGCGCCGGCCCGACGTACGGCTGACGCGGTCTCGGCGTAACTGACTGAACGCGGCCTTTCAGCACCACCTTAATCCAGGCGATGAGCTGGACTAGGTGCGCTTGAAAGAGCGCCTCCGGTTCAAAAGCCCGCTCCGTTGAACTCATGGCTGCCTCCTTCTGGCCGCTTGGCCAGATTGCCTGAAACAAAAGCCGTGGCGTGCGCTCTGCAAATAACCGACCCCACCTTACCAATCGCACCCCCGGGTTGTCAAATAAAAATCGGATAGCCCTAATCAGTAATTGCCTTGATGTGATCAATATTATCCCCCTGGACAAAAGTCCAAAAATGCGCTATAATTACTGCAGAAAGTAAAAATAAAAACACAAATGATACTTCGCAAAACAACAAAGCGCGTGGGGGGCGTATTCGCTATTCTGGCTGTCCTCTGGCTCTGCCTGGCTTCGTACCAGGCCACGGCCAGCGCCCCGGATCGCATTAGCGCTGAAACGATTCAGCAAAATACTTTGGGTGAACAAGCACGTTCTCCTTTTTTAATTGGCACGGAATATCAATCGCCAGACATCATGTTGTCAAAAGCCGCCACGGTTTTCGGCTTTACCTGGCACGGTACCGTCACCGCGACTTTTTCCGTTCAATATAAAAACGATACCACATGGTCGGATTGGAAAAAAGTGCCGGCGATGGAGGGGGTCGGAAAAAATGACCTTTCTGGCACTGATCTGCTTTTTGTCAGTCCCACCACAACCTTCCGCTACCGCTATACCGCCAGCGAACCGCTAACCAATGTTCAGGCGTTCGCGCTCCGTGTCGACTCCCGGACTGGCGTTGTTAGTTGGCTCCAGCGATTTCTCCAGTCATTCGTACCCGCCAGCCACGCAAATACACCGATCATTCCGCGCGCTGACTGGGGCGCGAATGAAGAAATCAGCTTTTGGGAACCAGAATACGCCCAACCTGAGAAAATTATCGTCCATCATACCGCCGGCGCTGACGGCAGCGTCAATCCCGAAACCGTCATCCAGTCAATCCAATACTGGCACGCCGTGGCGCTGGGCTGGGGCGACATCGGCTATAATTATCTGATCGACGCCAACGGAAATATTTACGAAGGGCGCAAGGGTGGCGACGGCGTGATCGGCGCCCACGCCTATCGTAATAGCGCTTGCAACGAACAGCGTTTCGGCGGCGACCACGTCGGCGTCGACTTTAATCGCGGCACGATCGGCATTTCGCTGCTCGGAAATTATCAGGACGACGAGCCGACTGCCGCCGCGCTTGATTCGTTGAGCCGACTGATCGCTGACAAGGCGCATCGCTATGGCATTTCACCGATCGGCTTCTCAAATTTCCAGGATCTCGTGCACGTGCCGAATGTCCTCGGTCATAAGGACGTTGACTGTACGCTCTGCCCCGGAACGAACGTTGAGGATCGGCTCGTTTCAATACGGACGCTCAGCCAGCATTACTACGACGAGCTCGGCACGCCGGAGGCGACTACCCGAGCGAGCTTTGTCGCCGCCAGCGATCGTGATTTCAATCTTCAAACCCAGGAGACAATAACCCTGTGGGCGGATTTTAAAAACACCGGCACGTCAACCTGGCACAGGAATGACACTGTTCCGCTCATGCTGGCAGTAAGTCACGCCGGCTCGCCCTTGGCAGATTCCAGCTGGTTGTCCGACACCGCCGTCGCAAAATTACACACCGTCAGCGTCGCGCCGGGCGAAACCGGACGTTTTGAATTCACCATCACCGCGCCAAACGACCATCTCGAGGTGACCGAAACCTTTCAACTCGTCCAGGATGGATTAGCAATCGTCAATACGGATTTTCAGCTTGTTGTCCACGTGACCGGGCTGGACTGGGCGGCCCGGCCGAAAACCCAGGCCGTCAACGCAGCCAGCTTTCTGGGCGCGCGGCTGCCGACCAGCCTGACGTTTACGAATGCCGGCACACAAACGTGGACGCGCGATAATACCTACCTCTATATCTATGACCTCGGCGACGCCACCAGCCGCTATCGTGACCGCGATTGGTCGGAACCGGATGGCAAAATATTGCTCAAACAGACAAGCGTAAAGCCTGGCCAGACCGGCACCTTTGAATTTCAGGAAACCAGCCCGGTTAACCCGGGACGCTACAAACAAATCTTCCGGCTCTACGCCGCCGGTCAGCGCGTCGTGAATTCCGAGGTCGAATTGATTACCCGCGTGGACACCATGTATAAAGCGCGGTATGTTTCCTCGACCCTGCCGCTCGCTATGAAAACCGGCTGGCGGCCCAGCATAACCGTGCGTTTCAAAAATACCGGCGTGACAACCTGGGACAAGAATATTCGTCTCAACGCCTACGACCTAGGCTTCCGAGCCAGCCGATTTTCCGATCCCGATTGGTCAACTGCTACGGGCGGCGCAACCTTGAATGAAACCTCAGTAAAGCCTGGTGCCATCGGTTCGTTTACACTTCGGCTGCGAGCGCCGCAACCAGGGCTCTATTTGAATATGTTCCAGTTGTCGGCTGCGAACTACCCTTATCAAATTCAAGGCGGGGCGGCAGCCAACATCACGCGCGTCGATCCGGCACGATAGCCATATTTTCAACACAAAATAAAAGCGGGCCTGGGAAATTCCCGAGGTCCGTTTGTCGTCTCACGGGTATGAGACGGACTGGAATCGAAAGGGGCGTCGCCGAAGAAGCGCGTGGATGATGCTTGCTACCGCCGTGGGACCTGGCCGTCGGGCCGGTCGTGGCCCTCCCGGCGTGCCGCCTGGACCGTTCCGCCGCAGACCCTCACGTTTTATCCGACCGTCAATTTCCTCCCGGTTCACGAGGTAATGCCTCGGATCGGCGATGATACCGATGCCGGCTTCCCCAGGCCGCAGTTCTTGCAGGACGATTGTCGCCACTCGCTCTTGCCTGCCTCTCCCGAATAGATGCCAGAGGTTCCTGAGACCGGGACGAGGCTTCCGTCGATCAATGAAGATCTTTTCGCCCGGTCGGCGTGTCAAAATGAGCATTGTATCCTCCCCAGTCGGAGCCTTCCACTATCCTTAGGTATTGCTACCCCAGGTTTATCACTGCAGTATCACCACGATTTCCCGAAAATGCAAGGAAACGTATCGTGAGTATAAGCGGGATTCCCTGATTTTGTCAAGGGTCTTGACCCTACCCGTACCCTGGACAGAAAGGCCGTGGAAATACACCTAAAATCCCCTTTACGTAAGGGTAAAAATGTGCTACTCTTTTGGTACAAGAAAATATAGCGAATTAAGGATTTTTTTATGTATATTACCTGGTACGGTTTAACCAGCTTCAAAATCCAGACGCAAGACTGCGCCCTAATAACCGATCCTTTTGGCAAGGAGACGGGCTTAAAACCGGTGCGCAGTCAAGCGGAAATCGTCACCATCGGCCAACCGAAGAATCTAGAAGGCAACTATACCAGCGGTATTTCCGGGAATCCCTATATCATTACCGGGCCCGGTGAATATGAGTTGAAACGGGTGTTTGTACACGGCATAGCTGACCAGCTCACTGGTCAGCCGCTGAAGCCTGATTTTTTGACCCTCTATTATTTCGAGGTTGAAGGCATCCAGATCGCCCACCTCGGTACGATCAATCACCCCCTGACGAACGAGCAGCTCGAGACATTTGAGGACATCGATGTCCTCCTTATTCCGGTCGGCGGTAAGCCCGGCCTCTCAGCCGACAAAGCCACGGAAATTATCAGCCAGATAGAACCGCGGATCGTCATCCCGATGTACTACCGGCTACCCGGCCTGAAGACGCGCCTCGACACCCTGAGTGGTTTTTTACAGGAAATGGGTATAAAATCGCCCGAAGAAATGCCAAAACTCAAGCTCGTCAAACGCGATTTGCCGCAAGAAGAAACACGAACAATTATTCTCCAACCGTAACCCATGCCACCAAAGAAAAAATCCAAGGCGCCAGCTCCGAAAAAACGCGCTCAAGCCGTCACCGTGCGAATCGTTGAAACTCGGCCAGATATCAAGCCAGCCGAACCGCCGGCTCCCGAAATTATGCTCGCGAAACCAACCGCCCCCGAAGCGAAAAAAAAGGTTCGTCCGCTCGCCTCGCTACGTCCGACTGAAACGGTCGTTCGTCCAAAAACCTACGCCTGGATTGGTGTCGGCGTAAGTTTTGCGTTTATCGTCGTCGCCTGGGTTTTCTTCATGAAATATTTTCCGTCGTCAAAGGGACCAAATCAAGCCGACCAAACACTGTCAAATATCGGCAAAATTGTCGGCCAGGCAACGGCTGATTTGAAAGGGCAGGCAGATAAATTAAAAAACTCATTACCCGATGAACCAACGCAGCAGGACCTCGAAATACAAGAACTTGATCAAACGGTTTTTCCGGAATTTTATCAATAGCCGGTAATTCGTTATTTGCACTAATCCTCTATGGTAGACAACCTCGGAAAAATATCAATTCGAAACATCACCGACGAAATGCAAGAGTCGTATCTCGACTACGCCATGTCGGTGATTGTGGCCCGCGCTTTGCCTGATGTCCGTGACGGCCTCAAACCCGTCCACCGCCGCATCCTCTACGCCATGTGGAGCATCGGCCTGAAGCCAGGGTCAAAATATCGAAAATCCGCCACCGTCGTCGGCGAGGTGCTCGGCAAATACCACCCGCACGGCGATTTAGCCGTCTACGACGCGATGGTCCGAATGGCCCAAACGTTTTCGCTGCGCTATCCCCTGGTCGATGGCCAGGGCAACTTTGGTTCGATCGACGGCGACAGCGCTGCCGCCCACCGGTACACTGAGGCACGGCTGGCAAAAATCTCCGAGGAAATTCTTGCCAACATTGAAAAGAATACCGTTGATTTCATCCCGAATTATGACGGCTCCCAGCAAGAACCACAGGTGCTGCCGGCTCGGCTACCAAATTTGTTGCTGAATGGCACCATGGGCATCGCGGTCGGCATGGCCACGAATATTCCGCCGCACAATCTCGGCGAAGTTGCCGATGGGCTGATCCACCTGATCGACCAGCCGAATAGCTCGGTCGAGGATTTGATGAAATTCATTAAGGGACCGGATTTTCCGACTGGCGCGCAAATCTTTGATATCAACGAAATCAAACAGGCTTACGCGACTGGCCGGGGCAGCATCGTGATGCGGGCAAAGAGCGAGATCGTTGAAGAACACGGGAAATTCAAAATCATCATCACCGAGATACCCTATCAGGTGAACAAGGCGCAACTGCTCGAACACATCGCCCAATTGGTGAATGATAAGAAAATCGACGGCATTCGCGATCTGCGGGACGAATCAGACAAGGACGGCATCCGAATCGTCATCGAACTGAAGAAAGAAGCCTATCCAAAAAAAACGCTCAACCGGCTCTACACCTTGACCCAGCTCCAGGACGCGTTCCATGTAAACATGCTGGCGCTTGTTGACGGCATCCAGCCGCGCGTCTTGACTCTCAAGATGATCCTCGAGGAATATCTGAAACACCAGCAGGTGGTGACGCGACGCTATCTCACCTATGATCTTGACCGGGCCAAAGAGCGGGCGCACGTTCTGGAAGGTTTGAAGATTGCCCTGAAACATCTCGATGCGGTTATCGCCACCATTAAGAAATCGAAGGACCGCGAGGAAGCCAAGGTCAACTTGATAAAACGGTTCAAATTAACCGAGATCCAAAGCGTGGCCATCCTCGAGATGAAGCTCTCCCAGCTGGCAAATTTGGAGCAGCAAAAGATCCTTGACGAACTGAAGGAAAAACTGAAATTGATCGATGAATTGAAGAGCCTGCTTGCCTCACCGAAGAAAATCCTCGGCTTGATCAAAAAAGACCTTCTCCACATGAAGGAAAAATATGACAACAAGCGGCGCACCGAAGTCTTCCCGAACCCGGTCGACAAATTCACTCAGGAGGACCTTATCCCGAATGTGGCCACGATCGTCATGAGCACCCGCGACGGCTACATCAAACGCGTTGAACCAGAATCCTTCCGGACCCAGGGCCGAGGCGGCAAGGGCGTCATCGGTCTGACGACCAAAGAAGAGGACGCTGTCGAACATTTCTTCACTACCACCACGCACGCCAATCTCCTGTTCTTCACGACGCGTGGCCGAGTCTTCCAATTAAAAACCTATGACATCCCTCAGGCCAGCCGGACCGCCCGCGGCCAGGCGATCGTGAATTTCCTGCAGCTCCCGAGCCACGAAAAAGTTTCGATCATCCTGCCCATCCCGGAACTGAAAGGCTCCCAATACCTGATGATGGTCACCCGCAACGGCGTCATCAAGAAAGTCGATATTAAGGATTTTGAAAATGTCCGCCGCTCCGGCTTGATCGCCATCCGGCTGAAGACAAACGACACACTCGAATGGGTCAAGCCGACTACGGGCAGCGATAATATCGTTTTAATCAGCCGCGAGGGTCAAGCGATTCAATTCCGCGAAAAGGAGGTCCGCGCCATGGGACGCAGCGCCGCCGGCGTGCGCGGCATCCGTTTGAAAGGTACTGATGAGGTCTGCGGCATGGCGATTATATCCCAGGGCAAAGTCCTCCCAGAAATGCAGCTGCTCGTCGTGATGGAAAACGGCTATGGCAAGCGCTCGGGATTGAAGAATTACAAAGTCCAGGGCCGCGGCGGCACCGGCATAAAAACAGCTAAAATTACTCCGAAAACGGGTAAAATCGTCTCAGCCTACGTTGTGAACTCAAAACTTGAAAAAGAAGACCTGATCATTATCTCCGGCAAGGGTCAGGTGATTCGCCTGCCGATCAAGTCCGTTTCGGTACTCGGCCGAGCCACTCAAGGCGTCCGTTTGATGCGCTTCTCGGAAACGTCAGATAGAGTCGCCTCCGTAACCTTCATATAAACGAATGGTTGACGAGGCGCTGGCCGTCCAAATCCAAGAACTTACTAAATCATATACGCTTGGAAAAGTTGTCACTCCCGTGTTGAAGGGAATAACTTTTTCGATTCGCCGAGGTGATTTTATCGCTCTAATCGGTCCGTCTGGATCGGGCAAATCTACGCTCCTCAACCTGATCGGCGGCCTCGACCGGCCGACCTCAGGGCGTTTAACCGTCTTCGGCCAGGGCGTCGGCTCACTGAAAGACCGCCAGCTGGCACATTACCGCCAGCGCGAGGTTGGTATTATTTTCCAGTCCTTCAATCTCCTGCCAAATATCAGCGCTGAACAAAATGTTCTGCTGCCCGCCCTCCTGGCCGGCGACGACTTGAAGGCGGCCACCCGCCGGGCTAATGAACTGATGGAACGCGTCGGCTTGTCAGCTGTGCGCCACCATCGTCCGGCCGAGCTCTCGGGCGGCGAGCAGCAGCGCGTCGCGGTTGTCCGGGCGCTCCTAAACCGGCCGAAGCTCCTGCTCGCAGACGAACCGACTGGCAATCTGGACAGCGCCTCAGGCAAAGAGGTAATCCAGGCGATCACGAGCTTGGCACGCGATGCCGGCAGCACGCTGCTGGTTGTTACCCACGATGATCGCGTCGCGGCCGCCGCCACACACACCATCCACCTGCTCGACGGTAAAGTTGATACTGGAGGACGTTCATGAAACCAGCGCGACTTTTTCAATTATCCTTTCAAAATATTTGGCGCCGGAAATTCCGGACGGTTTTGACTGTGCTCGGCATGAGCGTTGGCATCGGTGCCATGGTTTTATTAATCTCGTTTGCTGCCGGCCTTCAAAAGGCTAATAAAGAAATGCTTCTGTCGTCAATGGAGCTGACGCAGTTGACGGTAATGAAAAACTCTCCCCAAAATGGGCCTGGCCTGGTTGTTGAAGGTGACGCATCATCGAGTTTTTCCGTGGACGAACTGAAAACGTTGACTGACATACCTCATGTAAAAATCGCCTACCCGTCATACACGCTTTACGATTTGAGGCTTTCCTATAACGGCGCGACCAACGAACAGATGTTGACCCCAACGCCGGTCGAGATCATCGACCAGAAAAAGAAAGACAAACTTGAAGCCGGCGCCTGGTGGACTGAGAACGACGCTACCGCCGTCGTACTGTCGCAACAGACCGCTGATAATCTGAAGGTATCCCCGAACGATCTCGTCGGTAAAACAGTAACATTGCAGCTGCTTAAATGGTCAATGCAGGGGCAGAGTGAGGTCGTCAAGGAATATTCGGCGACCGTGACGGGCGTACTTAAAAAGTCGACCAATTCATTCGGACCGTTCGGGGCTGACGCGATCAGCCTGGGTTTTGCCGAAGTAATTAATAATGACCGGCCGGCCGGCGAGGGATATGATCCGAAGCTGGAAAGTTGGAGTACCGTCAATGTTATCGTAGATGAACCGGACAATGTGAAGTCGGTGCGAGAGGAAATCCAAAAACAGGGCTGGTATGCCAGCGGCGTGGAAGAACTGATCAACCAGCTTAACCAGGGTTTCCTGATCATGAAAATCGTCCTCGGGATCATCGGGGGCATCGGCTTAGTGGTTGCCCTGATCGGCATTACTAATTCAATGCTGATGGCGGTATTGGAACGGACCAGGGAGATCGGCATTCTAGCTGCTCTCGGCGCCTCACGTCGGACGATCACCTGGCTGTTTCTTATCGAAGCCGCCTGGCTGGGACTACTCGGCGCTGCAGTCGGATTGGGCGGCGCGTTCGTGCTCGGCAAACTGATCGTGGCTGGCGTCGGCACTTATTTTTCGGCCACCGGCAAAGATCCGGGCGAGACGACAACTTTTTTGAAATTCTACATCAGCGCCGGTTTGGCGCTCGGCACTCTGGCGGGTGCGTTTGTGATCACGCTATTGGCGGGCTGGCTGCCGGCCCGGCGCGCCGCCCGGCTTGATCCGGTGAAGGCTTTACGTCACGAGTAACGATATTCTCTACTCTCCTTCAGATAGAAAACAGGCGGGTGGCACGTTATCCCGCCTGTTTTTTTCATTGCCTGTGCGGCTTGACAAAAACGGTAAATGAGCATATATTTATACGGTTATAGGAATTTTGCATAATGTTAAAAATTATTGTATATTTAATCTGTACTTATGGCACTTCCAGGAAAACAATCGTCAAAATCTCGCAAACGTGGACGCATCTCTCTGCTCAAACAGAAGAAAGTATCTCTTTCGGTTTGTCCAAAATGCAAAAAACCGATTCGACCACACCACGCCTGTGCGTTCTGCGGTACCTATCGGAGCCGCCCGATTCTTGAGATAAAGACAAAGCTCAAGACGCCAAAAAAGAAACGCGAAGCCGAACAAGAGGCAAAAGAGCAGAAAAAGCACGAAAAAGAGGAAGGGAAAAAGCGCTAACCATGTCGAACCGTCACCTCGGCCGAACCTTGGCCATGCAAACCCTCTACGAATGGGATTTCAACGGTCAAAAGCCGATTAATTTAGCAAAAGCCGCGAAAGATAATGTCGAAAAATTCGCACCTGGCTTTGACGACGCGGAATTTACGTTGCGGCTCCTCAAGGGCGTGACCGAGCACATGAAAAATATCGATCAGCTGATCACGAAGTACGCGCCGGAATGGCCGCTCGAACAAATTACCGTCGTGGATCGTAATATTCTCCGGATCGGCGTCTATGAGCTGAGATTCGCGCCCGATATTCCACCTAAGGTGGCAATCAATGAGGCAATCGAACTGGCCAAGACGTTCGGCGGCGAATCGTCTGGAAAATTCGTTAACGGCGTCCTGGGTGCGATCTACAAGGATATGGATGCGGAGAAAAAGCCGGCGGAAGTAAAACAACCAATTCAATAATTAATTTTCTTCGGTGCAGGAAACTTGGTATCGCGAAGATACCCGGCTCCCTCCGCTGAAGATGCGTTCGACGCTATGAAAGACCTCTCTCGACTTGAAAAAACACTTGGCTTCTCGTTCCAGAACAAAGATTTACTGAAACAGAGCCTCGTCCACCGCTCCTATCTCAACGAGCATCCGGGTTTTGCCCTGGGGCATAATGAGCGCCTTGAATTCCTCGGTGACGCGGTTCTCGAGCTCGTCGTGACGAAACATCTGTATGCCGAATTTCCAGATGAAAGCGAGGGGGTTTTGACAAATTGGCGGGCCAGCCTCGTCAAGAGCGAACGCCTCGCTGAAATGGCTGACGAGTTGAAGCTCAACGATTTTCTGTATTTGAGCCGCGGCGAATCAAAAGATACAAATTCGAAAGCGCGTCGCTACATTCTTGCGAATGCCTTCGAATCGGTCATCGGCGCGCTCTATCTTGATCAGGGATTTGAAGCGGCCGAACGAATGCTTCAGCAATTTCTCCTCCCGAAGCTCAAACACATCCTCCAAAATCATCTCTATCTTGATCCGAAAAGCCTTTTCCAAGAAAAAAGCCAGGAAATCGAAGGCATCACCCCGCACTACAAAGTGCTCTCAGAAGACGGTCCGGATCATGCCAAGCAGTTTGTCATCGGAGTATATTTAAAAGACGTTTGCGTCGCTAGCGGAACCGGCGCCTCAAAACAAGAGGCCGAAGAAAGCGCCGCCCGCGCGGCTCTCAAGGTTAAAGAGTGGTAAAACCATGTCAGAATCCCTCCATCTCGTTCTCATCGCATTAACCGCCCTCCTCATGGTGATTGGGTTTTTGGGAACGATTTTTCCGAGCTTGCCTGGCCTCCCGCTTCTCTGGACGGTTGTTGTCTTGTATGGACTGACAACGCAATTCAAAACAATCGATATCAACTTTCTGATACTCACCACGCTGCTGGTTGTCCTGGTCATTTTCCTCGATATTATCGCCAGCGTGCGCGGCACAAAAAAGCTTGAAATATCCGCCTGGGGCGTTCTCGGCGCGATTGCCGGCGGCGTGATCGGTTCCGGTTTTCATTCGCTGCCGGTGCTGGTCATCCTGCCGATCGTCGGCGCGGTCATCGGCGAGCTGATCTCGGGCCGGGACGCCGTCTATCGGATTGAAACGAGCAATTATCACCTGGTCGGATTTGTCGGCGGCACGATTGTCAAAGCGGGCGTGGCCGTCACGATTATCGGATTGTTTTTGTCAAAGGTTCTCTAAAAACGTCAGCAACAAACAATGCTCCCGAACCGGGAGTTTTTTTGTTTGACCAATCTTAATAACTGGTGTTAAATTATTGGCGGCTGTATAGCGCAAACGACGTGGCTAATACCAGAGAGAAATACTCTTTGGTGCGCTACAACGTCGCCAACGAAATGGAGGATTTGTCGCATGGACGGAAACCCGGGTAACGTCGTCCTGCCCGACGTGCTGCTTGATGAAGCGAGAAGCCGGTTGATCGTGGCGATTGACACCCCCGAGATCGACGGAGCTCGGCGGATCGCCAGGACTTTGAAGGGGCATGTCGGCCTCGGCAAGGTTGGGCTCGAGATCCACTACAGTCACGGCGCTCCGCAGACCGTCGAAGCAATCGGCGGATTGGACACGATGGTGGACGGGAAGTTCCACGACATCCCGCACACCGTCGGCGGTGCAGTTGCCGGTATTCTCGGCGGCGATCGGCACCTTCTGATCCGAATCCTGAACGTTCACATTTCCGGTGGCCTGGAGATGCTGAAGGGGGCGGTGGCCGCACGAGACAAGGTCTGGGAAGGGACTGGAGAGACCAGCTTGCCGCGGCCGCAGCTTCTCGGGGTAACCATCCTGACCACGCAGAAGTACAGTGACTTTGTGGCCATGGGTTTTGCGCCGGGACTCACCTCTGTGGCCGCTGACGACCGGACGGCTGCGGAGAACGCCTGGCTACAGAATCGCGTACTCGATATGAGCGCCATGGCCAAGGAAGCCGGCCTGGACGGCGTGATTGTGCCAGGACCGTTTGCGGCGGCCGTTCGCGAGAAGTTCGGACCAGACTTCGTCATCCTCTGCGCCGGTATCCGGTTCGCGGAGGGCGACCAGCACGACCAGGTGCACATCGCCACGCCCCAGGGCGCGATCGAGAACGGCGCCACGTACGTGGTCATGGGACGAGGTCTCACCGAGGCGGACGATCCTGCGGCGGCTGCGGACCGAGCTGTTCACGAGATCGCGACGGGTCTGCAGACGATCCGGTCGCGTTGACCCCCTCCCCCTGCAGCCAACCGCCTGATCCTGATGAAAGGAGCGACGGGTCTATGTCGCCTCAACTGATCATTGCCGGGAGCGTGCTTCTCGGCTTGGCCGCGCCGGTCGTGCGGTGGCTGGTCCGGAAGAAACGTTCCTAGCTCTGCTTGCCCGAAGAGTTCACTCAACGGGCATTTTTATTGACAAACAATCGTATGATACTATATGATGGCAGGACAGTGCATTCCGATGGAATGAACTGTCACCCACGATAACCCAACTACCGTACCGTGAACGAACGTGATCACATCAGGACTTTCTAGAGGGAGTGTGCCTCGCTATGGAGCCGCAACTTGCACAACGCGTTGAGAATGTCCAGACCGAAAACGCGTTCGTGACCTTCAAGAATGGTCTCGCTATCCAGGCGGAGATCGATCGGGATCCGACCAGCCATCCTTTCGACCGGGTGATCTTCCTTTGTCTCGGCGAACCGGACTTCCGGACGCCCGAGCACATTTGCGACGCGGCGATTAGGGCAATCCAGGAGGGTAAGCATCACTATGGGCCAGCCGCTGGAGATGTGCTCCTGCGAGAGGCTATCGTCCAGCGCATGCACAGAACACTCGGGCTGACGTACAGTCCTGACTCCGTGGCCATCACGACGGGTGCCAAGCCCCTGATTGCCTTCACGATCCTAGCTTGTGTCGATCCTGGTATGGAAGTTATCTATCCCGAGCCAGGCTTCCCTATCTATCCTTCGGTCGCTCGTCTGCTCGGCGCCCGACCTGTACCAATCCGGCTGAGCGAAGAGAACGGCTTTGCCCTCGACCCGGATAAGCTGAGGTCATTGGTGACTGACAAGACCAGACTCCTCATCCTGAACTCGCCGGAGAATCCGACTGGCAACGTTACGGATCGGGACACCCTTCATGAAGTCGCCCGGATCGCACTCGACCACAATCTCTGGGTTCTCTCCGACGAGGTGTACGACCGGATTATCTACGACGGGTTACAGCATGTCTCGATCGCGCAGATTCCCGGCATGTTCGATCGGACAATCGTCATGAATGGGTGGTCGAAGGCCTACGCCATGACTGGCTGGAGACTCGGGTACGGTGCCATGTCGTTGAGGCTGGCCGCGAAGATGGTCCGTGTGATCACCAACTTCACCAGCTGTGCCAATGTCATCGCCCAAGATGGGGGATTGGCAGCGGTTATGGGCGAGCAGGAGTGCGTCCAGACCATGGTCAGCGAGTTCGATCGTCGCCGGCAGTTCATTGTCGACGCGCTCAATGACATCCCCGGCTTCACGTGCCGCCGCCCGGGTGGCGCGTTCTACGTCTGGGCGAATGTCAGCGAGATCACGGACGACTGTGAAGCCTTCGCTGACGACGTACTCAGAAAGAAGGGCGTCGCCATCGGTGCTGGCACGCACTTCGGCCAGGAAGGCTACGTGCGTTTCTCGTTCGCCAACTCGATCCCGAATATCGAGGAAGGCATCCACCGCTTCCGCACGTATCTCGGGAGATAGCTCTGTCACCCGCCGCCGCGCAACGTATTGTTGCTACCGGCGGTTTTTCTTACCTAGCGGAAATTGTTAATAAATGTTTTTATAAAAATTATAGCGATATTTATACACAGCCTGTTGATAAATTTCCTTGACACCCATACGGCACGGGACTAAGGTGGAAACAACAATATCTGTGAGGCGATGAAGCGTAGTACTTAATTGGTCGCTTAGCCATCCTAGTTAAATAGAGGAGGGCTGGGACTACGCGGAGCCAGTAGCGAAACCGATCACGATTTCACTAACTCACCAGCCTCACTTTATTGAGGTTTTTGTCTTATATTGGGCAAAAAACTCAAGCATCCCACTCTTATCCGAATACATCCCTCGGGTAAGTCAGGGTGCTGGAGGGATTACCCTGCCATACGCACCTTGAGATTTTAACCACGGATAATTCGCAGAGTGTCTCTAAACCCGCAGCCACGGAACCGCCCCGATCAGAAGGAGGGAGCCATGCACCGACTCAGTGTCCTCTGTTGCATCGTCCTGGTAGCAGTGTTCAATGCCAGCTGCGCCCAGGCGACCGAACCGTCAACCACAACCCGTGGCCCGGTTTGGGCCTACGGCGCCGAAGTCCAAGGCGAGGCCTGGTTTGAGGAACGCGACGGTGTTTCCTACTACCAGGGAAGGTATCAGTACTGGCCGCGCGCCCACAGGGAGGAAGCGCCGACTGCTCTGACGGAACTCGATCTTCAGACCGCCCAGGCATACAAAGCGGCCGGTGCCGTCATCGATGAGGCGTCGACGGCCGCCAGAAGCGCCGCGACGCCGTCTGACTGGGTACGTCTCTACACGCAGGTGCTGGAGGCGCATCGCGATGTCGTCATCTCCTACGAACCGGGCGGCCGGACCATCAGGATCGAGTTCGCGAACATCCCGATCAAGTGCATCATCAGATGCCCGGTCAATCCCCCGGCGCGATCCCAACAGGCCGCCTCGGATTCGAACAGGGTTCGACAGATCCAGGTCGACCGGTTCTGGAAGTTCTACAACAACGGGTCCTGGATCTTCTGGGGCTCTGGCTACTTCACGGTAATACACCCGATCTGGCAGGCGAAGACCATCGCCGCCATCGATAGTGTCACTGCCCTCAAGGCCAGCGGCCTCAGCGGCGACGCACTTACCCGTGCCATCGCCATGATCGACGTCAAGAACACGGCATTGGAGGAAGACAATTTCCTCCGGGACCTGATCGCCATCGAGGGGAGGTAAGGCATGCGTATCCTGAAGTTCTGGTTCATCAGTATCTTCGGGCTGGCTTGTCTTACCACCATCGCCCCTGCTTCCCAACCCGAACCGCCAGGCCAATCCAAGACGCCGGGCTCCTATTTCGCCCGTCTCGAGGAACCCTGGCAATTCATCAACGGCTCACAGACTGACGCGGAGAACGCACTCAACCACCAAGGCTACAACTTCACCTGGCATGGGAACCCCGATACGACATTCTACCCCAACTTGCCAGACCCGACCCTGACGGAGTTCGTTTCCGACATCGGGGCTGACGCCGGAGCTTTCTTTCTGAGTGGTGACTCCGACAACCAGTGCACCGCTGTCGAGGTCTACCCACACACCACTCGCGGACGTCGGCTCGCTCTCGCGGCTGGCCAGAACTATGCCAACCACGGCTTCAGCGGCGAGGTATACCTCTACGAAGACGCCTGGCAGAGCGGCTGGGCAGTCGCCTTGTCTTGGTCTGGGGTATCATCGCGCTGCAACTTCAACGACGCGATCGTGGACATCGAGACCTGCCTCAGCACCGCTTCGGGAACGTGGACCGGGGCCAGAGTGGAATTTGTCAATGACGACCTCCTCTCTGACTCAGAGAGCTTCACGAACACGGACGCGATCTGGGGCGGGCTCGACGGACAGGACGGCTGGAAACGCCGAACTGCCAGCTGGGGCTTTGCCCACGCTTCTTCCAAGTGCCACATGCGCGAGCCGCAGACCGGTGGCGGAAAGACCACCTTGACCCCCTGTGTAAAGTGGGCCAACTTCGACCACGGCGACCAGATCCCCGACCAGGGCCTTGATCTCCAGGTCCTCTTCGACACCGAGATCACGACCATCGGGGGCGCGCTCAGCGCGTTCGAAGTCACCCGACCGGGTGGTGATCCCATCACCTTCACCGTCACGAGCGCACAACTGGCGAACGACACGACCCTGACCGTCCACGTTGCGCCTGTCACCGGTTCCTTCGGCGCCTCCTACCTCTCCGCCCTCTCGAGCAACATCGTCAGTAAGTGCAACAGCAATGCCCATCTCGACGGGAGCCAAGAGGGTGGTCCCGACGACATGACCTGGCGGCTGAAGCACGGCCAGGATCCGGCGGCAGAGATTTGCACCTTCGCCGTCGACGAGAACGGCCTCGCTACCTGGGAGGTCTCGTCCGAGTTTCGAACCGAGAAGTACCTTGTCCAGGGCCTCTCCGGCGCTGACTGGGTTACGCTCGCTACGATTCCGGCCGGCCAGTCCCGCTATGAACAGTCCGTCGGCGCTGGCTACCCCGCCTACCGCCTGATCGAAGTCGAGACCGGCGGCCACGAGATCATGCAGGAGACTGCCGTTGCCCATCCGATCCCGACCGCATCACCGGACACGCTTCTAACTGATGACCAACTGCGAACACTGCTTGACGAGAAAGAGCGAAACCGCGGCGGCGGAAATCCGTCCTGCGGGCGCGGCGGCGACACCTGAAGCTTCGTCATCATCGCAGCCCCACAGTTTGTGGGGGACAGCCAGTACATGTCCAACTACTGGACGGCGAAGGGCTACACCGTCACTATCGTCTCGACCGCCAGCTTCGGCGGCGACATCCTGAACGGCATCAAGAACTACGTCCGGAACAGTAACGCCCAGTACTTCCTGCTCGTCGGCGACAATTCAGATCCGGGCTGGGGCGGAGCGCTCTGGAGCGCCAACGGCTGGCCGACCATCTACCAAGGCTATCTCCAGGACGGCTATCCCAGCGGTGGAAATCCCACCCATAACCTCATCCCCACCCAGATCGTGCCCGACCCGCTCCCGAGGAACCAAAACATGGCCTACTACAGTCCCTATTGGTTCCTCTCCGACATGATCCTCTACGGCGACACCGACGGGAACGGACTGCCGGACAAGACGGTCACCCGCCTGCCCTACACCACTGCCAGCCAGTACCTGAACCACATCTGGAACATGGAGTACTACAACGACGCTGGTTATCCGGCGGACTCGTACCAGGTCCAGTTCTTCGTGGGTGACGTGGATCACTACGAGGACGGCGAGGGTGACTTGGCGGTCGCTATGGCCGACAGTATCACCTCGATCCTGCCGGGCTACCAGTACGTCAATCGCATGCTGGAATCGACATACTTCGACGCCTATACCAGGGCGGTGATGGCGGCCCAGCGCTGGAACTCGGACCTCGAGCTCGTCGTCTTCGCGAGTGCCATGGGGAATCGGTACAAGCCGGGGAACTTCTTCTCGGTCAGCGCCGGCTTCACCATGAGCATGATCTACTCCGGAACCTGGTGCCCCTGGGTGATCGGCAGTTCCTGCGACACCGGCGATGAGTTCTTCGTGATGCATCCAAGCTATCAGGAAACGGTCCTCAACCGGTTCCTGACCGCCTCGAACAAAGGTGCGATCGGCTGGGCTGGACCGACCGCCGGGACCTGGCAGGACGCGAACGTCGTCATCGCTGCCACGATCGTGCACCGCATCTACGAAGATCCTTCTCGCCCGGTGGCTGAGAGCATCCGCTTGGCGCTGTGCGATATCCTGATCGCGTACGATCCTGAGACGCATCCTGACATCGTGAACACCGCCCAGTCGTATGCCGCCTTCTGCGATCCGCTCACGCCGTTCCTGCATGCCAATCACGTCGTCGCCGTGGACGAGCAGAAATCCGACATCCAGCTGGCGCTCGCCCAGAACCGTCCGAATCCCTTCGGCGGACTGACGGCCATCCAGTTCACGCTCCCGCAGGCCGGGCCGGTCAGCCTGCGCGTCTACGACGTAGCCGGACGAGTCGTCCGTACGCTCATCAACGGCCTGGGCCAGCCCGGCGCCTACCAGGCCGTCTGGAACGGAATGAACGACGACGGTCGGCTGGTCAGCCAAGGCATCTACTTCGCCCGTCTTGCGGCCCAGGGTCGCGAACTCGAGCGCAAGTTGGTGCTCATGCGCTGATCCGTGGAACCTTGAACCTTTGACATCTCGGTGGAATGACTTCATCCGAAGTCACTCCACCATTTTCTCAAGGGCTGAAGAAATCAGCTTGCCTCTAATATAAATGAAAGGGGGTGACAGCATGAAAAAATTTATTTTTGGCCTCATGGTCGCCATTATGATTGCTGGTAGCATCGGGGTTTTCGTCGTCATGACAAAAGCGCCGGCGCAGGCCCGACCACTCGAATATTCCATAGATTGTTCCTGGGGCGAAATCAAGGATTGCTATGGCGGTGGTTGTAATCACTGCTGCCCGGAAAATTGCAAACCGTAGCTATTACGACAATTTAACAAACACGAAAGGGGGTGAAAACAATGCGATATTTTGTTCTCGGACTGATTCTCGTCTCAATCATTGCCCTAAGCGTTGGTTTTCTCATTATCCCGAAACAAACCGTTCAAGCGCGCGAACAAGCCGAACAGTATGTGCAATGCAGTTGGGGTGAGATAAAAGCGTGCTATGCCGGGCGGTGTGTTCAGAATTGTTGCCCGGAAAACTGCAAACCGTAAATTGCCAACAATCGCGAATTATTGAAAGGGGGTGAGAATATGAAAAAATTCCTTCTTGGCTTACTGATCGCGGTGGTAATCTCGTCAGGCGTGGCCGCGTATGTGATCACGGCTAGCCAACCAGCCGCTGCGCAACACCAACAGGCAGGGCAACAAGGCGTCAACTGCTCCTGGGGGCAAATAAAGCTGTGCTTTGCCGGCCATTGCGTACCTGGCTGCTGCGATGAAAACTGCAAGGGCTCTCCATAATACCCCACGGCAGAGGGTACAAAAGGCAATCTAGCGCGGTGCGAAAGCGCTCCCAGGTACGCTTTTGCACAGATAGGTTGTCTTTTATGTATTACAAATTTTTATACGGCCATACATTCTTGCCGGATTCGCAATAATCTTGTACAATAGGTGTGTATTTTTCTCCTGTTGTTGTGAAATCATCGCATCCGTCCCTACTAAACAGAAATTTTTTTTAATGTATCTCGAAAAACTCGAAATCCAAGGCTTTAAATCATTTGCCAATAAAGTCACGATGGAGTTCAATCGTGGCATTGCGGCTATTGTCGGGCCGAACGGCTCCGGAAAATCAAACGTGGCCGACGCCGTCCGCTGGGTCATGGGCGAACAAAGCTTAAAACTTCTCCGAGGCAAAAAATCGGAAGACGTTATATTTTCTGGGTCGGATAAGAAACCTCGGCTCGGGTTAGCCGAGGTTTCGCTCCACATCAACAACGAAGACGGAACGATGCCGATCGACTTCCCACAAGTTGTGGTTACTCGGCGCATCTACCGATCTGGCGAGGGCGAGTATTTTTTGAATAAAAAAAAGGTGCGCCTGCAGGATATTATTCTGTTGCTCGCAAAATCGAATTTTGGACAACGGAGCTATTCCGTTATCGGCCAGGGCATGGTCGACTCCATTCTCACCGCCAGTCCGCAGGAACGCAAGGAGTTTTTTGACGAGGCAGCCGGCGTCCGCCAATTCCAGATCAAAAAGGAGCAAGCCGAGCAGAAGCTTACCCATACAAAAGAGAATCTTCAGCAGGCTGAGCTGCTGCTTCAAGAAATCGAGCCTCGCCTGCGCTCACTTACCCGACAGGTTCACCGGCTCGAGCGCCGTGAAACTATCGAACAAGAGCTCCGCGTTATCCAGAAAGAATATTACGCCAATCTGTGGAAAGAACTGGCCGATCAACTCACCGACCTCGGCAAAGAGCATTCGGAAACCGACCAAAAACATCAAACCGCCACGCGCGAACTTTCGACCGTTCAAGAAAAACTCGAAGCACTGGAACAAGAAACGTCGCGCGACGAACTGTTTCGCGAACTGCAGCGCGACTACAACAAGATTCTCGATAAAAAGAATTCCCTGCTCCAGGATCAGGCCGTGCTCAAGGGTCGCTGGGAAATTGCCGCCACCCAGGCCGGTGAGGCCAATCGCGTCTGGCTGACGAAGCGCGTCGAAGCGCTCCGCCGTTTGCAGATCGAGCTCGATGAGGACATGAAACCGTTGCGGGCGAACATTGAAGCGATCGAGGGCACGCTCGATAAGAAAAAGCAGGAGCAGAATAATCTCGTTAAACAGTTTGAAGAAATCGAACGCCAGTTGCTCTTAGCCAAAGAGCGTCTCGAGAGCAAGCAAACCGTAAAAATCCCCGAGATCGAAGCCCATCTTCAAAGCATTTTATCGAGCTACGAGAATTTTATTGCCCGCCTTGATAAGATTGAAAACCCCGAGGATATCGCAAAACTGAAAAAAACGGCTCGCGAAATCCAGCAGAGCTTGGCCCGCTATATTAAAGAACTAAGCCGGTCGGCCCCAACCGCCACGCCGGAGGAATTCCTTCGGCTGCAGAACCAGCTGACGATCTTTGTCCGAACAAAAGACAGCCTGGTAAACGAAATCAATGACCTGGTGGTCAAACTGCGCACCTGGCAAGAAAAAGAGAAGGTTTTGCATGATAAAAAAACGGATTTGGAGCAAGAGGTGGCTCGGTTGGACAAAGAAATTGCCTTGATTGACCAGCAGACGAAGCGTCCGGAAGCCACCCAGCTCAATCTTCAAAAAGATACTGCGGAAATTGACCAGCAGGTCAGCGCGCTTGATCAGGAACTGAAAGCGATGCGCGAAAAAATGAACGAGTTCAACCGGGTCGAGCAAGAGAAAAAAGACGCCCTGTTTCAGCTCCAGAAGCAGTTCCGTGACCGGCAGAACGCCCTCAACACCATCACCCACGCGCTGAATGAAATCCGAATCAAGCAAGCGCGCCTGGAAACCAGACGCGACGACCTCGAGCGCGAGATGAAAGAAGAAATTCCCGAGGCACTTGAACGTGAAGTAAAAGAACAACACCAGAAATTTGCCAGCCCAACGACAAATTCTGTTCTGCTTGAAAAAATCCACCAGCAAAAGCACCAGCTCGAATTGATCGGCGGCATTGACGAGGGCATCACTGAGGAGTACAAACAAACAAATGAACGCCACACCTTTTTAAAAACCCAATCGGACGATTTGTATCTCGCGATTGATTCGCTCGAAAAAGCCATCCATGACCTCGATGAAACGATCAAACAGCAGTTTGACGACGCCTTCCATAAAATCAACCAGGAATTCGGAAAATATTTCAAAATGCTCTTTAAGGGCGGCTCGGCCAAAATGAGCCTGGAAAAAACCGATATCTATGCTGAACCGGAAGAAGACGAGGAATCGACTGATGATGGCGATAGCGATGAGCCGGCGGATAAGGAAGAGCCAAAACCGATCGGCAAAGTCGTGACCGGCATCGAAATCCAAGCTATTCCGCCCGGCAAGCGCGTGACGACCATTACCATGCTTTCCGGCGGCGAGCGAGCGCTTACTTCGATCGCCTTGATCTGCGCCATCATTTCAAACAACCCGTCGCCGTTCGTTATTCTCGACGAAGTCGATGCCGCACTCGACGAAGCGAACTCGATAAAATTCTCAAATATTTTGAACGAACTGGCGCATAAAACCCAGTTCATCACTATCACCCATAACCGCGCCACCATGCAGAAGGCCAGTATCCTCTATGGCGTAACCATGCAGTCAGACGGCGTCTCGAAACTCCTCTCGGTCAAGATGGAAGAGGCCGAGGAAGTGATCAAGCGACACGGGAATCGATGAATTCTTGTGAAACAACAAACGTATATGACCAACCGCGAATCCGAAGGTATCAACACACCCGATAAAGTGCTCAGAAAAGAGTCCCCTCAAGCACCGGAGGAAGGGAAGAAAGAGCAGACGCGTTTAATTCAATACTATGACGCTCAGACCGACACGCTTGTGGTAGTCGGTTTTATTAATAACAAATCGGTTGCTGTTCGTTTTCAACAGGAGGAAGGAAAAATCCTCTGGGCGCACGGCACGATCGATGGCCAGGACATGGACAGCGAGGAAACGTGCCGGATCATTAATGGCGGACGCGGCTCATTTATGCAATGTCGCGATAGTAATGAAGCGGCGTATTTTTTTAAAAATAAATTCAATGAGGAAATGCCGGTCTGGCGACCTGGCCGCGATCGGCCAGGACCTTCAGCCCAGACCGAATCGAAAACGCCGGACAGCCCCATCCCACCCGGCGCCATCAGAGTTTAGATCGAAACAGTCCACCTGGCGTATAAACCCATATGTAATGGGTATGGGTATTGAGCGAGGCCCCCTTGACCTTTTTTGTAATTTCCATTACTATCAATCCAGCCATCAAAGCAATAAATGCAATTCAAAATTAATAATTCAAAAGAAAACACCTTCGTTTTGAATTCTAAATTCTAAATTTTACACTGATTATGTTAATGCTCCGACTCTCGCCGACCGGTAAAAAAAACCAGAAATTCTTCCGGGTCATCGTCTCAGAAAAGACCAAGGATGTTTTTGGTACCTATCTTGAGCTGCTCGGCAATTACAATCCTCACAAATCCCCGCCTGAGGTAAATCTTAAGGTTGACCGGATAAAATATTGGCTGGAAAAAGGCGCCCAAGCCTCGCCCACCGTCCACAATCTTCTCATTGACCAAAAAATACTGGCAGGTCCAAAACGCACCAGCTGGAAACCAAAGAAGAAAAAAGGCGACGCGGTAACTCCGGCCGCCGAAGGTGAAAAAAAGCCAGAACCGGCCGCTGAGAAACCAGCCGAGACCGCGGCCGAACCGGTAAAAGAAACGCCCGCCGAAAAACCGGCCGAAACCCCAAGCGAACCAGCAAAAGAATAAAAGCAAATGCCATGGCCAGTTTTGACGAACTCGAAGGCCGAATTATAAAAATCGAGGAACGGAACCAACGTGTTGAGACCGACAAGGCCTGGGAAACGAGCTGGGCGAGAAAAATTCTCATCGCCACACTGACATATCTTGTTGTGGTTTTATTTTTTTACGCCGCCCGTCTGCCGAAGCCATGGTTAAATTCTCTGGTGCCGGCCGTTGCCTTTGTTCTTTCGACCGCCACCGTGCCGCTCATGAAATCATTTTGGCTCAAGAGGCGCGTAAACCGTGAAACGCACCGCTAGCCCGCGCTGCTATCTTGACAATTCCCTGTCAGTTTCTATAATATAAATCACGTAGCCACGGCTGTACCTCTCGAACATGGAGAGTGACGTCGACAGCTGTTCCGGCTATGATCGTTACAATTAACTGTACACGAGAAATGGCGCAACAAGAACAAGACCAAGCGTTTATCGAGTATGTCGTCAAAACCCTGGTTGACCGACCCGAGGACGTGTCCACCGACCGACGGGTTGACGAGATGGGTGTCTTAATCACCCTGAAAGTCAATCCTCAGGATCTCGGACAAGTCATTGGACGTCAGGGCCAAACCGCGAAGGCGCTGCGGACACTGCTCCGCGTCGTCGGCGCGAAAAACCACGCCCGAGTCAATCTCAAGATTTACGAACCAGAGGGTTTCCGCAAGTCTGATAGTGGTAAAATGCAGGCACCGAGAGAAGATGCGGATGCCGGAATGGACGACCTCAAACTCTAGTCACTCTCTTTAAGTAGAGGACAACAGCCGCTGGGTATGGTACAATTACCACCAGCGGTTTTGTTATGAAAAGCAATACAAAATTCAAAATTAAAAATGCAAAATCATTGCCTCCGCCCAAGGCGGATTCCTTCCTTTTGAATTTTGAATTATTAATTTTGAATTTCTCACATGCGTTTCGACATCCTAACAATATTCCCAAACATATTTAACTCGTATTTCGACGAGAGTATTATTCGGCGCGCGCGCCGTAACCAGCTCGTTGATCTTCGTGTTCACGACTTGCGTCAATATACGGTTGATAAACATCGAACAACCGATGATCGCCCATATGGCGGCGGACCCGGTATGGTTATGAAGGCTGAACCGCTTTATCGGACTCTCAAAAAACTCGGCTGTTTGCCACCGCAAAAATTGGCCAGTCACCGGGTTATTCTCCTGACACCTCAAGGAAGGACGTTTACCCAACGCGAAGCCAAGCGCCTGAAGAAATATAAACGAATGACGCTCATTTGCGGCCGGTATGAAGGTTTTGATGAACGAATCCGCCGGTACGTTGATGAGCAGATTTCTATCGGCGATTATGTTATGACGGGTGGCGAACTGGCCGCTATGGTTATTGTTGATACCGTCGCCCGTCTCTTGCCTGGCGTGCTCGGCGACACCGACTCAAACAAAGACGAGTCTTTTTCGCGAGATTTACAGACGGTTGAATACCCTCAGTACACTCGACCCGAAACATTCAACGGCCGCCGTGTTCCCGCCGTGCTCCTATCAGGCGACCATGCCCGAATCGCCGTCTGGCGAAGAAAGCATTTGAGAAAAAAACCGCGCTAACCATGCCGCTACAAAAATACATCGGTATTGTCCGCTATCCAAACTTTCTCAAACTCTGGGGTGCCCAAGCGTGTACCAAGCTGGCTGAAAACATGTTAAATTTCAGCCTGGTTATTTTAGTTTTTCAAATCAGCCAATCGAGTTTTTTAGTAAGTCTCCTGGTTGTGTTGATTAGCATCCCGCCGATATTACTCTCGGCAGCAGCCGGCGTGGTCGCCGATATTCGCAATCGCAAGACAATCCTGGTAATGTCAAATCTACTGCGCTTTCTCTTGGTCATTGCGGCGATCGCGTTTAGCCATCAGGCGTATATTCTCATCGGCGTCGCTTTTCTTTTGTCAGTCATCGCCCAATTTTTCAGCCCGGCAGAGGTATCGTCAATCCCAACGCTCGTCTCAAAAGACCACCTTTTTACTGCGAACAGCTTTTATCAATTTACGAGCTATGCCATGTTTCTGGCTGGCTATACCATCGCCGGCCCGGCCCTGACTCATTTAGGCGCAATTAAGGTGTTTATGATTGTGATGGGCTTATATGCTATCTCGACCGTATTAACAAGCCTTTTGCCGCCGTTGGTCGATCACTTGAAAGACCTGGCCGCAACCGGCCTTCCGAAAATTTTCGATTATCGCGCTTTCTGGCAGCGCATGGTTGACGGTATCCGCTACATCTGGACAAATCGCATTATTCGGTTCGTTATTTTCCAGGCCGCCGTCGTGTTCAGCATCGAGCGGGCGTTCATTTCGCTGGCACCGAGCTTCTCACAAAACTTTCTTCGCCTCAACGTTGAAGGCTTAAGTCTCTATGTCATTTTGCCGACCGGCATCGGAACGCTCTGTGGCGTGCTGATCGCAAATCGATTTAAACATACCGCCAATAAAAGCCGGCTCATTACCATTGGCATGTTTATTGACGGTTGCGCTCTCGTTGCCCTGGCAATTTGGCCTGGCATCCTCGGCTTTGTCCGCGGACTTGGCATCACCGTCTCGACCGAAACGTTTATCCCTATTATTGTGGTGATCCTGGCCTGGTTCTCAGGCTTTGCTGACCCGTTCATCCTTGTCCCGGTTCAAACAACAATTCATGAACGGACCCCGGCTGAAGATCGCGGACGCGTGTTCGGCGGACTCTACACCTTTTCAAACGTTATGGGCTTGCTCCCGGTGCTCGTCATTGGAGCGCTATCCGACTTTGTAAAAATTAATTATATTGTGATTATCTTAGGTGCGATCATCCTCGCCGTCACCATTCAAGGCATCTTTTTCTTCCGCCGGTATAGCCTAGGCACAGAATAAGCAATTTTCTTGACACTTCCTTTGAAATACGATATATTGAGATTGCGGGTGGAAAACCTGTGAAAACAAAAAAATGCGCCCATAACCAATTAATGGGGAGACAATATTTGAGGAAAAACAGCCAAAAAAGCGTTCGTTAAGAAACCGAGGAGAAAAAACAGGGATATCTGAAAAATCGGGTGTCACTGTTTTTTCTTCACAAAAAAATTAGCTGAAGAAAAAACGACCTTTGACATTCAGAAAGTGGTAAGAAAGGCTCAATAGTCAAATCCAAGCCCTTTCGTTGGCCCCTTCCGGGGTATGGCGAAAGGCATATATAAGAGCTCAGGTCCTGTCGAAAGACAGACTTGACTCTCAATCTAATGAGAGTTTGATCCTGGCTCAGGATGAACGCTGGCGGCGTGTCTTAGGCATGCAAGTCGGACGGGCGGAGCCCGCAAGGGTTTCGTCAGTGGCAAACGGGTGAGTAACACATTGGTAACCTACCCCGAAGTTCAGAATAACCTGTCGAAAGACGGGCTAATACTGGATGCGTTCCGGTGTCGCAAGACATCGGAAGAAAGATTTATCGCTTCGGGAGGGGCCTATGGTCCATCAGCTTGTTGGTAGGGTAATGGCCTACCAAGGCTACGACGGATAGCGGGTGTGAGAGCACGACCCGCCTCACTGGGACTGAGAAACTGCCCAGACTCCTACGGGAGGCTGCAGTCAAGAATCTTCCCCAATGGACGAAAGTCTGAGGGAGCGACGCCGCGTGTAGGAAGAAGTCCTTCGGGATGTAAACTACTTTTCTTCGGGAAAAACTTTGATGGTACCGAAGGAATAAGGGGCTGCTAAACTCGTGCCAGCAGCCGCGGTAATACGAGTGCCTCAAGCGTTATCCGGATTTACTGGGCGTAAAGAGTTCATAGGCGGTTCGTTAAGTTTTCGGTTAAATTTCGGGGCTCAACCCCGAAGCTGCCGGAAAAACTGGCGGACTTGAGGGTGGGAGAGGCAAACGGAACTGCCGGTGTAGTAGTAAAATGCGTTAATATCGGCAGGAACACCAATGGCGAAGGCAGTTTGCTAGAACACACCTGACGCTATAAGAACGAAAGCGTGGGGAGCGAATGGGATTAGATACCCCAGTAGTCCACGCTATAAACGATGGACACTAGGTGTTGGGAGAATCGACCCTCTCAGCATCGTGTAACTTAGCTAACGCGTTAAGTGTCCCGCCTGGGGAGTACGGCCGCAAGGCTAAAACTCAAAGGAATTGACGGGAGCCCGCACAAGCGGTGGAGCATGTGGTTTAATTCGACGACAAACGAGGAACCTTACCAGGGCTTGACATCCCGGGAATCTCTGTGAAAACAGGGAGTGCCGCAAGGAACCCGGAGACAGGTGCTGCATGGCTGTCGTCAGCTCGTGTCGTGAGATGTTGGGTTAAGTCCTCTAACGAGCGCAACCCCCGTGACATGTTAAAGTATTCATGTCAGACTGCCCCCGATAAGGGGGAGGAAGGAGGGGATGACGTCAAGTCAGCATGGTCCTCTGACGCCCTGGGCCACACACGTGCTACAATGGGAAGTTACAATGGGTTTTGCAAAGTCGTAAGATGGAGCTAATCCCACCAAACCTTCCCCCAGTTCGGATTGAGGGCTGCAACTCGCCCTCATGAAGCCGGAATCGCTAGTAACCGCGCATCAGCTATGGCGCGGTGAATACGTTCTCGGGCTTTGTACACACCGCCCGTCACGCCAAGAGAGTCGGTAATACCAGAAAACCCATCTTTGATGGGTTGAAGGTAGGATCGATGATAGGGGCGAAGTCGTAACAAGGCATCGGTAGCGGAAGCTGTCGATGGATCACCTCCTTTCTAGGGAGTATAAACGTAGGGTCAGAGGCTCTCACGCCTCAGAAACACAATCGTACGGTGTACGGATTGCCCTACATGAGTGGTCGAATCCGATCCTATCCTCGTGATAGAATCGGAACAACTGCCTTTCTTATCACTTTCTGAGCGTCAAAGAAATATTAAACCGCCAGAATGGCGGTTTTTTTGCGCCAAAAAGCCTTGCCAAACAATGAATATTTTGTTACAGTGTGGAAGTTAGAATGGCCTCTCGGGCATGTAGCTCAGGTGGTTAGAGCGCGTCACTGATAATGACGAGGTCGGAGGTTCGAGTCCTCCCATGCCCACCAGGCCGAGGTAGCTCAGCTGGTAGAGCCCCGTGACAAGCACGGGGTTAACTCCGGACTGAATTGCATATTAATAAGTTAATATTTATCCGCTGGTGCCGTGGCTTGTTGGCCGAGGTAGCTCAGCTGGTAGAGCGAAGGACTGAAAATCCTTGCGTCGCCGGTTCGATTCCGGCCCTCGGCACCAGCGGATAATATGCTTGCTCCATGGTTGATTCGCTGTAGAAAAAATCCTGGAGCCTGCCCCGTCGCATGACGGGGTCGCCGGTTCGATTCCGGCCCTCGGCACCATAATATTCATTTCTTTTTATTCGTCGCCCCGGGCAATTGCGCGGGGCGGTCCGTCTCATCGGGGTGTAGTTCAGTTGGCTAGAACGCTCGCTTTGGGAGCGAGAGGTCCGCGGTTCAAGTCCGCGCACCCCGACCAGTTAAAAACAAAATATCAGAAAAAAGCTTAAAGAGCTCGATAATTTTCTGTTCTACGCCACAGCGGTTTGCCTCGATTTATCCTGGGGTCATTTAAACGCCCCAACGATCATATACCCGTGCCTACCAATCAAAATTCCCTTAATCTCCTGCGCGACTCGCTCACTCTTCATAACAGTCTGCGCAGCAGCCTCGATCAGAAAGCTTCGTTCTTAGTGGCGATTACGGCCGTCATTTTCGGCTTGAGTGTGATACGTCTGGACAGCGTCAATTTCCTGGTATTGGCAATGTGTTCGTTTGTGACGCTTGTCCTGGCAATATTCGTAGTTTTTCTGCCGTTCCGCGGTAAACGAAACGAGCGGTTCAGTCTTCTGTGTTGGTGGGGTTTCGTCAAGAAAGATTTCGGCCAGTATAAAAAAGAATTAACCGGTGTGTTCGCGTCCGACGACACCATTGCGAACGAATACATGCAGGAAATCTGGACGGTGATGCAGTATTCCATCAAACCTAAATCGAAAATATTAAAGATCGCCAGTTTTATTCTCGTTTTTGGGTTGTTGACCGGCTTCATTTTGTCTTTCATCTAGCGAGCGCCTACCCTCTGCAATGAATGTTAATAAACGAACAGGGCATTTCTACAATTATCCGGCCCACCATTTATTGTGGCTTTCGCTGATCATTATCCAGTCAATCGGCTTCGTGCTTGTTGCAGCCGTCCTGCCATTTATTTCTGCCTACACACTCAAAATTACCTCAACTGCGTATAGCCAAAACACTGGGCATAGTCTAGCGATACTATCATTGATAGTATTTATTATTTTAGCCCTTGGAAACTGGTCTGTGATCTGGGGCATTTGGCAACTCCGGCGTTGGCCGCTTTACTATTTCATATCAAAAACTATTCTGGCTGTTTTCCTTATTACCGCCGTCCTACGCCTTCGGGTAAATAATGAGCTTCTTTTCTTTGTCGTCCCGCTGTTCGGCTCCCTTTGCTACATGGTTTGGGCCTATCATCTGTTGCTCAGTGCCAACGCCCATCAGTCCAAATAATCTTCAGTCAAACGTGGCGTGTTCAGACTTTTTTTTATTTAAAAAGGACCCGCCCAAGCATGATAACGGGTCCGCGATGTACAGGTTGGTCATGGCAACCGCACCGCCCATTTGCGCGTAAAGGCGAGCATCAGCACGCCGATAAGCATGCAAACGGTGTAACAGACCGCCCACCCACGCTGCTGTCGCTCGGTCATAGCCAGACGACTCGCGCTGCCATTCGGGTCGTCGTGCTTCGCAAAGAACTGCAGGCCGAGCAGCAAGAAGGCAATCAGGATCAGCCAGGTACTCGACTTGCCGATCGCGAGGACGAGCACCGGTAGACCGACCGCCAAGCCGATGACACGGACAAAGGTCATGTCCCGACTTTCAGGTACACTGTTGAAGAGCACCCTGGCAAACCCGCCGCCGTCTAGGAAACGTACCGGCAGCAGGTTCACGACACTGATCTGTCCAACAAGGTTCATCATCCGACTGGCTTTCGTCGCATCGGCGAATCCAAATTGCCCGGCGACGGAAAACACGACTGCCGACGTAAGGTTGGCCATCACCCCGACCAGATAGATTGCTGCCAGAACGTTCCAGGAGAGCTTTTGGATCCGCCGCTTCTTGTCGGGCAGCGTGATCGCTCCGCCGATGAACGTCCCGAAGATGAGCAGGCTTGGCACGCCCTGTATTTCGAAGAGCGCCCAGTGCGCCAGTTCGTGCACAACCACGGTGACCACCAGGGACAGAGCGATGAATTGCGGATCAGCCAAGTGCAGCCACCTGGCCCAATACTCAAACACCCAGTACGAAAGCGCGGCCGTTGCCGTCGCCACCATCATGGTCCAGAACATCCTCATAGATCTCTCTTGCCTCCATCTGTATGCACAACAACCTCTGTGTTATCCAGCCCAAGCGGTCAGGGCATCATAACAAAAGTCGATTTTTTGTCAAGCCTATTTTTATTGTCTAGACGATAGTCATTATGATACAATACCATTATGCCGCTCTACGAAATAAAGCTCCAACTTACACCCGAAGAATCAAAAGAGCTTATCAAAAAGCTCGGTCTCGTTTTTCAGAAAGAATCATGTGATACTGACTACTATTTTTCGACCGCACCGGATAAGCCAAAAACGAAGCTAAAGCTTTATAACGGCAAAATGCGGCTTGATGAAGTGACGCGCGACAACGCTCTTTTTATTATCAAGGGCCGAGAAATCCTGGAACCGGAAGAACAGCAAGCCTTACGAAAAGTCGCCCCGCTCGTTCAACTGGAACGACGAAAAGAAATATATAAATGGCCGGCCCAGCAGATTGAAACTGCTTTTGACTTTATTGAGGGGCTGGCCTCGACGGTCTTTTTTGAGGTCTATTCACACAAGCGACTGTCCGTCCTTGAGGCAAAGAAAGCGCTTGACGTCCTCGGCCTGAAGAATTTTCTTACCAAGACGTACGACGAGTTCTTCCCGGAGAAGAAATAAAAAAAGCGCCGTTCGGCGCAACACACTCCAACCGATGCGCTAGCGAAATTCCTTGAGAAACGGTTGCAGGTTTATCTTTCCGATTGTTTGCCGCGCCAGCGGTACTTTTTGTATCGTTGGTTGCTGACTTTCAAACGTCGGGCGCTCTTCTTTGAAAAACACTCCGATCGGCAGGCGCTCTGTCTCGCCCGCCTTTTTATAGGCTGTCAGTCGGTCCATGACTGGCCAGCTCTGTTCTAATTTATATATTTTCGAACGATACGTATCGCGGATATTTTTTTGGTCAAAAAACACGACACACGGCTGCAGCACCTCCACCACGGCAAAGCCGGAGTGTTTGATCGCCTGTTTATAGAGATCCTTTAAATGCGACACCTCGTCGGCAAAACCGCGTGCCACAAATGTCGCTCCGGCTGTAAGCGCGATTTGAAGCCCATTTAAGGGATATTCCTGGCTGCCCTGAATCGCGGTTTTGGTCTTCTGGCCGATTTTTGTTGTCGGCGACGTCTGGCCGGTCGTTAAGCTGTACCGTTCATTATTATGGACAATGTAGGTGAGGTCGGCATTGCGCCGGCAGGCGTGAAGAAAGTGGTTCCCGCCTTCACCGTAGCCGCCGCCGTCACCGGACGAGGCCAGGACGGTTAACCCGTGATTGGCGAGTTTGATGGCTGTGGCAACCGGCAGGGTCCGACCATGGAGGCTGTGAAAACCGTAGAGGCGGTGCCAATTCGCCCCGTTTCCATTACAACCAATATCGAAAACCATCGCCACCTCGAACGGTTCCAGTCCGAGTTCGGACAAGGCCTGGGTCAGCGCTGTCCACATGCCAAAATTTCCGCAGCCTGGGCACCAGGTCGGTTTTATGTCGGTCATAAAATCTTTTTGCGTTGGCATAGGGATAGTTATTTTTTTGAAGCGCCGGTGGCGGTCGCCTTGGCAAGGATTTCCTCGGGGTAAAACTGCGCGCCATCGTGTTTTAGCCAGTAATCGTCAACGGCAATGCCGGTTTGGCCCTTTAACAATTGAGCAAATTGCCCAGTTGCGTTATTTTCCACGGCGATGATCTTTTTGCAGCCCGACAACGCTTTGGTCATAATCGGTTGAGAAAGCGGCCAGGGCGCTGTGACGTGGAAATAATTTACGTCGGTCAATTCTTTTAACGCTTCGAGGACCGGGCCTTTTGTCGAACCCCAGCCCAGCAGCGTCAATTGGGCGTTTTTCGGACCATACAGTTTTGGTTTCGGTAATTCGGGCAGCAGGTACGGTAATTTCTGAAGGCGCTTCGCAACCATTTTTGTCCGCAACTCGGGAGAAAAACCTTCGATCGTGTAGCCGGCTTCGTCATGCTCATCGCTGTTGGCAAGATGGAGACCGTCCATCTGACCCGGAATGGTCCGGGAAGAGATGCCGGTCTTGGTGATGAGATACCGTTTATATTCCTTCAGTTTCAATAATTGCTGGTCGGTTAACAGATCGCCGCGATCAATATGAAAGTGATCCGTAAATGGCTGGTGCGATTGATGCGCCTCGGATAAATATTTATCGAGCAGAATAAACACGGGGATTTGGAATCGGTCGGCGAGGTTAAAGGCCAGACCGGTCAGCGGGTAGGCCTCGGCCGCGTCCCCCGGTGCTAAAATCACCCGTGGGAATTCGCCATGCCCGGCTCGGGCGAGGTATGCCAGATCACCCTGTTCCGTCCAGGTGGGCAAACCTGTCGCTGGCCCGGGCCGCTGTCCCTCAACGATCACGAGCGGCGTTTCGGTCATCGCGGCCAGAGCGAGGCCCTCGTTCATAAGGGCGAAACCGCCGCCCGAAGTTGCGGTCATTGCCCGCACGCCCGTATAGGAAGCGCCGATCGCCATATGAATAGCTGCGATCTCATCTTCGGGTTGAATGACCATCATGCCTGAGCGCTCCGACCAGCCCATAAGATTATGTAGGATGGAAGTGGCGGGTGTCATTGGGTACGCGACGAAAAACTTACAACCTGAGGCAACGGCGCCAAGCGAAACTGTGTCGTTCGCAGTGACAAGTACTTTGGCGCCAGCGCGCCTCGATGACGGTAAGTGATAGGGAAATACTTCGGCTTTAAAATTCTTACGGGCATACTCATAACCAAATTCCGCCGCGCGGATATTATCAGCAATGACCTTTTCATCCTTTCCTTGGAATATTTCCTTGATCGTCTCGCGGATAAGCATGATATCGTACCGAAACAAGGCTGTCGTCATGCCAATCATGATCATATTGTTGGCCAACGCGGGCACGTTCGCCTGCGCCGTCAGTTCTTTTACCGATATCGGCCAAACCGTGCGGCCTTTCAAGCCGCTTGTTTTTACGTTGCAGGTATCGCTATTGACGATAATCGCGCCGCCCGAAATAACATCGGGCACGCAATGATCGAGTGCTTCCTGGGTCAACGCGATTAACAGATTCGTCGAACGATAGATGGCCGAGAGTGGCTGGCTCGAGATACTCAAACGATACGTCACCAGGCCGCCGCGGATGAGCGACGGGTATTCCGAGCTGTCAAAGGTATACAGCCCACCACGGGCGCAGGCCTTGGCAAAAATTAAACCGGCCACCTGTTGGCCGCCGCCCGCGATACCGCCTATTTTCCAAGTGAGAACTTCTGTTTTTTTCATACTAGGGATAGTGTAACAAAAAAGAAGCGGCGCGTAAATGCCTCGGCCAAGAGCCTTGATTTTAGAGCCTTATTTTGATACACTCCAGGAAGACTGTTACGATATTGCCTATGGATTTTTACGTTGCCGTTACCCAACTTGTCAAAAGAATCCCGCGTGGCCGCGTGGCGACCTATGGCCAGATTGCCGGCTTGATATCAACCCCCCGAGCAGCCCGCGTGGTTGGCACAGCCTTACGTCACCTGCCACCAGATATTCCCTGGCAGCGCGTTATCAACGCCCATGGGATGATCTCGATCGAAAACCTTGACTGTCCGAAAGAATTACAAGCCCAGTTGCTTACCGGTGAAGGGGTAATGGTAAAAAAACAAAACGGCAATTACTGGGTAGACTTGAAAAAATACCAGTGGCAACCGACACACAAACCTTCAATCAATCTAACTACATAATTTTTCCGCGGGCGTAGTATAACGGTTATTATGCGACCCTTCCAAGGTCGAGAAGCCGGTTCGATTCCGGTCGCCCGCTCCATGAGAAAATATGACCAGTCTGACAATAGGAACATTAGCCCCCGATTTCACCCTACCAGACCAAAACGGAGCCTCACACACGCTCTCCCAATACCGCGGTCACTGGGTGGTGCTATACTTTTATCCAAAAGACATGACGCCAGGCTGCACCACCGAAGCCTGTACGTTCCGGGACAACTTTGACGCGCTCCAAAAAGTAAACGCTGTTGTCTTGGGCGTGAGCACAGACTCCGTATCCAGCCATCAGCGTTTTGCAAACAAGCATGCCTTGCCGTTTCCGCTCTTGGCGGACGTTGAGAAAACGGTCGTAAAATTGTATACTGTCTGGGGGGCGAAGAAATTCCTCGGCCGCGAGCTCTTCGGAACAAAACGCGTTTCTTTCCTGATCCGACCCGATGGCCGCATCGCGAAGATATATGAACAGGTCAAGCCCCAATCCCACCCGGACGAGGTACTTTACGATATAGCCACAGTATAATCATTTTTATCACTTAGGAAAAACCATGATTACTCAATCGCATCTCGACCGTGGCGTCGCTTTATTGGCCAGCATCGCTGTGGTTTTGGGCGGTGTCGTTTTGTTTATTGGCTTGATTCAAGCGACCCCGAACGACACGAGCGTCACCCTGGCGGTTCCGCCAAAACTTGCGTTTGGCAATATGACCGCGTTTACGTCGGCCGATGAATTTGCTACCTACCTTGAAACAGCCAAGCAGTACACAAATTACTTTTCGGGGTCATCACGAGCTATTAGTGAAGCCCTGCCATCAAGCACAGACGCGGGTTTGCCAACCAAAGAGGGCTCAGCCGCAGGCATCAGCCGTGTCTCTGAAACAAACGTTCAGGTTCAGGGTATCGACGAGCCTGATGTTGTCAAAACCGACGGCACAAACATCTTCTTTTCGTCCGATTTACTCTATTACGGCGTCGATGACGTCATCCCGCTGTTAGAAAAGACTGTCACAAGCGAGACGGTCGCCCCTGACGCGACAGAACCGTCGACCGGCACCGGGAGCAGTTCTGTCTCACCGCCAATCACGCCACAAAATAAAACGCGGGTATTAAAGGCCTTTCCGCCTGAACAAATTGCACAACTGGCCTCAATAACCGACAATGGCGAACTTTTGCTCGATGGCAAGACATTGCTGGTTTTGGCCTACAATAAAATATCAGGCTACGACGTGACCAGCCCAGCCAATCCGAAATTGCTTTGGTCGATGGACTTGAAAGAACAATACCTTACCGCCCGTCTCTGGCAAAATAAATTGTATCTTGTGACCGCGGTCACGCCCGACTATTCGACGCCCTGTCCGCTGAAACCGGCCAGCCTCGACGGCGCCGAAATCAGCATCCCATGTACGCGTATTTACCACCCAACCGTTGATCTGCCGGTGTCCTCGACCTACACCGCGATGGTCATCAATCCCCTAACCGGGAAATCGGAACGGGACATTTCCTTTGTCGGCTCGACCGATAGCACAGTGATCTACATGTCGCCAAACGCACTGTATGTCACCTATGCCATTGCTCAGAACTACTACAAGCTTCTCTTTGATTTTATCGTCACCGGGACGGAAGGGCTCATCCCGGCCGACGTCACCGCGCGGATGAAAAAAATTCAAACCTATGACATCAGCGATGAGTCAAAAATGACCGAGCTGGGAACGATCATGGAAGCCTATATGCAAAAGCTCAGCGACGAAGCGCAAGCCAAGTTTTCAGATGACATGAGTAAGAAGATGGACGAGTATTTTTCGAAGATCAAACGCGACCTGACCCATACCGGCATCGTAAAAATTGGCCTTGATACATTCGCAATTTCGAAAACCGGCGAAATACCCGGTCAACTGTTAAATCAGTTCTCGATTGATGAATACCAAGGCAATCTCCGGCTCGCAACCACGATTACAAATATTATGGGCACGAGCAGCCAAAGCGCGAACGATATCTATATCCTCGACAGCAATCTGAACAAGATCGGCCAGATTCAAGACCTGGGCGTCACTGAGACGGTCCAATCAGCCCGGTTTGTCGGCAACCGCGGCTACCTCGTCACCTTCCGCCAAACCGACCCGTTCTTCGTGCTCGATCTCACAAATCCGACCGCCCCGAAAATGACCGGCGAACTGAAGTTGCCCGGCTTTTCCTCATATCTCCATCCGTTGACGGACACACTTATCCTCGGCGTTGGCCAGGACAATTGGAAAACGAAGCTCACCTTATTCGATGTCACGAATGCCGCCAAACCGGTTGAGCTCGCTACTGCGCCGCTCACAGACGACTGGTCCGAGGCCCAAACCAACCATCACGCCTTTCTCCAGGACGCGAAACATAAGGTGTTTTTCGTGCCCGGCGGCCAGGGCGGGTACATCTTCTCGTATGACAACAACACCCTGACACAAACCAAGGCGGTGCCCGACTTCGCGATGAAACGCGCCCTCTATATCAACGACTATCTCTACCTCATCAGCCAAACGAAAGTCCAGGTGCTCAATGAAACCAACTGGGAAAAGGTGAAGGAATTCGAACTGCCTGTATAAAAGTATCTCATATCATATGAAAAACCGGCGAAAGCGCCGGTTTTTTTGCTTCCCGGACCCTTGACAAGGTCGTTGTTTTTGATATCGTCAGGCTGACCCTTAGAGCACCTGCCTTAAGAGTCATTGTTTTTTGCTCATTTCTTGCGCCGATAACGGCGCCACATACAGAACAGATCACGCAAACCGACCACGGATGGATTTCTGGCTACCAAGGGGGTACAATGCCACAAACAATGCGCGAGGAAATCCTTGCCATGAACGAGCGGATGTCGGCACATTTCATCAGCACCACTCCGGTCCGGAGAGAGTTCCGCCGTGAACATCCCACCGAGTGGGCGGTGACCAAATGCATGGACGGCCGAGTGAATCTCCGTCGCTGCAGCGGTATTCCGTTCGGACTGACGACGCCGTACCGCAATATCGGCGGGCGCTTCTCGGTCGGCTGGCCGAAGTTCCGCGACAGCATGCTGGAGTGGTACGAATATTCCCACTCCCAGCACGTACCGGCCGGCCTGATGATCACCTACCACTATTCGGAGTCGGGCGATCACCTGGGCTGCGCCGGTTTCGACCATAACCTGAGTAATGCCCGTGAGTACCTGGCCGGCTTTCTCGACGAGGTTCGGCACGCCTTCCCCGGTATGATCTGGCCGTTTCTCCTGGGTATTGAAACGGACAGCGACGCGCTCATCCTGCATCTCGAGGACGGGAGCGTGATCGATGTGCGCCAAGTTGCTGATCCGACCGAGCGCTACTTCGAACGGCTGCTGTCACAGCGCTGCCGGAGCTATCCCGACCAGGTTTTGCGGGACGTGGTGCCGTTTCTGACCGGCAATCACGAGCACCTCGTGCACCTCCGGGCTCAGGAAGACCGCCCCGACACGGAGCTCCGGCACAATGAACGGGGTGTCGCCTTCGGCCAGGGGTTTGACTGGATCGACCGGGACAACTTCGTGTTGATCCTCGGACCCTGCGACCCCGCCCTCGACAACGCCATCGTCCGCGCCGCATCAATCGTGGAAAAGAACCTCGACGACGAAGCGCGCGGCAAAGGCGGCGTCCTGCTCGTTTCCACGCCCTTCCGCGGCCGCCGGTCATGGCAGCGGGCGAGCGCGGTGGCTCAGTCGCGCTACCTGACGCGCTTCGCGCTTGACCACATTCGCGAGGCCCTGCCCAGCATGACGGACTACTTCGTTCCGCTTGTCGGCGTACTCGACCAAGATACGCGCTGCTTCGAGGAAATCAAGTAGCCAGTATCGCGCCGGCCGACCGATCCTTCCGTTACCAACCACGGCGTACGCCCTTAACCAGCGTACGTTTTTTCTTTATTGGTATTGACGGTTTCGCAGGATTCGCTAAAATAACGGGGTTGATAAATTATTTTTATCTATGCCCGCCGACAAACTTGAACGGTATTGGACCGAGCAGTCAAATTTAATCCGCGCCATCCTTCAGCGTGGCGGATTTACTACGTTTATCCAGGGCCAGCCGAACCAGAATGATATTTGGCAACTACCGAACACCGTACTTGGCTGCATCGATGAGGGCTGCAGCGCCACGAGCCACCATCTCGCCGGTTCAGGAATCCTGCTCGGGATGGATCAATGCGCCACCGTACTAAAAGACTCCGGCGTGACGGAAATCACGAGCCACGATGGCTGCGGCGCTGCTAGTCTGTATGCCAAACGCGAACATCTTGATTTAGCAAAAGCCGATAATTACGGAATCGTTTTTGCGCAAAAACTAGCTGAAAAAACCGGCCTGTCCTATCGTCACATTACCGCCCAGGAGATGTCGCGGCCGCCGGAATTCCACATCGCCCGGCTCGCGGTTTATGATGGTTCGGGTAACTTTAACCCGGCGGCGATCCCGGGATTTCCCGCCTGTTTTTGGATCAGCCGATATCTGAACCCAGAGGCAAAAGAAGAAGCCGCAATTAGCGCCCAGATTGCGCTCGGTGGCCATGGTTACGGAAACTTGATTACGCCCGAAGAACCATTTTATTTTATTATCATTGGCCACCCAAGTAATCCGGCACTATCAGTACGCGCCCTACTCAATGAATTGTCGTCGATATTTGAACAGCCGGGCCGTATTTCGTTGGTTAGCCTGACGCCGAAAAAATAACATCTCACAATATAAAAAACGGCTGCAAGCGAGCCGTTTTTTAAATTTAGTTATGGCTGTAGGGCGGTGTCAACGTTCCCGTTAACGGAGATTACGACGTCTTGAACGGTGGTAAATTGTTTTAGTGTTTGCGTTATCTCAGCCCGAATGGTAGTAATGCGACATGATCCAGCGCTACCCTCATTTAGGGTTTCATTAAAGTCGGCCCGGGCAACGCCGTTCTGAATTGACAGACTATTGAGCTGAACCCCGTCTGGGATCAGGCTCGTATAGCCGGCACTGGTTTCCTCGGCCGTCGGTCCCGCGAGCAAAGCGGTAATGGCCGCTTGTGCAATCGTCTCGGTTTTCGGTATGGTCCGGTCAAAGGGGTACACCGTGGCACAGGAAGTTTCCGCAGTTACGGTTTTTGGTAGGTACACCTTGATTACGCTCATATCCGCTGTCAGCAACCGAACGGGCAGAGAAACGAGATCGGTTTCGGAGCCATCCATGGCCGAGAGATCAAATACTTCCAAGGTGCCCTCATCCGACGCTGGCGTTTGATACTCGACCGACACTGAAAACGGACTCAGCTGGCTCGGATCAGAACCGGTTGCCGTGATCGTCCCCTGGGCAAGAATGGCTTCCGTATCATCAATGAGACGATATTGGAACTGGTTTTCAAAGACGCGCGCCTGGCCTGAGATGGTGAAGGGATTTGCCAAAACACTGTCAGCTAGCGGATCATCGACAATGATATTGCCACTCTCACTCGCCGCTGGTTGGTTGGTGTTGAGCGGCTGGTTTGTGGTATTCGTGTTTTGATTCGTGCCGCACGGCGTGGTCGGCATGGCTGAGGTCGGATTTCCGTGTTTCACCCACTGGTTATTTTCGCAGATCCAGGAATCCTCACCGACCGCCCGTAAAATTGCAACCACGACGAGCAGGATAAAAATAATGATTCCAAAAACGATCACTACTTTTTTTGTCATACATGGTTTGAGTAAATAATTACCACTTGTATCCTACCATAATTGGCAAATAAATAAACGTTGGTGGACCCTACCGGGCTCGAACCGGTCACCTCCGCGATGCAAACGCGGCGCTCTACCAAATGAGCTAAGGGCCCAAGCTTCTTCGATACTCTTGTATTAATGTATATTTACGCTTACCCGCTCCGGGAGTGTGTTTTAGTAACCACTCTTCTCTCGCCGCCTCTTGTCTGGTTGAATATTGTTTCAAATATACTACCTTAAACGGCCTTCGCGATCTTGTTGAGCGTACACAGCCGCTATTATGTGCAGATAAACGACTTTCGATATCTTGTGTTATTCCAATATAAAGTTTCTCGTCTTTTCCGCTTCTCAAAATATACAAGTAGAACATCCTGTTATCTCCTGCGCTCCCCCTGGCCTGGAAGGCCGGGGCCCCGGTCGCTAAA
>Ga0265297_10000307_pt1 | contig 159242 bp, 140 predicted proteins | sample Munlanlwell13791_FD_192502 | JGI IMG/M metagenome (GOLD analysis project Ga0265297, IMG submission 192502) | Leachate microbial communities from a municipal landfill in Southern Ontario, Canada - Leachate well 137-91 | ecosystem: Engineered > Solid waste > Landfill > Unclassified | place...
CATAGAATCTGTTTATATTATCGATCAGCAATTGATTATTTTTTTTATAACTGTAGACACCTACAAGACACTCCTCTGTCCCTCCACCAAAGACTGCCTGTATTTCTCGTTGTGTCTTTCTTAGCTTTATGATGAATTCATCCCCAGTCTGAATGTTCTCATACTTCCATGTTCCAACATACCAGTCAAGAGAAACACTTTGTGCAGGCAGAGCAGTCAGTGTGAAAATTAGTAATATTGTTATTAGTAATATCTTTTTCATATCTGTATTATTTGTTCTATTTGAGACAATCAATGAATATTAATGAGTTATTTTCCTGTATGGCATAAGACCAATTTGATCCGGTGCCGTCTCCTTCTGAATAGGCAATTTTTAAGCCTTGTTTTGAAAAGAAAGTAATTGCCTTATTAATAACTTCCCGGCTTCCTAATGCACCATCTGACGGATTTCCAAGAATATACATTTCAAAATTATAATGAAAATTCTTCAGTGATTTTTCATCATTAGAAAATTCTAATACAAGTTGTTCAAATTTAGTAAAATCTTCAATTTCTACACTCATTGTACCACTCGAGGTTTGCATTCACTTTGGCGCAGTTTGAGGTATGTGTCTCAATTGCAAGCATATGCAAATCGCCTTGTTTTTGAAAATCATAAAAACATATTCTCAGAACACCTTAAAATCAAGCATATACCACAAACTGCGCCAAAGTGTCAGCCGGAGGGAGCTCGCGGCTGAGGATGGACTTCCCTGATTAGGCATATCTCTAGTATAAAAAAGCGACTTATGAGGCCACTTAAGAAAAACCAGCATCTTTGAACTGTACCTCACAAGATTGGCAACAACTACTCAACCTTTGTAAGTACTACATCAGTGGGGATGGAAAAATAAGAACGTTAATTATGGAAGTATAATTGTAAATTCTATTCTATATATTATATTAGTATTCAAATTATAGAAAACAGACATATAACCATATCCATTTAAATAATTTTCAAATGGCTTCCAATCTATAATTCCGTAATTATTCTGAGAATCTATTGTATTCTTAACTATAATACCACCCATTTGGGTTATTGTATTTTTGTTTTGTCCAACCCTCAATATCCCATTAAAGGAGAAGGTGGAATCTTTTAATGTAATAAAGCATAATTCGCCTTCCACCGTAGTAAAGGTATTATTCCCATATTTATATTTAACAACATTTAAAAATACATCGTCTGGTTCATTTACGATTGAATCTGGAGTACCAAGTTGATCTAATATCTGAGTTCTAGTATAAGCAGTCCCCATTTCAAGCTGGTTAACAGAAACCACTAATTGTTGGGAGAATGATTTTATTGGGAATAAGGCAATAAAAAGAATAAAAAACACTGTTTTTGTTGTTTTCATAAAAACCGATCTGTACCCTTTTTTCTGCATCTTAGTTACTTTTCTCTTCATTCTAATTTATAATCTTCAATAGGAATGTTCTAACCCCAAAAAGTGCTTTATTTAAAAGTACTGTTTTTAATAGGTATAAAAAATCCATGATAACAACCTACATCACTATGATTCAGCTTGTTGTAAATCTTGCCATTGACCTTTAGCTCATCTTGTAATTCTGAAAACATTTTCATAAACCTTTCGTCAACAAAGGCACTTATTAACTCTTTTGAATTCAAATTCTTTCCTCGACTAGATTTTGTAAATGTCAATTGTTTTAATTTTAAATTATTGTCGAAAACGACAGATACTGTAAACATCATGCGCTGATTGTCAGTATATTGATAATATTCGGCGGAGTAATACTTTTTAACCAATTTGAGTATAACCTTAATATTAAATTGGTCTTCGGCCATAAAATAATCGTACATAATACCTGTATATACTAATTTATATTCAGGATAAGTATTATCCGAACTGGCCTTTAATGAGATGGTATTGTTACCTGTGATAACCTTATATCCAAGAGTGTCTAATTCTTTGACTTGTGAATATGTATTGGATATACAAAGAATTGAAATAATAGAAATAAGTATTTTTTTCATTATCAATGTTTATGCTAACAATTATCTTATAGGAATCATTAGAGTATGATATTTCCCTTTATCAGAAGAATTAATCATTCTATATAAAGGTTCTGTCGCTTTCATCTGGTTTTGTAATTCCTTGAACAAGTCCGAAAAGCGTTTGTCAACAAAAGTCTTAATAAACGTTGTTCTCCTATTTATATCATTTTTATCCAATCTTGAGATTAATGTTATTTCCCTTAATATTAAATCGTTGTCATACATAACAATAATACAAAAATGAGGATTTCGACTATTAATTGCCCTTGATTCAGAAAATTCTATTGAGTAAAAATTCTTGAAAGTTGAATTCAAGATATCTAAATTCCTATTATCATCATTTTGAAAATAGTGATAAAGGACTCCTGTAAATACTAGTGAATAATCTCCCTTTTTATTCAATGAACTTACACTCATGATAGCCGAGTTATCTGTAAATTTTATATGGTAGCCTAGCGTGTCAACTTCGCTCTGTTGTGAATAGAGAGGACTAAATAACAAGATTAGTAATTGCAATAATATTATCTTTTTCATAATATGATGGGTATTATAGTGCTAATACAATCTAAAGTTTTTGATGTTTCTAAAATTGAATCAAAAAGCAATGGGTAAAAATCATACTTAAAAGTCTTGTTTAAATAAGCTGGTGTATTTTTATAAATATTTTCGTAAAACCTATATCCATCCCAATCTATCTCTATACCTTTTTGATCTGGATCTTGAACTTCTGAGAACCAAAATGAAATTCCAGCATATTCATTAGATGGTGAAAGTTGTAAATATGAAAGGTCCGTATGGCAACACATGCACCCCAATATGTTTGTACCTTCAAAGCATAATTCTTTAATGAATTTAGCTTCAAATTCAATGTTTGTTGCTTCTCCTAACATCTGGTCATAGGTATACATTGATTCCTGAAGAGCATGTATCAATTCTTCTATTAAGTTATCAAAACTAACATTATTTAGGCTACTGAATACAATTTTTCCACCTCTCCTGTACTCTGCAGGAGCATTGTTCCCAGTAATACCCATCGAAAAATCAATTGTAAAATTATTCAAAAATAATCTATTTAGAATTTCCTGTCCAATACAACGACTCGCAGCTTCATCAATAGCTGTAATTAGCAATTGTTCTATTTCTTTAGATGCAGTTCTAATTATAGGCCTTTTTGGCATAAAAACTGCTTTAATCTGAGTATTTGAAGATAATTGAAACACATATGAAGAGGATGTAGATTTGAAATTGCCATCCTTATACCAGCCCACAAAATCGTACCCTCCATTACTTAAAGCCGTTAAGAAAATCGTTTTCCCTTTTTCATATGCTCCAGGATCAATCCCCGTAACACTTCCGCCTCCGTCAACGCTAATGCTGACGGAGAATGTAGTAGTATCAGCAGGAGGGTTGTTTTCACTACTGTCTCCTCCGGCATCTCCCGAATAGTGGCTATGTATTCGGAGGCTGGTCGGGTGACATGCAATCATCAATGGCTTCGTTATCAATAGTAGTAAATAACAATATTAATCTAAATGCTAGTTTTAAAGGAGTAAGCAATTACTTTACATTTGATTCGGCTTCAGACATTCCTGAAATAAAAAATGCTTTATTATCTCTTTTAAATGATTGCGCAACAAGGTGTCTTTTGGAAAATAATTTTAATATATATGGTAAAATTCCAATTGTGAAAACCACCGGTTATAATCTATTTGCTTTTGGAACTGAAACCCACTCAATTAAATGGAATGTTGATGGTTTTGATAATACAAATTTATTCCTTATTCATGAGCTATTTCACGCATATCAGCATGGCGTAGGATATACGGAAGATGCCAGTCGCGATATTAATACAGAGATAGAGGCATTTATGGCAGAATATAAATATGCAGTGAAGTATGGACTCTTTGAGTGTTTACCTGGTACTGCTGATAAGTGGGAAAAATCATTTGGAGCTTATCTTATTAGTCCAACCAGTGAGAATTATGATAAAATGATTAATCATATAAGAAACCTACAAGAAGGCGCTTATCAGGAAAGTGAATTTCCTGATGATGTAGACAAAAGAAATATAAACAATATTTCCACTATCTTTAACTGTTATTAATATCAATTATGAAAAAGAGAATAGTATTAATTGCTTTAACATTAACAGCAATGTCCTGTTTCAATCTCCATGGACAAGAATCAAAAAAATTTGATTATAAAATAAAGGGAGATAAATGTGAATATAATGTAACGAATTCAAAAATTGATTCTTCTATTGACATTTCCAATGTGAACAACACATATGGAACAGATAGAAATCTTATAATACAGGATTATGGTAAAACATATAAAATAGACGAATATGTTTCAATCTATAAAATTATTAAATCTTCTATTGACCCAAGGGTATTCAGCACACTTTTAAACGAAGAAAAAATCCCTTACAGAAATATTGATGTTAATAAATATGACAAACAAACTAGAGAAAAATTAAAAAATGCCAATCATTTCACTGTTGCTATCATTTTCGCACCTGTTACAGGAAAGATATTTGAAGTAGAATTCAATATTAATGGAGATATTCTAAAAAAACTTAGTCCGGACTGTTTTTGTGAAATTGAGAAAAAAATAAAAGAGAGTGGGATTACACACAAGGCAATAATTGAAAAAAGCTGGCAAACCTATATAATTCAGCACTATGAATATTATTTCTTTGATCTGGACTCATTTGTTCTAAAAGGTGAAAAAGCTATATTATCCAATATTGAATGATTATAGCTTAAATGAATGAGAAAACCCCCGAAAGCAAAGTGAAACTTTCGGGGGTTTTATATTTTCGGGGTTATCTGTTTTTACAGTGTCCACATTAAATTATTCGCGGAATTTTGCGAACTCGATATCTTTCTGTGAGCGGGCTTTCAATGCCTCGTCCTTCTCATGAACAGCCTTAAGCTCTTTTGCAACCTCTGTCATGTTCCCTTTACGGGCAGCAACGATTGCACGAAGATAAGACGAACGCGCACATCTGCATTTAACAACACTTGAAGCTTTGTCAAGCTGGTTAGTAAGAATGTATGCAAGGCCCTCGTTAGGATCACCTGTTCCGGCAAGCTTAGATACTGCATCATTATATCTGCCTTCAAGTATGTCTATAACTGCAAGGTTTTGCTTTGCTTCAGGAAGCTTTGATTTTGCAAGCATAGACTTTGCTGCCTCTATATCACCCTCTCTCAGTGCAATTACACCAGAGTTATTGTAGTAATAATCGGTAGTCTTGTTAACAACCTTTGAAAGAGCGATGGCTGCCTCTGTCTGCTTTCCGTTCTCAAGATACAATGCTGCGAGATTGTTGTAAGCACGGTCGCATTTGAACTTGTCACCTGCTTTTGTCAGAAGTTTGATCTTTGTATTTACATCATCAACAAGGGTTGCAGTGTAAAGGAGAGCTTCAGCATCCATAATGTCTATATTGCTCTTTGATAACTCTACAAGTTCCTGGTCAGTATAGTTTGTATAGTCAACATTAGCTACAAACCTTGCTCTGCGGAGCTCCGGAAGAACCTTGTCCGCAAGAGTCCTGAATACTTTTGACATATTCTTGATCTCTCTCTCCCTTACATCAGGGTCGCTATACATAGATAGTACACGTAGGATTAGCTCCTTGTCCTGCATAGTGGATTGTGAAACAAGTTCCTGGAATCCTTCCCAGTCTTCTGCAATTGCAGTTACATTAACAGGTGCGTCAACAGGTGCTTTCTTGGTGATTTTATCAAATGCAGCTTTTGCTGTAGCACTACGATTGTCAGAGAGTTTTGAGTTTAGTTTTTCTGAGCCGTCGGGAGAAGCGTAGGCAAGGATGTCAGTCCCTGTAACAGCCCTTCTATCATCTTTCTTAACAGATGCAAGGAATGCCTCAAACTCTTTTATCTCGGATTTAGTCAGCTCTTTTGGACGAACAACCGAGCTGTTTATCTTATAAAGAATTTGTGTCTCTTTTTTCTCACGGATAACCTTCTGATACTCGTCTGCAGCATAGGCAGGGATGCCTGATTTATCAACAAGCATATATGTGGTGTTTGCTCCATCTGCAAGCTTGTATGCTACAGGGAAGTCAATTTTCTTATCCTTGTTCCATACAGCTACTCTCAGTTCCAGGTGAGAAACCTCCATTCCAGGTTTGTATGCAAATTTTACACTGTGGTTAGATTTAGCACCGGCAAGAGGTATGACTTTAAAGTTGTCGGTAATTTTCTCCCCCTGAAGCTTGAATGCCGGAGCAGCGATCTCTCCGCCTTCATACACAAGAACAGGAATAACCTCCATTACAGCTTTTGGATGAAAATATCCCTCAGGGAAGTTCATCGAATAGTTGGCAGTAATTTCGCCGGCAACTACTTCAAGTACCTTTGGAGTTGTCTCGACACTTACCAATTGAGATTCTTTGACCATTTTCGAAGGATTGCTGCACGATACAAGAGCAAGCCCGCTTATGGCTAAAGTTAGAAGTGAAATAAAGCTTTTTTTCATTATTGATTTATTTTATGTAAGATTTACTTTATAATTTAGACAATACGCAAAATTAGAAAAATTTAGACACCTGACTTAATAATATTTCTAGAAACGAGTATTTCCAAGTCTTCCGGAGTGTCGATGGAGTAGGATTGATACTCTGTAATGGCGACTTTAATCTTGTATCCCGATTCCAGCCATCTGAGCTGTTCCAGTTGCTCTGCGATTTCTAGAGGAGTTTGTTCAAGAGCCGTAACCTCCTTGAGGGTCTCTCTAGTAAAAGCATAAAGCCCTATGTGCTTGTAATATGTCTTTCCGTCGTTCCATAATGAGGTATCCACTCCTCGTTTATATGGTATTGCGCTCCTGCTGAAGTATAGTGCATTCATGTCTGCTGAAAGAACGACCTTGGGGGTGTTGGGGCTGAATATGTCTTCCTCAATCGAGAATTTCTTCACTAATGTTGCAATTTTTGTGTCCTCTTCTTTAAAACAACCGATAAGTTCAGAAAGTTGACCGGGTTCTATAAAAGGTTCGTCTCCCTGGACATTCACGATAATGTCAAACTTTATTCCGTCTCGTTTTTCAACTATGTTTAATGCCTCGAAACAACGATCTGTACCGCTCCGGTGAGAGCCTGAGGTCATGACGGCATCTCCGCCGAAACTCTTTACTTCGTCAATGATTCTTTGGTCGTCTGTTGCTACACAAACATGGTCAAAAACAGACGCGCTCCTTTCATACACTCTGTTTATCATGCTTTTACCCTCTATTTGGACAAGTGGTTTACCGGGGAAACGGGTGGAACCGTACCTTGAGGGAATTATAGCCAGTATTTTCATAGTGAAAATGGATTTTTTAATTTCTCAAAGGTACAAATTTTATCTATTTTTGCAGATTATGGATATACACGCAATAAAACTAAGGTTTGACATCATAGGAGACAACCACGCCCTTAACCGGGCTATAGACATTGCTGTTCAGGTGGCAAGTACAGACCTCTCAGTGTTGATTACCGGTGAAAGCGGTGTGGGAAAGGAGGTTTTCCCTCAGATTATTCATACAAACAGCCCAAGAAAGCATAACCAATACTTTGCAGTCAATTGCGGTGCCATTCCTGAAGGCACAATTGATTCCGAGTTGTTTGGACATGAAAAAGGGTCGTTTACCGGTGCTTATGAAACCAGAAAGGGTTATTTTGAAGTTGCAGACGGAGGTACTCTTTTCCTTGATGAAGTTGCAGAACTGCCGCTCTCTACACAGGTAAGGCTTCTGAGAGTTCTTCAGTCGGGAGAATTTATTAAAGTAGGTTCTTCCAAGGTGCAGAAAACTGATGTCCGTGTCATAGCTGCCACAAATGTCAATGTTTTAAGAGCCATAGAAATGGGGAAATTCAGGGAAGACCTGTATTATAGGTTAAACACCGTTCCAATCTATGTCCCGCCATTACGAGAGAGAAAGGAGGATATACACCAGCTTTTCAAGAAGTTTGCTCTTGACTTTGCCGATAAGTACAAAATGCCGACCATCAGACTTAACCATGATGCGGTCAGAATCCTTGAAAATTACAGATGGCCGGGAAACATAAGGCAGCTGAAAAGTATTGCTGAGCAAATATCAATAATTGAGCATAACCGTGAGATATCACCTGAGGTGCTTAAAAAGTATATACCAGAGGACGGAGTGAGCCATCTTCCTGTCAGAACAGAGGGACACGGGGCCGATTATCTGACAGACAGGGATATTATCTTCAAAGTGCTTTATCAACTGAGGCAGGAAATTGAAGAATTGAAATCCGGAATCGTAAAGAACCAGGTCCCTGTGAACGGAGTGATTGCAAAAAGGGATGATGTCGGGGAGGTTATAGAGGACAGGAATGTTGTTGACTACGACGAAGAGGCCGAGATTAGCAGCGGCAGGGAATCTCAGGATTTCTCAATTCACAGCATGAACGCCGATCTGATCAGAAAATCCCTAGAGAAGCATAACGGTAAACGTAAAGCCGCCGCCGCCGAATTGGGTATATCAGAGAGGACACTATACAGGAAAATAAAAGAGTTAAACCTCGATATATGAGAAAATTAGTAATACTATTGGCTTTTATCCCACTCATGTGTGGCTGCGGTATATACAGCTTCTCCGGAACATCAATAGCCCCGGATGTGCAGTCAATCACTGTCATGACAATCCAGAACAGGGCAATGAGGGTTAATCCGGCTTTGAGCAACCTGCTTACGGAAGAGCTCAAGGAGAAGTATCGCAGGCTTACAAAATTGAGACTTGATCCCGACAATGGAGACCTTATTGTAGAGGGAGACATTCTTTCGTATGAGACAACTGCGCTTGCCGTTACATCTCAGGAGATTGCCTCGCAGAACAGACTGACTGTTACTGTAAAGATAAAATTTACTAATATTAAACACCCTGAGGAAAACTTCGAGAAGTCCTTTGTTGCGTTTAAGGATTTCTCTTCAACAACAAGCCTCGATTCAGTGGAGTCATCATTGGTAGACTTGATCGTCGAAACAATTGTCGATGAAATATTTAACGCAACCGTGGCAAACTGGTAAAATTTCAAAATTATGAGCAATACAGACATATCAGTTTTGGAGCAGACGCTGGAGAGATTTCCGTGGTTTGCACTGGGTCATTATGAATTGTTCAGAAAAGCTTGTGAACTTGGAGAGGAGCACAAGAGAGACTGTCTGAGCAGGACAGCAGCTCATGTATATTCAAGAGAGGTGCTCTACAATCTTGCACGAGAGGAGAAAAAAGTGCTGAAGGACGATGTCGGAGAGGATGTTTCAATAGGAGAAGAGATTGCTTTTGAAATAGAGGATGAACCCTTGGATATTCAAACTGTACCGAAAATAGTGATGGCTGGAGGCGACTATTTTTCAAGAGCAGAATTGGATAAGGCAGAACTTGATCTTGGACAGCCTTTGGATAAGTTTATCTCTGAAAAACCGTCGCTGCTTAAGGGCAATATAAATTCTCAGAAGGATTCTGAATTTGTTACAGAGCCGCTTTTGGAAGAGAATTTCGATGATTCGGGTTTCTATACCGAGACGCTTGCAAAAATCTATAGTGAGCAAGGCTTTTACAAAAGAGCACTAGAGGTTTATGCTAAACTTATTTTGTTATATCCAGAAAAAAATAGTTACTTTGCGACCCTTGTACAAGAATTAAAAAGCAAACATAATTTATATTAATATGTATACAACCATTTCCATCTTAATTGTAATCGCCAGCATCTTATTGACAATTATAGTGTTAATACAGAATTCAAAAGGTGGCGGATTGGCAGCGAACTTTGCTTCAGGCAATCAAACTTTTGGAGTTCGTCAAACAGCAGATTTCTTGGAAAAGGCAACATGGACCTTGGCCATAACTATAATTGTACTTTGTGTACTTGCTACAGCCTTTGTTTCTACCGGTGGTAAAGAGGGAAGTTCCGTACAGCAGAAAATTGAGAATACTGCACCAGTTCAGGGACAACCACAGTTCCCATCTTCTACTCCTTCTTCTGCTCCATCTACAGAAAAAGCTCCGACAGAGACCCCGGCTACACCTCAGAAGTAAAAATTTTAATAAGCAATATATTAGCTCGTTACGCAAGTAGCGAGCTTTTTTTGTGAAAATTTTTACTACTATGTGATGCATGGTAATAAAAATTATATATATATTTGCACAACCAAAAACTATAAAACTCTAAAATACTATAAAAATGAAAAAAGTGGTTAATGTTGGTATAGGCGGAAGAAGTTTTGTTATTGACGAAGATGCTTACCAAAGGTTGGACAAATACCTTGAAAGATTCCGCGAAAAAACCAGAATGGGGATTCAGACAAAAGATGTTATGGAGGATCTTGAGCAAAGAATAGCCGAACTCTTTTCCGAATCACTAAGATCAGAGCAGGAGGTCGTGAATCTTGCGCTGGTGAATAAGGTCGTTTCTCAGTTGGGGATGCCTGATGGCGGACCTGTCGAAGACGATTTCGGTACACTTGGGTCTGAACCTGTAAATCCTGTCGTAACAAAAAGGTTATACAGGGATCCGGATTCGAGAGTATTCGGAGGTGTATGCGGGGGGGTTGCATACTATCTGAATGTAGACGTCGTGCTTATGAGAGTGCTGTTTTTTATCGCCATAATGATGGGCGGTATCGGCTTCTGGGGTTATATTATTTTCTGGATAGTGACTCCTGTGGCTAATACAGCTTCCCAGAAGTGTGAAATGAGAGGTTTGCCGGTTACTGCCGAAAACCTGAGGAAATATTCAATCTATAAATGATTTTGCCATGAACGATATTAATACTGACAATCTAAAGTCGCAGATGCGTAAGGGTGTCCTTGAGTATTGCATACTCAGCATACTAAATAATAATGATGCTTATGCCTCTGAGTTGATAGGTCAACTTAAGGATGCAAGCATGATAGTTGTGGAGGGAACGTTATATCCTCTTCTTACCAGGCAGAAAAACCAGGGACTCTTGAGTTACCGCTGGGAGGAATCTACCCAGGGACCACCAAGAAAGTACTACTCAATTACAGATAAGGGCAAGGAATTGCTAGCAGAGATGGACAGTGCGTGGGATGATCTGATTCAGACAATAGCATTATTAAGAAAAAAACAATAAGTTAATCATGAAAAAAGTAGTAAAAGTAAGTGTAGGTAATCTTGCTTTCACCATCGATGAAGATGGTTATGAACTTTTAAAATCGTACCTGGGAGAACTGAAGGCTCATTATAAGTCAAAACAGAACGGTAATGAGATTATCGAAGGTATTGAGGAGAGAATTGCTGAGCTTTTTGTTGAGAAATCGGGAATGAACAGTGTGGTCTCAATCGAGGTTGTGAAGGATGTGGTAAACATATTGGGCCGTCCTGAGGTGATTGATGATGAGGATAACCAGTACTATGAAGATTCAAGGGATCAATCCTACAGGGTTACACAGAAGAGATTCTTCCGTGATCCAAACAATAAGGTGATTGCCGGTCTGTGCTCCGGTTTTGCGGCATATATCAATGTTGATCCGCTACTGATAAGAGTTCTTGTTGTTATATTCTCATTCGGCTTCTCATTACTCGGTACTCATATCGGAGGACCTTCATTCATGGTTCTGGCATACATTATACTCTGGATTATTATTCCTGAAGCGAAAACAGTCGAGCAGAAGTGTGCCATGAGGGGAGAAAAGCTGGATCTCTCTGATATACAAAGGAGAGTTGAGTATGGCGCTATTCAATCCGGAGAGAGTGGCAGAAGATCTTCTGCTAATGGAGGTTCGGTGGTTAATGAGATTTTCAGGGTCTTCTCAAAGATTGTTGCCGTTTTCCTGATAATAATTGCCCTTTCTGGTATTGTATCACTTACCTTTCTATTTTTAGGAATAGAAATATTCAATGGAATTGTGCCGGTTGACTTCCTGAACTTTATCCAGCTGGGTATGAACAATGCTTTTTGGTTAAAGCTCTCCTTACTGCTCGTTCTATTCCTTCCTTTGGCAGGAATGTTTGTGGCCGGCTTGCAGATTCTTTTCGGTTCAAGGACAAGGCGTTTTAAACCGGGTCTTATAATCTTTATACTGTGGATCGTGTCTGTCTTCTCTTTTGCCACTTTTGCATCAATTGCCTCTAAGCCGTATTGGAGCCAGGCTACTGAGGAGAGATCTCTCCCGCTGGGTAATGAGATAGATACGCTATACATAAAACTGGAGACAGATAAGACAATGCCGGCAGAGAATGTTTTCATAGATGCAGACAGGTCTGATTTCGGATTATTCTGGATAGATCAGAAGAGTAAGGACCTTGTCATATTTCCCGGAATTGACATTGTAAGACAAAGTGAGGCATCTGAGAGAGAGGTTTTCTGTGAGATACACACAATGGCTCAAACATACGGAGAGGCATTGATGAAAGGGCGTAATATGCCGCAATTCATAACTGTCAGTGATTCACTTTTAACAATCAAAGGTGAGGCATATAACAATAACAGGAAGTGGGACGGAACGGTTAAAGAGATTAAACTCTATATTCCCGACAGCGTAAAGGTTATTATCACATCCCCGATTGACTTTGATTTCTCTCACAGTTACAGGAGCAATTACAAATGGGACATGTTCTATTGGAATGGCCGACCCTTCCGCAGCCACCACAGATCGTGGAGCTGGGAAGATGACGGGACATATAAGAGGTGGGAGTGGAGAGAGAACTGATGTAGTTATTTAATTACTCCAAGTTCCTTCCCAACCTTTTTAAAGGCTGCAATACACTTGTCAAGGTGTTCCGGCTCGTGTCCGGCAGAAATCTGCACACGGATACGGGCCTGATCCTTAGGTACCACAGGAAAATAGAAACCTGTGACGTATATACCCTCCTCAAGCATTCTTGAGGCAAATTGTTGAGAGAGTTTTGCATCATACAGCATAACTGCGCAGATTGCAGATTGAGTAGGCTTTATGTCAAAACCGACTGCTTTCATCTTCTCTACGAAGTAATCTGTATTACTGTGCAGCTTATCTTGCAGCTCATTGGTCTTTGACATCATGTCGAACATCGCTATACCAGCCGCAGCGACCATTGGCGGAACAGAGTTCGAGAACAGATATGGTCTTGAGCGTTGGCGTAACAATGCTATAATCTCTTTTTTCCCTGTTGTAAAACCGCCAATCGCACCACCAAATGATTTTCCGAGTGTTCCGGTTATTATCTCCACCTTTCCCCTGAGATTATATAGTTCTGTAGTTCCCCGTCCCGTTTTACCGACAACACCTGCCGAGTGAGACTCGTCCACCATTACCATTGCGTTGTATTTTTCAGCTAACCGGTATATCTTATCGAGAGGTGCCACATTTCCATCCATTGAGAAAACACCGTCGGTGACAATTAGGCGGAATCTCTGTGCCTGAGAGACCTTGAGACACTCTTCGAGCTCTTCCATATTTGCATTTGCGTAACGATATCTCTGAGCCTTGCACAACCTTACACCATCAATTATTGATGCATGGTTCAGAGAGTCGGAGATTATTGCATCTTCTTCTGTGAGAAGTGGTTCAAAAACGCCACCGTTTGCATCAAAACAAGCTGCATAGAGAATGGAGTCCTCTGTTCCGAAGAACTCTGCGATTTTCTTTTCAAGTTCTATATGAAGGTCTTGAGTTCCGCATATAAAGCGTACACTTGACATCCCGAACCCTCTTTTGTCAAGTGCTTCCTTAGCTGCATCTATAAGAATTCTATTATTTGAAAGCCCAAGATAATTATTGGCGCAAAAATTGATAACCTCCTGACCTGTGCTGACTTTTATTTTAGCTTGTTGAGAAGTTGTAATGACGCGTTCTCTTTTATAAAGACCTGCAGATTCTATATTCTGGAGTTCTTGTGACAAATGCTTCTGAAAGTTGCTGTACATGTTGAAATTTGTTATTTGTTACCGTTTATTTATACAAAGTTATAAGGAAATCTTCTATGTTGTAAGAAAATTTAAAAACTATTTTTGTTTTTTAAGTTTTCATATATACATTTGCACCCTGGTTTCAAATTAATTAGATATGACTATCAAAGAAAGAATTGTGGAAAATTCAATTGATCTTTTCATGAAAAGGGGTTGCAAGTCTGTAACTATGGACGAGATTGCTTCTGAGAATGGAATATCAAAGAGAACTTTGTATGAAAATTTTGAAGATAAGAATTCTCTGTTAAAGGAGTGTCTCTGTACAGCTTATGAAAGGACTAAAAATGCTACAGAACAGGTTTTTAACAGTTCGGAAAACGTTTATGATCTGATTTTTAAAATTCATGAATGCAAGACAAATCAGAGGTACAATTTTAAAATGTCATTTGTAGCTGAGCTCAAGAAGTTTTATCCTGATGTATACGAAAGCATGAGGTTGAAATTTTCTAATTATCACAATGAAAGTACACAGACATTCATTGCCAGGGGGCAAAAAGAGGGCCTCATTTTGGAAAGTGTTAATAAAGAAATTATTATAAAAGCGATTATAACGATGACCGATATGATGATGAACGGAGATGTGTTTTCCGGTTTGAATGCAACAAGGAGACAAATTTTTCAGGAGACAATATTGTTATATATAAGAGGAATATCTACAACACGAGGAATAGAGTTATTGGATAACTATTTAAATAAAAGTAAAGATGAGAAGTAGGAATTTGAAAAGAATCGGAACAGCAGCAGTTATCTCTGTGTTGCTGTTTTTTGGAGAGGCGGCCGTCGCTCAGACGGCAGGTGGAAGCCCCGACACACTGAAAATTACAGTGGAGCAGGCATTGGAAATAGCTCTCAGTGAGAACCCCAACATTAAAATTGCGGATGCTGAGCTGGAGAGAGTCGATTATCTGAAGAAGGAGAGCTGGTATGCACTTTTACCGGGCCTGAGTTCGGATATGCAATACACAAACAACATATACAAGCAAATATTCTTTTCCGACTTCTTCCCTGGAGGAAAGATGGAGGTAGGCTCAACCCATAGTTTTGCCATTACCACTACTGCTTCCGTTCCGCTTTTTGCAATGGGACTGTATAAAAACATTGAGCTTTCAGGATTGGAGATAAAAGCAGCTCTCGAGTCCGCAAGGACAACGAAACTTGACCTGATACAACAGGTGAAAAACAGCTTTTATGGCATTGTTATGATGAAAGAGTCTCTCAATGTGTTGGAACAGAGTTATAAAAATGCAATGGAGAGTGCTCAGAACATTAAAAATATGTACGAGCAGGGACTTGCAAGCGAGTATGATAAGATTCGTTCAGAAGTGGCCGCCAGGAATATCATGCCTTCCCTTACTCAGGCCAGGAATGGACTGGAATTATCCAAAATGCAACTTAAAATACTGCTTTCGTTGAAAATGGATATGCCGGTAGATGTTGTAGGGGATTTTTCGGATCTTGAGAATGAAATCAATATATTCAATAGCAGCCTCCCGTACAATTTTGAGATGAACAGCAGCCTCAGGGCAATGGATATACAGCTTGAGAAGATGAATAAGACATTCGAGCTTGTACGCAGTCAAAGGCTTCCTGTTTTGGCCGGATTTGGAAATTATGTATTGCAGATGCAGAGCAATGATTTTACATTCAAGGGTATCTGGCCTAACTCTCTCATGGTTGGTCTCACACTCCAGGTCCCGATTTTCAATAAATTCTCCACTTCGCTTAAGGAGAAGCAGACAAAAATCGGAATCAGACAGATAGAGCTGCAAAGAGGCCTGCTGGAAAGATCTCTGTCATTGACAGCTCAAAATGCAGTCAACGAAATGCAAAGGACAAAAATTCAGCTTCAGTCGGACAAAGAAGCAGTTGAACAGGCAATTAAAGGTTATGACATTGCCAAAGTAAGGTACAAGACAGGTGTGGGGACTGTACTTGAACTAAATGATTCAGAAGTTTCCCTCACAACTTCAAAACTTAACCTTAACCAGACTCTCTATGATTTTCTAAAAGCCAAGAATGAATTTGAGAAGGTTCAGGGAATTGAAAAAAGTAAATAAATTGGGATTAGCATATGAAAAAAGGATTTATTCTATTGGCTACGAGCCTATTTTTGTCAGCTGCATGTTCATCTGACAAACAGAAAAATGCCGCAGGAGATAACGCGGGAGCAAATGTGGTTGAAGTAAAGGTCGCTGATGTGAAAAAGCAGCCGGTTCCTCAACAGGTAGATTTTACAGGAAATATTGAACCTTACGTAAAGAATAATATTTCCAGTGCAGCTTCTCAACGAGTTGAAAAAATTATGGTTGAGATTGGCTCAAGGGTCAGGAAAGGGCAACTGTTGGTACAGATGGAGAGTCTTAACTACTCTCAGGCTAAGGTTCAGCTCGAAAATCTTAAATTAGACCTCGCTCGCATCGAGGAGCTTTATAAAGCAGGTGGAGTTGCCCAGCAACAATACGACCAGATAAAGACACAAGTAAATGTTGCAGAGCAGAGTATCAGAAATCTCGATAAAAATACAAAACTGTTGTCTCCGATTGACGGTGTTGTGACACAGAGAAACTATGACAACGGGGATATGGTTGCAGGTCTTCCGATTCTTGTAGTTATGCAGATTCAGCCTGTTAAGATATTGATTAACATTTCTGAAGAGTATTTTCCTCAGGTTAAGGTGGGTACCCCTGTTCAAATCACACTGGATGTATATGACGGAAAAACCTATTCCGGTAAAGTTAGTCTGGTATATCCTACAATAGACCCGGCAACACGAACTTTCCAGGCGCAGGTAAGCATATCGAACCCTAAATCTGAAATCCGTCCGGGAATGTTTGCCAGAGCAAAGGTTAATTTCGGGACAAAAGACAGATTTGTAGTTCCTGACAAGGCTGTTGTCAAACAGTCAGGCACAAATGACAAGTATGTTTATGTGCTTGACGGGGATGTGGTTAAATATACAAAGGTGGAAGTCGGAAAACGTGTCGGCTCTATCTATGAGATAAAAAGCGGCCTTGAGCTTGGGCAAAAGGTTGTGGTTGCCGGATTATCAAGATTGGTGGATCAGGCAAAGGTGAAAGTTGTAGAAACAGGTCTTGACCTTACAAAAAACGAATAATCTATGAAACTATATGAAAGTGCAGTAAAAAAACCGGTTACAACAGCCCTTATATTTGTGGCTATTGGCGTACTCGGTCTTTTTTCCTATTCAAAGCTTTCTGTAGACTTGTATCCGGAGATAGAGCTGAACATGGCTACTATCATGACAACATACTCCGGGGCAAGTGCTGCAGATATTGAGACCAACATAACGAAAGGTCTTGAGACATCACTGAGTACAGTCACCGATCTTAAGGAGATAACCTCAGTCTCTAAGGATAATGTATCACTCATAACAATGGAGTTTGAGTATGGTACCAATATGGATGAAGCTGTAAATGATATCCGCTCTGTTCTGGATATGAACGCAAACTATCTCCCCGAAGGATCGGAGAAACCGGTTGTGTTTAAGTTCAGCACAGAGATGATGCCTATATTCTTCATGTCTGCCAGGACAGAGAAGAACGCGCAGGGACTCTATAAAATCCTTGAAGAGAAGGTTGCAAATCCGATAAACAGGATAGACGGCGTCGCTTCGGCGTTCATAAGCGGAGCTCCTGAAAGGGAGATTCAGGTTAGGACCGATCCTAACAAGATGGAAGCTTACGGGATAGCAGACGAACAGATTGCAAACCTTATCGCAATGGAGAACAGAAATGTTCCGGGCGGTAATATTGATGTTGGCTCTGATACATATTCAGTAAGGGTTGACGGAGAGTTTGAGGAGAGTGACCAGATTGCCAACCTTATAATCGGAAGTTTCCAGGGAAAGAATATTTTTGTAAAGGATGTTGCCCAGGTCAAAGATACACTTAAAGAGAGGGTGACAGAGGTCTCTACCAATGGTGAGCGTGGTGCTATGGTTGTGGTTCAGAAGCAATCCGGCGGAAATGTGGTGGAAATAGCTGCGAGGATTAAGGAGAAACTTCCGGAGATAGAGGCATCTCTTCCACCGGATGTTAAACTTGAGATAATTCTTGATACATCTGAGTTTATCGAGAAGAGTATCGGCTCCCTTTCCGAGACAGTGCTTCTGGCCGGTTTATTTGTAATGCTGGTAGTGTTGGTATTCCTTGGAAGGTGGAGGGCAACCTTTATAATTATTCTGACAATTCCTGTATCTCTTGTGGCTGCTTTCATCTATCTGATGGTCTCCGGAAACACGCTGAATATTATATCTCTCAGTTCGCTGTCAATAGCTATCGGTATGGTCGTGGATGATGCCATAGTGGTGTTGGAGAATATAACGACGCACATTGAGAGGGGAAGTAAGCCTAAGGATGCGGCCATATATGCCACCAACGAGGTTGCCGTTGCAATCATAGCATCAACTCTTACCATCATAGCCGTATTCTTCCCGTTAACCATGGTCACAGGTTTGGCCGGTATCATGTTTAAGCAGTTGGGGTGGATTGTAACAATCATTATAACAGTCTCTATGGTAGTGGCACTCAGCCTTACACCTATGCTTTGCTCTAAAATGCTCAAACAAGACCCGGGGCGCAGTAAGTGGTTTGATAGGCTATACGGACCAATAGAAAAATCCCTTGACAGTCTTGATAACATATATGAAAGATTCTTGAAATGGGCAGTAAAACATCGTTTTACTGTAATTGGCAGTGCATTGGCCATGTTTATCGGCAGCCTTTTCCTTCTCGGTATTGTCGGAACTGACTTTTTCCCTGAGACAGATAATGCCCAGATCGGTGTTACTGTGGAACTTCCTGTTGGGACAAGAGTAGAGCAGACAAGAGAGCTGGACAAATATCTATATGGTATTTGGAAGGAGAAGTATCCCGAAATTGAGATTCTGGAATCTTCTCTCGGTCCGTCCGACGGATCAAATATCTTCAGCGCGATGAGTGCTTCCGGGACAAATCTTATCTCATACACTCTAAATCTTTCTGATGCTACTGACAGAAAGAGGAGCATATTTGAGATTTCTGACGAAATGAGGAAGGATCTTGCCGCATTACCTGAAATATATCGTTCTACAGTAACTCCCGGAGGAGGCGGAATGTCGATGGGTATGGGCTCGTCAACATTTGACGTGAATGTATTAGGCTATAATATGGCAGATGCGGATATGGTTGCAGGTCAGATAAAGGAGTTGATGGAGAATACAGCGGGTTTGAGGGATATAAAACTAAGCCGGGATGATTATACTCCTCAGCTTAAGGTAATATTCAACAGGGAAAAACTTGCAATGAACGGTCTTACAATGACCGGAGCCGCTACAGTTGTGAGGAACAGGATAAATGGCTTTACCTCATCTTATTTCAGGGAGCAGGGAGAAGAGTATGACATAACTGTCATAAACTCTCCGAAGTACAGAACTCAGATTGACGATATAAGAAACATAATTATATATAACAATCAGGGAAAGGGTGTTAAACTTTCTGAAATTGCGGATGTAAAAGAGGGTTTTGCCCCGCCAGCAATTGAACACATTGACCGAGAACGTGTGATTAAGGTTTCCGGATCTATATACAACAGGCCTCTGGGAGATGTTGCCAAGGAGGTTCAGGCTAAATTGAAAAACATCAACTATCCTCCTCAGATTACAGCAGAGATTTCAGGCTCTGTAAAAGATCAACAGGAGTCATTTACTGATATGTTTACCCTTCTCCTGCTGGTTGTGATGCTTGTGTACATCGTGATGGCAGCTCAATTTGAATCATTCAGGGATCCATTTATAATAATGTTCTCATTGCCATTTGCGTTTACAGGAGTATTTGTCGCTCTCTGGATGACAGGGACATCTCTCAGCCTGATTGCACTTATTGGTGCTGTTATGCTTGTAGGTATTGTTGTTAAGAATGGTATCGTACTGATTGACTATATTAACCTCAATAAGGAGAGGGGCGCTTCAATAAGGCGGTCCGTTATTTCAGGCGGTAAATCCCGCTTAAGGCCGGTGCTTATGACAACATTGACAACAATACTAGGTATGGTTCCTATGGCAATGGGTATCGGAGAGGGTTCTGAAATCTGGCAGCCTATGGGTATATCTATTATAGGAGGTCTTACATTATCAACAGTGTTGACACTAATTGTAATACCATGTATTTATACATCTTTCCATGCCGGTGATATGAAGAGGAAAAGAAGAAGACTTGCAAAACAATTGGTTAAAATCAGATAAGATATATGAAAGCAGTTATGATTGTGTACAATCAGGCACACAATGCCGAAGTACTGGATATCCTGGATAAATGTGATATCAGAGGTTTTACGAAATGGGAAGATGTCCAGGGAAGAGGCAGCGAGAGAGGAGAGCCGCACTACTCCTCTCATGCCTGGCCTTCAAAGAATATGGCAACATTGACTTTTGTAAATGAGGGAATTCTGGCGGAATTATTGGCAAAGCTTAAAGCACTTGATGAGAGGGCAGAAAAGCAGGGATTAAGAACCTTTGTCTGGGAGGCGGAGCAGGCCTGGTAACGATTTCTTTGGATAAGTTCATACATTGTGCTAAATTAGCACTCGGATACTTAAATATAAACAATTATGGCAATTGCAGTAAATGATTCAAATTTCAATCAGATAGTAATAAGTTCTGATAAACCCGTATTAGTTGATTTCTGGGCTACGTGGTGTGGACCATGCCGTATGGTGGCACCAATAGTTGATGAACTGGCAACCGAATATGAGGGCAAAGCTGTTATTACTAAATGTGATGTTGATTCTAGTTCCGAGGTTCCTTTGAAATATGGAATACGTAATATCCCGACTATCCTTTTCTTTAAAAACGGTGAATTGAAGGATAAGATTGTGGGTGCAACCACAAAATCGGCGATAGTCGCAAAGATTAACGCATTAATGTAAAAAAACTAACCATTATGAAAAAGTTATTTGTACTGTTCCTTGGCGTGCTTATATTCAGCACTTCATCCTATTCGCAGACCAGATTCGGGATAAAAGGAGGGCTTAACTTTACAAACATGTCTAATATATCTTCCAATGTAAATCAGACATGGGAAAATCAAACAGGATACCAATTGGGTCTGGCGCTTCAATTCAAGGTTCCTATTATAGGCCTTGCAATACAACCGGAACTAATGTACTCTACCGTTAAGTCTGCAGTAAGCAACAACAATAGTGAACTCAACCTGGATTACATTACTTTGCCTGTAAACTTTCAATTGGGTGCAGATATGTTGTTTTTCAGGCCGTTTATTGTGGCCAGCCCGTTTGTGTCATATCTGATTAAGAACAGTACCAGACTTGAGGATCAGCCTTTGGATGATATTAACAGGTTTGACTATGGAATAGGTTTGGGCGTTGGTCTCGACTTATGGAAACTACAGATCATGGGTAAATATAACTGGGGTCTGGGTAAGCTGGAAAAAGCCGGAGATGAATGGGATCAGTCTCAAACATATAAAAACGCAACTCTTCAGGGATTCCAACTTTCAGTAGCCTTCCTGTTTTAAGAATCAGAGATGTCCAGACGAATTTGTGTTTACTGCTCTTCCAGTGATATTCTGGAAGATAGATATAAAGAGGTCGCCTACAGTTTTGCTGAGGCGGCCTCTTCGCATAACTGCACACTTGTGTGCGGGGGTAGCAGAAAGGGGTTGATGGGGGTTATGATTGACACTTTTATAAGTAGTGGTGGTACCGTTGAAGGTGTAATGCCCGAGTTTATGAAAGAACTTGAATTTTATCATCCGGACCTGAGCAGCATAACATTTGTCCAAACAATGAGTGAGAGGAAAAAACTTATGAGACAGGATACCGATGCGGTTGTTGCTCTTCCTGGAGGCCTCGGTACTCTTGAGGAGTTTCTTGAAACATATACACTCAAAAGGCTTGGTCTATATTCAGGAGATGTTATACTTCTCAATGTATATGGCTTTTTTAAACCGCTTCTTGAGTTGTTTGAACATTTTGTAGACAACAAGGTTTTAAATACAAACTGGAAATCAGGATTAAAGATAGTGGACAGTGTAGAAGAGTTGATAGAGGTTATCGATAAATGCAAACCAGAGATTCTATCCCCAAGACACTATGCACCGGAATAAATAATTAGCAATGGATATTAACAAGATCAACAGCGATATCAGGGAGGATTTTCAGAGGTACAGATCTCTTATGGAAACCACTCTCGTTAGCGGTAGTTCCCTGTTGAACACAATTAACTCATATTTACTTCAGACAAGCGGAAAACAGCTGAGACCTCTTCTGGCAATACTTTCTGCCAGAGCTTGCGGAGGGTTGAATGAGAGGACAATTTCATGTGCTGCAGTTGCAGAGATGATACATACTGCGACTCTCCTGCACGATGACGTGGCAGACCAGTCAGATAAGAGAAGAGGTGTAAGAACAGTACAGGCTGAATACAATCCGGCTGCATCAATCTTGACGGGAGACTACTGGCTTGCCAAGTCGATGTCTATACTTGTCAGTCTTAATGATGCAAGAATTATGGGCTTTTATACAAAAACAGTTGAAGATCTGTCGGAAGGCGAACTTTTTCAAATGCAGAAGGCAAGTTCTCTTGATACAACAGAGGAGGATTATTATAGTATCATATACAGCAAGACTGCAAGTCTGTTTGTCGGTACTGTTAAAAGTGCCGTCTTTACTGTGTGTAGAGATGAAAATGTCTTGTCTGCGATGGAGGAGTATGCCGGACAATTAGGCATAGCTTTTCAGATAAGAGATGATATTTTTGACTATATGCCGGGTCTTGATACAGGTAAGCCTGCCGGAGGAGATGTGGTTGAAAGAAAACTCACCCTGCCGCTTATTGCTGCACTGAATGCGGCCACAGAAAATGAGCGAGACAAGATGATTTCAATGCTGAAAAATAATGATGCAGAAGAATCATTGTTAATGGAGGAGGCTGTCCGTTTGGTTGAAAAATATTCAGGAATAGCAATTGCCCAAAAAGCTCTTGCTGAACGTTGCAAAAGAGCCGTGGAGGCCCTGTCGTTTATGGTTGAATCAGAATATAAAAGGGATTTGATCTTACTTACAAGATATGTAGGAGAGAGGTCTCGTTAAAATAATTTTCCGGCAATCTCTTCTAATTCAGAGTAGAACTCCTCACCGAAAGCAAATATCAGGGGGGCTTTTAAGAATTTATAAACAGGTATGCCCTCTTTTTTTCCTAAGACAAAAGCGTCCAGACATATATGCCATTCATGCAGGTTAAGGGCGGTCATCCCATTTGATAATTTTGTGACTCTTATAGGATATAGCCAGCATGAGATAGGTTTTCTGAGAGAGCAATCTCCGGCATTAAAGGCCATCTCTATCCCGCAGAAACAGTTGTCATGCTTGTCAAACTGAGTGTAAACACACTCTTCGCCCTCTATCAGCGGAGTTACGGTATCTCCGTCAGAATCAATTATAAAGGGACCCGACTCCTTAATGGAGCGGATCCCTTCTGGTCTTAAATGTTTCGAAATTGCAGACATCTCACCGGCTATCAACTTGCACTCGTTCTCATCCAGGGGAGCCCCGCTGTCACCTATTATGCAACATGCCCCGTGACACTTCTGATAATCGCAGCAAAACTTTTCTGTTATTATTGCTGATGATACAAGGATGTTTCCAATTGCAATTACCGGGTAATCTGTCATACTATTTCTTGGTGCCGTTCATAATAATCTCCATCTGGTTGCCCTGTGTAAGGGTGCTCTTTATGAAGCTGTTCACCTTTTCAGGTGTCATGTTTTTAAGTGCAGGCTCATAAGTTGTGTGCATATCCTTGCCCAACAGATAGCGGTTTGTCAGTACCGACAACCAGTAGTTATTTTCCCTAAGATTTTGGGTGTAACTCTTCTGCATATACTCTACAACTTTTGAGAAATCGGTCTTATCAATACCGTTTGACATTACATTGTCTATCTCTTTCTGTGCTCTTGCAAGCAGTCTGTCCTTTATAGCCACGTCAGTATCAAATGCATACAGGAACAAGAAGTAATCTTCAGGATAGTAGTTAACAGACATATTTACACCAACTCCGTATGTTCCGCCTTCATCCTCACGTATAGACCTGGTAAACACCTGGTCAAATATCTGTTTTGTGATATCAGCCATAATCCTGTTTTCAACATTAAATGCTGTTTTGCCGGAATAGATCTTGTAAACAGATGACTTAGGTGTCTGCATCTCTTTTTCGAAATGTTTTACTATATTACCTTTAGCAGGTATGTTCTTGAGGTTTTTCCAGTCCTCTTTCTTTGACTTGTTTGCTGGTAAAGATCCGATGTATGTCTCAACAAGCGGTTTTGCGGTTGCAAGATCAATATTTCCAACGAAAACAAATGTGAAGTCCGCAGCATTAGAGAAACGTTCCTTTACAATCTGTAGAGCCTTTGTGTAATCCAACTTGTCAACATCCTGTAAAGTGAGTCTGTTTGTGTAAGGATTGTTGCTGAATAGTGTAGTTGTTATTGTATCCTGTAAAGCCATCATAGGCTCAGCCTCCATATTCTGCAACTGGGCTTTGGTTCTTGTTAAAAATGAATTGTATGCCTCGTCATCTCTTCTGATATCGGTAAAGGTGAGATAAAGGAGCTGCATGAATGTTTCCAGGTCTTTAGGGGAAGCGGAACCGCCTATTTTCTCAACGTTTGTTCCAACATTAGGATTAATGCTGACATTTTTCCCGGCCAGTCTCTTTTTGAGATCCACCGCGCTGAACTTGCCGAGGCCACCAAGGTTGGCAACGTCGTTAAGTATCTTTGTATTCAATACATTTTCCGGAGCTGTAAGCGAGTATCCGCCACGGCTTGCGGCTGTGAAGATGATCTGATCCTCTTTGAAATCAGTTTTCTTTAACACAACGGTTGCTCCGTTTGACAAAGTCCATACAACGGCTCCGGTAATTGGCTCGGTTGTCTCCTTAACCACCTTGCCGGCTTTTGGTGCAACAGGAACAAGAGGTTCATTGGAAACAGTCTCCTTGTATGCCTCGACAGAGTCTTTAAGTGCACTCTCATATAGGGCAAGCATCTCCTCTTTTGTAGGAACCTTCAAACCCTCTTTCTGAGGCATCATTGTGAACATTACAACATTTTCACGGGTCGGAAGAGATTTTGCGTATGTGTTAACCTGATCCAGTGTTATAGCCGGTGCTATCTGCTGCATCATGGTGTATTCCATCTCAATGCCAGGCATGGCTTCTCCGGAAAGGAAATGATTTACTATATTATTAACATAGAAATCGTTTTTCTGAGTTTCACGTTCCTTGTAAATCTTCTCCAGTCTGCTGGTGTAGTTGGCACGTGCTCTCTCATATTCAGATGCTGTAAATCCGAATTGCCTTACTCTCTCAGCCTCATTTATTATTGTTCTTACAGCTCTGTCAAGTTGCCCTTCCCTTGCCACAACATTTAGCATAAAAGCATCCTTGGTCTGGGCTATGAAAAAGTCGCCATAATCGGCACCTGCACCTGCAAAAGGTGGGTCAGCCTTCTGAGAAAGCTCGGAAAGACGGGAGTTCATCATAGAAACAACCATATTGTTCATGTAGTCTATCGCCAGTTGTGCAATGGTTGGCCGAAGCTCCTTAGGAACAACATCGTGTTTGTACATAAGGTAAAACTCAGTAGATGTCGATTCCGGATCGCTTGCAATTGATATAATAGGGTCGGTGTTGTTCTCTACTGCAAACTGAGTCCTTTCGGCAGGGTCACTTTTCTTTGGAACGGAGCTGAATAGAGATTTAATCTGATTCTCAACGGCAACAGGATCTATATCTCCGACAACAACTATGCCCTGAAGATCAGGTCTATACCATTTGTGATAGTAGTCTCTGAGATCTTTGTACGAAAAATTGTTTATAACATCAAGAAGGCCAATTGGAAGCCTTACTCCATATCTGTTACCAGGATATATTTCAGGAAGTATTTTCTCATACATTCGGAGTGTTGCGCTGCTTCTTGTCCTTAACTCTTCCCTTATAACTCCGCGTTCATTGTCAATATCCTCATCCTTGAGTGATATGGCACAAGACCAGTCATAAAGAATAAGAAGACAAGAGTCTATAATCCCCTGTCTTTTAACGGGTACATTGGAGATGTTATAGACAGTCTGATCGATTGAGGTATATGCGTTCAGATTCTCACCGAACTTAACACCTATTTTTTCGAGGTATGAGATTATCCCATTTCCGGGGAAATTCTTGGAGCCGTTAAAACACATGTGTTCCAGGAAGTGAGCAAGGCCTCTTTGACTCTCCTCTTCTAGAATGGAACCAACTTTTTGGACAATGTAGAATTCCGCCTGACCTTTAGGTTCAGAATTCTTGACCACGAAATAGGTAAGGCCATTGTCAAGCTTACCTGTTCTAACCTTTGGATCTAAAGGCAGGGTCTGCGGTGTCTGTGCAGATGCAAGCAATGTCATTGCCAGGACTACCGCCAGGGTGAAAATTTTTTTCATTTTTGTTAATTGGTTTTTTTAATCTAGTCTAGTCAAGGCAAATATAGGGATAATTTTGCATCCTATTTGCCTTTTTATTATTTTTGCAAATACCGGATACTTTCAAATTAATACTTTTACAAATTTAAAATAGATCAAAATGAAAAAAATCAGGACATTTTTCGCAGTTTGTGTGTTCTCTATCCTCTCTTTTGCTACAATGTACGGGCAAGATATGGCTGCTGCAATGGAAACATACAACGCCGGAGCTACCGCACTAAATGCAAGTAATTATACATTGGCAATCGAGTCATTTAACAAGGCGATCAAGATGTTCGAGTCTTTGGGAGAGCTGGATGAACAAGGTACTTCTACATTGAAAGCATGCAAAGAGGTGTTACCTCAAATTTATTTGAGATATGGCAAAGAGTTGGCTGCAAAGAAGGAATATGGCGGAGCAATCGATCAACTTGGCAAAGCTGTAGAGATATCAAAAAAATACATTAATCCCGAAGTTAGTAAAGAGGCCGGGGAACTGATTCCTCAACTTGTCATGGCTGAGGCAAACGACAATATGAATATGGGACTTTTTAACGAGGCTATAGCCGGTTACAACAAGGCTCTTACATATAATCCCAATGACTCGGATGCTTATCTGAGAATTGGTATGGCGCAGACAAAATTAAACAATGAGGATGCTGCGGTGGCAGCTCTTACAAAAGCAATAGAGCTCGGCGAGAAAGAAAATGCGTCAAAACTCCTGTCCACTATGTATTTGAAGAAAGCGGCTGCTGCATTCCAAGCGAAGAACAATGCAGAGGCGTTTTCTATGGCCAAGAAATCGATTGAGTACTTTGAAACAGTGCAGGGCAATCAGATACTTGGACTTACTGCAATGCAACTAAAAAAGTACGATGATGCAATACCGGCACTTGAGGCATACCTTGCACAGAGTGAAAATATAAAAAATAAGACATCGTATCTGTTTAACCTTGCTGCCGCTTATGAGGCAAAAGGCAATAATGCAAAAGCCTGCGGTTATTATAAACAAGTGGTTTCTGATCCAAAATACAAAGCTGCGGTTGAATATAAAATGAACAACGTGCTTAAGTGCAAATAAAAAAATTAGAGCTTCTTGCTCCTGCTAAAAATAGGGACATCGGCATTGCAGCGGTAAACTGTGGTGCCGATGCTCTCTATATTGCCGGCCCGTCTTTCGGTGCCAGAGAGTCTGCCTCAAACCCGATTGAGGATATTGAAGCTTTATGTACGTATGCTCACAAATATGGTGTCCGGGTTTATCTGACTCTAAATACAATCTTGTATGACAGAGAGATAGAGAGAGCAGTCAGAATGGCTCATGAAGCATATAACGCAGGTTGTGACGCTCTTATTATTCAGGATCTCGGTTTGCTGAATACAGACCTTCCTCCTGTTCCTCTGTTTGCATCAACGCAAACAAATAACAGAACAGCAGAGCAGGTATCAATGATGGAATCACTGGGATTTAACCGTGTGATATTGGCCAGGGAACTTTCCCTTGAGCAAATAAAGGATATAAGGGCAAAAACCGGCATAGAGCTAGAGACATTTATACACGGGGCTCTTTGTGTCTCTTACAGTGGTCAGTGCTATCTTAGCAGCCATATTACCGGCAGAAGTGCCAACAGAGGAGAATGCGCTCAACCATGTCGTTCCAATTATAACCTTCTCGACGGGAACGGAAGGACTCTTGTAAAGAATAAACCTCTGCTATCACTTAAAGATCTAAATCTGAGCAGCCATATTAATGATTTAGTGGAGGCAGGGGTAACATCTTTCAAAATTGAAGGGAGATTGAAGAATGTTTCCTATATAAAAAATATAGTCAGATATTACAGGGAGACAATTGACGATATAATAGAAAACCGGATACGCGACAAAGAAGGGGCTCAATTCATACACTCTTCGTACGGAAAGTTATACGGAGGATTTACTCCCAGACCGGACCTTACATTCAACAGAGGATATACAGAACTATATATTGACGGCAAGAGAGAGATGTGGCAGAGTGGGGAAAGTGCAAAAAACAAGGGAGAATACATTGGAAAGGTAAGGAATTTTAAAGAGCGGAGGGGTGGAAACTTCACATTTGAATATGCCTCTAAAGTTTTATTGGAAAATGGAGACGGACTGTGCTTTGTGACTCCCTCGGGGGAGGTTGTGGGAACAAGGGCAAATGTTGTCTCAGGCAATGTTGTGACAACAAATGGAACAGAGGGAGTACCTGTCGGTTCTGAAATATACAGAAATTTCAATAACAGTTTTGAAAGGGAGTTGGAGAGCAATATGCCTGACAGACTTCTGAAAGTCCTGGTTGATTTCATATATCAGGACGATGTGTGCCGGTTGCAGTGTGTGTGTGAAGACGGAGAAGAGTGCAGCGTTTTAATCGGGAGTGATTTCGGAATCGCTGATAAGCAGGAGCGTGCAAGGGAAAGTATTAAGATGCAGCTCGGAAAAGCATCAGATATATACTCTTTTGAAGTAAGGGATATAAAAGCAGAGTTGCTGCCTTTTTTCCCGATATCAGTTTTAAATAATGGAAGGAGAGCTCTTGCAGATGAGCTGAACAGACGAAGGGCGGAAAGAAATGCAAAAGAGAGAATTGAAACGGGTACCACAGCAGCCTTGTTGCGAAAAAAGGCAGATTACAGGGGCTTATTGCCTGTTGAACCGGATTATAGATATAATATATCCAACTCTTATTCAGAAGAGTTATACAAATCTCTAGGAGCAGGGAGTATTGAGATGGCTTATGAGATATCAAGACCGCCATCTGTAGAGTTAATGAGGTGTAAATACTGTATACGCCACGAACTTGGTATTTGTCTAAAAGAGGAATCCGGGAAAAAAGTTGGGACTACCCTCTATTTAGAAAACAACGGGAAAAAGTACAGACTTTTGTTCGATTGTAAAAATTGTGAAATGGTTATCTTTGGCTAAAATAAAGTAATGAGATTTTCTGATATAACAGGACATGACAAGTTGAAGCAGCAGCTTATCAAACTTTCAAACGAAGGAAGGGTGAGCCATGCAGTCCTTTTCTGCGAGGAGCCCGGTTATGGGGCTTTAGCGCTGGCACTTGCCTTTGCCCAATATAACTCATGCCCTCACAAAAACGGAGAGGATTCTTGCGGCACATGTCCTACATGCAATAAATTCCAGAAGATGATTCATCCGGATCTTCATTTTGCTGTTCCTGTTAGTGCCACAAAGAAGATTACCGCAGACAAGAAGCCGGTAACAGACATGTTTATTGACGAGTGGAGAAAGGCAATTTCGGCAAACCCTGAAATTTCCGAACAAGAGTGGTATGATGCTATCGGAATCGAAAATAAACAAGGAATTATCGGTGTCAATGAAGCAGGACAGATATTGAAAAAGCTCAATTTCCGGGCTTTTGAGGGGGGAGATAAGTACATGATAATATGGCTGCCAGAGAGGATGAATCAGGAGGCGGCAAACAAGCTTTTAAAACTTATTGAAGAACCGCCTGCCGGGACTTATATTTTTATGGTAACACAGGCTCCTGAGAGGATAATAACGACTATTCTGTCCCGATGTCAGATTGTAAGAGTTATGCCTATTGAGCAGAATGTTCTTGCAAAACATCTGGAAGAAGCATCAGGACTCTCTTCTGAGGATGCTCTCCTTTGGTCAAGGATATCAAGCGGCAGCCTGAGTAAAGCCAGGGAGATGATCAGTTCGGACATCGAAGCAGGAGAGGATCATGAGATACTGATAAAGTTGCTTGATGCCTGCTCTTCGAAGGATATGACGAGAGTTATACAGGTATGGGAAAGAGTTGCTGGATTTAACAGAGAGAAGCAGAAGGATTTTTGCTACTATGCTTTGGAATTTCTGAGAGAGTTGTACATCACAAGCCTTGGACTGCCGGAAATTGCAAACATTCCTCTACACAGACGCGAAGTTGTGTTAACATGGGTAAAAAAAATAAAACCTTCGTTTTACCAGAAAAGCTATGATGTTTTAAACAATGCACTGAAAGACATTGAAAGAAATGTTAATTCCAAGTATATTTTTGCTGATGTGAGTAACCGCTTTTTTCTATCTTTGTAGTTATTATTATGAAAGATCAAGAAATTATAAATGATTGTTCGAGGGGTTGCAAGACCTTGAAGGATCAGGACGAAGAGATCAAAGTCCGTTACAGCAAAGGATGCTGTAAGCTGAGTGTATTTGATTGGCTTCAAGGAATCACAGATGAACAGGCTAAGGATTTGTATGAGGTACGTTTCAAGAATACCAGAAAATCATTCTATAAAAACACTTCAGGACAACAGATAGAGGTTGGAGATATTGTTACCGTAGAGGCAACAAACGGTCACGATGTTGGGATAATTACACTGTCCGGGCCAGTTATACTTGCACAGCTCAGACGTAATAATATTGATTCCGAAAAATTCGAATTCAAGAAGATATATCGTAAAGCAAAAGGCCTTGACATAGAGAGGTGGCAAGAAGCTATATCCAGAGAGCACAAGACAATGATCCGCTCCAGACAGATTGCAGCATCTTTGGGTTTGAGCATGAAGATAGGCGATGTTGAATTTCAGGGAGACGGTACAAAGGCTATATTCTATTATATCGCGGATGAGAGGGTAGATTTCAGACAACTTATTCGTTTATTCGCTGAAGAGTTCAAGATCAGGATAGAGATGAGACAGATAGGCGCAAGACAAGAGGCGGGGCTTATCGGCGGTATCGGCGTATGCGGTCAGGAACTTTGCTGTGCGAGGTTTATGTCGGATTTCCAGTCCATAACCACACAAGCAGCCAGATGCCAGGACTTGTCACTTAATCCTCAGAAACTTGCGGGTCAGTGCAGTAAGCTTAAATGTTGCATAAATTATGAGGCTGCAGTTTACATTGATGCCCATTCAACAATGCCGGTTGTCAAAGCACCTCTTGATACTGACGAAGGGCCGGCTTTCCTTGTAAAGACAGATGTCCTGAAAGGGATTATGTGGTTCTCGTATGAGCAGAATAGTATGGCCGGAATGTTTCCGATTACTTTTGAATGTGTCAGGGAGATTCTTAAACAAAACCGCAGAGGTGTAAAGGTTCCCGACCTCAGACCGGACAAAGATGCCGGTCCTGAATTTAAAAGTGCTGTCGGTGAGGGGAGCATATCGAGGTTTGATGAGGAGAAAAGAGGAAATCGCAATAACCACAAAAAGAAAAAGAAGCAATCTCCCAAAAAAGGCAATGAGAATTAAGGTCAAAGTGCTACTGTTGACGCTGGTCTCGGTTATTCTGTGCTCTTGTTCAAACGGTAAACCAGAACCGGATGTACAATGGTTTCGTCTTATCAACAGAAATGCCGGAAAAACTTATAATATCGACTTTACCTTAAGGGTATCCAGAGCATATAAAGGTAAAGAGCTGCCCCTGCGGCTGGAGATACTTTCTCCCACGGGAAAAAGATATTCAGACACGTTAAGAATACCTGTTAAGGACAATACACACAATCACTCTGTGAACATAATATCCAGCGGAATCTGGAATGATATAATCTGGCACTACAGGAAAGATGCCTCTTTTCCTGAAACCGGGAAATGGTTGTTTACCGTATATTATATTGATCCCGAAAAGAAAAAGGGGATGGTTGAGGCATTAGAAATGAGGATACAATAAAGATGGGAAAAGACAAGCTAAAAAGATTTGCCGAGAATGACACTTTCGGTAACCTGTATCAACCCGATTTCGATGAGGTTTTCAGGAAAGAATACAGATTGAAAGGTAAGTGGAAAGAGGAGGTATTTAAAAATCAGAATCCGATTGTGCTTGAGCTTGGCTGCGGAAGAGGGGAGTATACGGTTGAGATGGCGAGGAGAAATCCTAATATCAACTATATGGGCATAGATATTAAAGGGGCAAGGTTGTGGAGAGGCGCAAAGAGTGCCATTGAAGAGAAGCTGGACAATGTGGCATTTGTTCGTTGCAGGATTGAGTTTATAGAGAATCTGTTTGAAAGAGATGAAATCTCCTCAATCTGGATAACATTTGCAGACCCTCAGATAAACAGGGAAAATAAAAGGTTGACAGGTCCCGTGTTTCTTGAGAGATATAAAAAATTCCTTGAGCCCGGAGGAATAATTAATCTGAAAACTGACAGCAGTTTTTTGCATGAATACACTCTAGAACTCGCAAAAGAGTGTAACTATGAGATTATTGAGGCAAATAATGACATTTACGGCACCGGCAGAGCAGAAGGGCTTCTCACAATAAGAACACATTATGAAGAGCATTTTCTGTCGCAGGGTTTCCCGATAACCTACATGGCTTTCAGGATTACTCCGAAACCTCTCTAGTTGCGTATTCTATTGATCTTGCAAGTCTGAACACATCCTTTCTCATACCTTCAAGGATAATTGGATTGTCGCTGAAATCAACGATAATTGTGTCCTCATACATCCGGAATAATCTTGTGACGGGGGATTTGTGCCTGAAGGTTATAGTGGTGGCTTCCTGGGCAACAATGATATAGTTGCTGTTTTCAAACACCTTAAGCACTTTCTCTCTCTCCTCGGCAAAAGGATGGTTGAGGTATGCACGTTTTTTAATGAAACTTACAAGCGGATATGCAAAAGACATTACAATGAAAAATACCAGCAGTTGTATACCGGTGCCTGCTCTGAAAAGGCTTTCGTAATTAAACTCTTTCTGTCCGGAAGTCAATGCAAATATGGTAATAATCAGAAAAAAAACTACTGCCATATATACCAGGTATTTAGCCACTCTTATCAAGTACTTTTTGAAATCAAAGCTACTTTTCATAACTGTTTAGATTTAAGAAACGACAACATTATCAACGCAAAGCTAAATAAAAATCTTAAATTTGTTAGTTATTAAGAATAAATAAAGTCAGAGACATGGAAAACGAAAAAAAATTAAAAAATCTGGTTATTGTTCTAGCAGTAATTGCAGTTTTGCTTGCTGCATTTCTTGTCTATATATGGATAGACAGGAACAAAATGGTAGGAGACCTTACTATTGAAAAGGACCAATTGACTGAACAGACAGAACAGCTTAAGGAGGAGTATGCAACGCTGACTACTAATAATGACAGCCTTAACGTACAACTATCCAGAGAGCGTGAAAAGGTTGACCAACTGATAGACAGGGTAAAGAAGACAGAGGCTACAAACAGGTATAAAATCCGCCAATATGAAAAAGAACTCGGTACACTCAGAAGCATAATGAGAAGCTATATTGTGCAGATTGACTCATTGAATACCCTGAATACTCATTTGAGGAAAGAGACTGCTGCTGCAAAGGATGAGGTGAAGCAGACAAAGCAGAAGTATGAGGAGTTACAAACAACGACAGATGAATATGCGCGTCAGGTGCAGAAAGGATCTGTTCTGAAGGGAAGAGGCATAAATATGATTGCCATCACTGCGGCAAACAAAGAGACAGACAGAAGCAGCAGGGCTGTTAAACTGAAAACTTGTCTCAATCTTGTTGAGAATACGATTGCTGCTAGAGGGCCAAGGAAAGTGTACATCAGAGTTAAAGGGCCAGACGGAATCCTGATGACTGGAGCAAGTCAGCAGATATTCAACATCGCCGGAGAGCAAATGATATATTCGGCAGTCCGAGAGGTCGATTATCAGGGTTCAGAGCTGGAGGTTTGTATCTACTTTGCAAATAATGCCCCTTATGTGAAAGGTGTCTACAATGTGGACGTATACACAGAAGAGGGTAAACTGGGGTCGGCAGATCTTTTGCTGAGATAGCTTGGCCGGAATATACATACACGTTCCGTTCTGTTCAAGGTTCTGTAATTACTGCGATTTTTACTCAGTAAAGCAGACCGGACGAATAGGTGCATACGTAGAATCTCTCCTTTGTGAAATAGAACAAAGGAGAGATTTCTTTAATAATTGTAATGCCAAACCGACTACACTTTATATAGGAGGCGGTACACCCTCTTTGCTCTCCAATGAGCAGATATCAAGAATTACCGAGAAGGTCTGTAGCTGTTTTAACATTCATTCACCGCAGCAGTTTCGGGAATTTACCGTCGAAGTGAATCCTGACGATGTTACGAGTGATTATTTATCGGCTCTGCATCTGACAGGTGTCAACAGGTTGAGTATGGGTATTCAGTCATTTGACGATGATGACTTGCGTTGGATGAACAGACGCCATGACTCGGCAATGGCAAAGGAGGCTTATTCTACTGCACGCCATTGCGGATTTGATAATATCAGTCTTGATTTGATTTTTGGATACAACTTATTGTCTGAAGATAAGTGGATAAGAAATGTAGAGACAATGATCTCTTTAAAGCCGGAACACATATCTTCATACCAGCTGGGTATAGAGAAGAATACAAAACTCGGGGCTCAATTTGCAAGTGGAGAATATATTCCGTTACCTGAAGACCGTAGTTACTTGCAATACTCAATCCTTCAGAGAATGTTGGCAGGTGCAGGTTATATCCAGTATGAGATATCAAATTTTGCATTGCCCGGCTTTGAGGCAATACATAACAGCTCTTATTGGGATTACTCTCCTTATTTGGGATTGGGCCCTTCCGCCCACTCTTTTGATGGTAATAAAAGAAGCTGGAATTGCTCGAATATAGGTAAGTACATATCTGCTCTTCAATGTGGGGATAGTTGTTCTGAAAGTGAGCTGCTGACCTTAAATGATAAATTTAACGAGAGGGTAATGCTCTCTCTTAGAAAGGCGGAAGGATTGGATATCAAAGCTATAAAAGAGATGTTTCCCGCTGACGATTATAATCTGTTTGTAAGACAACTCAAGTTCTCGTTGGAGAAAGGTCTTGTAATTGAGGATGGGAACAAAATAAAAATCCCGTCTGATAAACTTTTCATTTCAGACGGGATAATAAGGGATCTATTTATATAATCAGCAAATACCGTTTGCCCTGCAATATGCTGTAACCGCTATTACGGCAAATCCCAGGAATATGAAAGAGGCATATACGTATGCAACAGCTTTCCATCTGTTTAGCCATTTTGAGTTATTCATACCTACTGTCTGGAAGGCGCTCCAGAAACCATGTGTGAGATGGAACCAAAGAGCTCCGAACCATACGAGGTAAAGTACAACGATTGCTATATTTCCAAATGTAAGTTCCATAAGTGCATTTACATTTTCTGCCTCACCTCCTGTAAGTTCTGGAAGCTGCATCTTTGCCCAGAAGTGTGTCAGGTGGAATGCAAGGAATCCTAAAACTATAATACCGAGAACAAGCATGTTTTTTGAAGCCCAGGAATCTGCCTTGCCTTTGTGTGTTACTGCATATCTCTCTGTTCCGCGTGCCTTTAGATTTGTCAGTGTAAGGTAGAAAGCATATATAATGTGTATTATGAAACCGGCTGCAAGGACAGGTACCATAGCAACGACTACCGGAGAACCCATAATCATTATTATTGTGTCGAAAGACTCAGGACCAAGGATGTAAGCTGAGTTTGCAAAAAGATGGACCAATAAGAATAGAATAAGAAAAAGCCCGGTGATGCTCATTATGAGTTTCTTTCCGATTGAGGATGTAAATATGTTTCCCATGTTACTATGATTTAATTTTTCGCTCTTTTAAAGTGCGTGCAAAGATAAGGCCTTGCTTGGTAATTTCATAATATTTAGCTACTTTTGTTAAGTTCAGTTAGTGTAATTAATGTATTTAACACTTAATAATTAATGAAATACAAACGAGTCTTGTTGAAATTGAGCGGCGAGAGCATAGGCGGCAAACAAGGAACAGGGATAGATGAATTGATACTCGCCCAATATGCAAAAGATATACACGAAATAGTCTCTTCAGGCGTTGAAGTAGCGATTGTAATCGGCGGGGGTAATATATTCAGAGGCCTTTCCGGAGTCGGAAAGGGCTTTGACCGTGTTAAGGGTGACCAGATGGGCATGCTTGCAACGATTATAAACAGTATCGCATTGTCAATGGCAATTAAATCCGAGGGAACACCTGCCGAGGTTTTTACATCTACTCCTGCAGAGCCTTACGGAGTATATTATAACAGAGACAAAGCCCTTACAATGATGAGAAGTGGCGGAGTTGCCATTATCGCAGGCGGTACCGGAAATCCTTTTTTTACAACAGATTCTGCTTCAGCACTCAGAGCTGCCGAAATCGGTGCCGATGCCTTGCTGAAAGGTACAAGGGTAGACGGAGTCTATACGGCAGACCCTGAAAAGGATCCCAATGCTGTAAAGTACAATACACTTACCTTTGATGAGGCATTGGAAAAAAACCTGCGTATTATGGATCTCACAGCCTTCACACTTTGCAAGGAGAATAAGATACCAATTGTTGTATTTGATGTAAATTCAAAGGGAAATCTTCTCAAAGTCGTCAAAGGGGATAATATTGGCACAATTGTTTCAGACAAATAAACGAATTCTAATCATAATAAAATGGATATCAGTAAACAAAAAGAGGTTATTACAGCAGCCAAGGACAAAATGAGCAAGGCTATTTTTCACCTGGAAGAGGAACTAAAGACCTACAGGGCCGGAAAGGCTAATCCTGCCGTTTTCCACAATATCATGGTAGATTATTACGGCAATCCGACACCTATTCCCCAGGTAGCAAGTATCACTACTCCTGACGCAAAGACTATGCTTATCCAGCCGTGGGACAAAAAAATGATTCCGGCAATAGAAAAAGCGATCATGGTGGCAAATCTCGGCTTCACTCCACAAAATAACGGCGAACATGTAAGGATAAATGTTCCCCCTCTCACTGAAGAGCGTAGAAAAGAGCTTGTAAAGAAGGTTAAACAAGAGGGAGAGAATGCAAAGATCAGTGTCCGCAACGCACGAAGGGATGGAGTTGATTTGTTGAAGAAATATCAGAAAGAGGGTCTTCCTGAAGATCTCGTTAAAGATGGAGAGACTGTGCTGCAAAAGGATACAGACAACTTCAATAAAAAAGTTGACGAGTTACTTTCTCTGAAAGAAAAGGAGATAATGACTGTATAAAATGTTACTCAGTAAATTTAAGGCTGCTTTATGCAGCCTTTTTTGCAGACTGTCGGTTGTCATATTTGTTTTAACATCATGTAAGACAGTACAAATAGAGGGTCCGCAGGAATCATACCTGCCTTCCGGTTTAGAACCGGCAATGTCTGAATTTCCTTTACAGATAGAGCTGGATGTTAAAAAGCTCGAGAATGCCGTCAACAACAGTATGAACGGTTTATTGTATCAGGGAGACAATATTTCGGGAGAGGATTTGTCTGTCAAGATATGGAAAGCCGGGCAATTCATGTTCTATATCAACAATAACGAAATAACCTACAAGGTCCCTTTAAAAATATGGTGCAGGTTCGGTTGGAAAATGGAGAAATTCGGTGTGACACTTTCTGATCATTACGAAGCTGCCGGGACAATTTCACTTGTATATAAAACATCTGTCAATATTGATCAGAACTGGAATCTGGTTTCAAAAACAACCTCTTCAGGCTACAACTGGCTGGAAAAACCAAAGGTTAAGGCCGTAGGGGTTACAATTCCGGTTACTCCTGTAGTAAATCTGGCTCTTTCATACTTCCAGGGTTCAATAAGCGATCAGATAGATAAAGTCCTTTATGAGAGCGTTCCTTTGAAGAGTTATATACAAACTGCATGGGATGAAATGCAAAAACCATATTTGCTTAGTGATACAAATAATCTTTGGTTGAAGATAACTCCTAAAGATATATATATGTCACCATTTACAACCAAAGGGAATAAATTGAACCTCACTGTCGCCTTCTACGCACAGCTTGAATCTCTTTTTGGTGCCCGGCCGGTTGTATCAGACAAAATTCCGCTCCCTCAACTTAAAACCATACAGAGGCAGCCACAGCAGTTTAATATCAATATTGCCGCGGATGTCACATTTGATAAAATGGCCGAAATGGCTAAGTTGCAATTGCTTGGAAAGAGTTTTACTGAAGCGGGAAAAACAGTTAAAATAGATAACCTTTCAATATACAGCAGTGCCGGAAGGGCTGTTGTGGTTGCAGATGTGAGCGGATCATACAAGGGAAGGGTCTTTTTTACAGGTAAACCTTTCTACAATCCGGAAAAGAGATCTCTTGAAATCTCGGAACCGGAATTTGATATAAAGACCAGGAATGCTCTTCTCAAATCAGCTAACTGGCTTATGCACGGGATGATACTGAAAAAAATTGCTCCTATGCTGACCTACCCTTTGGACGAAAGTCTGAATATGGCCAAAAAGGAGGCCAACGATATGATAAAAAGCTATGAAGTATACAATGGTGTACACATTTCCGGAGCTTTGGACTCATTGACTGTCACTAGTGTGGATATGATTCCCGGAGCAGTAAGGATCGGTGCTAATGTAAAGGGTAATGTAGCTTTAAAGATTGATGACCTTAAATTTTAAATCAACCTTTAATAATTTAAAAAGACCAAACATCACCGGTTTTTAATCGTTCAAGTTTTTCGTAGGGTCCTAAAACATTGCCGTTATATAGCAAAAAGCACTTCCCTTCTGTTTTAACTGACATTATATATTTACCTCCCTCTCTGATTCTTGGTATTGTTTTCGCTTCAAAAGGACCGTAATAGAGTTCGTTGATCACTACCATAAACTTTTTTTGAGTCTGGTCACTGGCTGTAAAAAAGAAATCTCCGCTATCATTTATTGAATATGAATCAATTGACGGATAAGGGCCGAATTGTTTGCCGGAAATAAGCAGTGTAGTCGTCCTGCCATTGTATAATTTTACGGCAAATTTTCCATCTTTGAGCACTTGAAGATTATCCGCGAAGCCAGCGTATGGACCGCTCTCTTTTCCATTGATAACTAGATAACAGTCCTTGCTTTGTCTGTATTCCCTATATGCGTATGAGTATGTGCTATCCTCAAGCATAACCAGGTCGTCTATCATACCGTGAGAACCACCGACAGTCTTGCCGTTAATATTTATGTAGTATTTACCCCCCGATTCATAAGCATAACAATAGCTGTGATTGGGTAGTATGGAGAATCTTTTAATATAGGTGTAAGGGCCCTGTATATCTCCGTTTATGTTGATATACTGTCCTTTCTTTGTTTCATAAACGTATGCATAGTGATCATAATAGTAAAAAGGTCGCATAGGATTAACCTTGTCAACATTAATAAATGGTCCGCTTATATTGCCGTTTAGATAAAGAAACCATTCATCTTTCACTCTGTATCTGTAAACAACTCTTTTAGCAGCTTTATAGGTATAAAGGAGTTGTATTTCATCATATGGTCCGGCAGAGACGCCATCATTGTATATGTACCATTTGTTGTTTTCCTTATATGTGTAATAACTAAGCTCCAATCTTTGAAAAAGGTCAACATCTTCCATTTTCATTACTTTTCCGTTAACACATACATAATAATTGTTATCATCGGTGTTAATGTTTGAGAATTCATAGTAATATAAACTATCATCATTTATACGGGCTATCATGTCTGCTTCATTTCTGAATGGTCCGAACTTTTTCCCGTTCATTACTACGAATCTTTCCGTTTGACTGGCAAGGTATGAAAAAGTATAATTTCCGGAATCACTTATATATATTGATTTTGGATCAACACTGGGATATGGACCTAGTATCACGCCATTTACATTTACATATCTTCTTCCCTTTAAAGAATATAAAAAAGCATACTTCCCGCTATCTGTTATCGTTATCGGAATAAAAGTGTCAAAACTCTTGTTAACATAATCGTATGGGCCCAAAATATTCCCGTTAATTGAAACGAATGCTTTTTCATCTTTCCAAAAGATAAATGAAAAAACGCCATTCCTCGCCATATTGGAATAATATGCATTATTATATATAACACCATTGACATTAACTTTTTGAACACCATTTTCAATGTAATCATATATAAATGAACAATCCTTCCCCTCACTGATTGTAGATGGGGTTTGTGAATAACCAAAAGAAAAAGTTATCAAAGTAATGAGAATGATAAAGGGTAACTTGATTTTGCTGTTCATGTCAGTTTAATTATTTATGTTTTAAAAAGGTGACATCCCATATATAAGTGTCTTTATAAAAACGGGTTTCTTTGCGGCGGCGGTTGCCGTCAAATTGTCCAATATATTTTAACTCCAGTTTTTCAGTAATATTTATCGGGAGTAAGGTGTCTGCCATTCCGTGAGTCAGAATTACACAAGGTAAGGCGTCGAAGACCGCCGCAGAATCTTTGAAATCAATGGGTTTTATTATCCTGTGAGCATCATAAACTTGTTCAATTCGCAACTCTTTTGTTGAATCATGATAGAACGGAACATTCAATAATTCCGGATTCTTTAAAGTCTTATCAAGTCCGTTAAAGTCCGGATTATTTATAATGCCTGATATTGAAGGCATCAAGTATAGCATTATGAATGAAAACAAGACGGCTACACTATATATGAACCTTGCAGGGTTGGGTTTTATAAAGGAGTTTACAGCCATGAAAAGTCCGATTGAGATCGAAACTATTGTTACAACAACGAAAAAGGGAGTTGTTATATTGCACTGATATAGTGCTCCATCCTTGAACAAAAATATAAATATCAAGACCGGGATGGTGAATGGGATAATACATAGAGGAATAGTGTTCAAGTAATATATCCATTTATTGAAGCCAACCTTTCCGGGAATGTTCTCTGCCCAATGCCGGAATATGTGTCCCATGGCAAGAGCTGCCGGAATCAACATTGGTAAAAGATAACGGGTTTTCTTTTCCGGGATGATCGAGAGTGTAATAACTATCAGCACCATCCAAAGTAATGCAAATGTGTATTCCTTTGGCTTCGTGACTCTCTTTTTCCAATAACCTGCAAACAGAGTTGTTAGGCATAGTATGGCCCAAATTCCTGTCTCGAGTGGAAATCCGTAATAGTAGTACCATGGTCTGGTATTATAGCTTGTCCAGTTTTGTGATTCGTTACCGACGGTCTTTAATAACTCTCCCGGATTTTCAAAATATATGTAAATGTACCACCAACCTCCCATGATTAAGGCAACGATAATTAGTGATATTATGCCGGGCCACTTTCCTTTAAGTTTATTTTTATAAGTTATAAAGTATGCGATCAAAAACGGGATCAACAGAGCGAAAAGGCTAACAGGACCCTTACTCATAAAAGAGAGGCCAATAAAAAGGCCTGAAATGATAAAGAACAATTTTGAACGACTCTCGCTTCTTAACGCCTTTATCAGAAAAAATATTCCGCCGGTCATAAAGGAGTGGCAGTAAATATCCCATGTTGCCGTTCTTCCCATCAGGACTATATTGTACGATGTGCATACCAGTAAGGTGACAAGTAGTGCATATTTTCTGTCCGAAGTAAGTTCTAATGCAATCAGATACAGCATAATCACAAGGAAAGATGCAGCAGTTGCGGCCATCCGGCGTTGGGCTGCGATGTTGTCGGGAGATATAATTTCAACTACTGCTGCCAACCATGTCGGAAGAGGTGGCTTCTGGAGCCTGATGGCCCCGTTCATTGTTGGAATCAGCCAATTGCCTTCATAAACCATTTCCCTTGCCGTCACTATATTTCTGGATTCCATTATGTCTGTGTTCAGGTAGCCGTTGTTTACGAAAAACGTACACAAACAGAGGAAAAATAAAATTATATCATGTCGGACTCTTTTCATGGTCAACCCAAAATTAAGAGTTTGATATCTTGAACGTATAGCTCTTTTGCAGAAAATAACTTACCAAGACAGTTATCACAGAGACAATCATGTTTGATATTGACGGAAAAACATGCATCACGTCTACAAAAAGTTTCAGACCGAAATAATTGATCAGAATATTCACTCCATATACAATAAGATATCTGAGTAATTGTCTATGTCCCCGTATATCTGACTCGCTGAATGTAACATACTTTTGAAGAAGAAACCCGCTTAGAAGAACTATCGGAAACTTTATTGCAAAGGATGCAATGTGGGAGCTGAGTGTAAAAACCCCGAGATGCAGCATCTGCTGGCGTAGAATGAAGTTGTATATGAAAAAATACAACCCCCAGTCAAAAAACAGATTTGCCACGCCTGTCACTCCGTACCTGAAGAATTGCAGTGGCATATATCTTTTGCAAACAGGATAAAAGAGGTCAATGAAGTCTCTTATCCATGTACCTGTTGCTTCCAGAATATTTTCAATCTCTTTTTTGAATTTCATTCTATCTGTCCGGGAGTGTTTTACATCCCAAAGATAGATTTTATTCTTTAACGAAAGCAGTCTTGAATTTTAATTTTTCAATGGCTGACTTCGGAATGTTGATACTACTCTCGTCGTACTCAATGCTGCTGTCTATTCTTGTAAAAATAAGCGAATCCCCTTTTGCCTCAGGAAGTACTAACTCCCTTTTTTCCCCGTCAATAGATGCAAAATCTGCTTTATACTTTAGAACCAAGGCATTCGACTTGACATACCATTCTCCTTTGAGAGTACATGCAATATCCCCCTTCCATAAGAGAGAGCCGTTAAGGGTTCCGTTCTCGGAGAATGTCAGATTTGTATACGGCATATCTGATACACCGGCTGGACTAATCTCATATTCAACATTTTTTTGCAGCATTCTGGTTTGCGCCCTGAGGTCCAGACTTACTGTTATCTGGTCCCCACTGATTACCTCCCGGGCTTGTGCACTATTTACTATAAAATGACCTGAGGCCTTGTCAAACGTGAATGGTTTTGTAAGAAGGTAAAATTTGTTGTCAAATCTTATCTGGATATTAAGGACATAGTACGTAAATGAAATCACATCAGAAGCAAGAGAGATATCACCGGTATTCGTAGTGAAATACCTCAGGTAACCGAAATCTATTTCATTTCCGTTAATTGTCAGTGTACCTGTCCACTGAGAGTCATAAAGATCGAGAAACTGACAATCCTGATTTGGAGTTATGAGATACTTTTCCTCAACTTTCTTCCATGAACCGTATACCTGGCTGTATGATGTGTCTCTCGGTGTATCTTTCTTGCACGAAAAAAGTACTAAGGCAGTAAAAACTGCAAGTAGAAAATGTTTCATAAATCTAAAAATTGCTCTGTATTAATAAGATGCAATAGGTATATAAAACGTTGCTCCTCTAATCTGTTTTTTCAGATTATTTATGCCTTATAAACGAATGCATTTATATGCATCCCGGCTCCTACAGATGCAAAAACAACTATATCTCCCTTCTCTATTGAATGTTTACTGAGTTTTCCCTTTATAATCAGATCGTAAAGAGTAGGAAGTGTTGCAACAGATGTATTTCCCAGGTATGATATTGTCATTGGCATTATGTCTTCAGGAATCTCTTCTATATCATATAGTTTGTAAAACCTCTGAAGAATTGCATCATCCATTTTTCCGTTTGCCTGATGGATAAGAACCTTTTTGATATCGCCAACGGAGAAACCGCTTTTTTCAAGACACTCCTTCATTGCCTGAGGAACGTTTTCTAAAGCATATTGATATAAACGTCTTCCGTTCATTTTGATAAAGATATCATCCGGTTTTTCAAAATCTTTATTATAAGATTTGTCCATATAGAGCATCTTTGAGTAGAGGAAGGTGTCCGACCGGGTTTTATGAGCCAGCATTCCTATCGGGGTATCACTCTCCATAGCTTCAAGTATTGTGGCGCCGGCTCCGTCGGCATACAACATGCCGTCTCTGTCATGAGGATCGTAAATTCTGGAAAGAGTTTCAGCTCCGATTACCATTACTTTTTTTGCATCACCTGATTTGATGTAGTAGTCAGCCTGAATCATAGCCTGAAGCCAACCCGGACAGCCGAACAATATGTCGTATGCAACTGTTGCGGGATTCTTAATGCCAAGTATGTGTTTTACTCTTGCCGCAAGCGCAGGCACGCTGTCGGATTTTCTATTGTCATATTTTATATCTCCGAAATTGTGTGCAACTATTATGTAGTCAAGTTCTTCCCTGTCAAAACATGCTGATTTTAAGGCTTCTTCAGCAGCTAAGGCAGCAATGTCGGAAGCTACCAGATCGTCAGTTACATATCTTCTCTCAGCAATTGTGGAAATATCCAGGAATTGTTCAATAATCTCATTGTTAGTTTTTTTAATTATATTTCCTGTTGCATCGAAAAATTCGGTTGAGAGAAAATCTTCGTTTTTTATGCATCTTTCAGGAATATAGCTACCGCTACTAGTGATAATGCTGTAGGTCATAAGGTTTTAGTTGGTTTTAAATAATAATCACGCCATAAAGATAGACCTTTATGAGAAAAAATCTACGAAACTTACACTTTTTTTATCATCCATACAACGTCAAAGGTTTTTCCGAATTTCTCCCCGGCATCTTTAAAACGCCCACATTCAACGAACCCATTCTTACGGTGAAAGTTTATACTTCCGTCATTATCACCTGAAATACTTGCAAGAATATTTTTAATTCCCGTTTTCGGTGCCTCCTGTTCAAGAATTTCTAGAGCCATCTTTCCGAGTCCTTTGCCGGTATACTCTTTTTTTATAAAATATGTTATTTCCGCACTCCTTCTAAAGGTGGGCAAAGGATTGTGCGGCTTTAAAAAGCAGAAACCAACTACTTTTTTGTCTGATAATATTGTAAAAGCAGGATATTCGGCAGTAACCTCCAATATCTTGCCGAAAAACGCTTCAGGTAACGGATGCTGGGGATAAGCAGCAGTCGTTGTTTCTATATAATAATTGAATATCTCCATGATCTCTTTGCCATGGTCCTGATCCATTTTGACAAATTCAAACTTTTCCATATAAAATTTAATTCAGAATATTTATGCCATTAAACAATAATACTCAAGGCAACACCTAAAGCCAGAACAATAAGTATTGAGACCGAGTAGTTAAATGTCAGTATGATAAATTTAAGAGAGGTCTTAGCCCATTTTTGTCCGTATACCTTCTTTAGCATAATCAGAAGATATGCGAGGATTGCCAAAATGAAATATATATCTATACCAAGTCCTGCCCAGCCGAATATCATGGAAACGATCAATATCAGGAAGGCAAGTGAATGAAAGTACATAGAGAAGACAAGATGATCGCTGTAGTGCTTTTTTCTTCTGAAATATAGCATTTTGAGGAAGAGCGCAAACAAAGGCATCAACAAAAACATTGAATACGAAATATTTCTGTGTATTTTCCCGAGAAGCTCTTCGGAATTAATATGCCTGGTGTTTATTTTTACAATATTTCTATAGAAATTTTTTGAGAATCTGTTGGAATCAGGATATTTGTAAGCGATGTATCGTTCAATCAGATTGTCCGGGTGAGGTGACGCTTTTATCTCGTTCAACATACGGATTTCTGTAGTATCCTTGCTTGTATTTGTAGTGTTTATGCTTGCTGAAGAGATGCTATATGTAACACTGTCCTCCATCTCTACAGACCTGCTGAGGGCCTTATTGCTTTTTCCCGTATTGAAAGAGAGTAAAAGGAAATATAAAAAGCTGACAAAGAGGAAGAATTTTACAGGTAAAACATACCTTGCCCTCTTATTGCTTGTAAAATTTATGACAATCCTGCCGGGGATAAACAGATCTTTGAATGTTGTCAATACTTTGCTGTCAAAATTGAACATGCTTGCCAGAAAATCCATTAGAAAATGATGAATGTGCTGCCTCTTGTACAAGTTGTCCTGCCCGCAGTTCGGGCAGAAATTATAACTTGACGGATATCTGAACTCGCAATTAGGACAAATTATCTCCTCGTTTTCCATAGTTCATATTTAAATTTTTGTGGCACTGATTTTTTAATCAGTGCCACAAAAATAAACAAAATTAGAACGATATCTTGACAGGGCGTATCATATTAACGGGATCAAAGATTTTATCAAGCTGCTCTTTTGTAAGAAGCTGCTTGTCAAGGACCAGCTGATAGACACTACACCCTTTTTCCAAAGCCTCTTTTGCGACTTCGGTACTGTTTGCATATCCGATATAAGGTTTCAGGGCGGTTACAATCCCGATTGAGTGTTCAACAAGATAGCGGCAGTGTTCAGCATTTGCGGTGATACCATCTATGCACTCCACTCTCAGGGTGTCGAATGCTCTTTTCAGCCACAGGGCTGATTCAACAAGACTGTGAACAAGTACAGGCTCCATTACGTTAAGCTCCAGCTGTGCAGCCTCAGAGGCCATTGTAATAGTAAGGTCATTGCCTATTACCCTGAAACAGACCTGATTTACTACTTCGGGTATAACCGGATTTACTTTACCGGGCATTATAGAAGAACCCGGTTGTTTAGGTGGCAGGTTTATCTCTTCAATTCCGGTACGTGGCCCGGAAGACATAAGACGAAGGTCGTTGCATATCTTTGAAAGTCTTATTGCAATCATCTTAAGGGCAGATGAATATGATACCATTGATGACGTGTCATGTGTGGCTTCTATGAGATTATCGGCAAGTTTTACTTTCCACCCGGAAATCTCTTTGAGAAACTGAGTACACGCTTCAGCATAACCTGGCTCCGCTGTGATACCGGTGCCGATAGCGGTTGCTCCCATGTTAATTATCAGAAGTTCTTTAGCTGCGCTCTCTAAATGCTTAAGTTCGTGTTTCATGGAAGATGCGTATGCACCGAAACTTTGTCCCAGTGTCATAGGAACCGCATCCTGAAGCTGAGTCCTTCCCATTTTCAGCACTTTGGCAAACTCATTCTCTTTATTTGAAAAAGATACTATGAGTTTTTCGAGCGATTTTATCAGCTCAAGATGTATCATATAGAGACCGAGATGCATTGCTGTAGGGTATGCATCATTGGTTGACTGAGCCATGTTGACATGATCGTTGGGATGACAGTGGGTATAGTCCCCTCTCTCTTTTCCCATTATCTCAAGGGCTCTGTTGGCTATTACCTCATTGGCATTCATATTCATGCTTGTTCCGGCACCACCCTGTATCATATCGACAGGGAATTGCTCAAGATGCTTACCATCTATAAGCTCCTGACATGCTCCTACAATGGCCTCTTTTAGCGGGGTCTCTATTAACCCCAACCGATGGTTTGCCTGTACGGCTGCCATTTTGACCATACCGAATGCTTTTATGAATTGCGGAAAATCGGACAAACGTTGTCTGCTTATATCAAAATTTTCGATACACCTGAGGGTCTGTACTCCGTACATCACATCCGAAGGCACCTCTTTGTCTCCCAGAAGGTCGTGTTCAAGACGTGTTTCCCCTTCTGCCTTAACATGATATTTTTTCATTATGATTACTATTTATAATTAAATACCTCCACAAAGATATATAATTATAATCAAAATGAATAAATATGATTTTATATTGTAATAAAACAGTGAAAATTAACTTGTAATATTGTCTTTAAAAATCAAATATTTGCGGATCAAAAAATTGAGTGCAAGCCCTATTGCGGTAGCGAAGATTTTTGAATAAACAGGGGCAAGGCCCATATTGATGAACCCCTTTGTGGATCCTAAATCAATAGCAGCTATTATGGTTATGGACAAAAAATAGATTATATACTCTTTCCATCCTTTCCAACGGACATTCTTGTTAAAGAGAAAGTTGACACACAGGATATAATTAAGAACGGCTGCAGAGTAAAAGGCTATAACCGTTGAGATGCCGACAGTCAATGTCTTGATAAGCAGAAGAAAAAGTGCCAGGTTAAACAGGGCCGACACACCGCCTATAATCAGGTATATCAGAAATTGAAGAGAGATTCTCTGATAAGGAGCGTTGTATTTGAAAATACAGTAGAGAGCACGGATGCCGTCTTTCCATCCGATCTTCTTACCATCTTCATACGTTCTTCCATAGTAGGAGATACCAACTTCATAAATCCTTATTCCGGGTATTCTTGAGATTTTTCCCGTTACCTCAGGTTCAAAACCAAACCTCTTCTCTTTGAGCTTGAGGGATTGAAGCTTCCGGGTATCAAACAGTTTATAACATGTTTCCATATCGGTCAGGTTGAGGTTGGTGAACATGTTTGAAACTGTTGTCAATAACCTGTTACCTATAGTATGCCAGAAGAACAGTATTCTGTGCGGATTGCCACCCATAAACCTGGAACCGTAAACAACATCTGCAAAACCTTTCAATACGGGTTTAAGAAGATCATTATACTCCTGCGGGTCATATTCAAGGTCTGCATCCTGTATTATGGTGTATTCTCCGGTAGCCATTGAAATCCCGGTATGCAGCGAGGATCCTTTTCCCCTATTTACCTGATGCCGGTGATATCTTATGTCCATATCCGGATTTGCTTTCATATATCTCAAAACAGCACCCTCTGTATCATCTGTCGAACAATCATTAATAATAATTATCTCTTTACAAACTCCCCCGTCAAGAATAACCTCCCTGATCCTGTCAAGAATAAGGTGTATGGTTGAACCTTCATTATATGCAGGGATAATGATTGATAGCTTCTTTATCATTTTTGGATTGCCTGTCGGCTGTTAAGGATTTGAGTATAAATTATGACTATTGCGTCGTTCGGATAGCTCTCGGACAATAATGCTAACTCTTGACGCAGTTTTGCCCATTCTTCAAGTTTTAGGTAAGCCTGCAACAGATCAACTCTGGCGTTATAGTACTCAGGAACAATCGCGAGAGCTTTAAGAAGTGCGTTTTCTGCCTCCCGGTATCTTTCTTTGCTTAGCAGGAAATGCCCGTAGTAATACCATGCAACGTGTTCGAAGTTTTTGCAATCAATGGCTTTTTTGTAATATGTCTCTGCCTCTTCAGGGTCTCCTTTAGCAGCTTTAAGTATGCCGAGATTGATATAAATGTACGCATAAGAGGGGTTCAAAGAGGCTGCTTTAAGAAATTTTGTCTCTGCTTTGTCGTACTTCGCTATCTGCATCAAAGCTACTCCATAGTTCATCCATCCGCGGGCATTTTCCGGACTTTTTTCTGTTACATCTGACCAAAGAGTCAGTTCATTGTCCCAGACCCTATTGCGTTGGTAAACGCCAAATGCATTACCTCCCAGGAATAGAAGGACAATTACGGCCAACGTGTTTTTCCCGTTTTTACTTGTATAGGCATTTGGGAAATACTCGTCTATTAGATATTTAACCCCGAAAATAACTGCGATGCCAAGACCAAGGTAAGGAATGTAACAGCGATGGTCATTAAGCACTTCGGCATAAGCCATAAATGAGGAGGTTGGAAGCAGCGATATGAGAAACCAAAGTAATCCGAATGAAATTACTCTTGTTTTTTTATCCTTTGAAGTTTTTAAAGCAAGAAAAACAACTCCGGCCAATAATATTATACCGGTAATTGCCCTGTAATCTGCAATGGACTCAAAAACTTTCCAGTCTGTGTCGGCCGATAGGTTATATGGGATGAAATAGGTGACAAGATAGTGGCATATTACCAATGGCTGTGTAATCAGATATTTATAGTTGCTAATATTGTCACCGCCTGTTGTCCAGGTGTCAGGTATCATTATCTTGTAAAAAATGTAGTAGCCTATTGTCAGCAGGATTGCAGGCAAGGTCTTTACAAGTGATTTTTTAAGTTTTTTTAACTCTTCACTTTTGTAGAAATGAAGAAGATCCATATTCTCCTCAAAGATTAAAAGATACAGAAGGAGCAAAGGGGCAAATACAAAGGCCATCTCTTTTGCAAAGAACCCTATCAAAGGGAAGATAAGGTAAAGGTGATACTTTTTCCAGAAACCTCCCGTTATATATGTTACAAGACCGGCAAGAACAAACAGCGCAGAGTCAATTTCCGCTCGCTGGAATATGTAGTTTACAGTTTCGGCATTAGCGCAAAGCAGCCCGAAGGAGGTTGCAACAAGCAGCGCCCAGTACTCCTTTTTTCCTTGGAACCCACTTTTTTCAAGTATGATCTTTGTCATTAAGTAGAGCAGGATACAGACCAGAATATGTGTTATGAATATATGTATGTGGAAAGCTCTTGTCCCTCCGCCCTTTGAGATGTTCAGGTCAATGGCGTTTTCCAGCGTCAGGTATGGTCTGTATGACTGGTTTGCAGGTAAGGTGCTTATGGTCTTTCCGTCAACAATGAACTTGATGGGATCAATTTCCCTTATGGCAGCATTATTAACGATAGTGTGGTCATCATCAAAGTGAAAGCTGTTGTCGAAATGATTTGAGTATGCAAGAAGTATTGCCAGAAAGGCAAAAAGTGAATATTCCCTTATATTTCCTGTTTTTTTTTGTTTCATAAAGCTATGTTTTCACAGTACGAAATATAGCACTAAATTGCTACAAATTATAATTTTTATGAAAAACAACTATCGTGCTATCTTTCTGGTTATTTCACTACAAATGTCATGTCTTTGTCTGTTTGCTCAGTTCAGGGAGACCGATACAACTGCAATATGGCAGATTGCTTATAATGAAACCTTCAGGGACAACCTGAACTATAAAAAAAGATTTCCTGATGAAATAAGGGTTATAAAAGAGAAAGGGAAAACCGGTTCAGAAATGCCAAAAGAGATTGATGTGCTTTTTGTCGGTAGTTCATCGTTCAGAGGGTGGAGAAGTGTCTATCAGGATATGTCTCCGTTAAACGTTATTAATAACGGTTTCGGAGGTGCGACAATAAGAGATATTCTATATCATTATAATGTTGTAGTTAAACCGTTTAAATTCAAGAAGGTGGTTTTGTATGTGGAGAACGATATCTCCCCCAGTCAGACAATAAAAGAATATATTATTTTTGACCTGTTCAGGACCTTTGCAAAAAAGATTGCAGATGATTATCCTGAAGCCACTCTTTATATTGTTTCACTCAAACCATCAATCAAAAGGGCGGATATGCTTGAAAGACAAACTTTCCTGAACCGGATGCTGAAGGATTATGCCGACAATATGTCTGGTGTGGAATATATTGATGTAGTGTCAAAAATGATGACACCTCAAGGGGTTGACCCGACGCTTTTTATCGGGGACAAGCTTCATATGAATGCTAAGGGTTATCAGCTATGGACGGAGATAATAAAACCCCGGCTGATTAAATAATATTGGCTTATTTTTTATATTTACACCGGTAAATCATAAAATCCAAAGCTATGAAAGACGATATCCAAAAATCCGCACCTTGCGGAGCAATTTACGGGCTCGGACTAATAGGAGCTGCTATCTACTTTATTGCTCATGCTGCATCATTTTGGGCAGGAGTCCTTGGTTTCCTTAAAGCAATCATCTGGCCGGCCATTATGGTCTACGAACTTTTCAAACATATGGCTGTCTGATTATATGGAATATAAAAGGCTGCCTCTCATGAAGCAGCCTTATATTATTTTGCTGGTAATTATGACATTTTTCCAACGCAAACACCATCCTTGTTGTCTGCTTTAAAAGCAACCCATACTGTGTTCTTCTCTCCAGCTACAAGGGCCTTTATCTGAACGACAATAAGGTATGAGACCTGAGTCTCTTTGCCGTTAATGGAGATCTTTGCACCTTTCTTCACACCTGTTGACATAGCTCCGGCTTTATCAGTATAGGTGAGCGAGATTGTGTTTTTTGCATCTGTGCTCTTCCAGTTGAACACAACCTTTCCGTCGCTCCCCTGGCTGAGTTTATATGTGCCTGCATCAGTCCCTTCAACTTTGCTGTTATTATTCCATACAAAACGAGTTTTTGAATCATCCTTTAATGAAGTGTACAAATCATTTCTGGTTGTAACAGAAAGCTTTCCGGTTTTTCCGGCTTTATCGGTAACTGTGATTATCGCTTGCCCTACCTTTAAGGCATTTAATGTTATCTCTCCCTCTGAAACAGTGGCAGTAACAATTGTTGCATCCGAAGAAGCCACGGTATAAGGAGCCTCGCCTCCCGAAACAGTTACTTTATCGCTTACGCTGACAACCATCTCGACGCTTTTGCTGCTGAACTTTATATCAGCATTGTCCTTTGTACAACTTGTGAAAATTGGAGCAGCCAGAGCTGCAATTACGATGAAATTTTTAAAATTTCTCATGATAAATAGATGTTAATTAAATTGTTAATATTAAGTGATTATAACTCAAATCTTAATCCTGTATTTACAGTCGGTATGGTTCTATGAGTCGTTCTGATACTCAGAGGCTGGTCATTGTCGAAATAGTGTGAGATATGCGGTTCTGCGTACAGACTCAAATTTCTGTGAATTTTGTATGAAATTCCGGCAGAAGCACTTATGGAATATTGCAAACCTTTGATTTTTGAATGGGTTGGCACATTTTCATCGGTATGGTTTCCATCGTTGGCAGGCCTTCCGTCTGCTTCGGTCAGGTTTGCCTGCAGACCCTTTTCTGCCATAATTCCTGCACTTGCATATAATTCAAGATGAGAAGAGATTTTTAAGAGAGACATTTTCAAATTAATGGGAATGCCTATATAATGAAGTCTCAATGTGTTGAATGAAGTACCTTCCCCGGTTTTGAATGTAGTTGTAAGGCAACTGTATACCAATCCTGTCTCCAGACTTACCCTTTTGCTTATTTGGTTACAAATCATCAGTCCGAATGAGAGGATACCGGAATAATTGTTTATACAGTCGTCTTTGTGGTTGTCGGTTGATCCGGGGTTTCCGTCGGATCCAAGATAACCGTCAGAGCCACTCATTAGTCCATTTATGCCCTTACCGGATCTCTCGCCTGACTGGCCTATTAATGTTGAGATAGTCCATCTTTTATTGTTGCAGGAAGAGATTTCCGGTTCATTATCTTCATTGAGTGAGTAAACTGATGTTGAAAGCTCTCTCTTTTCTACGGACTCTTTACCGATATCTTTACGGTCCTCTGTATTATCAGATATTTTTTCTGATTTAACCGGCAGATTTTCCAAAGGTTCAGGATGTGTGGCTAACTGAGAAAACGTTGTTTCAGAATGAGTGACCTCTTGTTTCACACTTTTAACTTCTCCTTCTATACAGACCGGTACTTGTTCTATCTTTTTAGTATCAGCATTAGCGAATATTGCCGGAGAAGTTCCCGGTTGACGGTGATTGTCAACAGCGGTAACCATTATCATCAACAAGAGTACTGCTGCTACTCCGGAAAGAGCCCGTCTAAGCTGCCTTCCTTTTCGTTCCTGCTCAAGACGCCTGCTGATGTTCTCCCAACAACTGTCGCTGACCGGAATATTAACATTTTCCAGACTCTCCCGGATATATTCACAAATAATATCTATATCGGGAGTTTTTTTGTCATCCTTGTCTTGCATACTCTTTCCCGATTAATGATTTAACACTTTTTTGCAGGAGTCTTTTTGCCCTCATCAACTGAGACTGGGAGGTGCTCTCCTTAATATGGAGCATTTCAGCTATTTCTGTATGCGAGTATCCTTCGATTGCGTGCAAATTGAAAATTGTCCGGTATCCTACGGGTAGCTCTTCAACACATAAAAGCAAGTCGTCAGTATTCAGTTTGCTTAATGCAGAAGCATTGAACTCATCTTCAAGATCGAGACACTCATCCACAGAAATTGAAAATTTCATACAGCTGTTTCTACGAAGATATTCCAGTGATGTATTTACAAATATTTTTCTTATCCATCCGGCGAAGGCCCCTTCACCCTTGTAAGTTCCTATTTTGTCAAAGACCTTGATAAAGCCATCTTGTAAAAGATCCTGAGCAATCTCAGTATCGCAGGCATATCTTTTACATATACCCAGCATTTTTGATGCATACATTGAGTAGAGTAACCTTTGAGCTTTTGGATCTCTTTTCCTGCAGCCTTCAATTATGTCGCTCTCGTCTGCAAAACGACCGCAGTAAATCATCTTATCTCCCACACCTTGCGCCAATGAAATTTCCATAACTAGAATACTATACGATGCCTAATAGACGGGCGCAACAGTCAAAAAACTGCATGAGTGGAGAGACTTGTTACTTGTGTGTGTCGTAACAAGCAGACATATAGAACATTATGGCAGGAGGGAATTAAATATAAAATGATGTGATTCCAAAAGTTTTTTCGTCAAACTTCTGGGGTCACATCATTTTTGGTCATCCTCTTTATTATCAGATTCCAAGAATATGCTTTATCGCATCAACAGGGGTAAAGGTTCTTTTTGATGTTGCTTCGAGATCGTGTTTCTCCTCTTCGAAAATACGGCGGAGAAAAATCGGGAACGCTTCTCCGACTTCTATCAGGTGTCCGTCATTGTCGTAAAATCGGATTGTCCTCTGTCCCCATATTTCGGTGTTTATTTCATGCAGGAATCTTACATTATTGCTTTTCAGCTGTTGAAAGACCTTGTCAATCTCCTCGGTTTCGAAGCATAATTCGAAGCGGCCCGTAAGGGTTGAATCGGAGATTTTGTCCATTCCCAGGGTGCGTGGAATAATGTTCTGATCCATTATTTGCCATAAGGCGAAACCCTCCTTGAATGTGAAATTCATGTCGCCGTTGTTCATCACTACTGTCATTCCCAGAATGTCAACATAGAAATCGCGTGCCTTAAGAGCGTCTTTAACAAAAAGCACGGGGGTGCAATTTTTTAAATTCATTTTATCTTGATTGTTTTGTTGTTATTGTGCCACTCATTTTAGCAATCATAAGATTGTTGCGATTGGAAAGGAGAGCCTTCTTGTATTCGTTTTTTACTACCTCCAGCCATTTCTTTCCTTCAAGGTCTGCCGCCCCGAATGCGTTGATGTACTCTTCACGGGTTGTGCTGATTATTCTGGCATATTTACCAACCCTTACGATTGTGCTGTCGTTGATTTCAGATAGTTCCCGGATATTGCCGTCGGCAAGGTATACAGTTACTCCATCCTTGAAAAGATAGCACTTTTGTCCTGTTCCGTACATATCCTCATATACCATTCCTAAAACAGGGAATTGTCCTCCTGAGGCAAAACGTATATCTTTTATGAGTTTGTCGCTATCAGACTTGCTGAGCTTGCCGGTAACAATTACACAAGTTGAGATGATCCAAGATGCTATTTTCCTTGAATCGGCATCGGCAAGGTAAACCCTGGCAATAATATCGGTGCCGTGGACCTTGTAATGATATAAAGAGACCTCAATTCCTTCCCACCCTTTGAGGGTATCTGTCTTGCCTATCAACTCCTGCTCCATATATCTGGTCGGAATAATCTGTCTTTCCACCCGTCCGGCAATCACATCCAGGCTATCTGTCATAAATCTGGATATCTGGGTTTCTGTGTCTGTTTTATCTGCTAATTTTTGAGCTTGTATATTTCCAAAACTAAAAACGGCAAAAATGATTAAAATGACTCTTTTCATCTGCAAATAATTTTGATAAAGATATCTCTTTATTTAAAATGAAGGGTTTATTATCATAATTTTAGCATTGAAGCCATAAGACTCAAAGACGTCGGTTTGTCTCTTTGGCCGCTTTTTATACTATGGAAAATACTGTCTCAGGGCTGTCCATCCTCAGTCACTCCGTTCCCTCCGGCTGAATGCCCTGAGACAGTATTTTTCCACTAATATGTTAGCGGCATCAGAGAATAAATTGTCGAGGCTTATATTTTCACAAAACAACCAAGGTCTTTTTCGGTCTAATTGCCCGGCACTTTGGCGCAGTTTGAGGTATGTGTCTATATAGCAGCTGTTTACAAATCGCATTTTTTGAACATCTTTTGAAAATCCAAAAAATACTTTTCTAGAACGCCTTAAAATCATTCACATACCTCAAACTGCGCCAAAGTCCCCCCCTTTTTTCACTTTCTCACTTTTCACTCTCCACTCATCACTTTCCACTTATCACTCTTCACTTTCCACTTATCACTCTTCACTTTCCACTTATCACTCTCCACTCTTCACTTTCTCACTTTACCTATCAACTGTTGCATTTTCAGGAATTTGTCCAAAAACAAGAAATGGTGTAAATAGGAAAGCCCATAAATAAAGAGTTGTAAGATGTTTTTTATAAAAAGTGTAATTATATCACTGTAACTTTATGAATACCAAGGAGGAAAAAGATTGACTAACAGATAAATATATTTTTATATATAAAGATATATTTATAAATTCACTCTCGAAACCGGCTGGGATTTAATGAATTGTGCAAGCAGTTCCTGTATTTTCATTTAAGGTTTTTCAGGCAGATTAAAACTGTTTTTGCCGGCAAATTGTAAAGTAGAGTCAAGACAGCGTTCAGAATATATCCAATTTAAAAATTGAAACATGAGAAAACAAGTTGTTAATATCTGTTTATTGTTGGCCACTTTGACGGCCTGCCAACAAGAAAAACAAAAATACCTTAACCCCTCCGATGTTTTTGGAGTAACTGATACCCTGAGGGCCACTATCCTGCCCGAGCCCCTGATGACCAATAATGTTATATCCCGTATATATCATACTCCAAAAGGGTTAATTTTGAATACTCAAATAGACAAGTATGTCATTCAGCTTATTGATACCACTACAGGGAAGAGGCTTACCTCTGCTGGACGGATAGGACGTGGTCCGGACGAGCTGATCAACCCATCAGGAATGTCCTATAACTATGACAACGGCTCCTATTTTGTCTGGGATTATAATCTAAGCAGATTGGATATGTTTTCTGTCAACGATAGCATTGTGAAGAAGAGAAGTATGTCCAATATAAAGCTGACTCTCCAGACTTTGGATGCTATAACCGACACTACATTTGCAGCGTTGGACTTTTGCCCGGACCAGTCGATAGGAATCATAGACACAAATGGCAGATATCTTAGCAGGATTCCTTATAAAGTTATCGATGACAAGAGCATTGATTATAAAATCCACTACGTTAATACAAACATGGATTTGTCCCTTGACAAACAATATATGGTTGCTTCTTGTTTTCAATTCCCATATCTAAGTCTCTATTCAATTAAGGACAATAAGCTATCGATAGTCTGGGAGAAGATGGTATTCAAACCGAAATATAAATTAACTAATAATTGGCTTAGGATAGATAATGAACAGCTAAAAGGGTTCAGCGGATCAACTATTAGAAATCAATGTATTTACCTGTGTTCCCATGGCCTTACAAAGGGAGAATGGCTAAAAAATGATAAGACGGGAAGGAAAACGAATCACACATACATATTAGTGTTTAACCTGAAGGGTGAATTCGTAAGGAGCTATGTCATGGACAAGTACTTTGCAATTTACACAATATCTCCGGACGGGCGCACCTTGTATGCAGTTATCGACGACCCCGATTTATATATTGCTAAATACTCGCTTTATGAAAAGTAGATTTTATCTCATCTTGTTATTACTAATTCCTGTTTTCTCTTGCAAGAATGATAAGATTGATTGTGAGACCATTAATTATGAGCAACCATCCGATCAATCCCTCTTCTTCTCAGACTTTGTAGACAGCATAGAGTTGATCCAACTTGACAGTTGTTCTGACGCATATCTGACTAACGAGGCTATCCTGATACCCCACGACACCTCCTTTTATATACTTAACATGAGATTGCAATATCAAGGAGGTGCACCAAAGGCAGGAGTAGTCATAAAGTTCAGCTCTGATGGAAAATTTGTCGGATTAATAGGTGATGCCGGAAATGGTCCGGGTGAGTATATATATCCGACTAATTTCTTTATTAACTCTGACACATTGTGTGTAGTAACCAACAGGGATAAGTATATACACTATTTCAAGACAAATGGGGAGTTCATAACTAAAACGCCGGTTCCCTATACTGCATTTAAGCAGGTATATAAATATAGTGACAACAGATATCTTGTCTATCTGAATCTTAATAATAAGATCAGGGATGAGCGCCTGGTTGTTCTGGACAAGGAAGGGAAAGAGATAGATGCGTTCCTTCCCAAAAAGACAAAGGCGTGCAGTTTCTTCGAGCAGAGAAGTGTATTTACAAAGTATGGCGACGAGATTATGTTAAGGGAGTTCTATATTGATACGATATATCAGTATAGTGCCACTAAAGGATTATCACCAAGGCTGTCAATTAATTTCGGAAATAAATCGAAATATAAAAATGAGTATTTGGAATCTAATGGTAGCAGAGAAGCCCTACATAAACTATTCAAACTTCCTTATACTGGGATATTGAAATATTATGAAAGTGACACTTATTATATAATTGAGATATTTGAAACCTTCTCTTTTTCCCGCCAAAGATGCCTGTATGTTTTAAAACAGAAACAATCTGATATAATCCGATGGATAGATTTTGAAAATGAAAATGCTTTTCTCTCATACTCCTTACAGTATCTGGACGGGAATAAGCTCATTTTTCTGGCAGAACCGACAGATTTTGCCAAAGCGAACAGCAACTTCAAAGGCAAGCTGAAACATCCGGAATCGTTGGAGAAAATCGACCCTGAGGGCAATAGTGTGGTGGTAGTGGTTAATCTTAAGTAGTAAAAATATCGTGGTAGACCGTTCAACGACCGAAGGGAAGATATAAGAATCGTCAATTTGCCTCGATAGCCGCTTACAAGTTAATTGAGATATACCGAATCTGGGCAATTTTCAGCCGGAGCGAATGGAATGAGTGAGGATGGACTGCCCTGAGATGGTATATCTCCAATATAAAAAGCGGCTGCAGAACAAAAAAAGCCGCCTAATTACTCAGACAACTTTTCACTTATATCACTCCTCACTTTTCACTCTTCTCTTTTCACTATTTCACTCTTCTCTTTTCACTATTTCACTATTTCACTATTTCACTATTCTCTTTTCACTCTTCTCTTTTCACTATTCTCTTTTCACTATTTCACTTTACACTTATCACTATTCACTTTTCCCTATTCATCCTATAAATCCCGTCCAGGACCCTTCTTGTAGCACCAATATTATTTGAAATATAATCCAGACAGATGTGGCCGTTATCATTACGAAATGCTGAATCTTCAAGGTAGCGGCTGCACCACGTTTCAAACTCTTCCTGGGTTGTAATACTTTTAGCCCCTCCTTGTGCCACAAGATCAACAGCCTCTTTAAAACGGGTATATTTCGGGCCGAAGATTACAGGCACTCCGTAAGTTGCCGCCTCGAGTATGTTGTGAATACCTGTGCCGAAACCACCCCCTATATATGCAAAGTGACTGTATCTGTATGCTGATGAAAGGATTCCGATTGTATCTATTATCATTATCTCTGCAACCTCAAGTTTGGATATCAGTTCTGCATTCATCTCCTGACCAGCGACCTCTGTATATCTCACAACCTTGTATCCTTGAAAGAGGTCCAGAAGATTCTCTATATGCTTCTTGTCAACCTCGTGAGGGGCAATTACAAGTTTATTTGACGGCAACTTGTCCAACGATGCGGATATTATCTTCTCGTCGGCAGGCCAAGTGCTGCCTGCAACCCAGCAGATATGACCCTCGGAGAAGAGCTTTATCTGCGGAATGTCCCTTCCTGCAGCAGCTACAGCCTTCACTCTGTCAAAACGTGTGTCGCCGCTTACTGTAACATTTTCAATCCCGATTCCTCCTAGAAGCTCCCGGGATAACTCATCCTGCACAAAAATGTGGGAAAAACATCTGAGCATTTTTCTGAATATAGTCCCGTACCAACTGAAAAACCTCTGTCCGGGCATAAAAATTGCCGAAACTACGTAAGTTGGTATGTTCCGGCGTTTAAGTTCAAACAGGTAGTTAAACCAGTACTCATACTTTATGAAAAGAGCCATAGACGGTTTTACCGTGTCCAGAAAAGCGACCGCATTTTTCTTCAAATCTATCGGTAAATAGTAAACCCAATCGGCCTTGCTGTAGTTTTTCCTGAGTTCGTAACCGGAAGGTGAAAAAAAGGTCAGCAATATCTTTTTATCCGGATTCTCACTTTTGTATTGTTCTATCAAAGGCCTCCCCTGCTCAAATTCGCCTACCGATGCGCAGTGTACCCATATTATATCAGATGAATGGTCTATCTCAGACCGGATCTTATCAATCAACCCCTTTCTGCCGGAAGTGAAGAGATAAGCTTTATGATTCACCCTGCCTAACAGCGTCATAGCGGCATAGAGAACCCTTAGCGATAGGTTATATATAAGATTCAAGATTTCTGTGAGGTTACAAATTAGGCGCGAATATAGTCAAAATTGAGTACATTTGTCACGATGGAACCGATAAGATACAAAAATGAAAGCAGCTCTTGAACTTATAGGAAAGTATATACTTCTGATGAAGATGGTTTTCAGCAGGCCTGAAAAAGCCCGTATTTTCTGGAAACAGTTCTTTATTGACGCTGAGAGGCTGGTGCTGGATTCGATTCCTATTGTAGCCGTCATCTCAATATTCATAGGCGGAGTAATAGTCATCCAGACAGCATACAATATTGAAAATCCCTTTATACCGAAAATGTATGTGGGTTATATGGCGAGGGAGAGCCTCGTATTGGAATTCTGCTCGACTATGATAGCGCTTATTCTTGCAGGAAAGGTGGGATCCAATATCTCTTCCGAGATCGGCAGCATGAGGATCACAGAACAGATAGACGCAATGGAGATGATGGGAATCAACTCCTCTAGTTACCTTATACTCCCGAAACTTGCGGCAACATCGCTCTTTAATCCGCTGCTGATGCTTATGAGCTTCATGCTTGGCCTTGTAGGAGGAGGGCTGATTGTCATAATTACGGGAGTTGTTACATTTTACGATTATACGACCGGTTTGCAATATGCATTCAGGGGATATTATATTTTTTACAGTATGGTCAAAATGTCCATATTCAGTTTTATAATAACAAGTGTGTCGGCATTTTACGGATACTATGCCTCAGGAGGTTCCCTGGGGGTAGGTAAATCCAGTACAAAAGCCATTGTTGTCAGCAGTGTTTCAATTCTTGTTGCCAACCTTATAATAACACAACTTATGCTAAACTAATACAGGTATGATCCGTACAGTCAATCTATCAAAAAAGTTCGGTGACCTGAATGTCCTGAATAATATTTCAATCGATTTCAAACCAGGCAATTGTTCTCTTATAATAGGGGCCAGCGGTTCGGGTAAGACTGTCCTTCTTAAGTCGATTGTCGGACTGCATGAGCCTGATGAAGGAGAGGTATGGTACAACGACTCCTTATACAACCAATTGGACTTTAAGAAAAAGAAAGAGATCCGCAAAGAGATAGGTATGCTTTTCCAGGGAGGAGCGCTGTTCGATTTTGCCACTGTTGAAGAAAATGTGATGTTTCCCATGAATTTTTTCACTCAGTGGAGCCGGGAGGAGAAGCTTGAAAGGGTTAACTTTTGTTTGAAAAGGGTAAACCTTATAAATGCAAACAAGTTATATCCCAATGAAATTAGCGGAGGTATGCAGAAACGTGTCGGTATTGCCAGAGCGATTGCACTGAATCCGAAATACCTTTTCTGTGACGAGCCAAACTCCGGTCTTGATCCGACTACCGCAATCCTGATAGACCAGTTGATCTACGAGATAACAAAGGAATACAATATCACCACCATCGTCAACACTCATGACATGAACTCAGTCATGGAGATCGGAGACCAGGTTGGTTTTATCCATAAAGGACATCTTGTATGGGAAGGAGATAAAAACAATATCCTCTCATCCGACAACAAAGAGCTTAACAACTTTGTCTTTGCATCCAATATGGCTAAACGGATGAGGGATATGATGTCTGAACACAAGCAGTAATTATTTCCTGGCTTGCTTAGGTGCGTTCTTTTGTTCCTGAGACACAGCGTTACCGTTTGCATCAACCACAGGAGTGGCCGGTTTTGAAATAGCCGCCTGCTTACTGTCTACAACAGGTATAACACTTATTATCTTTATATCTGAGACAGGTCTGTCATTTCTGTCAGTAGGCATGGATGCAATCTGATCAATAATATTTATACCGCTGATTGTCTCACCGAATATTGTGTACATACCATCAAGCTGGCTGCATGCGGTAGCATCCTGCACAAGGTAGAACTGTGATCCGGACGACTCTCTGTTGGGATTGCCGGAATCCCCTCTGCGGGCGGCAGCCATTGCCCCTTTTTTATGTTTGAATTTAGGATTGATCTCAGCCTGGATGGTATATCCCGGTCCGCCTGTACCAAATCTGGCAGCGTTCAGCGTATCCTTTGTGAGCGGATCGCCGGCCTGAATCATGAATCCATTTATCACCCTGTGAAACAGAATGTTGTCATAAAATCTCTCTGATGCCAGTTTTACGAAATTATCCCTGTGCTTCGGAGTCTCTTTATATAATTTAATCCTGATTGTACCGACATTTGTGTTTATGTCAAATACCGGCTCTTCTCCAAGTGTTGCCGGGTCAAATGCTAATGTTGTTGCCATCTTAACTGTATCTTTTTTTTGTGATTGCTCATCTTGCTGTTGATTACCTTTATTTCCCTTGCAGGAAAAAAGAGCCAAAGATGTGATTATTAATAAATTGATAATGTTTGATTTCATAATGTCTCAAGATATTATTATGTGATTTTTTATACCTTTGTAATTCTTGACAAAAGTACCTTAATTGAAAAAACTATGCAAATCAAAAGAATTGCCATACTGTTTTTGATGGTTATATCAGTCCTGCAATTAAATGCGCAGGGGGTCGGTCTTGTGCTGAGCGGAGGCGGGGCGAAGGGTCTTTCGCACGTTGGTGCAATTAAGGCATTGGAGGAGAACAATATACCAATTGACTATATAACAGGCACCTCAATGGGAGCTATAGTAGGTGCATTATACTCGATAGGGCTTACTCCCGATGAGATGATAACACTGTTCAAGTCAAAGCAGTTTGAATCCTGGTACAATGGACAGCAGGAGCCGCTTTTTGCAACCTATATGTACAGAAGGGACGCTACTCCCGAGATGTTCAAGGTTACCGCCAATCTTAGCGGAACAAAGAAGCTCTCGCTCAATCTGCCATCAAGTATAGTCGCTCCTTATCCTATGGACCTTGCGGTGATGCAACTTTTTGCCTCCCCCGCCGCAGCGGCCGGTTATGATTTTGACAAGCTTATGGTTCCCTACAGGTGCGTAGCATCTGATGTGGCACGCAAAGCTCCGGTCGCATTCAGAAAGGGTGATCTTGGCTCTGCAGTGAGAGCCTCCATGACATTTCCGTTTTTTTTCCAGCCAATTGTGATTGATTCCGTTCTCTACTTTGACGGAGGATTGTACAACAACTTTCCGTGGGACATTATGATTAGGGATTTCAAGCCGGACTATATGATTGGCGTGAAATGCGCGTCTCAGTTTGCTTCAGTTCCCAAACCCGACGATATAGTGTCACAGATAGAGACAATGCTCATGGTGGAGACCAATTATAATATTCCCGAAGAGAAGGGGATATTGCTTGACATGAGATTTGCCAATGTGAGTCTTTTGGATTTCGATAAAATAGACCAGCTTGTACAAACAGGTTATTTCAACATGATGAAGTTAATTCCGGAAATAAAGAAGAATGTCAGGCAAAGACGCAGTGCTGAAGAGTTGCTTAAGAAAAGGCTTGACTTCAGGACCAGATGTACTCCGTTGATCTTTGAGAAGGTTATAATTGACGACACCCTTAAATTTTCATCTAAAAATTTCATTGATAAGACTTTCCGGGAAAACAGAACCAGATACTTTGATTTCGAACAGCTTAAAAGAGGGTACTATAGGGTTATCGCCAGCGGCAATGTGAAGAATTTTTATCCTGTTGCTAAACTGGGCAAAGATTCAATATATAATGTCAATTTACAGGTATCTGAAGCGCCTCCAATAAAAATAGCAATCGGGGGAAATATTTCGTCATCGTCACTTAACCAAGGGTACCTAGGCCTTGAATACCGAAAGTTTTCAAGTATGCCGTGGAAAGCAGCTGCAGATATTAACCTTGGAAGGTTTTACTCAGGTTTTAGCGGATACTTCCGTCAGGATCTGTCTGTCAGACCCTTTGCCTTTTATGAACTAGAACTTGTAACTCACCGTTTTGACTATTTCGGCGGGAACCAGACAAACTTCTTCTCAAACAGAGTTCCTACAAGCAATGTGCAGGAGAGCGAATTGTTTGCAAAAGCCAGCATTGCCACACCCATAAACCTTTATGAGAATTTGCTTGCCAAGCTCTCACTGACTGTCGGGAAAAATATATATGAGTATTACCAGACAGACAGGTTTACATCTTATGACATTGCCGACAGGACCGATCTCTCATATATTTCGCCTTCGTTCTATATTGAGAAGAACACCACAAATAACAGTCTTTACCCTACCGAAGGAAGCGCATACAAGATGTCGCTGCGATTCACTCACCTGGAAGAGGATTACAGCCCGGGCAGCACATCTCTTGAGGCTAGTCCTATTTCCGAAAAAGTACATAACTCTGTAAGTTTCAGAAACTACTTTGAATCGTACACAGCCATCACAAAGCAATTTACACTTGGATGGATAGCGGATATTACAATATCCAACAGGACTGCCATGGGCGACAGGATTTCAACCTTGTTATACCTGCCGGCATTCCAGCCTACACCACACAGCAAGACTTTACTTCTAAGCAGTAACAGATCCCAATCTTTTGTAGGTATAGCCCTCATGCCGATATTCCGCTTTACGAAAAGTCTATCCCTGCATGTTATGGGGGCATATTTTCAGCCTTATAAGCTTTTGCTTAAGACCACAGACGGATCAACTTCGTTCTCCGATTTTTTCCCGAGTGGTAAATTTTCAGCAGAAATTGCTGGTGTCTGGCAATCACCAGTAGGACCCGTGACCTTGTCTGCCTCGTATTACGACAAATCTGATGTAAAATGGTTCCCGCAACTGAACATAGGGTTCCTGATATTTAAACCTAAAGCGTTAGCTTATTAGCTATGAGTAAAAATCCACTGAAACAACTTGCCGGTGAGACTGTAGTGTACGGCATGAGTTCAATTCTGGCAAGATTCATAAATTTTGTCTTTGTTCCTATTTACACCCGGGTGCTCTCTACCTCAGCATACGGAATGGCCACGGAAGTGCTTGCATTTATAGCAATACTCCAGGTGGTATTCACATTCGGACTGGAAACCGGTTGCTTCAGATATGCCAATAAACATGACAAGCCACATGAGGTTTTTTCCAATGCACTTATAACCGTCGGTATAGTTTCAGTTCTATTATTAGCGGGATTTTATCTCGGTTCGGATCAGATTTCACGACTTAAGGGATATGACGGATTCCAGAATGTTATAGTGTATGTTGGGGCTATTCTTGCAATAGATAACTTTACTGCGATACTGTTTGCAAAACTCCGTTTTCTGCACAAAGCTTTTAAATTTGCCTTGCTCAAAACAATAAAAATACTCTCTGAAACAGTATTCAATCTGATTCTGTTTTTCCTTATCCCGTCATATCTTGCAAAGCATCCGACAAGCTTCCTTCTTGAATTCATATCACCGACTCCTGATTTTTCATATATAATATTTGCAATCTTCCTGAGCTGTATAGTACTTTTAATCATCATGATACCCGACATAATGAAGATCCGTATAAAGCTCAACGGTTCTTTATGGAAAGAGATGATGCTCTATTCATTGCCTCTTATGATAGCCGGTTTACCTGGAGTACTTAACGATTTTATCGACAGACCCTTATTCAGACTTTTCTCACCCGAAGGAACGGTTTGGTCATCAGAGTTGGGGATATTTCAAGCCGGGGCTAAACTGGCAACTCTGATGATGCTTTTTATACAGATGTTTCGTTTTGCTGCTGAGCCATTTTTCTTCTCAAAAGGTGAATCCGAAGAAGTGAAGAAAAAGCAGTACGCTGATGTGATGGAGCATTTCACAGCTTTTTCAATGTTAATATTCCTGGGGCTGATGCTGTATATGGGAATTATAGGATTGATTCTGGGAAAGAATTTCCGTGAAGGTATTGATATAGTCCCTATCATGGTTATGGCATACGTAATCCTGGGCATGAACTTCAATGTGTCAATGTGGTACAAACTCTCCGGAAAGACTAATTACGGGATACTTATAACAGCTGCCGGGCTGCTTGTCACTCTTTTGCTGAATATCTTCCTGATGCCTTTATATTCATATCATGCGGCAGCATGGGGGCATCTTGCAAGTTACACTGTTATGATGCTGATAAGTATAAGGCTTGGCAACAAATATTACCCTATCCCTTACAGATGGGGCAAAATTTTCGGATTTATTATTGTGGGTCTGATTATATACGGAATCACATTTATATTGCCGCAAATGAATATTGTAGTGAAATATTTAATTCACACCGCTCTGATATTATTATACATTCTATACTACTTAAAAATTGAAAAGATATCTATATGGAAGTTAAAATTATAAACACCTCTCCCTTCGAACTGCCTTCATATGCGACCGAGCACTCGGCCGGTATGGATATGCGTGCAAACATCACAGAAAGTATAACTCTTCAACCCTTAAAGAGAGCAATGGTTCCTACGGGAGTTTTTATTGAGCTTCCTCATGGCTGTGAGGCCCAAATAAGACCTAGAAGCGGCCTTGCGGCAAAACACGGAATAGGCATAGTAAACAGCCCCGGAACTATTGATGCGGATTATCGCGGGGAGATAAAGATAATTTTAGTGAACCTTTCGGACCAGGATTTTGTCCTCAATCCCGGAGAGAGAATTGCACAAATGGTAGTGGCAAAATACGAAAGAGTTGAGTGGGTTGAGACAGATCAGCTTGCAGGCTCCGAAAGAGGTGAGGGAGGTTTCGGATCTACCGGGAAACATTAATTTTTTTAAAATGGACATAGAACATTTATATCATATATTCAGGCAAAGCAGCGGAGTATGTACGGACAGCAGGGCTATTCAGCCCGGTACACTTTTTTTTGCCCTTAAAGGAGAGACTTTTGACGGTAATTCTTTTGCCCTGAAAGCTGTTGAAAGCGGGGCATTATATGCGGTTGTTGATGACAGCTCGCTTCCTGAACATGAAAAGTTGATTCTTGTGGAGGATGTGCTAAAAACTCTTCAGCAACTTGCCAGATATCACAGACGGAAACTGGGACTGCCAATAATCGGCATAACCGGCACCAACGGGAAGACAACAACAAAAGAGCTTATTAGCAGGGTACTTATGGCTGAATACCGCATCAGTTATACTCAAGGTAATCTCAACAATCACATAGGTGTTCCTTTGACTTTGCTTAAGATGGATGAAAACACTCAGATAGGAGTTGTCGAGATGGGGGCCAGTGCTCCGGGAGAGATAGCTACTCTTGTGGATATATGCGAACCTGACTATGGCGTTGTTACAAATGTAGGAAAGGCTCACCTATTAGGATTCGGGTCTTTTGAAGGAGTTGTCAAGACAAAAGGTGAGCTGTATGACTATCTGAAAAAAAATGACGGAACCGTGATCTATAATATTGACAATCCTGATTTATGTTCAATGATTGAGAAGAGGGAACCATTGAAAAGTATCCCGTATGGAATGAGCTGCGAGGGTGCTGTCTTGCTACCTGTTACCGCAGAGAATCCCTTTATGAGAATCAGGCTTGATACAGGAGAAGAGGTAGATACCAAACTTGTCGGGGCATATAATGCGGATAATGTCATGGCTGCCCTGGCTGTAGGAAAGCTTTTCTTTATAGACACCCCGGCTGCACATGATGCAATCAGGAATTACGTGCCTACAAACAACCGTTCTCAGCTTGTAAGCGGCAAGTTCAACAAGATTATAATAGATGCCTATAATGCCAATCCGACAAGCATGAGGGCTGCTCTCAGCAATTTTGCCATGATGGAAAAGAGGCTTTCTGCCATGGTTATCGGAGACATGCTTGAGCTCGGAGACGAGTCCCGGAATGAGCACAAGGCTATTCTGGAGGTTATAAGCAGCATGAACGCAGATGTTCTGTTCTTTGTGGGAAAAGAGTACTTACAGGCAGCCCGGTCGTTCGGGGATATAATGTCAAAGGCTCGTTTTTTCGACACTTCGGCCGAACTTAAAGATTTCCTGATTGCCAATCCTTTGAAGAATCACACTGTCCTTGTGAAAGGATCACGCGGCACTTGTGTTGAGAAGGTAGTGGAAGCGCTATGATATATCGGCTCCTATTCTGAAGTAAGTTATTTTTCTGAACGAAAGGAAGAATCTCAAGACTATACTGCCTTTATATACACCCGAAATTCTTGTTTTTCCGGATCTGACTCTTTTGACTTTTACCATACTCCTTTCCAAAGAGGGCATAATCCTCCAAAAATCCCGGTGTGCCTTGAATACAGAACTAAGATAGCCGAAGCGGAACTGAAAAAGATATACTGCAGCTGCAGCCCCGTCCAGTATCATTCTTATTAGTATGACAGGAGTCAGACTTGCCGCCGGCAGGTTTTTATAAAGCATTATCAGGTTATTTCTGAAATTGAGATAGAGTTTATGCGGTGAGTTGTTCGGAAGTGTTCCTCCCCCGACATGATAAACCACCGATTGCGGAACAACCCACACCTGATAACCCATAAGCTTTGCCCTCCAGCAGAGATCGATCTCCTCCATGTGGGCGAAAAAACGTTCGTCCAATCCTCCCAGCTCCCTGTATAATGAGGATCTTATCAGCATTGCAGCTCCTGAAGCCCAGAATATCTCTATACTGTTATCATATTGACCCTTGTCCTCCTCAATGTTTGACAGAATTCTGCCCCGACAGAAAGGATAACCCAGATAATCTATAAAACCGCCACAGGCCCCGGCATATTCAAACATTGACTGATTGTATGCAGAACGGATTTTAGGCATGCATATTCCGGTTTTTCTGTTATTCTTCATGTGCTCCAACATAGGCTCAAGCCACCCGTGGGTAACCTCTACGTCAGAATTCAACAACAGGAAATACTCGGCATCTATTTGTTCAAGAGCCTTGTTATACCCTCCGGTAAAACCATAATTTTTGTCAAACTCTATAACCCTTACATTCGGATGAAACTCCCGGAGATAGGCCACAGAAGAGTCAGTGGAGCCATTATCGGCAACCACAATTATAGTATCCTCCCTTCTGGAACGGGATTCTACCATAGGAAGGAAGCGTTCAAGATAAGGCCTGCCGTTCCAGTTAAGTATTACAATTGCTAATAAATCCATCAGATTTCAAATCTCATACCCATCTCGAATCTGTACTGCAAAGGTTGAGCCGTTCTTATACTTGACGGCTGTTTCCCTTTAAAATAGTATGTCATTGATGGATCCAAGTAGATTCCGAAATCTTTGTTGAGTTTCCACTCAAGGCCGAGACCTCCGCCGGCTGATAACTGTACACCCGGGATTGATTCAGAATAGTATTTCTTTACACCGTCTGTGTTTTCTCTGTATGACGCCACAACCCCCTTTTCTAGCATCGTTCCGGCAGTTATATATATTTTGACAGAGTTGTTCTCAAAGAGATTGTAATAAGCATTAAGAGGTATCCCGACATAGTGAAGTGCCTGGTTTATGTCTCTGCTGTAGCTTTGCGATATTTCCTGATAGTTGGAAGCAAGAAGTGTATATATCAAGCCTGTGCCTACAGAGAACTTTTTGTCAATATCTGTCTGGAACTGAACCCCGAATGACACCGGCATCGCGTAACGTCTGTCGGAAACATACTGGCTCTGGACAGACTCTTTAAGGCTTGAAGGTATGAAGTCATTCTGATAACCCAATGAGACGGATACAAGATTAATCGATTTTTTATAGAGAGATGATGAGAGATTTGTCGAAAGGGCATATTTGTATTTTCTCTCCCCCAGCCAATCTCTGAAACTCTTCTTCTCCTGCTCCTGCTCAATATAGTAGTTGTCATACTGTCTGTTGTCAGCCGGCTTTTTCTTTGCCTGCACAGGTTTATTGACCGGTCTGTCATCAGTTATATGAGGGTTTGCCTCTTGTTCAGGTTGTTCTGTTTTGATAACCGCCTCAGCCACTTTTTTATTCTCATGTCTGATTGTCCTTATCTTTTCAGCTACCGCCTCTCCCGGTTTTGTTTCTTCCTTCTTGTCAAGTTTCTCTACTCTATCTTGATTGTTTTCGGAGAGAACAGGAGTTCTTACCGCGTTATCCATCTGTTCAGGAAGATCGCGTCCTATAAATAAGAGAAGCAATAATGACGCGGCAACTGCAGAAACAGCATATAAGCCCCTTCTGAAGTAGATCACTCTCGCTCTTTTTCTGTCCAGAGCAGAACTGATCTTTTCCCAGGAGCCGAAAGGAGGAGCCTCATGATGTGACTCCATCATCTCCTTTACCTTCTTATCAAAATCAATATCCTGCATAATCAATATCTCTCTTTTAACCTGTCTTGCAGCCAGTTTCTTGCCCGGCTGAGCTGGGATCTTGAACTGCCTTCGGAAATATCCATCTCTTTTGCAATCTCCTGATGTGAATATCCCTCTATCACATACATATTGAAGACTGCCCGAAATCCGTCAGGCATAGTGGCTATCAGCCTCAGCAGCTCTTTTGATGAGATGTTGTCCAGAGCTGTGTGCTCATTGGTAACCTCTCTCTCAACAACGACCAGTTCCTCGGTAAATTTGAGAACATCTGCTTTTCTTAATGACATCAAAGCTGTGTTCACAAATATTCTCCTCATCCACCCCTCGAACGAACCGGTACTGTTATAGCTGCCAATCTTGTCAAACACCGTAATAAAGCCATCGTGTAGGATATCCCAGGCACGCTCTTTGTTCCCTACATATCTTGTACAAAGAGTGAGCATCCTGGGTGCGTATTTCTCATAGAGAGCCTTTTGAGCTTTTCGGTCCTGTTTTAAGCAACCGTCAAGCAACTCTGTCTCATCTGTAAAATCCTTCGAAGTGGCGTTCATTCACTTGCAATTATAAGATGCAAAATAGTAATAATTCGTTGCACAGCAAATAAAAATTTATTAAAACACTATCTTTGCAACAAACACTAATTAATTGATATAAAATGAGCAATGTTATAAATTTCAGGCACATCACGAGAACTTTTTCCATATCTGTTTTCTTGCTTTTATCCGGTGTATATACCTTATCCGCCCAGGAGAAGATTTCCGGTGAAGAGGTTCTTTATATGGAAGGATTGAAGGAGTACAATGTCGGAAGTGCTGACAAGGCTCTGTCAATATTCTCGTCTCTTGCCCGTAAAGGTAGCAAGAATGATGCAGTCTACTATTATCTAAGTAACATATATTCATATAAAAATAAACCGGACAGTGCCCTTGTGATGATGGAGAGAGCTGTAAGGCTTGATCCCGGAAATACTTGGTACAACACGCAGCTTGCATCTCTATACCTTAGTAATGAACAGACCGAGGATGCTATAAAGATATATGAGTCATTGCGCAAGAGTCACACGCAACAGGTTGAGCTCTATGACGGACTTATAGATATATATGTAAAACAGAAAAAACTCAATCAGGCACTGGAAGTACTTGAAGATATAGAGAAATATGCAGGCAAGAGTGAGGCATCCTGCCTGACAAGATACAACCTGTTTATTTTTCAGAATAAAAGGGATGAAGCTCTGAAATATCTTTCCGATTTTGACAAGGAGAACGGGACTCCTCGAACTGCAACGATTCTGGGAGATTATTACTCTTCGGTGAAGGAGGATTCTCTTGCCATGGAATATTATTCAAAGGCTATATCAATAGAACCGTCTTATGTACCTGCTGTATTCGGGCAGGCGGAGCTTAACAGGGTAAATAACCGCTTCGGGCCATACTTCAGGAGTATGATACCACTAATGGCAAACCCGGTTGTAACATCAGAGATGAAGGTTGAGTATCTGTCACAGATAATTTCAAATCAAAGATTTGTTGAAACTTTTCTCCCGCAAGTGGACACATTGGTAATCAATATGTACCATGCACATCCGGGAGATAGCAGTTCCACCTATCTTTATGCCAGATATATGGCACAGACAGGACGCGGGGAGCTGGCCTCAGAAGCTCTGAAAGAGAATCTCAGGTATTTCGGGGAATCCCGTGCTGCACACAGGGAGTATCTCTCCATACTATATTTCATGGAAGATTGGGATAATATAATCTCCCATATTGAGAAATATCCGATGATGTTTGCCTATGATCCCGGACTTCTTGAGATAAAAGGTCTTGCTTACGCACAGAAAGAGATGATTCCGGAAGCTATTGGTGTATTTAAAAATGTACTATATATAGCAAAAGGTGATAGTGCCATGGAGGTAAGGGCTCTCTCCGTCCTTGGAGACCTGAGCTACCAGACGGGCAACCGCAAGGATGCATACAAGTATTACAGGAAAACCCTCAGCAAGGCACCGTCATACAACCCGGTACTGAATAATTACGCCTACTACCTCAGCCTTGAAGGAAAACAGCTGGACAAGGCATACAAAATGAGCAAAAAAACCGTGGATTCGGAACCGGACAATCCGACATACCTTGACACATTTGCATGGATACTGCATCTTACCGGGAAAGATCTTGAGGCAAAAGCTATAATAAAACATGCTCTGGTTTATGGAGGAAACGAAAGTGCCGCTATTCTTGACCACTACGCAGAAATTCTTTATAAGCTTAACGAACATGATCTTGCATTCAGATATTGGGAACAGGCTGACAAGATTGACCCTTCACTTGGTATAGCCGATAAAATAAAGCAAATCAAGGAGGGAACAAGAAAATGAGAAGATTTGCATTACTGTTTTTCTCTCTGTTTCTTTCCACTTTTCTCTTCTCGCAGAATGTCAACGAACAGACAGCAAAAAAGCAGAAGATTGAAGAGGAGATTTCATACCTCGACAAGCAACTGGCAGCCACAAAGTCCAGAAAGCAATCCAACACAAAAGAGCTGAACTACATTCAGCGAAAGATTTCCAACAGGAAGAAGCTGTTGAAAGAGATAGAAAATGAGATAAAAAATATTGACAATGAAGTTTCCAAAAAGGAGCAACAGATAGCAGAACTTGACCGCAGCCTTGAATCTCTCAAAAGGTCCTATTCTGAATTGATATACAATGCTTATAAGAACAGAGACCAGACTGTTTGGCTTATGTATGTTCTTGCGAGTAAAAACATTGAACAGGGATACAGGAGATGGAGCTATATAAAGGATTATACATCAGCCCTCAAGGAGATGGCAGATGAGATAAGAGGTAAAAGTGTCAGGATTGCCGAGGAAAAATACGAGCTGGCAAAAATAAAAAGCAGTTCTCTTACAAATCAGGCCAAAAAAGAGCTGGAAGTAAAAAAACTCTCAACCGACGAGAGCAAGGCAAGACAGGTAATCTCCCAACTTTCGAAAAAGGAGAAGGAGATGGTTCAACAACTAAATGTAAAAAGAAGGGAGGTAGAGAAACTAAACAGGGAGATTGAACGGATACTGGCGGCAGCAGTCAAGGAGAAGGAACGTCCGGACTATAAGGCTACAGCTGTTGACATTGCCCTGTCAGAGGAGTTCGGGAGCAACAGAGGAAAGTTACCTTGGCCGGTTAAAAGAGGAGCAATAGTAGAGCAGTTCGGGCAACATAATCACCCTGTTTTCAAGAATGTCAAACTTCCCTTTAACAATGGTGTAAATATATCAACAGAAGCCGGGGCGGATGTCCTTTGCGTATTTAACGGGGTGGTGAAACAGGTACTTATGATGCCGGGATATAATCAGTGCATTCTGGTACAACACGGAGACTATTTCACATTTTACACAAAGCTGGAAAAAATATATGTCAAAAGTGGTCAGAAAGTCAAGACAGGTGAGGTCCTTGGCACATTGACCGTTTCAGACAACGAGTCCGTAATCCATTTTCAACTTTGGAAAGGGACTGTCAAACAAAATCCGGAAAGCTGGATAAGGTAGATTCTAGTATTTGAAACTGCTGCCGCCTATGAATTCTCTTATTACGGAAGTAGGCGGTATCAACGCTATCTCGGAAGGCTGCATCTCCTGAATATATGAGAGAAACTTGAGCAATCTTATACTTTCTGTTGAAGCAGGAGAATTAGGATGTATTCTTCTCAAAAGAGGTTCTGCATAATATTTTAAAACAGGCAGCTCATATATGAGGGCAGAGTTGAACATTACATCGGCGTTTTCCTGGTACGGGAATATATTTTTCATCTCACCCCTCCTGACACTAGGCCATCTCAGAATTGTCTCTTCCGGTGAAACTCCCCGGTAATTGCCATCCCTGACGATTCTCCTTATAAGGCGATTGTCAGAGGTTGAAATATTGTTATTTTCGTCCAAAGAGAGAGAGGTCAAGGCTGATGCATATATCCTGAAATATTTATCAGGATCTATTCCCTTAGTCAATGAAGGGTTGAGGGCATGTATCCCCTCCATAATAAGGATATCTTTCTCCCCCATTTTCAGAGTATCTCCGTTTATAATCCTTTTTCCCTCGGCAAAGTTGAACTTCGGAAGCGAAATTGTCTCACCATTGAAAAGCTGATTCATCTGGTGGCTAAGAAACTCAACATCCAATGCACGGAAACTCTCAAAATCGTAATGGCCTTGCTCGTCTTTCGGAGTTTTCTCACGGTCAACGAAATAGTTATCCATCTCAATGATTATAGGATTCAATCCCAAAACCTTGCACTGAAGTGCGACTCTCTTGGATGTAGTGGTCTTACCGCTGCTGGAAGGGCCTGCAATAAGAACCAGTTTCACTTCTCCCCTTCTCTGATATATCTGATCGGCAATAGCTGCGTATTTGCGTTCATGCAGACCTTCGGCAATTTGTATCATGTCTCTCGATCTGTTAGCCAGGATTGTATTGTTAAGATTTCCAACGCCTCTGACTCCAAGTATCGAACACCACTCAGAATGTTCTTTGAATACGTCAAACAGTTTGTATTGATACGGGCTCTTCTTGATTTCGTATGGAGATGTGATGGTCGGTATATTGAGCAGGAAACCCCGGCTGAATGACTCAAAGACGAATGTCTTCAGCACTCCTGTACTCTCTGTCAGAGGGCCATAAAAGTGGTCGGCATATCCGTCAAGATAATATACTGTAGTAAAAAACTTACCTCTCGATTCGTGAAGAATTGCCTTCTCCTCCCGGTGATTATTACGGAATAGCCTTACAGCCTCTTCTGTATGTATTTTTTCCCTGGTAAAGGGCAGGTCTGCAGCTATAAGCTCCTGCATTGTCTCTCTTATTGTGTCTATCTCATCCTCACTAACAGAAACTACTTTTTGGGCACCTCCCTCCTCCTGTTCCATTTCCCTCAATTCACAATACATACCGTTTTGCATATTGTAGTCTACAATAAGAGAATATTGAGGATATAGTTTTGCAACAGCTCTCTGAAGGACAAAGATCAATGAACGGCTATAGCATCGCTGTCCGTCACGGTCAGTGTAGTCTATGAATCTGACCTGATGCGGCATATAAACAGGAAATGACAACTCTTTGAGCTGATTGTCAACTATGGCAGCCAAAAACGGCCATTTACCGGTTACCTCCGCTTTTTTAAGCAACTGGCTGAGTGTTGTGCCAGGCTCGCATTTAATGCTTTTCTGAATATTCTCGCAATAGATCTCTACCATGATGATTCTCCTTTTATAGATTGATATATGATCCGGTTACTGAGTGCGAATCCGAACTCAGCTCCTCAGGTGTTCCCTGTGCAACGATCCTGCCACCGTTTCGGCCACCTTCAGGCCCCATGTCAAAGATATAGTCGCAAAGTCTCAGCACATCCAGATTGTGTTCAATTATCAAAACCGTATTTCCCTGATCAACCAGCTTTTGCAAAACGCCCATCAGAACTCTTACGTCCTCAAAGTGAAGACCGGTAGTAGGCTCATCAAGGATATAAATTGTTGATCCGGTGGCTCTCTTTGAAAGTTCAGCAGCAAGTTTCACACGCTGGCTCTCTCCTCCGCTGAGAGTTGTCGATGCCTGCCCTAGTCTTACGTAGCCCAGACCGACATCCTCGAGGGCCCTGAGCTTATGTATCATAGACGGAATATGTTCAAAAAATACAACGGCCTGTGATATAGGCATCTCAAGAACATCATTTATAGACAACCCTTTATATCTTACGGCAAGCGTGTCCGGTTGATATCTCTTACCGTTACATGCCTTACAATGGACATGTACTGAAGGGAGAAAATTCATCTCTATCACCTGAAGTCCCGCTCCCTTGCACTCTTCACACCGGCCTCCTTTAACATTAAAGGAAAAACGGCCAATCTTGAAGCCCCTTGCCTTTGCATCAGGTGTTTGTGCAAATATCTTTCTTATCTCAAGAAAAAGACTTGTATAAGTAGCGGGGTTGCTTCTCGGGCTTCTTCCGATAGGTGACTGATCAACCTCCACTATTTTATCTACATTTTCCGTCCCGAGTATCTTTTTATAAGGCAGCACATTGTAAAGAGACCTGTTTATCTTGTTACTCAGGATAGGCATCAGAGTCTCGTTAATTAACGAGGATTTTCCGCTTCCGCTTACCCCGCTTATTCCAACAAGTGATCCGAGAGGAATTTTTATATCTACATTTTTGAGATTATTGCCAGTAGCCCCAATAAGCTCGATGAATTTTCCGTTTCCCTTTCTTCTTACCGTAGGTACCTCAATACGCCTCATTCCTTTCAGGTATTCAAGACTGAGACTTTTACTCTCTTTGATCTGCTCAGGAGTCATTGCAATAATCTTCTCGGGAGAGTCTGAAAACAATACACGCCCCCCTCTCTCTCCGGCTCCGGGTCCCAGGTCTACAAGATAGTCTGCACTCATAATCATCTCCTGATCATGTTCTACAACCATCAGGGAATTTCCCTCATCTCTCAGCCTTTTAAGGGAATCAATCAGTTTTATATTGTCTCTTTGATGAAGCCCTATGCTTGGTTCGTCAAGTATATATAAAACATTGACCAACTTTGAGCCAATCTGAGTGGCAAGCCTGATTCTCTGGCTCTCTCCGCCGCTCAGGGACTTTGTTGATCTGTCGAGCGAAAGGTATTCAAGACCCACATCAATCAGAAATCCTATGCGTGCCTGTAACTCTTTTATTATATCACGGGCTATCAGTGCTGCCCTTCCTGTGAGCTTCTCCTGCAATGATGTGACCCACTCAGAAAGCTGATCTATATCCATTGCAGATACCTGAGCTATATTCAGACTGTCAATCATGAAGCATAGTGCCTCCTCCTTCAGCCTTGTGCCTTTACACTCCGGGCAGGGTCCCTCCTCAACAAACCTCTCTTTCCTCTCCAAAAGGTCTTCACTGTCGCTGTCATTCTGCTCAATTTTTGATATAACCCCCTGAAAAGTTGTCATATTTGTGTAGGATGTTCCTTTTGCCACTCTGAATAGCTCTTCGGAGCCATAAAGGATGGTATTGAGTGCATCTTCAGGAATTTCCCTTATCGGAGAGTGCAATGAAAATTCATACTTCCTTGCGATTCCCTCCAGCTGTGCAAAAAGCATATTGTCTCTCATCGGTCCGAGAGGTACAATGCCGCCTTTTGCTATTGAGATATTGTCATCGGGGATTATCTTGCTCATATCCGCCTTTGCAATTACCCCTAAGCCCTTGCAATGAGGGCAAGCCCCCTGTGGCGAGTTAAACGAGAATGTATGCGGTGCCGGTTCCGGATATGATATACCTGTTTGTGGACACATCAGGTTCTTGCTGAAATGCCTTATTTCCGTAGCTTCCGCTTCCTGGACTGCAAGAGATCCTTTACCGGAATTGAGGGCAGTAATTACAGACTCTCTGATTCTCTTTTCGTCTCCCTCTTTTGGAACAAGCTTGTCTACAACAAGCTCTATAAAGTGTCCTTTATACCTGTCCAGAGGTTTGACCTTAGCAAGTTCATGTATGACGCCGTCTATTCTGACCTGGGTATACCCCTTTCTTATAAGTTGTTCAAACAACTCTTTGTAATGACCCTTACGTCCCTTAACAAGTGGAGCAAGAAGGAAAATCCTCCGTCCGGAGTAGTTTTCCAATATGAGTGAGACTATCTGTTCATCTGTGTATCTGACCATCTCGAGACCTGTGGCTGGAGAGTATGCAGTGGCTGCCCTTGCATACAAAAGTCTTAGAAAGTCATAGATTTCAGTTATTGTACCAACTGTTGACCTTGGATTACGGCCGGTTGTCTTCTGTTCAATAGCAATAATCGGGCTTAATCCGGTTATATTCTCTACATCCGGACGTTCAAGCACGCCCATATATTGCCTTGCATACGCAGAGAGTGTTTCCATATAGCGCCGCTGGCCCTCAGCATATATTGTGTCAAAGGCAAGTGACGACTTTCCGCTGCCGCTAAGACCCGAAATAACGACCAGCTTGTTTCGCGGGATTGTTACATTTATGTTCTTGAGATTATGTACTCTTGCACCTGTAACCTCAATATTGCTGCTCATCTTGTACCCTCTTTTGGAATTCTCACAATAAATGTGTTCCGGTTCTTGTTTGTAAGGTTATTTGCACGTATCCATTGGTTATACATCTTGAGAAGCTTGAAGTTTGTCCTGTGTTTTGCCGCAAATGCAGACCAATTTTCAATAGGGGTGTTCACGGTAACCTCTTTATAATCAAACTCAGGATATAGTTGCCCCTTGTCGAGATTGTACCCATACTTCCCCGGATCACTCATTATTGTCTTAAATGCAAGTGCCCTGAAGACATATCTTCCGGTCTCCTCTGGGAACTGCATATCGTAGTAATTATTCTGAAACTGAATCTTCTTCCTGTACTTAACATTTGCAAGACCTATGTTGTAAGAGGCCGCTGCAAGAGTCCATGAACCCAGCTCAGTATATGCCTTTTTAAAATAGGCAGCTGCGGCTCTTGTCGATTTCTCAATATTATACCTTTCGTCAACCTCGTCATCAACTACGAGTCCGTACTCCTTGGCTGTAGCAGCCAGAAATTGCCAGTAACCGCAGGCTCCCGCATATGATGAAACAGGTTGTAAACCGCTTTCAGCAATACATAAATAGTAAAAATCCTCCGGAACGCCTTCCTCTTTAAGAATCTTCATAATCTCTCTCTTGTAGCGGTTGTTGTTCTGGAATATAAGAATCATTGAGGAGTGCCAGTACGTTATAACTGTCATCTCTCTCTGCAAAGACTCTCTTACATCGAAATAATTTAGAGGTACCGCCTCCCCTGCAAAAGAGATTTCAGATGGTAATTCGGGAATGGTTGCAATCTGTTCTCCGTTCTGAATTGTTGGGCCGGAGTTGACTCCTCCCCCGGTACAAAATGAAAGTGCCGGTATAAGAAAAAGTAATTTAAAATAAAGAAAACTCATGGTACTTATTTGATATCTTATTCGTAACGCAAAAATGGGTTTGTGTCAAGCTCACGGCTGATGGTCGTTTCAGGACCGTGACCCGACAGAACCTTGTAATCACCTCCAAGCTCCACAATCTTCTTTAGCAGAGAGTTCATCAAATCATCATAGTCTCCGCCCGGAAGATCCGTTCTGCCTATACTACCCGCAAACAGTGAATCACCGGCAAATACAATCTTATTGTCCTGCTCTTCGGTATAGTAGCAGACACCGCCTCTTGTATGACCAGGTGTTGTAATTACCTTAAGGTATGATTCTCCGAATCCGATTTTATCGCCATCGTTAACATCAACAGTGTCGGCAGGTGGCTGCTCGATACTGTATCCGAACATCTCTCCGTATGAAAAGGCTCTCTCTAGTTGGGGTTTATCCTGTGGATTAATGTATGTCTTGACACCCCACGTCTTTGTCACAAAAGCATTTCCCATAACATGGTCAAAATGGCCGTGCGTATTGAGAAGCTTAACCGGCTTCAGATTGTTTGTCTCTATGAATTTTTTTAGTCTCTCCCGCTCACTGTCGCTCTGGCACCCCGGATCAATTATCACACACTCGCGCGTATCATCCCAGACTACGTATGTACACTCTCTCAGATCATTGAAATAAAAGGTTTTAGTTTTTATCATATTTTTTTCATTTATTTTCGACTCCTGTCAACATAGGAACAAATTTAAACTCCCCATGTTCAGTCGTTTTGAAATCTTCTTCGCTCAGTCTCTCTATCACCAACATCTTTTGTACTCCATCCCCGACAGGTATAACCATCCTTCCTCCGATTGCCAACTGTTTTAAAAGTGCAGAAGGAACATCCGGTGCTCCACATGTAAGTAGAATTCCCTTGAAGGGAGCGAATTTCGGGAGTCCTGCAAACCCGTCTCCGAAAAATAATAGCGGAGAGGTGTATCCAAGCGATTCAAGATTTTTTTGTGCAAGCAGAAAAAGAGAGCGCTGACGTTCAACGCTGTACACCCTAAGCCCCATCTCTGCCAGTACAGCTGTCTGATAACCGCAGCCGGTTCCGATCTCCAATATCTTGTCAAATCTGTTTAGATTAAGGAGATGGCTCTGTATCGCCACTGTATATGGCTGGGATATTGTCTGTCGGGCTCCTATCGGTAATGGTTTGTCCAGATATGCAAGATGATCAAGTCCGGGTTCGATAAACATATGCCTCGGCACTTTGCCCATCGCCTCTAAAACATTGCCGTCAAAATCATACCTTTTTGAAAGATTTTCCAGTAGTTTCTTTCTTCTACCCTTGTGCTGCAGTGTATCTAACATAGTGCAAAAATACTAAAAGTTTTTTTGTAATTTTGTGTCGGATCAAGACTAGAACCCTTCATCAAAAATATAACAAAATGCATATAGCTATAGCCGGGAATATCGGCAGCGGGAAAACCACGCTAACAAGATTACTATCAAAGCATTATAACTGGGATGCAAAGTATGAGGATGTAGATGAAAATCCATATCTTGCCGATTTCTATAACGATATGCAAAGATGGTCGTTCAACCTTCAGATATACTTTCTGAAAGAGAGGTTCAAGGGAATAGTGGAGATTCAGAAGAGTCTGAACAATGTTGTGCAGGACAGGACAATCTACGAAGATGCGCGCATTTTTGCCTCCAATCTTCATGCAATGGGTTTGATGAGTTCAAGGGATTTCGAGAATTATAATACTCTTTTTGATCTTATGCTCTCGCTTGTCAAGGCTCCTGATTTGCTGATATATCTAAGATCCTCAATTCCAAACCTGGTATCCCAGATTCACAAGAGGGGACGTGAATACGAAAACGGGATAAGGATTGACTATCTCTCCGGTCTTAACGAACGATATGAAAAATGGATAGAGGGTTATAAAGACGGCAAGGTACTCATAGTTGATGTTGATGAGAATAAATTCGAGGACCGCCCTGAAGATCTCAGCATTGTTATCGACCGTATTGAGGCACAGCTTCACGGGCTTTTCCGATAGCCTTTCCCCTTGTTGTATTTACTGTTTTAAAAGTCCCGTAAGCTCTCTGATCTCCTGTTTTGCAAGCTTCCAACGAGGAACATCAATCTTTGGGCCAATCACCTCTACGACTTTTGCTGCAACTATAGAGCCCACATCTCCGCAATCTTTCAGGGAGAGACCATGTGAGTGGGCAAAAAGAAATCCTGCGGCATAAAGGTCTCCGGCTCCGGTAACATCAAGTGTTGCTGCAGGCCATGCTTCAATATAATGATACTCTTCTCCGCTCATCACCATTGAGCCGTCTTTACCTATCTTTACGACAGCTATATCACACATAGATGCTATAACTTCAAGTGCCTCACGTGGTGATTTTTTTGCAAAGGCCTCAGCTTCTGTTTCATTTGCAAAAACAATATCTACATACTCCTCAATAATATCGTGCAAAAATGCATCATTACTCTCGACTACATTATAACTGGCCATATCCAGAGATATTGTCAAACCTGCCTCTTTAGCCAGCTCGACAGCCCTGCGGACAAGATCCTGATTTTGAACCAGATATCCCTCTATGTGAAAATAGTCATGTCCACGAAACATCTCTATAGTAAGGTCTTCCGGCACGAGTTCAATTGCCGCTCCCAGATAGACTGCAAAAGTCCTTTCCGAGTTCGGGGGGGTTATGAATACCATAGCCCTTCCTGAGGCAGCCTTACCTTTAAGGAGTGTTGATTTTATACCGTTTCTTGCCTGATCGGATTTGAAAAGAGAGCCGATCTCATCATCACCAATCTTGCCTATAAAGGCCGAGGGCATCCCTAAAATAGCCGTACCGGCAATTGTGTTTGCCGCAGACCCTCCTGCAACAAGCTGTACTCCCATTGCCCTAAGATTCTGCCAGATCTTCTCTCCAATCTCTCTGTCTACATGTTGCATGCTTCCCTTTGGCAAATGGTAAATTTCCAACAGTCTATCGTTGTCCAGAAGTGCCAGAATGTCTGTTAAGGCGTTGCCTATTCCTAATATCGATTTCATAAAGCAAAGTTCTATTTTTTTTGTAGGTTTGCAAAAAAATAACAGCAAATGATTATATGCAGCTCTCTGTCCGATTTAGAGCAAGCAATAAGCTCATTATCTAATGATTGCAAAATCGGGCTCGTTCCAACAATGGGTGCACTTCACCAAGGGCACATCTCACTGGTAAAAACCGCTTTTAAATATACCGACACTGTAATTGTAAGCATCTTTGTCAATCCTGTACAATTTAATAATCCGGATGATCTGAAAAGATATCCGAGGACTGTTGAGGCTGATTGCAGGCTGCTTGAGGATGCCGGCACTACTATAGTTTTCATACCTTCTGTTGAAGATATTTATCCTGAACCGGATAACAGAGTGTTCGATTTAGGCGGGTTGGATTCTGTAGGTGAGGGTCCCCGCAGACCGGGACATTTTAACGGCGTGGCAAAGGTTGTTACAAGGTTGTTTGATCTCACAAAACCCACTTATGCATTTTTCGGGGAGAAGGATTTCCAGCAACTTGCAATTATCAGGTTTTTCACCCGTCAGTTGGGATACCCTGTAGAGATTATTCCTTGCCCCATATTCAGAGAGGATGACGGCCTTGCCATGAGTTCCAGGAACACTCTTCTTGATTCCGAACAAAGAAATGCTGCACCCGCAATATACAAAGCCCTATCAAATGCATCAAGGCTTGCTGATCAAAGAGAATTGAGTCCAAAAGAACTGATCGGAATTACTGTCCGGGAGATAAATAGCAACCCCTATCTGAATTCAGAGTATGTGGAAATTGTAAATTCATTAACTTTGCAGCCTGTTACCGGTTGGGATGAAGCCGCCGGGATACAGATGTGGGTGGCTGTTTTCGCAGGGGAGATAAGACTCATAGACAATATTAAATTGAAGTAAGATGCAACTCGAAATAATGAAATCAAAGATTCACAGGGCACGTGTAACCGAGGCAAACCTCAACTATATCGGAAGCATAACCATAGACGCAGACCTTGCGGATGCAGCAGGCCTTTATGCTAATGAGAAGGTTGCCGTTGTGAACATAACCAATGGTGAGAGGATTGAAACATATGTGATAAAGGGGGAGAGAGGTAGCGGCAAAATCGGCATTAATGGTGCTGCAGCCCACAAATTCTCCGTAAATGACCTGGTAATCATAATGGCTTATGCGCACATGTCTCCGGAAGAGGCTCTTACATTCAAACCAAAGGTTATTTTTCCCGACTCCGATACAAACAAGCTGCTGACATAGATGAAAGGTTTATACTCTGCCCTGAAATATGTGCTGTTGTTAGCACTGGCAGGTCTCTTGCTGTGGTTCTCCTTCAGGGGGGTCAAATGGCCGGAGTTCCTAAACGGGTTAAAGAGTGCAAACTATTGGTGGATACTTGCCTCCATGGCAATCAGCGTTGTTGCCTTTCTGATCAGGGCTATAAGAGGCCGTTTGATAATGCTGCCTTTAGGACAGCCTATCCGGCTCAAGGACTCATGGGACGGAATAAACATAGGATATCTTACAAATTTTGCCGTTCCGCGTGCCGGGGAGCTTGCCAGGTGCGGAGTTATTGCGGGCAGGTGTAAAGTCCCGATCGAATCTGTTGCGGGTACAGTTGTACTAGAAAGAAGTATTGACCTTCTATCACTTGTTGTAGTGCTTATATCAGTAATTCTTATATCATGGGAAAGATTCGGAACGTTTATAAATAATGAGATACTGAGCTCTCTGCGGGGCCGGCTTTCTGTCAATCTGTTTATTGTGGCTGCTGCTATTATACTGGCCTTTGTTTTATTCATCTACATTGTACTGAAATACAGAGAGAGACATCCTGTATTCAGAAAATTGAATAAAATCATTAAAGGTCTGGCTGACGGACTAACCTCCGGTTTCCGGATGAAACAAAAATGGCTGTTTATATGGCTTACAGTGATGCTCTGGGCTTGTTACTGGCTTATGAGTCTCACTACAATATATGCATTTGATCAGGTGAGTTCTTTAGGGATGAAGGATGCCCTTTTCCTTATGGTTGTAGGTAGTCTGGGATGGTTAGTCCCTGTACAGGGAGGCATCGGGGCGTACCACTTTGTAACGACACTTGCTCTCACATCCGTCTATGGAATATCTCACACTACAGGAATAATATTTGCCACAATATCCCACGAATCACAGGCATTGACTATGTTGATCTGCGGATTTATCTCACTGTTGAGCCTGTCATTTTCAAAGAAAAGGGAGATTCTGCTATGATAAAGAAACTACTGTTTATTTTTTTAGCATTATTACCTGTAATTGCCGTAGCACAAGAAATCAAGGATAAGAAACCGGCTGTCTATCTTATGATATCTTCATATAATCCTGACACACAAAGAATGTCCGATTTCATCACAGGTGTTGAAAATAGTGTAATAGGAATTGACCCTAAGGCAGAAATTATTATTGAAGATCTTGGATGTAAAAGTTTCAGCGAAGAGTCTTTTCGCTGGAAAAAACAGATGTCCAATGTTATATATAAGTTTCGCAACTCTGATCTAAAAGCTATTATTTTACTCGGACAGGAAGCCTGGGCTGCATTTCTACAGCAAGACTCCATTCCAGAAAATGTGCCCTTCTTTTCTGCTTTCGCATCAGTAAACGGCATTGATCTTCCGCAGGACTCAGTCGGGTATGACTGGTTTCCCGAATCAATAAACACCACTGTGAAAGCCTCTAATTTAGGACGAGGCGGGGGATATCTTAATCAATACAATGTGATTGAAAATATCCGTCTTATTAAAAAGTTGTACCCACAAACTAATAATATAGTATTTGTCTCGGATAATACTTATGGAGGCGTTTCTCTCCAGTCTCTGGTCAGAAAGGAGATGAAAGAATTTCCGGAAATGAAGCTTACCCTTCTTGACGGCAGGAATCTCACAATCAATGAGGCTGACAAGATTATGAGGAATCTCCCCACTAACAGTGCCGTGCTTTTAGGTACATGGAGAGCAAAGAAGGATGGAATCGGTCTGACAAATACCTCTCTGATAAAACTTGGAGCCGCAAATCCCAAAATTCCGTTTTTCACCATAACGAGCACAGGATTCGGTACTGTGGCAGTAGGCGGATATGTCCCGCTATATGGTACACATGCAGATATTGTTTCAAAACAGATATCCGACTTTTACAAAGGATATAAGGATTCCGTCAGGTTTATAACAGGCGGGTGTGAATATAAGTTTGATAAGGCTATGCTTGAGAAACTCGGGATTAAGGAGAGCCTGCTGCCAAAAAAGAGCATAATTGTACAGAATGAAGATCCCAGAGTCAGGCAATACAGAGCTTTCGTAATAATCCTGTTGGTCATATCTTGCGGAATGTTGTTACTGGCTGTCACACTCCTTATTTTACACTCCCGGAACAAGAAGCTAAGGGTTAAACTTCTGGAACATGAGGCAGAATTGATTGAAGCAAAGGAGCGGGCAGAAGAGTCCGACAAGTTAAAAAGTGCCTTCCTTGCTAATATGAGCCATGAAATAAGGACGCCTCTCAATGCAATAGTCGGCTTCTCCAATCTCCTCTGTACAGAAGATGCTGACCCCGAGGAGAAGCTGCGCTACAACAACTTTATCACAAAAAATTCCGATATTCTGCTTACGTTGATAAGTGATATTCTTGACATATCCCGGCTTGAAACAGACCAGATTAAATTTGTTTATCAGAATACTGACATACTTTCTATCTGCAATCACGTCCTGAGCACCATAAAACATCAGAACAAGCCGGATATTAATTATATCATAGACCCTGAATGCAAGAGTTATTATCTTAACACCGACCCTCAGAGACTAACACAGGTATTAATTAACCTGACTGCAAACGCAAATAAATTCACAGAAAGGGGTTCTATCTCATTAAAATATGTTGTGGACGATCAGAAAAAAGAGGTTGTCTTTTCGGTAACCGACACCGGTTGCGGAATTCCTAAAGAAAAATACGAGAGTGTTTTTCAACGGTTCGGCAAACTAAACGAATTCACTCAAGGAACAGGACTGGGTCTTGCTATTTGCTCTCAGATAGTCAAAAGATTTGGCGGCAGAATATGGATAGATCCGGAATACACCTCCGGCACAAGATTCTGTTTTTCAATCCCTACTGTATCTGCGACATAACTTCTCTTACGTTTTCTGTCCTTCCGGTTGCATAAAAATGTATTACAGGCACATTGGCCTTCATCAATCCGCGGCATTGCTCCGTACACCACTCTATGCCGATTTGCTTGACTGCTTCATCATTTTTTGCCTTTACAACCATCCTTACCAGCTCGTCTGGCAGGTCAACCTTAAACCGTAAAGGAATCAGGTTAAGCTGTTTCTTTGTTGCTATAGGCTTAATCCCTGGTATAATCGGGATAGTGATTCCCTCCTCTCTGCACTTGTCAACAAAATCAAAATATTTTTTGTTATCAAAAAACATCTGCGTGATTATATAATCTGCGCCATTACGTACCTTCTCCTTAAGAAAATGAATATCACTCTCAAGGCTCGGTGCCTCCATGTGCTTTTCAGGATAAGCGGCCACACCAATGCAGAAATTTGTCGGTGCAGTATCCTGAAGCTCCTTGTCCAGATATATTCCCTTGTTCATGTCTGAAATCTGTGATACAAGTTCGGTAGCATATCTGTTTCCATTTCTTTCCGGAACAAAGTATGTTTCGTTTTTAAGTGAATCACCTCTTAATGCCATTACATTATCGATACCCAGGAATCCTAAATCAATCAGGAAATTTTCCGTCTCCTCCTTATTGAAACTCCCGCACAAAACATGAGGAATAGCATCTATCTTATAACGATTCTGTATAGCCGCGCAGATTCCGACAGTTCCCGGTCGTTTTCTTACAATCCTCTTTTCCAGCCTCCCGTCGGGAAACTCTTTATATTCAAACTCTTCCCTGTGATATGTAACATCTATAAATGGCAAGTTAAAATCTATAAGAGGATCCAGTCCTTTGAATGTGGACTCAATATTCTGACCTTTAAGCGGCGGTAATATCTCAACGGAGCAGAGTGTCTTACCTCCTGATTTTTCTATATGCTCAATTACTTTCATCTTTTCCTCCTGTCTATAAATTCTTAATTCCTACTCCAAAATATTTAATATCCGGATGTGAGAAATAGAAACCGGACACCGTTGCGGCCGGCCACATTGCGTAATTATCAGTAAGTTTCGCACCTATATTCTTCTCAACATCAAGAAGTCTCCAAATTGTCTTTTTGTCTTTATGTTCGGGGCATGCAGGATATCCGGGGGCCGGCCTTATGCCTCGGTATTTCCCGGCTATTATCTCTTCCATTGACAAGCTCTCCTCCGGAGAGTATCCCCAGAACTCTTTACGAATCCTTATGTGAAGATACTCTGCAAAGGCTTCAGCCAACCTGTCAGCCAGAGCTTTCAGCATTATTGAGCTATAGTCATCCAGCTGAGTCTTGAAAAATTCAGCTTGTTGATCAGCACCAAAGCCTGCAGAGACACAGAACATTCCAATATAGTCTTTATTTCCGCTCTCCCTTGGAGCAATATAATCAGACAGAGAGAGGTTCGGTCCGCTCTTAGTCTTGCGGGCCAATTGCCTCAATGTTGGAAAATGCGCTATGACATCATTGTGTGCCCCATATATCTCTATAACGTCATTGTCCGCTGTGTTTGCAGGAAATATCCCAAAGACCCCTCTGGCTGTAAGCCATTTGTTTTCAACAATATCCTTCAGCATAGCCTTCGCATCGCTCATAAGTACAGATGCCTGCTTCCCTGTATGAGTATCATTCAGTAAGTCCGGATAATTGCCCTTCATATTCCATAGACTGAAAAAAGGATTCCAGTCAATGTATTCAATCAGCTTATCAACCGGTTGCTCTATAACATTGACAGAAGCCACAACCGGCACAGGGGGGGTGTATGAGTTCCAGTCAAGCACCAGTCTGTTTGCTCTTGCCTGATCAATTGAAAGCATTCTGCTGTCACGGCCACTGTTCAGGAACTCGTTCCGGATTTTGTCGTACTCCTCTTTTACAGAACGTGAATACTCATCATTTGTATCTCTCTGTAATATAGAACCAGCCACGGTTACGGCTCTTGAGGCATCATTTACATGTACAGCCGTTCCACTGTATGCAGGAGCAATCTTAACGGCAGTATGCATCTTTGAAGTTGTTGCACCTCCTACCATCACCGGAATATCCAGCCCACGTCTCTGCAGCTCCTCCACAACATTTACCATCTCTGTCAAAGAGGGGGTTATCAGTCCGCTCAGCCCGATAATGTCGACTCCCTCGTCTATTGCTGTCTGAATGATTTTTTCCGCCGGAACCATTACGCCAAGGTCTACAATCTCGAAATTATTGCACGAGAGTACAACCGATACTATATTTTTTCCTATATCGTGTATATCTCCCTTGACTGTAGCAAGTATGATTTTGCCGGAACTCTTTCGTGAAAGCTCGTCCTTTCCTCCTCTTTCCATTATGTATGGAAGAAGGTAGGCCACAGCTCTTTTCATAACTCTGGCAGACTTTACAACCTGTGGCAGAAACATCTTTCCACTTCCAAAAAGATCCCCGACAACATCCATTCCGGTCATCAGATAATTTTCAATGACCTCCACAGGGTTATCTACAAGATTTCTGGCCTCCTCCACATCAATTTCCACATATTCGTCCACTCCTTTAACCAACGAGTGGGTTATCCTCTCCTGAAGTGAGGCTTCCCTCCATTCGGGATTGATTTTATCATCAACTCTTTTGCTGCCGCCCACATTCTCTGCAAACGCAAGAAGCCTCTCAGTAGCATCGTCCCTTCTGTCGAGAAGTACATCCTCGACGTAATTCAGAAGCTCTTTATCTATATCATCATATATTCCGAGCATCTCCGGATTGACTATGCCCATAGTCATTCCGTTATGGATTGCATGATAAAGGAATGCAGTATGCATAGCCTCCCTGACGATGTCATTTCCCCGGAAAGAGAAAGAGACATTGCTCACACCGCCGCTGATTCCGGAATACGGAAGGTTCTTTCTTATCCATGCAGCCGCTTTAAAGAAGTTAATTGCATTTTGACGGTGTTCATCAAGACCGGTCGCAACCGGAAAAATATTAGAATCAAATATAATATCCTCCGGAGGGAAACCCAATTTATTGACTAATATATCATAAGATCTGCCGCATATCTCTATTCTACGCTCAAAAGTATCAGCCTGTCCCTTCTCGTCAAAGGCCATGACAATAACTGCCGCCCCGTATTTTCTGATCATCCCGGCTTGATGAATGAAAGCATCCTCACCCTCCTTGAGAGATATGGAGTTCACTATTCCCTTACCCTGAAGAGTTCTTAACCCGGCCTCTATAATTTCCCATTTTGAACTGTCTATCATCACGGGAACTTTCGCAATATCGGGTTCCGAGGCTATCATATTAAGAAAATCTGTCATCGCACCGACTCCGTCAAGCAGCCCGTCATCCATGTTCACATCAATAATCTGCGCTCCCCCTTCAACCTGAGCCCTGGCAATCTCTACCGCCTCGCTGTATTTGCCCTCCTTTACAAGTCTCAAAAATTTTCTTGAGCCTGCTACATTTGTCCTTTCACCAACATTTACAAAATTTGTCTCTCTTGTAACCACAAGGGATTCAAGACCCGAAAGTTTCAGGTATCTCTCTTTATCAGTGTTTTTTGGTGCTTTCCTCGGGCTATACTGACTTGCCAGCTCTGCTACCTCTCTTATGTGATCAGGAGTAGTTCCGCAACATCCACCTACAATATTTATCAAACCCTCTTCAAGGTAAGTTTGTATTATATCCCTCATCCTAATGGGGGACTCGTCGTACTCACCAAACGGATTAGGCAATCCGGCATTAGGATGCGCCGAAATGTTGAAATCCGTTGCCACTGATAACCTTCTTATATATGCCCTTAGCTGATCTGCACCTAATGCACAATTCAGTCCGATGCTAAAAAGAGGAAAATGGCTTACAGATATTAAAAATGCCTCAACTGTCTGGCCGGAGAGAGTTCTTCCGGAATTGTCGGTTATTGTTCCGGAAAGCATAACCGGAATATCCAATCCTCTCTCTTCCTTAATCTGCTCAATGGCAAACAGGGCTGCCTTTGCATTTAATGTATCAAAAACCGTTTCAACCAATAAAATATCTGCCCCTCCGTCAATAAGAGCCTCTGCCTGCTGTTTGTAAGCAACTCTCAAAGTTTCGAAGTCCACTGCCCGGAATCCCGGATTGTTAACGTCAGGGGATATACTAGCCGTTTTATTTGTCGGCCCCATCGATCCCGCAACAAATCTTGGTTTTGACGGGTTTTTCCTTGTGTACTCATCTGCAACCTTTCTTGCAAGTGAAGCAGACTCGAAGTTCAGTCTGTAAACCTGGCTTTCCAGGTTATAATCGGCCATTGCAATTGTTGTGGATGAGAATGTATTTGTCTCAATAATGTCTGCTCCCGCCTCAAGGTAACTTCTGTGAATCTCTTCAATAGCTCCCGGCTGAGTCAGAGACAGCAGGTCAAGGTTTCCCTTCAGCTCTCCGGGATGATCCTTAAAAAGCTCCCCTCTGAACTCCTTCTCCCCAAACCCGTATTTTTGGAGCATTGTTCCCATTGCTCCGTCAAGAATGAGGATTCTCTCTTTTATTATGTGTCTTATATCTTTCATAAATACAAAAAAAAACCTCTGCATTTAGCAGAGGATGGACATTTCGGATGTTTTATCAGCTTATATACCAATACCCTCTGCAGCGTTAATCTGCATCATATGCATGGACATAAGCATAGTATTGTGGGTTAATGTCATTTGGGGTTATCTGATATATTTGTGCAAAAATGGAAACTCTTTTTTAATTTTACAAAAAAATATCATGGAGACACCTACTTCCTTTAAAGTAAACCACCTTATTCTCGAACCGGGAGTATACCTCAGAGATGCGGATGAACAGAGAGGCGTATATACTTACGACATACGTCTTGTCAAACCCACGCTTGCATACAGGGAGGCAATAACCCCTCAGATGTCACATACAATGGAGCATTGTCTTGCCCACTTTCTTAGAACAATGTCTGCCATTCAGAGTGAAATTGTTTATGTAGGCCCAATGGGTTGTCTGACAGGATTTTACATACTCACATATACTAAGTACACAGAAAGTAAGATGCGGGATATTATGGTAACGGCTCTTGAATATATGCTTTCAATTGACGAAGTGCCGGGTGCCAAAGCCGAAGAGTGCGGGAATTATACTCTTTTCGATCTTGAAAGCACAAAAAGACGTGTACCCGAATTCATCTTGCTTCTTAAGAAACAATAAGTAAATATGTCACTTCTGAGAGTTATTCTTTGTATAATTTTTCCGCCATTGGCAGTCGTTGACTATGGTTGTGGCTCCGTGCTGATTGTCTTTCTTCTGACACTTGCCGGATGGGTCCCCGGAGTTATTGCCGCATTGATAATTGTAAACCGGAGCCGAGGTTTTTAAACTTTTCCGGTATATGTTTGTTTGTGAAATGGAAACAGATTTTTGACTGATGATATATAAAATTGCAAATAATACCCTTTGTTGCTGCTGTATAAATCTATGCAGAAAGGGATTGTTATGCCGTTTTAAGTAAATCAACACTAACAACATACCATTTATGAGCCCTTTCTTAATGAAAGGGCTTTTTTTATTTTATATATACATACAAAATGACATCTAATCATCTTCTTAACCTCATAGGTGAACAAAACAAGGAAACAAGGGCAGCTTTCCCCGGAAAAACTTATGTCATCAAATTTCTCGAACAGCTCACGGAGTTACTCTTTCCAGCGGGAACCGACAGATCTGAAATTGACAAAAGCCTTGCTCTAAATGATTTGAAAAAGAGTCTTAATGAACTTATAAATCCTTTAATGCCTCAGAGAGACTTTACAACAGTAAGAATTACAGGCAAGTATTTTGAATCTTTGCCGGAAATATACGGTCAGCTGCTTTTAGACGCAGAGGCAATTCTTGAATTTGATCCTGCAGCAAGCTCGCTTGAGGAGATTGTTCTTGCATATCCTGGATTCCATGCTATTACTACTTATCGTCTGGCTCATCCGCTCTATATTGCCGGAATACCCTTGCTCCCCAGACTTATGTGTGAGTATGCCCACAGAAACACAGGAATCGACATAAATCCCGGTGCAACAATTGGAAAATCATTCTTTATTGATCACGGGACAGGAGTTGTAATTGGAGAAACCGCAGTAATCGGCAACAATGTAAAAATTTACCAGGGTGTTACTCTCGGTGCATTAAATGTCAGAAAAGAGGAGGCAATGAAGAAAAGACACCCTACAATTGAGGATAATGTCATTATCTACTCAGGAAGCACAATACTTGGCGGAGATACGGTCATTGGGCATGACAGTGTTGTGGGAGGCAATGTCTGGCTGACAAGGAGCGTTCCGCCTCAATCTATTGTTTATAATAAAAGTGAAATACGTGTAAAAAGTGCAGCTGAAAAAGAATCGACTGCAATAAATTTTGTTATATAAATAAATTATTAAATATCAAATCATTATGAAAGCAGATAATATTTTACAAACTATAGGGAATACCCCGCATTTAAGATTAAAACAACTTTTTCCGGCACACGAAGTGTGGATAAAACTTGAAAAAAACAATCCCGGAGGAAGTATTAAAGACAGAATTGCCGCATCTATGATTGAAGATGCCGAAGAGAAAGGCTTGCTTAAAGCAGGCAGTACAATCATCGAGCCCACCTCCGGCAATACGGGAATAGGCCTGGCCATAGCAGCTGCCGTGAAACGGTACCGTCTTATTCTGGTTATGCCTGAATCCATGTCTTTGGAACGTAGAAAGATAATGGCAGCATACGGAGCAGAATTTGTCCTTACGCCAAAAGAACTCGGGATGAAAGGCTCTATTCAAAAAGCTGAAGAGTTGCTCAAAGAGATTCCTGAATCATGGATGCCTATGCAATTTGAGAACAGGGCAAATCCGGATATACACAGAAGGGCTACAGCCGTGGAGATTATAAATGACTTTCCTGAAGGGTTTGATTATATGATTACAGGAGTTGGGTCAGGCGGGCACATAACCGGAATAGGTGAAGTTCTGAAGCTTAAATTTAAAAATATTAAAATTTTTGCCGTTGAGCCGTACGACTCACCGGTAATCGCGGGTGGCAGCCCCGGACCTCATAAAATTCAGGGTATTGGTGCCGGATTTATTCCAAGGAATCTAAACCGGAATATCCTTTCCGGCTCAATACAGGTCAAGGCCGGGGAGGCTTTTCGTTTTGCCGGCTTAGCAGCAAAAGAGGAGGGGTTATTTGCCGGGATATCGACGGGAGCCTCACTTGCGGCGATATCTCAAATGCTTACGGAAATACCGAAGGGGGCAAAGATTCTTACCTTCGCCTATGATACAGGCGAACGCTACCTTTCAGTTGACACTTCAATCATTACCGGATAGTGGTCAGAGGGAAATCTGACCACACTCTTCCTGAACATCATCTCTTTAGGGAAGTTCGGTTGATTACGCGCTTCTTCACTGATGATTGTCCTGTATGAATCGGTAAGTATTCCATATCGCAGGACCTTGAAACCCGGACCGACGAATATGTGGTCGATTCTGCTTTCAGAAATCATATCAGGATCAAAATTATTCATCGTGCCGGTCCAGGCAAGTCTGAATGGTGTGATTTCGTATGAATCCTTCAGATTCCAGGCATTTTTAAAGAATTCATACACATCCGACTTTTGATCGACATTGAAATCTCCTGAAATCAAGACATTTTCTGAAGATCCGGTTATTTCCTTAATCTTGTTTATAATAAGTCGTGCCCCTTCAATCCTGGCTACTACGCCTATATGATCCATGTGGGTGTTGAACATCCAGAAAACAAAGCCACTCTCTTTATCTTTAAATTTGCCCCAGGTGCATATTCTTATACAGGCAGCATCCCATCCGAGAGCAGGTTTTGAGGGGTCAGGCGCAAGCCAGAAAGTGCCGTTGTCCAGTAACCTGAATCTCTCATTTTTGTACACAATCGGAGAGTATTCCCCTCTCTCCTTGCCGTCATCTCGTGCGACTCCTATAGCGGAATAGCCGGGTAACAGGCTGAGAACACCCTTTAGTTGGTGTGATTTCGCCTCCTGAAGCCCAAATATCTCAAAGTCATGGAGTTTTATAATATCACATATTTTTGGACATCTCTGTTCCCATCCGTCTCCCTTTTTAGCATCCGCTTCCACGTCTACACGGATATTGTAAGTGGCAATCCTTAGTTTCTGTGAAAATAGTTGTTGTGAAACCAATAGCAGTATCACAAATGTCATAATTAGCCGGCTAAAATCTTTCATAATCGTTTTCTCTCCCTATTTTTTGCCTTTACAATATTTTTCCAGGAACTCATCTTGTTCCCATAACAGATGAAGGATATTCTCCCTTGCGACATAGCTGTGGCTCTCTTTAGGAAGCAGCACCAACCTTACCGGAGCTCCAAGCCCTGCGAGTGCCTGATAATAGCGCTCAGACTGTAAAGTAAAGGTTCCCATATTATCATCCGAATCTCCGTGAACAAGCAGCATAGGGGTCTTCATCCTGTCTGCATACATAAACGGCGACATTCTGTTATACACATCAGGTGCATCCCAATAGTTCCTCTGCTCACTCTGGAATCCGAACGGAGTAAGAGTCCTGTTGTATGCGCCGCTTCTTGCTATACCGCAGGCAAACAGATTTGAGTGTGTAAGAAGGTTCGCCGTCATGAATGCCCCGTATGAATGTCCGCCAACTGCAACTCTCTTTCGGTCTATATAACCCAGGGAGTCAACAGCATCTATTGCAGCTTCTGCATTTGCAACCAACTGTTCGATAAATGTATCATTAGGCTCCTTCTCTCCTTCTCCGATAATAGGGAATGAAGCATCGTCAAGAACCGCATAGCCTCTTGTTACCCAATAGACGAATGAACCGTAATATGGAAAAGTAAACTCATTCGGATTAAGTTTGTTCTGACCGGCAGATCCGGCATCCTTAAACTCTTCAGGATATGCCCAGATAAGAAGAGGCAGCTTCTCTCCGGTATTTTTATCATACCCTGCAGGCAAGTACAATGTCCCGGAGAGCTTTACGCCATCTTTTCTCTTATACTTTATCACCTCTTTGTGAACATTTGCAATTGAGGCAAACGGGTTTTTAAAAAAGGTAAGCTGCATGAGCGCTTTCCGGTCTTTCTTGTTAATATCTCTCAGGTAGTAATTCGGATACTTATTTTTGGACTGAATGTTTACTAAAATTACCCCCTTTTTGTAGTCCACAAATGCACGCAGTTGCTCAATTCTGTCTGTGTATGGTGACTGATATAGCCTCTTTGTCTTTAAAGTCTTAAGATCGAACTTGTCTACAAACGGGAACTGCCCCTCTTTGGTAAACCCGTCTCCTATCAGGAACAGGTTATCATTCTCTATAGCAAGGGCATATCTTCCGAATTGATTTTTACGGGTCTGGAAATATCCGGGATCGGAATAGACATCCTGCCTGTTCCTGTCATAAAGTTTAACGGGTTGTGTTTCCGGGGCTGAAGGATTGAAAAGAAATGTCCTGACACTTCTTGTATCCACCCAGAAATCCATAAATAGAGCACGGTTTTCGTCACCCCATGTAATCCTCGAAAAACGTTGACCTGTCTTGAACAAAGAGATTGGCTCCCCGTTAAAAGGAGCGTCCCAGGAGAAAACCTCATCCCTGTATTCCACCTTTACAGCCTGATCTCCTCCGTCAAGAGCAACGGCATAGTAAAGCGATGCCGGTTTGTCTGCTCTCCAGTTCATTAGTCTCTTTCCGGGAAATGTTGATGAAGAACCTTTCGGTCTTCCTTCAAAAAGAGGCTTTTCATTTACAACTTTTACCAGGTTAGCATTCATATCATATACCGAGCTCTTCATCGGAAACATGTCGACGGGTACTATATATGAATATGGTCTGTTGACAGTGGTAACCAATATATATCGGCCGTCAGGCGACAGCGTTGTTCCAACGTAAATTGCCTTTCCCAGAAAAGGTTTTCTATCACCCTCAAGATTAACTATCTCCAGTTCTGATGTGGCCAGAGTTTCAAAATTAGCTATATCAAGCTCGTTTTTCAATAAGTCGGGATATGTTCTTGCCTGTGATTGGGCTCCCTTCCCAACAGAGACACTCGGACCTTTCGGAAGATCTTTTTTCTGATCAAGTAAGGCAGGCCTGCTCTTTGGTAATGACCATATTAGTATTGACTTACTATCTTTCATCCAGATAAAGGCTTCATCAATAAACCCGTTAAGCCCGGTCGCCACTCTTTTTGCCTTTGCCTGAGCAATATCTAGTACCCATAGTTCAACATCATCTTCAGTAGTGTTTGTAAAGGCCAGCATCATTTCATCCGGGGAATAAGCCTTACCCGATATTCTCGGGTTCTGAGGCAATCCACTCACTTGGACAGGTTCACATTCTCCTGCTTCACAGCTCACTCTCCTAACCATAAGATTGTTTTCGTAACGGATTCCTGTAGCCATGTTGTTCCTTGGATTTATCCTTATTCCCGCTAACTTTAACTCCTCCTGATTTAAGTCTGTGAGGCTTTGATATGCACCTTTGTATGAGAGAAGCATATAGTCACATCTCGAATCAATGCTTACCTGTGGCGCAGGCTTATAGTCAGCGAGCTCCATTATCTCTTTCGGAGGTATACGGAACTGAATGTTGTCCTGTGACAGCATGATGCCATATTGAGATAAGAATATGACTACTGCCATAAAACAGAATCTGAATCTGACTGATAGTATCTTCATGATTTATTTTTTTAAGTGTAATAATAGCAATTGTTTTCATACAATGGTTATATTTGAGGCATAAAACTACAGAAATATGAAAAAGTATCTGATTTTGCTTCTATCATTATACTTTACTGCTTTCTGCAATTACAGCCTTGCACAATCAGTACCGGGATGGAAGCTTGTCTGGCATGACGAGTTCAACGGAAAAAAAGTTGACAAAACCAAATGGAATATCCTAACCAGAGAAACCAGCAAACACGGGGAATTACAGTTTTACATACCAGACGAAGTATATACAACAGATGGTTGTCTCAGAATACGCAGCAGTGTCAGGGATTTCGGAAATAAGCACTATACCAGCGGAAGACTGGACACAAAAGATAAACTTTCGTTGACATACGGAAGGTTCGAAATAAGAGGGAAACTTCCTGTCGGACAGGGTCTGTGGCCTGCTTACTGGCTATACCCGCAAAACAGGGACTGGATTATGGAACAGGCAATGTCTGAGGCTGTCGCAAACGGAAAAGAGAGTTCTATTCCGGAACTGAGGCCCTGGTATACCGAAATTGATATCATGGAATTTCTTGGACATGAACCAAATACAGTATATGCAACATATCACTACTATTCATTCCAGGGTGTAAAAAAAGCCTCTTCAGGTAAGTTCGTGGGCGAAGAATCTTTCGGTGATGGTTTTCATGTCTATGCAATTGAATGGGAGGCAGACGCAATACGCTGGTATATAGACGGTAAACTGATCCACACAGCAACCGAGGGAATACCTCACACAGATCATTTTTTGATTCTTAACACTGCCATAGGAGGAAGTTGGCCTGGCAATCCCGACTCCACAACTGTATTTCCTCAGTTTCATGATATTGACTACGTAAGAGTATATCAAAGAAAATAACCGTTCCGGTATTTTTTCATTAATATGAAAAGGTGGCTTATATATATAATCCCGCTTATTTTTGCCTTTATACTTAATTTGCCGGCAGATCTGTACGCAATGTCCCCGCAAGACAGCACAGACCGGCACGAGCTTATAATATTTGTCGTCCCCTCTTTGCAATATATTGACTGGCAAAGCCCTTCAACTCTTTTTAAGAGTACGGCCAAAAGCTGGATAAAATCTAAGTTCACCAGATACTCCTACTATATTGGACACCTCTTTATTGAACTACAATCATCACTTACAGATGAGCCGGTTTTGATGTCCGTCCGCTCAACCGGAGACCGGGAGAAAAAAAGGCTTCTTCTGAAAGATAAAATAGGGGTTGGTATTATTGGCGCACCTCTTCCCGGAAGAATTGAGACCAAACAGGAACTGACTGCCTCTATGGACCATATTCTTAAAAAAGAGAGGAAGATTGCCTTTATTAAATACTCTCTCAATCGGGATGCAGCTCAAAGAATTATTAATTATATCAATGGTTTCACCGCAAAAGACAGTACATCTTATGCTGCTTGCGACGCATACGGAGGTGCGTTCTGGCCAAGATATCAAGGTGAAGGAGCGGGATGCACCTCTTTCGGGATGGTGGCATTAGAGGTAGCCGGCATAAAATATAACTATGAAGAATGGCTTCACAGGGTTAATATTCCTGCAACCCTGGTTGGAGGAGAGTTTAACAACAATATTAAGGTAAAAAACAGCTCCATAAAGAGGCAAAAGACCTGGGACGATGGTCTTGGTATAAAGAACCGGGATTATTTCCCCTTTTTCATTTATGACCCCTCACTTATTTATAACTGGATTATTGAACAAAGAGCAAATTATGTGGCTGACAGCACACATTCCGATTATCAGTTTTACCCGGCAGTTATAAAAAAAGACCGGGGTGATATTCCCGGTCTTTATATGGATGCCCGTAATGTTCCGGCTCCTGTTTTTGAACCAATTTTCATAAAGAGAGATGAGTATTCAGTCTTTATAGACTTTTTTACTCGTTCTCGTCATCATAAGTAAAGCTTACATCGTAAGGAATTCCGTTGACAGTCATTTTCAAGTCTGTTATATACCCGTCAACATTATATTGGAAATTTGAAAATTTATCAATCTCTCCGGCAAAATTTGTCGGAAGGGTGCCGGCAATACCTATCAGAGAAAGTAACGGACGGTAATTGCCATAAGGATTGTACATCAAATCGATGAATAACATTCCTACTGTCTTGTATGAAAGCTTTATCTCATAATCCTCAAGATCCTCTTGCAATAACTCTTCTCCGCTTGCATTATATTGCACAATCTGTGAAATGGTGTTGTTACTGTATGTGTACTCTACCAATGGGTTTGAGGTACTGTAAAGAATCTCATTTTTAAGGAAATTCGATTGGTTGTAATCAAATTGTCTTAGAGTGGTAAAGCCATCTTTTAGAAATGTGGCTTTGCCGAGATTGTCATAATAAATATCGCGTACCTCTCCGGTATTCTCTCCGGCCAAAGCTGTTATTCTAACATAAGATTCATTATACTCTACCGAATATGTCTCTCTTACTACCCCGTTCTGTTTTATGGAATAGGCATTAATAAGGCCATACGGAGAATAAGCTATCTGCAACTCAAGGTTGTTGTACGTACTCTTTATATTTATAAGTGCCTTTCCGTACTCGTATCCGTTATCAGCATCATCAAAAAATGAGCAGGATGAGAGTGAGGATGTTACAAAAAGTGTAACTATAAAAATTTGTGTTAATCTGAGAATCTTTTTCATGCTTGTATGTTGTTAAGTTACTTTGCAGCCTCTTCGACAAGGTTGCGGAAAATTCCGATAAATGTATCTATCCCATTAGAGGTAAATATTTCAGGGTGAAACTGCACACCATAGACTCGAGTGCTGCCCACCTTTTCAATCGCCTCTACGACACCGTCTTTTGAACGGGCGGTAATTTTGAATCCCGGAGCAAGGTCTTTTACTGCCTGATGATGGAATGTATTGACAGCCAAAGAGTCCTGCCCTATAACCTTATAAAGAAGCGACTCTTTTTCTATGTATACAGAATGTGTGCCATATTGTCCCGGAGCCTTTTGACGGTGATTCACCGAATAAGCTTTGTACTGCGACGGCAGATCCTGATACAGGGTTCCGCCGAAAGCCACGTTAAGCAACTGCTCTCCCCTGCAGATCCCGAGTAACGGAAGTCCCTTTTCCACGGCCAGCCTGATCAGTGCAATATCAAAGGCATCTCTTTTAGGTGCAACCTCTCCTAGTTGAGGAACCGGCTGCTCTCCGTACCATTTTAGAGGATCTATATCCTCACCGCCTGTCATTATAACAGCATCAATCCTTTCCAATATTGTTGAAAGAAGTTCTTTATCATCCGTTACAGGAATCACTACAGGAACACCGCCTGCCCTGATTACCGCATTTACATATGTCAAAGGTGCGGAGGTTGCGGACCCGTCACCCATGGTGGATGAAATACCTATGACCGGTTTACCGACTTTTGATCCCTGGGCATCAGCTGCGTCAGGATTCAGAAATAGTAGCAACACCGCTGAAAGGAGAATAATTGCAATTCTCTTGATTACTTTATTTTTTTCCATATTCCAAAATTTTCATCATAGCCAAAATCAATATCCAGACCATTAACCTTCACTCTTCCTTTTCTTCCCTCCTTAAGAATAAACCGAACAACAAACCCGTGTCCGTCACTCCGGAAACTGAACTTATCGCCGGAAATACGTTTCATCTTATGCTTCCAGCCCTCTGGTCCCAGCGTGATATAAAGGTCTTCTCCCGCCATTGTAACAATTGCCTTTCCGAAAGGTTCTCCCTTGTCATATACACCAACCATCTCCTCACCATTCACTTTTAGCTCTTCACTATTCACTTCCCCACCTTTCTCTTTTAACTTTTCACTCTTCACCCTCTCCGAATCCCTCTCATCTTTCATGAAAGAGGCAAGATAAGAAGCACTGTAATCTTTTTCGGGATACCCCTTATAATAGTCAATAACCCTTCGCATGAGCGCATAACGCGGACTTGACGGCACCTCCGAATTTGCAAGCATTACTATTGAAAGATTCTGCTCAGGGATAAATGCACATATAGCGGTAAAGCCCCACGTTGTCCCTGTATGGAAATACAGGCGGTATCTGCTGTTCTGTTCTACGAACCAGCAATGGGCGTAAAGAGTGGTTTTTGTCGAATCCTGAGATGTAATAGTTTGACCCTTGTGCAAATACTGCATCTGTTTTCTCGAGATAACCTGCTTGTCACCTACTCTGCCCATGTCAAGATGGAACTGAGCATATTTGGCCATATCAAGAGCCGTTGAGTTAATCCCGCCTGCCGGTCCGATAACAGTCAGCCAGTGAAGGGCCTGTTCATCCCCATAAAGCGGATTTACTACAAGTGAATCCCTCCATGTTGTATCGGTCAGCATCTTTCCCTTCGAATAATAAAATTCGTGTGGAACGGCAACATTCTTAGAAGAATTGAAACCTTCCTTGTCAATTGATGTTGAAGTCATCCCTAAAGGAGTCAGAATCCTCTCCCGGACATTCTCTTCCCAGCTCTTTCCGGTTATCTTTTCTATAATCTTCGATGCAATAATGAATGTTATGTTGTTGTATTCGTAACCGCCTCTGAAACTATATGAGGGTTTGATATACGGAAGCATTTTATATACATCCTCCCGCCCGTAGCCTAGATTCGGAATATATGTCCCTGCCTGTCCCCTTATACCTGTGTGGTGAGTCATGATATCCCTTACCTGAAGGTTATCTTCAACCCACTTGTCATACATCCTGAAATCCGGTAATATGTTCTTTACGGTGTCTTCCCACTTAACCTTTCCCTCATCTACAAGTTGAGCCATAACTGCCGCCGTGAATGATTTAGAAATTGATCCTATCTGGAATACAGTGTTTTCATCAACCACGTTTTTCCCGTCACTGAACATGTTATTCGTTAGTTCTTTAACACCAAAGCCCTTAGCATACACAACCTTACCACCTTTAGAAACAGAGACGGATAGTCCGGGAATTTTCCAGTCTTTCTGAATTTTTTTAATATACTCATCTATCTTTTGAGTGATGGCGGCATCATCCTGATTGTCCTGTGCATAGAGAATCCCCTGGAAAGAGATTGCAAAAACTATGGCAAGAGTGATTATTAGTGTGTTGAGTTGTAGCTTTTTCATATTACAAATATAATAGAAATTGATTACCTTTTTCATTATATTTGCCATTAAAGTATTATCAAAAACGGCTATGGCAAAGGTAAAAAAAGCATGGTTCTGTACATCCTGCGGAAACGAAAGTGCAAAATGGATGGGGCAATGCCCTGCTTGCGGAGAGTGGAACACAATGCAAGAGGAGATAATCAGCAAAGAGAGTACAGGGATCGGGTCAAAATCATCTTTTTCGATTTTTCCCGGAGCAATAAAAGCAGAACCTCTCTCATCCATATCATTCACAGACGAAAGCAGGATATCTCTCGGGAACGGAGAGCTTGACAGAATCCTTGGAGGAGGCCTTGTCACAGGATCTTTGGTGTTGATTGGTGGTGAGCCCGGAATTGGCAAGTCAACTCTATCCCTGCAGATACCTCTTCACTGCCGGGATTTGAAAACTTTGTACATCTCCGGGGAAGAGAGCCCGAGACAGATTAAGCTAAGGGCGCAGAGACTGGGTGGCGAAGGTGATAATTGCCTGGTCATGAGTGAGACTCTTATGGAAAATATTATAAACAAGGCTAACGAGATACGTCCGGGACTGATGATTGTGGACTCAATTCAGACGATGTACTCACAAGGCATAGAGAGTTCTCCCGGTTCAGTGTCGCAAGTCAGAGAGTGCGCGGCAATTCTTCTGCGATTTTGTAAAGAGACAAACACGCCTGTAATATTAATAGGACACATAACCAAAGACGGCACCATTGCCGGACCTAAGATACTGGAACACATCGTGGATGTAGTTCTTCAGTTCGAAGGCGACACCAGACATTCATACAGGATACTGCGAAGCATAAAAAACCGTTTTGGATCTACGGCTGAGTTGGCAATTTTTGAAATGATCAATTCAGGCCTAAGGGAAGTAACAAATCCTTCAGAGATGCTGATTCCAATGCACCAGGAAAACCTGTCCGGAGTTGCTGTTGCAGCAATGCTTGACGGTACCAGGCCATTTCTTATAGAAATTCAGGCCCTTGTTAGCACAGCTGTATACGGCACACCGCAAAGATCAGCCACTGGTTTTGATGGAAGAAGAATGAACATGTTGCTCGCTGTTTTGGAAAAAAGGGCCGGTTTCCATCTTTCTGCAAAGGACGTTTTCTTAAATATGGCCGGAGGGCTCAGGGTGTCAGATCCGGCATGCGACCTTGCAGTTGTATGCGCAATATTGTCTTCAAACTTCGATATAAGTCTTTCTCAAAAAATATGCTTTGCCGGAGAGGTTGGATTAAGCGGAGAAATAAGGCCTGTCGGACAAATCGAACGACGAATTACCGAGGCTGAGAAACTCGGATTCGAGGCGATTTACATCTCGTCATACAACAAGCCATCTGTAGACAAGAAAAGCAACTCATCCAAATCTTCAATAAAAGTTTGCCAGATAAAGGATATTCCGGAACTTGTAAGATCGGTTTTCCGATAAAAAGAGTGAAGTGATTAGATAAAGAAAAGGGCAACACCTCCGACAGAGAGGATTGCTCCCAGAAGTTCAACCGGAGTTACTTTTTTCTTATAGAGCAGAATATACGGAATCAGAATTATTACAGGAGTAGTTGCCATTATTGTAGATGCGATGGCGGCATCTGTATATTGTACAGCCATAAGTGATAGGGAGACTCCTATAAAAGGGCCGAAAACCGATCCGGCAAATGTCGACCTCATACCCTTTGCATCCTTAAACCCTTTAAGCAGATTCTTAAAGCGGCCTGACAATATTATAATCAACGAGAATCCTATAAGACCCGTAATAATTCTGATTTGTGTGGCGGCAAAAGGTATATATGAGGCCACTGCGGTTCCTTGTGCCGAAAGTTCATAGTAATACATACCCTGCTTACTGAGCACTATGCCCAAACCTTGCCCCAGAGCCCCTCCTATTCCAAGCAGCAGACCTTTAACCGGTAGGTTTAACTTGATACGTCCGTTTCCTCCGATGATATTTCCGTCAACGTGAGTGGAAGCACTATCCCTTTTCAGGACCGAGATTGCAATTCCTGTAAGAGTTACACACATTCCCAGAAATGCCATGAATGAAAGCTCCTCTCCCATTATCAGCCATGCAAAAAGTGCGGCAAAGGGGGGAGCAAGCGTCATCAGAAGCTGTGAGAACCTTGCAGTTATAAGAAGATATGAATGGAAAAGGCAAAGATCCCCGAACACAAAGCCGACTAAACCTGAAAGAACCATCCAAAGCCAGGCATCCCTATCAGCATTTTGCGGCCATGGTGAACCTGTTACAACCATCAGCATAGCTCCGAGAAGGAAGAAAGCAAAAAACAATCTGAGAATGTTCACTATCAAAGAACCAATCCTTTTACCTGCATATTCAAAAAAGAGCGCTGAAAGTGCCCATGAAATGGCTACGCCTATCGAGATAACTTCACCTATGTATTGCATCTGTCTGCCATAATTTTTCCGACCGCCAAAGGTAGGTTTTTTTCGAATTTCTAAGCCTTTCTGTCGATAATTCTTACCCATTGGTCGATTATCCAGATTATGAGTCTTTTATGGTAGTTAATTTGCAGGTGAAAAGAAAAATTAACATAAAAACAATATGAACAGGGAAGGAAAAACAGCCATAGCCATCCTGACATTTATCTTCACACTTTTGTACATAAATTCTGCCGCTATTGCGCAGGATGAGAAGAGATGGACCTTGAGAGAATGCATTGATTATGCAATTGTCAACAATATTGAGGTCAAACAGTCCAAATTAACAGTTAACAGCACCCGGGAGGATCTGATGCAGGCAAAAGCCTCAAAATTACCTTCTCTCGGCTTCTCATCAGCACAGAATTTTTCTGCCCAGAAAAGCGAAAACTCAAGCGGGGATTTTAAAACAAAAGGTAGCTATTCAGGAAGCTACGCATTAAATACAAGCATCACTCTCTACAACGGGGGAAAGCTTGTAAAAAATCAGAAACAGCAGAATATTGCCGTTAAAATGGACGAACTCGCTCTTGACGAACAGCAAAACAGTATTGAGATATCAGTAACAAGAGCGTATCTGGATATTTTATATGCCAATGAAAACCTCAAAACGCTAAGAAAGAGTGTTGAGCTGTCAGAAATACAGACAAAACGCACTAAAGCGTTATACGAAGCCGGAGCAAAATCTTCTGTTGATTATGCACAAATGGAGGCACAACTAAGTACAGACAGATATCAGCTTACAGTTGGAGAGAACACGCTTGCACAATCAGTTCTTGCTCTCAAACAGTTGTTAGAAATTGATGTTAATGAAAAGTTCACCCCATATTTCCCGGACCCTGAAGATATATCTCTCCAGGATGAGTTACCCGAATTAACAGATGTTTACAAGGCTGCTATTGAGGGAAGGCCTGAAGTTAAAAGCAGCCTGCTACAAATAGAGTCGGCAAAGGTTGGTGAAAAGATAGCACGGGCAGATTATCTGCCTTCTGTAACAGCAAACGCATCAATCGGCACCGGCAACCTGTCCGGATCCGGCTATTCTCTCTACAATCAGCTAAATAACAAACTAAACGAGAATGTTGGTGTATCGCTGTCTATACCTATTTTCAGCAAAAGATCCACAAAAACTGCAGTAAACAAGGCTCAGTATCAGATTGAGATGGCAGAGCTTAGCAGTATTAATGTAAAGAAAAACCTGTTGAGTACAATAGAATCTCTGTATCAGGATGCCCGGTCCGCTCAAAGCCGCTATAAAGCAGCAGTGGAAAACTTAAAATATACCGAGCTTAGTTACACCCAGGTCCAGGAACAATACAACGAAGGAATAAAAAACACTGTCGAGCTTCTCTCTGAGAGGCAGGCATATCTGTATGCAATGCAAGAGAAGAGTCAGTCCAAATACCAGGCTTTGCTCTCTCTGAAATTGCTTCAATTTTACCAGAATCAGCCGATTGATTTATAAAAAAGAAAATAAATAATAGAAAAATATATGAAAAGAAAGTTGATAATTATTACAAGTGCACTGTTGACTATTGCAATAGTAATGTTCCTGTTATTCAGACCGGAAGAAAAGGCTGCCATAGGTTATCAATCCTCTCCCGTTTTTAAGGGAAAAATTGTAAATACGGTTACCGCCACAGGCACTGTTGAGCCTATTATTAAGGTAGAGGTTGGTACCCAGGTTTCAGGTATCATAGACCACATATATGTTGACTTCAACTCAAAGGTGAAAAAGGGCACCGTGCTTGCTCTCCTTGACAGGACCAACCTTGAGGCAGAACTTAAATCCAGTGAGGCGACACTAAAATCTGCTGAGACGGAGTATGAATTTCAGAAGAAAAATTATGAAAGGTCAGAGTCTCTGTATGATAAAAACCTTATCAGTGATACTGAATACGAGTCTTCCAAATACTCTTATGACAAAGCAAACAGTGCCTTTATCAAAGCAACCTCTGATATAAAAAAAGTCAGACAAAACCTTGCTTATGCAACGATTTATTCCCCGATTGACGGTGTCGTGCTTGACAGAGCAGTAGATGAAGGACAGACAGTAGCTGCAAGTTTCAGTACTCCGACATTGTTTACAATAGCAAATGACCTGACCAGAATGCAGGTAATAGCAAATGTTGATGAAGCAGATATAGGAGAGGTTATGGAGGGGCAGAGTGTTTCTTTTACAGTTGACGCTTTCCCGGAAGATACTTTCAACGGAAAAGTAACTCAGGTTCGCCTTCAACCGACTACAACCTCAAACGTGGTCACATACGAAGTGGTCGTAAACGCCCCTAATCCGGATTACAAGCTGAAACCCGGTCTTACTGCAAATATCACTATAACAACTCAAGAGAAAGAGAATATATTACTTGTCCCTTCAAAAGCTCTCAGATTTACCCCTGCGTCAGATGAAGCCAATAGTGAGTCAGTAAAAGCACCCGGATCAGCACCTGAAAGACCTGGAAATGGCATTGAGAAACCGCAGGCAGAAGGGCAAACCGGTACTGCAACAAAAACAATCTGGATTAAGAAGCCTGACGGGAGTATTGCTCCGGTGAAGATTAGTGCAGGCATATCCGACGGAATATATACCGAAGTATACGGAGAGGTCAAAGAGGGTGACCTTGTGGTTACAGGTATGACTACTGCTCCGGATAAGACAATTGCCAAAGAGAGTGATACAGGAAAAAGTCCTTTTATGCCTACAAGACCGGGTGAAAAGAAAAAATAACTTTTATGGAAACAATTATTAAAGCAGATAACCTCTCAAGAGACTTTATAGTGGGAGAAGAGACCGTACATGCACTGAGAGGTGTGAATTTCAAAATAAAAGAGGGGGAATTTGTCACTATTATGGGAACCAGCGGGTCCGGGAAATCCACTTTGCTGAATCTGCTTGGTTGTCTTGATACACCTACTGCCGGAGATTATTATCTTGACGGGGTCTCGGTAAGAAGTATGGATAAAAATGAGAGGGCAACCTTGCGTAACAGAAAAATAGGATTTGTTTTCCAATCATATAATCTGCTTCCTAAAACAACTGCAATCGAGAATGTAGAGCTGCCTCTTTTTTACAATCCTAAAGTTTCGCAGAAAGAGAGGGAGAGAAGGGCTATCGAAGCACTGAAAGCGGTAGGGCTCGAGGACAGGATGAATCACAAATCCAACCAGATGTCAGGCGGGCAGATGCAAAGGGTGGCAATTGCAAGAGCACTTGTCAACGACCCTGTTCTTATACTTGCCGATGAGGCGACCGGAAATCTGGACTCAAAGACCTCGATGGAGATATTAGGCCTGTTTCAATCACTCCACAAACAGGGAAGAACAATTGTATTCGTGACGCATAATCCCGAATTGTCCGAATACAGCAGCAGAACCATCACACTTAAGGACGGCCTGATAATAGAGGATGTCATGAATAAAAATTACAGACAATGAATTACAGAAACTTAATCAAGATATCATTCAGGGCCCTTATGAACAACAAGCTCAGGGGATTTCTGACTATGCTGGGAATTATAATAGGCGTAGCCTCTGTTATTGCGATGCTGGCAATAGGGCAAGGTTCCAAGTCAAGTATAAGAAGTCAGATATCAGATATGGGGTCAAACCTGATTATGATCCAGCCCGGAAACGGGCAGTTCGGCGGTGTAAGGCAAAGTGCCGGCAGTATGCAGACTCTTAAAATGGAAGATTACAAAAGAGTGGCAAATGAGGCACAATATATTGCACACAGCACCCCCGTCGTAAGTAGCAGCGGACAGGTAATCTATGGAGCAAACAATGCCCCTACTTCAATCACGGGAGCAAATACCGAGTATCTGGATATCAGGACATACAAGGTTGAGAGAGGAGAGATGTTCACAGATGAGGATTTAAAGAGTTCCAAGAAGGTTTGCGTTGTCGGGGCCACAATTGTCAAGAACCTCTTTACCAACGGAGAGGACCCTTTAGGAAAAGTAATAAGATTCAATAAGACACCCTTCAAGATAATAGGAATTCTGGAGGCAAAAGGATACAACGCAATGGGAATGGATCAGGACGATATAATTATAGCACCATTCACAACAATTCAGAAAAGAATTTTATCAATAACATATATAAACAGTATTTTTGCATCAGCAGTGAGTGAGGAACTTTCAGAAGCGGCAACAGAGAGTATATCATCAATTATCCGTGAAAACCACAAGCTCAGAGAGGGAGAAGAGGATGATTTTAATGTCAGGTCGCAGGAAGAGCTCACCTCAATGCTTAGCTCCACAACGGACATAATGACCATACTTTTGGCATGCATAGCAGGAATCTCATTACTGGTAGGAGGAATAGGCATTATGAACATTATGTATGTTTCGGTTACTGAACGCACAAGGGAGATAGGGCTCAGAATGTCAATCGGAGCAAAGGGGAGACATATTCTGCTTCAGTTTCTGATAGAGGCTATTATAATAAGTGTGACAGGTGGTATTATTGGTGTTATTCTGGGAATCGGAAGTGCTGCAATGATTAAATTTGTAATCGGATGGCCAATTCAGGTACAGCTATTCTCCGTGATACTATCCTTCCTTGTATGTACCGTTACAGGAGTGTTCTTCGGATGGTATCCTGCCAAAAAAGCATCAGGATTGGATCCTATAGAGGCAATACGTTATGAATAAAGAGAAAAGCATACTCGCAAAAAGATGGATGACACCGGCGATACATATTATTGTTTGGTCTCTGATCTTCTACTCACCTGTTATGTTCTCGAGTGCTTTGGGAAAAAGTATGGAGTTAAAGGGATTTCTTCATTTCAGTGCCTTTCCTGTATCACTCTTAATCACTTTTTATGTAAATTATTTTATCTTTATAGATTTGTTCTTGTTCAAAAGACATCTTACAAGATTTCTGCTTTCAAACATTTTGCTGATAGCCTTTGTATCTGTATGTCTCCACTATTGGAACACATACCTCGGCCCGGGTCCCGGTCCTGAACGCTTTTCCCCACCTTTTATATTCATTATATCGAGGAATTTACTGACTCTTACATTAACGGCAGCCCTTAGTGTTGCACTGAAGGTTACCGCGGACTGGTACAGGAGAGAACAGAAACAGAAAGAACTTGAGAAAGAGATGGCAGCCGCAGAACTTCAAAATCTGAAAAGTCAGCTCAACCCCCATTTCTTGTTCAATACACTCAATAATATATATAGTCTTACAGCAACAAACCAGACTCAGGCACAATATGCAATACACAGCCTGAGTAAACTACTGAGGTATATTTTGTATGACAACGACAAGCCGGCAATTCCTCTTGCAAATGAAATTTCATTTATCAACAGCTATGTCGAGCTTATGTCTCTCCGTCTTAACGAAAAAGTACACCTCTCTGTAAAGATGCCAGACCCTGATGAGTGCAATGGCGCAACTGTCGCTCCCTTAATCTTTATTACACTTATTGAGAATGCATTCAAGCATGGAGTTAGCCCGACGGAAGAGTCTGAGATAAGTATCTCAATCAAACTGGAGAGGTCTGAAAAATTAGTCTGCTCGATAATAAACAGCAATTTTCCGAAAAGTGACGAAGACAGGAGTGGTTCCGGTATCGGGCTTGAAAATCTCAGAAAAAGACTTGCGTTAATCTATCCGGACCGTTATATGCTCAAAGAGGAAAATGACGGAAAACACCATACTTCGCTGTTGGTTATAAATTTATAGCTATATTTGAGGCATGACTATCCGTTGCCTCATTGTTGATGACGAGCCTCTTGCATTAGACCTTATTGAAAGTTATGTAAGGCAAACACCTTTTCTGGAACTTGCAGGAAGGTGCTCTAATGCTATAGATGCCCTTGCAGCCATTGAAAAAGGAAATATTGAACTGGTTTTTCTTGACATCCAGATGCCTAAGCTCAATGGTATTGAGCTTTCCCGACTTCTTAAGGAAGAAACAAGAATAATTTTCACAACAGCTTTCGAACAATATGCTCTTGACGGATACAAGGTTGACGCACTTGACTATCTTCTCAAGCCGATTAGTTATCCCGAATTTCTTAAAGCCGCCACTAAAGCCCATAAGTGGTTTGCACTTTATCGTGCAAACATTTCGGAACAAGCAAACCAAAACAGCATATTTGTCAAAAGTGACTACAGAATGATACAGCTTGATATCCCGGATATTACATACATAGAAGGAGTAAAGGATTATATAAGGATTCACACCTCCAAGGGGGAGCCTGTAATGACTCTGATGAGCATGAAATCCATTGGGGAATATCTCAATCCGGACACATTCATTAGGGTACACCGTTCTTTCATAGTGAATATAAACATGATAAGCAGTATTGAAAAGAGTGTTGTAAAAATAGGCAAGACATCCGTCCCAATTTCAGATTCCTATAAAGAGAGCGTGATGGAAAAAATAAATACCCGAATACTGACGAAACAACCTACTATAAATAAACTTCATGAATAGACTTAAACTACTGCTTGTACTACTGATTCTGGCAGCTTGCCAGAAAGAAAAGGATACTCTGTCATTATCGACCAGTAATATTGATATTTCTGACGATATATATGTATCACAGATTACAATTTCATCAAATACCGCCTGGAATATAAGCGGCGGAGACGGGTGGATAACATATTCGCCAAGTTCCGGGACCGGAACTGCGACTGTTACAGTTACCGTTGCCAAAAACACTTCAGACGATTCCCGCTCTGCCAATCTCACAGTTACAGCCGGATCACTGACTCAGACTATAGCCGTTTCCCAGAAGCAGAAAAATGCCCTGATTCTCACAAGGAATCTTGAAGCATTCCCTAACTCCGGCGGTAGCTCAATAATAGAACTAAAAAGCAATATATCATACAACGTGACTGTTCCTGTAACAGCCACATGGCTCACACTTACTCAGACCAAGGCTATGTCAACATTTGAGTACTCTCTTCAAGTCAGCCAGAACACCTCACTATCAAGCCGTAGTGCCAAAATAATTTTTAAAGACAAGACATCAAACCTGAGCGACACCCTGGAAGTGTTTCAGGACGGCCCTGAGCAGATTTCTTTGACAACTAAGAATTTTTATATTGCAAAAAGCGGTGCCACTATTACTTTCGACCTGACATACAACATTGACTACGAAATGACTATGAGCAGCGGGATAGACTGGATATCCACAGCTGCCACAAAGGCAACCTATACAAAAAATTACTCATTCGTGGTCTCACAGAATAACTCAGGCAATGACAGATTTGCAAGTCTCATCTTCACTCAGAAGAGTGTTCCCCAAGGCAAGAAAGCCCTGGCCGATACTGTGATAATCAAACAGACATCTTTTGACGGGACCTATATATATCTTGACGGCACGCAAACACTCTCCTCACAGTTACCTTCCAGTGGCCAGACATCTATACAAAATCTCAAAATAGAGGGTAAAATGAAAAGTGCAGATTTTAGCACTATAAGGAATAATATTATTAATCTCAAAAACATAGATCTTAGGGACGCAATATTTGAAGGAGACTCTCTCCCGTCTGAGGCATTTCTGATGACAACTCCTGTCTCACTGCTTGAGAGTGCCCTGCTGCCTTCAACCATTCAGAAAATAGGCAAGCATGCTTTCAACGGATGTGCGTTCCTTAAATCAATCACTATCCCGGCTTCTGTAAAATCTATAGGCACATTGGCATTTAATGCTTGTATATCATTGGAGACGATAAATTCCAATATTACCAAGCCATTTGAAATCACCAATGTCTTTTCCGGCATACACCCTTCCGCCATACTTATCGTTCCGACAGGAAGCCTTAACTCGTATCAGACCACAAAGGGCTGGGGATATACCTTTTTTAAGAATATTTGTGAAACAGGTACAAACCCTCAGGACTACCTCCGTTTTGATAAATATGTACAAAATTCCACCGGTCTGGGAGGGAACTACTCAGTAGAGATAAATGCGACAGGAAGCTGGAGTGTAGAAAAGAAACCTGTGTGGATAACACTCAATTCTAGCAGCGGTTCTGCAGGAAAATCAAATATAGATCTGACTTTTGCGTCGTACAACGGGCCGACCATGAGAGAGGATTCTCTTATATTGAAACTGAACAACAGTTCTATAAAGGCAATTCTGAAAGTAAGAGAATCCGGCATCCAATACGATGAGGGCGATTTCATAACACTTCAACGGGCAACTATCGGAGCTGGTGTTGATATAGTTATAATGGGTGACGGTTATGACTTTGATGAGGTTGTATCAGGAAAATACGAAACCAAAATCAAGGAGGCATACACACATTTCTTCGATATCGAACCATATAAAACATATCAGCAATATTTCAACGTGTATATGGTATATGCCTATTCTCCTGAGAGCGGAATCAGCGACCTGACAACAACCGTACGTTCAAGCTTTGGAACCAGATACACTTCGGCTCCGCCGTCTACTGGAATGACTACCACCGCAGCAACAGTCCTGACGTATGCCGCATATGCACCTATTAAAAACATTCAAAAAACTTTGGTTATAATAGTTGCAAATAGTTCAAGATATGGCGGAACTTGCATAATGTATGGTGACGGCAAGGCAATAGCTATGTGCCCTACTTCTGTTTCCATATATCCTTACGACTTTCGTGGATTAGTACAACATGAGGCCGGCGGACACGGATTCGGCAAACTTGCAGATGAATACACAAATCACTCCGAAACAATTCCTGAAGAGAATATCAACACCCTTAGACAATGGCAAGGTTATGGCCAATACATGAATGTTGATGTTACCAACAATCTGACAACAATACTGTGGAAACATTTCATAGGGATACAGAAGTATGCCGGAGTTGGCGCGTACGAGGGGGGGTATTATTATACAAAGGGTGTGTGGAGACCTGAAAGTAATAGCGCAATGATTAATAATATAAAATATTATAATGCTCCAAGCCGCGAACAGATAGTAAAAAAGATAAAAACATACGCCGGGATGACATACTCATTTGAGGATTTTATGGCTAATGACATTGTTGACTCAAGTCCTGCCACAAAAGCCGCCGGTATGTATATAGATCCACGGATGATTCTTGCACCTCCTATATTAATCCCATAAATAGTATTCAGATGAACAAGCTTTCTCAAATAGGAATAACTGCAGGTGCATTGATAATGATGGCCTCTGCAGGGTCCTGTACAAAAAATTTGACTTTCAATGATAGTGAATTAAAGATCATTGGCACAGATTCAACTGCCGGTATAATGCCGTTATTGACTGTGGATGACCCGGCTGACACAGCCCTGTTAAATTCTGTATCATCAGATCTCTCTGCTGAAGATATGAAAAGCAGTTATTACGATATTCTTAAATTAAGGATGTTGGCAACAGTCAGAGACAGCACGAACGAAGGTGTGGGAATAGCCGCCCCGCAAGTTGGTATCACTAAAAGATTAGTGGCAGTACAAAGACTTGATAAAGCGGGAGAGCCTTTTGAATTTTATCCTAATATCCGTCTGGTAAATCTTTCCGTAGAGAAAGCATGGGGCTGGGAAGGATGCCTCTCAGTACCAGGTAAGCGGGATACCGTACTTCGGTCAAAAAGCGTAGTCATCTCTTACATTGACGAAAAGGAGATGGTGGAGAAAAGGGATACAGTGGAAGGCTTCACAGCCGTTATCTTCCAACATGAGGTTGACCATCTTGAAGGGATCCTTTACACCGAGAGAAAGAGGCTCTAACCATTCTTTCCCTTCCGTTAAGGTCTCTTCTCAGCTCTGTATCCGAATAACCTAAGGATTCAAGCATCTCAAGCACTTTTTTACCAAAGGCTTCATTGATCTCAAAAAAGAGCATCCCTGAAGCCTTTAGTATTTTCAACCCCATGAGAGCAATTGCCTTATAGAACTTCAACGGATCATCATCCGGTACAAATAGGGCTATTGATGGCTCATATTCCAGTACATTCCTATGCATCTGATTTTTTTCAGAATATCTTACATACGGAGGATTGCTTACCAGAACATCGAGAGAGCCCTCCGGGATGATATCTGTAATTGGATGCTGTCCTAGCAAATCATACTTGAATATTGCAATTCCGGAATCCTGCCTGAGTATCGTATTACTGTTGAGGCGAGCAACCTCAAGAGCCTTTTCGGAAATATCACACATATATAGCCTCGATCCGGCCAATAATGATGCAAGCGACACACCTATGCATCCTGAACCGCAGGCAGCATCAAGGATAGAGCAGCCCGGTCCGCATTTTTCACTTTTCTCTTTTAACTCACATAAAATCCACCTCACAAGTTCTTCTGTCTCAGATCTAGGTATAAGTACTCCCTCCTCGACATGAAACAGATTGCCGGCAAACTCGGAAAAACCAAGGATATATTGCAGGGGGCGGGCCATGGCAAGTTCGTCTGCCGAGTGCAGTAAAACTGAATTTTTTTCGGGAACAATCGTACCAAAAGGCTCTATAATATGCTCATACTGACTTATACCGCAGAAGTGTTGCAGAAGCCTCACGGCCATGGCCCGCCTCTCTTCCGGTCCGTATAGTCCGGCAAGCTTTGAGTCGGTTTCGTTTATAAATTCCGTATAGGTCATACTTTTCTAGAATAGTGAAACAGCCCACAGATTTCCTCCGAAGTCTGAGACAAAAATCGTCTCTCCCTCTACCACAATATTGCCCAGAATCGGAGATCCCAGCTCTATCCTCTTTCTGAACCCTCCGTTAGCAACGTTAACCCCATAAAGAAATCCGTCATTTGCACCAAAATAGACCTTTTCGCCTGCCAGTGCGCATCCGCTCTCAACCGTCATCTGGAAATCCTTAGTATAAGGGGCTGTGTATATCAGTGCAGGGTTAGTCTTTATATTCCACAACTCTTTGTATGAGTTGCCCCGGTCAAAGGCAACCACTCCCTTGTCCGCAGTTCCGACTATATAATACTTATCTGTTACAACCGGTCTTGATCTGGTATTGACTGTATAGTTTATCTTCTGTCTGAGAAGCTCTTTTCCAGAGTGAGGGTCTACCTGAGTTATATATTCGGGAGAGGTGTAGAAAAAATATCCGTCAAAAGAGACCGGAGAGTTATCTGCAATTCTTGTAACATCATCTTTTTTCTCCCAAAGAAGTTTTCCCGATATTGCATCATTTGCAAAACGACCTGTCCAGTATGCACCTGTAAGCAGTACCTCTGACCCTGGATCAACAACCGGAGCTGCCACTGTAGAGACACCCCCTTTCCAATCCTTATTTACCCAGACAACCTCTCCGTCAGAGACCCTTATTGCTGTAAGTGATGCTCCCTGACCTGCATATACAAAATCACCGTGGGCAACTACTCCCTGATTCAATACCGGATGAATTGTATTCTCCCTGATATCCCTGAGCCAGATTACCTTTCCCGATTGAGGGTCTATACAATAGACTCTACCGATAACATCACAGGCAATCACATAACCATGGCTATACGCCATATCTCCCCTTACCGAATTCTGTGTCTTGACACTCCACTGTAACTCTCCTGTGATTTTGTCAATTCCATGAATTGCACATCTCTCTGCCTTCTCATCATCGGTAGTTGCAACCACAACTATCTCGCCCGCAATAAGCGGAGATGTCATAAACTGAGGAGCCCCGAGGTTCACATTCCACTTTATATCTTCGCTAAAAGTTATTGGTTTGAAAATCACGGATCCATCAGAGAATTTTACTTTTAACTTCATGTTATCACCATTTATAATAAGTGACAAAACCTTCGCCGAAAGATCTTCACCCCAGCACCACTCACTCTTCCGTGTAATTTTGAATACCTCTCTCCCAACCAAAACCTCCGCATTTAAAACTTCTGAACCGGTATCATACAATGAAGCAACGACTTTAATACCTCCCGGGATTTTGAATGCAGTTCCGGTCACATGTTTATCCAGTGCGGAATATTTTAGCGTAGAACTCAGATTACCCTTATCATCAAATGAGATGACCCTGAAAGATGAAGGAGAGTGATCTATCCCCCCTTTGTTCGGAGACATTGAGCTGTATGTGGAAACTCCGTTCTTGCCTTTATAAAAAAGGTTTGTGTGATAGTGAGCATACAAATATCCCTTTATGTTGTATTTTTTAAAGTCATCCGGCAAGCTATAGAAATGGTGATTGGCAATTACCACCGGTGTGCCTTCGGGTTGTGCCTCAATATCCTTTCTCACCCAATTCCATACATCATCAGCAGAATAGGATGGAGATTTGTCACCAAAGGTAACCGGAGTAACAACAAAATGCACATTGTTGACATTGAATGAGTAGCAAACGGGGCCGAAATTCTTCTCATAAAACTCCTCGCCATAAGTTCCTGCTATAAGGTCGTGATTACCCATGGTGTAGACAACTCTTACCCCCATTTTATCACCGGTAATCTCCGCTGCATGGAATCTCATGCCCTTTTCGTAACATATATCTCCGTTAAGCATCAGGAAGGCGACTTTGTGATTTATTATATACTCTTTCATGCAGTCAATATAATTTCTATAGACGCTCTCCTCTGTGTCACCCACATGTATAAAACCGGAAGGTTGTTTCCCAACCCTTTTTAACCTGAATTCAAACGATTGAGAGAGTGTGCCGGAGATCCTGATATAAAAAGGGCTTACCTGTTCATAACCCGATGGTGTCGATATGTAAACGAATCTTGCCCGCGGAGAGGCATCAAAAGAGAACAGGCCTTTGTCTCCGCTCTTATAAATATTAAATCCGTCAGAGACTACTACACCAGAAATTCCGTTCCCTTTTGTGTCAGTAATTATACCGCTAACCTTTTGCTGGGCAATGGTAATTGATGAACATAATAACATAAGGGAGAGCATTGCTCCTCCTGAAATAAGTCTTAACCTCTTCATAATAATCTATCCTAAAAGATTTGAAAGAAAACTTCTTATAGTCATGCCGGCAGCCTTTATCTCCTGAGGGACCAGGCTCATCTCCGTCATACCCGGCACTGTGTTGATTTCAAGGAAGAATATCTCCTCCCCCCTGATTATATAATCCATCCTTACAACGCCGCGACATCCCAGATGACGGTATATTTTGTGGCTTTGAGCAACAATTCTCTCCGACAAAGCTTCCGGAATACCTGCCGGACAAACCTCCTTGCAGGCGCCAAGATACTTTGCCTCATAGTCAAAAAATTCATTTTTTGAGATAATTTCTGTCACCGGAAGTTTTGAAAGTTTTCCATTAACCTCAAAGACTCCGTTTGTCATCTCTCTTCCCTCAATAAACTCCTCAATCAGAACAGAGCTGTCCTCCCTGAAAGCCAGTTCGACAGCTTTCTCAAGATCCTCAACCCTCTTGACCTTGGTTACACCAAAGCTGCTTCCTCCCTCGTTAGGTTTTACAAAGAGAGGCAAACCCAGTTTTTTGACCACCTCTGCAGGATTCCAGCTATCTCCCCTTCTCAGGAAGTGTTCTCTCGCTAGAGACACACCTGTGTCTCGTATAAAACACTTGGTCGCATATTTATTGAATGTTATGGCAGAAATGATTGCAGGACAAGTTGTGTGAGGCATCCCCACCATCTCAAGATAAGCCTGCAACATGCCGTTCTCTCCCGGAGTACCGTGAATCATTATCAAAGCTATGTCGAAGTTGATTCTGCTCTGCACCCTCGAATCTCCCGCAGGGAGTACAAACGAGAAATCAGACTTATCAATCGGAACCGTTTTGCCACCTTCAAGCTGTACATTCCACTCACTCCCTTTGAGCAATATTTCATAGACCTCATATTTCTGGCGATCTATATTGGCCGCAATATTCTTTCCGCTCATTACCGAAACCTGGGATTCGGATGAGTCACCCCCATAAATCAGGGCAACAACTTTTTTCTTGTTCATTTGAATTGATCTTAGTTAAAGAACGGGTCACTCTCTGTAGATCCGTTCAGCATATCATCATCCGCCCCATTACAGTTCAACCCCTCCGGATATGTGCCTGGAGCTATAAACAAATCCTTTGTGGAAATCCCTAAAGACGGATCTGCAAGGACTTTTTTCATAAATATACCCCATATCGGCAGAGCCATATTCGAACCTCCGCCAAGAGCAAGGCCCTCAAAATGGACCTGTCTGTCCTCGGCTCCAACCCATACGCCTGCTGTAAGCTTAGGAACATATCCGATAAACCATCCGTCCGCCTGGTCATTTGTTGTACCGGTCTTACCTGCGATAGCCCCTTCAGGAATATACTTCCATCTCAGTCTGTTTGCTGTCCCTTCATTAACCACACCCTGCATCAGATTGACCATCAGATATGCTGTCTGTTCACTGATTGCCTCACGCTTCTTCGGAGTAAAGTTGGCAAGTACATTTCCGGCTTTGTCCTCAATCCTTAGCACAAATATAGGTTCAACGAAAACACCCTTACTCGGGAAGGTATTATATGCCCCGACCATCTCAAAGAGTGTCAGGTCAGCCGGCCCGAGGCATAGAGAGACCACCGGGTCGAGGTAACTCTTAATACCCAGTCTGCGGCACATGTCAACCATGGCTGCTGGTCCGAACTGCTTCATAAGATAGGCAGATATGTTGTTGGAACTGTGAGTGAGCCCCCATTTGAGCGTAACTGTTCTTCCTATGTACTCGGCCTTATCTGTACTCTCCGGCGTATAGGTGGTGTCTCCCACAATAAAAGTCTGAGGTACATTCACCACTTTGTAGCACGGTGTATAACCCTCCTGCATGGCAAGTGTGTATAAGAAAGGCTTGATTGTAGATCCGACCTGTCTTTTTCCCTGACGGGCATTGTCGTATTTGAAATAACGGTAGTTCGGACCGCCTATATATGCCTTGACATATCCTGTCTGAGGCTCCATTGCCATGAATGCCGCTCTAAGAATAGATTTGTAATATTTTATGGAATCATCCGGTGTAAGAGTTGTGTCGATGTAGCCCTTACCTTTCCATGTAAAAAGGCTCATCCTCACCGGTTGCCTGAAATTTTGCTTTATCTCCTCTTCCGAGAGACCTGCATCTTTAAGATTACGGTATCGGTCACTCCATCTCCTTGCCTGACTCATGATAGATTCAATAAGGCTTTTCGGGACATTGTTGGAAAATGGTTTGTTGGTTTTCCATTTAAGCTCCCTATTGAGTGCCAGTTGAAGATCTTTTCCCAGATGTTCCGCGATAGCCTCCTCTGCATATTGCTGCATCTTGGCATTAACAGTAGTGTATATCTTAAGACCATCTTTATCAAGGTTATATTTTGTACCGTCAGCCCGGAGATTTTTATTCAACCACCCATAGAGAGGATCGTTCTTCCACAGAAGTGAATCTGCCCTGTAATCTTCATATTGCTTGTATTTTGATCTTTGAGGCCTGTCTGCATTCATTGTCCTGCGGAGCATATCCCTGAAATATGCTGAAGCTCCCGCGTTGTGATCCTGCGGATTATAATTCAGTGTTATTGGCAAAGCCTTCAGGGAATCACATGTCTCTCTGTCAATATAACGATATTTGTGCATCTGGTTCAGCACATGGTTGCGTCTTTCCAGAGAGAGATCCGGATTAATAACAGGATTGTACCTTGTCGGCTTGTTCACCATTCCCACCAGCAGGGCCCCCTCCTCAATGCTGAGTTGTGACGGGTGCTTGCCGAAAAATGTGCTTGCTGCGGCCCTTATTCCATAAGAGTTACTTCCGAAGAAGACAGAATTGAGATACATACTGACAATCTCTTTTTTAGTATAATTCCTCTCCAGCTTTACCGCGGTTATCCACTCTTTAAACTTTGATATCGCCAGGTTGAACGCAGAAGCTCCTGGAATCCTGCTGTCAATCGTATCTCTGGGGAACAGTGTTTTGGCAAGCTGTTGCGATATTGTGCTGCCTCCGCCTCCGGAACGCCTTTGTCCTAGTATTATTGATTTGACAGCTACCCTGGCAAGACTTCTGAAGTCAATACCGCTGTGGCTGTTAAACCTTGCATCCTCTGTTGCTATTACGGCATCTATCAATGAGGGAGACATCTCGTCATAGCTTATATACGATCTGTTTTCTATATGAAATGTAGTAAGAATCTCCCCTTCTTCAGATATAAGCTCGGTTGCAAGATTATTTTTTGGATCCTCAAGTTCTTCAAATGAGGGAATATCCGCAAATATGCCTACCATTAATAATATGAATAATACCAGAACGAAGGGACTGAAGAGTATTATCCAAAACCATTTCCTTACTTTATCTATTGATTTTTGGTCCATTGCAAGTTTCTATTATGGTATAATGAACTACAAAAATAGGAATAAAAATTTGGATAATACCTTACTTTATTTCTTACTTTGCAGCCTTGTAGGGTTAATAAAAGAAGATATGGGAGCGAATTTAGTTATCGTTGAGTCTCCGGCAAAAGCCAAGACAATTGAAAAGTTCCTTGGGAGTGAATACATTGTTAAATCAAGCTTCGGGCACATCCGGGATCTCTCAAAGAAAAATCTGGGAATAGACATTGAAAAGGGATTCGAACCTGATTATCTTATATCAGAAGATAAGAAAAAGGTAGTGGCAGATCTTAAAGCCCTTTCCAAAAAAGCAGATACTGTCTGGCTTGCATCCGATGAGGACCGTGAGGGGGAGGCTATTGCATGGCATTTGAAAGACACTCTTGAGCTTCCGGACAACAAGGTTAAAAGAATAGTATTTCACGAGATTACAAAAGATGCAATCCTGCATGCCGTAGAGAATCCAAGAAATGTGGACATGAACCTGGTTATGGCACAGCAGGCAAGACGTGTTCTTGACAGGCTGGTCGGTTTTGAGCTCTCTCCTGTTCTTTGGAAAAAGGTTAAACCAAAACTGTCTGCCGGAAGGGTGCAATCTGTTGCTGTAAGACTTATAGTTGACAGAGAACGTGAAATTCAGGCGTTTTCAGCCAAATCTCAATACAAGATAGAGGGTGTTTTCAATCCGGACGGGGCAAAAGCCTCTGTAAAGGTTTCAGCAGAACTGGATGAAAAGTTCAACACTGAGGAACAGGCGAGAGCTCTGTTGGAAAAATGTGCAGGAGCAACTTTCAGAATAGCCTCTATTGAAGAGAAAGAGGCAAAACGGACTCCACCGCCGCCTTTTACAACCTCTACCCTGCAACAGGAGGCTTCACGGAAACTTGGTTTCTCTCTGAACCAGACGATGAGAGCAGCACAAAATCTTTACGAGGCCGGGCTCATAACATATATGCGTACCGACTCGACAAATCTTTCAAAAATTGCGATTGCCGCTGCCAAGCAAACAATCACAGATATGTTCGGGAAAGAGTACTCCAAGACAAGACAGTATGAAACAAAAAGCAAAGGGGCGCAGGAGGCTCACGAGGCCATAAGACCTACATACCTGAGCAATGTGGAAGTTCAGGCTGGTGTCCAGGAAAAAAGGCTCTACTCTTTAATCTGGAAAAGGACGATTGCTTCACAGATGGCAGATGCGGCCATCCTTAAAACCGAGATAGCTATAGGCAGTGACAGGATTAGTCAAAAATTTATAGCAACAGCCGATAAGATAAAGTTTGACGGATTTCTAAAGATATATATAGAATCTGATGACGATGAGAGTTCTGAGGAGAGTAATCATAAGCTCCCCGCCCTCAAATCAAATCAACAGATGAATCCTCTCACTATCAAGGCAACCGAGAAATTTGCACAAAAACCTCCGAGATACACCGAGGCTTCTCTCGTAAAGAAGCTGGAAGAACTTGGTATAGGACGCCCGTCAACTTATGCTCCAACTATATCCACCATCACTATGCGTGGATATATCCTAAAGGACAGCAGGCCGGGACAGGAAAGAAACTATAAAGAGCTCACTCTCGAAAACGGCACAATATCTTCTGATATACTCAAGGAGACATGGGGTGCCGAAAAAAACAAACTTTTTCCTGAAGATATAGGAATCGTTGTTAACGACTTTCTGGTAGAAAATTTCAAGTCTATAGTTGATTTTAATTTTACCGCAAAAGTTGAAGAGGACTTTGACACAGTGGCGGCAGGCCAACTTGTATGGAACAAGCTTATTGACGATTTTTACAAGCCTTTCCATAAACTTGTTGAAAAGACCCTTGTTATCTCAAGACCTGCAAATGCCGAGAAGATGCTAGGAAAGGACCCCGTAAGCGGCAAGAATGTATATGTGAGAATCGGTCGTTTCGGACCCCTCGCACAGATAGGAGACAATGATGATCCTGAAAAGAGGTTCATGAGCCTTGGCAAAGGTCAGCTCATTGAGACCATAACCCTTAAGGAGGCGCTTAAACTTTTTGAACTGCCGAGAGTGGTCGGGACATACAACGACAAAGAGATATCATGTGCAATAGGACGTTTCGGCCCATTCATAAAGTATGACGGCGGTTTCATCTCTCTGGGGAAAGATCTTGATCCGAGGACGATTGATCTGGAGAATTGCATAAGGCTTATTGAGGAGCATGCAAAGAAAGAGAAGGAGAAATTCATTAAGGATTTCTCTAAAGAGGGAATCCAGATTCTCAACGGGCGTTATGGTGCATACATCAAAAAGGGCAAGGATAATTTTAAAATACCAAAAGGTACGGATCCTCAATTGTTGGAACTGGAAGAGGTTTTGGCAATCATAGAAAAAAGCGGCGCCAAGAAAAGTAAAAGATAACCTTTTATGGAACAAAACGGATTTCTTGAACAAATCCCTGCTGCAGCAATAAGCGGGGCTTGTGGTAATGACGGTATTGCCGTCATCATAAATGTCACCGGTCACAACAACATCTTCCATGCAATGGAAGAGCTCAAACCCCAGAGTAATTACAAGATATATTACACAGAACCGGGGATTGACCAGTTGAAGGAGGTTATGGAGCAGTGTCATGAGTCCGGTCTGAAAAGTATTGTCCTGTTCGGAAATAAGAGACCGGATATAGAATCGCTTGAACCGGAGGGATCCGTTGCTCTCATCTCTGCCGGAAGCGGCACATCCGAGGACAATCTTCTGTTATCAATACTTGATTACAGCAGAATAAAAGGGTTTGCTCATATTGGTTACCAGACTTACAGATACAACCCGGAACTTCTGCAGAGAACCAGGACACGCTCTTTTGAAGAGCTTCGTCTCGGACTTATACGGGAAGATATAACACTTGCCGAACCGGCTATCAGAAACTCCGAGTATATATTCACAGACATAAATTCCGTAAGGGTTTGCGATTTCCCTGACAGTGTGACAAAATCTCCAAACGGGTTATATGCAGAGGAGCTTTGCCAGCTGGGAAGGTATATAGGAATGAGCCTGGCTCTGAAAACCCTTTTTGTATACGGATTCCCTTCTGATTTGAAACAAGATTCAACCGGAGGACAATTGGTGGCAGAATTTTTGTGGCATTTTGCAGAAGGATTGATTTCGAATGTCAATGAAAACCCCGCGAATACTGATAATGAGGACTTTTTCCTGAAGAAAATTGTAAGTATGGGGCAAGATGGTCAGGATTTAGTCTTTGTGACCAGTCGTTCTTCAGGTAGATGGTGGATCGAAATTCCGAATATAAAAAGCCGTGATAATCTTTATGTTGCATGTTCTTACTCAGACTATGCAACAGCTTGCTCCGGTGAGATTCCGTTAAGGTGGCTTTACTTTTATCAAAAAGTTAATAGCGATTAATTATAATTTATTATTATATTTGTTCCATGACATTAAATCTTTAACGTATGCCTAAGTACCAGATAGATCAGATAGACCAGAAAATTTTATCTTTTCTTGTTAAGAACGCAAGAAAACCTTTTCTGGAGATAGCACGTGAGTGCGGTGTTTCCGGAGCAGCAATTCACCAAAGAGTTAAAAAGATGGAGAACCTTGGTATCATCACGGGTTCAAGACTGCTAGTCAAACCCCAGACACTGGGATTGAACGTTTGCGCCTATGTAGGCGTCAGTCTTTCCCAGGCCAATCAATATCCGTCAGTAATTGAAGCATTAAAAAATATACCTGAGGTTGTGGAGTGCCACTTTGTTACAGGTAAGCATGCGTTGATGCTCAAGATATATTGCCAGAACCATGACCATTTAATGGAGATTTTGATCAACACGATACAGAATATCCCATCTGTGGAGCAGACCGAGACCTTCATCTCGTTGGATCAGGCTATTGAGAGACAGGTTTGGGTTAAGGATTTCCCGGCAAAACCATCTTCTCTTAAAAAACGCTAAGTATTGCTTTTGCCAGCACCAAATCTTCTTTTGTGGTAATCTTTATGTTAAGATGACTTCCCTCAGCCAGGGAAATTGAGTGACCTGCCTTCTCGACAACTGATGCGTCATCTGTAAAAAAAGGAGAATATGGTTGGTTGTAGGCATTAAGAATAATATTAGAATCAAATACCTGAGGAGTTTGTATAAATACATACTCCTCTCTTTTTATGTGTATGCTGGACCCGTCAGGTGTGAGGTGTCTCATGGAGTCTATCGGATGTATTACAGGTATAACTGCGCCACATTCTTCCGCTTTATTAAAAAGAGAACAGATCATTTCAGCCGGCACAAAAGGCCTTACACCGTCATGCACAGCAACCAGAGCCCCTTCCGGGACATATTTCAGGGCGTTTTTTACAGAATGAAACCGGGTTATGCCTCCTTGTACAATTTTACACTCCCGATGCATATCTTCCTGCTTACATATCTGCTCCCACATCTCAATGCAATCCGAGGGGAGAACTAAAATAATCTCTACAGAAAAAGGTAATTTAAGAAAAGCCTCAACAGTCCGTAATAAAATCGGTTTTCCCTCAAGGTCCAGAAATTGCTTGGGTATATCACCCCCCATTCTTACTCCGCTACCTCCTGCGACAATGACCACAAAGCATTTTTTACTCATTTTTTCAATTTTATAAGTACAAATTTATATATTAATTGCCTTTTTTCGTAGTTTTGCAATCATCTTCAGCTTATGGACAACAAAAGAATAAAAAGAGCTCTCATCTCAGTGTATCATAAAGATGGGATCGGCGAAATCGCAAGGAAACTGAACGAATCCGGTGTTGAAATACTCTCAACCGGAGGTACTTATGATTTTTTACAGAAATTATCCATACCGGTCATCCCGGTTGAGGATATAACATCATACCCGTCAATTTTAGGTGGAAGGGTTAAAACTCTTCATCCGAAAATTTTCGGTGGCATACTCGGGAGGCGTGATGTCGCTTCCGATTTAAAAAGTTTTTCAGAATACGGGATACCTGAAATAGATCTTGTCATCGTGGACCTATACCCGTTTGAGAGCACTGTTGCCTCAGATGCTTCTCACGAAGAGATTATCGAGAAGATAGATATCGGCGGAATATCACTTATCAGGGCTGCTGCTAAGAATTATAAGGATGTTGTAATTATACCTTGTAAGGAACAGTATGCAAAACTTGCTGCAATCCTCGAGGAGAGAGGTGCGGAGACATCCGTTGAAGAACGCCTTTTCTTTGCTGCAGAGGCCTTCAATGTCAGTTCCCATTACGACACGGCAATATTCTCATATTTCAATCGTGAGCAGGGAATGGAGGTTTTCAAGCAAAGTATACTTGATTCAAGATCTCTGAGATATGGCGAGAATCCTCATCAGTCAGCCCGTTTCTACGGCAATGAAAGCCAACTGCCTGAGCAGTTGCACGGCAAGGAGATTTCATACAACAATCTTCTTGATATAGAGGCGGCTATAGAATTAATCTCAGACTTCACCGACACTACTGTAGCAATTCTCAAACACAACAACGCCTGCGGCTGCGCCACAAGAGACAATCTTGCAGACGCATGGAGTGCGGCACTTGCCTGTGACCCAGTTTCTGCATATGGAGGTATAATCATTACAAACCGGCCGATTGATGTTGCAACGGCAAAGGAGATGAACACCCTCTTCTGTGAGGTTATTATCGCTCCGAAGTATGAAGATGGAGCTCTTGAGATACTTAAAGAGAAGAAAAACAGGATTATCCTGATTAATAAAGATGATAACAGAAGCGGCAGAAAATTCCGCTCCCTTTTAGGAGGTGTTCTTGTACAAGACAGGGATATGGCCGTTGAGACAAAGGAATCCCTGAATTGCGTTACAACTGCTGCTCCGGCCGAAAGCCAGATCGATGATCTGCTTTTTGCAAACAAACTGGTTAAGCACTCAAAATCCAATGCAATAGTGCTGGCAAAAGACAAAACTCTCCTCGCAAGCGGTATCGGTCAGACATCAAGGGTTGATGCCCTAAGGCAAGCTATAGAAAAAGCTCACAGTTTCGGTTTTTCAACTGAAGGTGGAGTTATGGCTTCTGATGCATATTTCCCATTCGCTGACTGTGTGGAAATAGCAGATAAGGCCGGAATTAAATCCGTAATCCACCCGGGAGGCTCTATTCGCGATAATGACAGCATTGCATACTGCAACGAGCACAATGTATCAATGGTAACAACCGGAACAAGACATTTTAAACACTGACAATAAGTATATTGAAATATGGCATTCTCTTTTTTAACACAAGATCTGGCGATTGACCTGGGGACAGCAAACACTGTCATTCTGGTTAACGATAAGATTGTCGTTGATGAACCATCAATTGTTGCAATAGACCAGAATACCGGCAAACCTATTGCTTACGGACAGAAAGCAAGGATGATGCATGGAAAGACTCATGCAAACATTAAAACCATCAGGCCTCTTAAAGACGGCGTGATTGCTGACTTCAACGCATGCGAAATGATGATCAGAGGTTTCGTTAAGATGATCAACTACAAACACTCTCTCTTCACACCCAGCCTTAGAATGGTGGTAAGTATCCCTTCCGGAAGTACTGAGGTGGAGATTCGTGCGGTGAGGGACTCATCTGAACATGCCGGAGGTCGCGATGTGTATCTTATATATGAACCTATGGCTGCAGCTGTCGGTATAGGTCTGGATGTCGAGGCGCCCACCGGGAACATGGTTGTCGATATCGGAGGAGGTACTACCGAAATAGCTGTAATCTCCCTGGGGGGTATTGTAATAAACCACAGCATACGTGTTGCCGGAGATGGATTTACAAATGAGATACAGCAATATATGCGCCAGCAGCATAGCATTAAGATAGGAGAACTGACGGCTGAGGATATTAAAATCAAAGTAGGAGCAGCTCTTTCTGAGCTTGATGAGTATCCTGAACCATATGTTGTAAGGGGCCCGAATCTTATGACGGCGCACCCTGTGGAAGTAAACGTAACAAGTCAGGAGATTGCTCACTGTCTTGACAAGTCTCTTGCTAAGATTGAGGCCGCTGTTATTTCAGTACTGGAGCAAACACCTCCTGAACTTTATGCAGATATTGTGCAGAGAGGTATATATCTCACAGGTGGCGGCGCTTTGCTCAGAGGTCTCGACAAGAGACTCTATGAAAAGATTAACATTGAGTTCCATGTATCAGAGGATCCTCTGCATGCAGTAGCAAGAGGAACAAGTGTTGCCCTTAAGAACACAGACAGATACCCATTCCTAATGAGATAATGATAAATGCCGGAAAAAACCTCTGTAAAACCTATACTAGTCTCAATTCTCACTTTCATAATATTAGAAGGTGCGGCATTGTGGATGATGTCAGGCAGTTCCTATTTTCAGAGGGCAAGGCTTAATGAGGCATATATACAGGTCGAGAAGAGGTTTCTTAATACAAACTCCAATATACGATACTACCTTACGCTGAACAGGGCAAATGCCGTATTGGCCGAGGAGAATTCCCGACTCAGGAACACTCTTTCAAAATATCAGGCACTGCTTGACACACTCAGCAGAACGGACAGCGTATCGATTCCTGTTCCCGACAGTTCGTTATTCACATATATTCCGGCAAGAGTAATTGGTAACAGCACCAACAGAAGTCATAACTACATCATAATCAACAAGGGTCGCAAAGCCGGAGTCAGGGAAGATATGGGGGTCATCTCTGCAAATGGTGTTGTAGGGGTTGTCAATGCAGTAAGCGATAATTATGCGCATATCATTTCATTGTTGAATATTAAACAGAGTGTAAGTGCCCGAATTGCAAACTCAGGGGCTTTCGGCCCACTTATCTGGAATGGTGTAAGCACCAATCACGCTGTTCTTACCGAAATCCCCCAGCATATAAAGTTCCGTATGGGTGACAGTGTGGTTACAAGTGGCTTTTCCGCCATGTTCCCACCGGATATACCTCTTGGTAAAATTGTTGGTTCAAAGATTGTATTAGGGACACACCATGAGATAAGGGTAAAGCTTTTCCAGGATTTCAAGACCCTCAAATTTGTAAATGTTGTGGTGAACAACAACCGTAGTGAGATTGACAGTCTAATTCTGAAAGGCAATGAAGAATAGTATAAGCCGCGACATAATACTTTTTATCAGCTTTCTTATAGCACAGATACTGCTGACCAACTTTATCGACTTCGGACCGCTTGTATTTATATCTGTGTACCCGCTTTACATTCTTACAAGACCGAGACACATAAATAATGTCATCTCCATTGCCTCAGCATTCATTTTAGGTTTTCTCACAGATTACTTTACCGGTTCCATTCTTGGGATCAATGCAGCTGCAGCTACTTTACTGGCATTCGCCCAGCCTTTCCTTGTCAAGTTCGTGATCAGGAAAGACTCCAACGAGGGACCATTGCGTCCAGGCATAGCTGAGATCGGATTTCGCAGATTTTTCATATTCCTTTTATCCGGTTTGATTTTACATCATATTGCAATAATATGGCTTGAGAACTTCTCTCTTCAGATAAATTTTTATTCGTTCCTTCGAATTCTTATAAGTTTAGTTCTTAATTTTCTGTTATTAACAATGATAGAATTTGGCATTTTCTATAAAAACTTACGTTAAGGAGGTTTTACATGGGACTGGAATTAAAAAAAGGCAATATTCTCACAGTGTCCGTGATCTTAATCTCGGCTCTGCTGACAATCCGGCTTTTTGACCTCCAGATTGTAGACAAGGAGTATAAGATAACAGCAAGTAACAACGCATTCCGCTATGAGGTAAGATATCCGGCCAGGGGTCTGGTTCTCGACCGATACGGTAAAATTCTTGTCGGTAATGAAACTGCTTATGACATTATGGTAACGCCATATGAGGCTGTTAATTTCGACACCGTTGATCTTTGCGGGATATTTGATCTTAATTTGGAAGATGTAAGAAAAACCTTTAAGGAGTACCGTATAAACAGGAGGAAAATAGGGTTTCAGACAATGCCCTTTGTAAAGCGCGTATCTAACAAACAGTACGCTGTTTTCCTTGAGCAGGCATATAAATTCCCTGGATTCAGTGCTGTATCCAGAACTTTAAGGGCATATCCGTACAATGCCGGAGCCAACCTTTTGGGATACATAACAGAGGTTGACACATCGTACATAAGAAAACATCCCGAATACAAAAGAGGAGACTATGTCGGCAGGACAGGTATAGAACAGTCTTATGAGGGCGTTCTCAGAGGCAAGAAAGGATACAATATATTCCTCAGGGATGTGCATAACAAAGTCAAATCCAGTTTTGCCAACGGGCAATATGACATCGATGCTGTTCCTGGGAAGAGCATAACCTCATCAATTGATGCGGAGCTGCAAAGCTACGGAGAGAGCCTTATGACAAACAAAGTGGGTAGTCTTGTAGCTATAGAGCCATCGACAGGAGAGATTCTAACACTGGTATCTAGTCCTGGTATAAGTGTTGACAAGTTAGCATCAATAAGCAAGTATTACAATGAGATTGTCAATGACCCGCTTAAGCCTATGTTTAACAGGGCAGTTATGGCTGCTTATCCTCCCGGTTCTGTATTTAAGTTGGTAAACGGGCTGATTGCCCTTCAGGACGGAGTTGTTGATACAGTTGTTAAATACCCGTGCAATATGGGGTACCATGTAGGAAGAGGTGTGGGTTGTCATGCTCACCCTTCGCCGTTGGATCTGACGCATGCCATTATGATGTCCTGCAACGCTTACTTCTGTTACGCATTCAGGGATATAATCGATAATCCTTCATATCCTAATGTCACAGCTGCTTTCTCTCACTGGAAAGAGATGGTGGAAAGTTTCGGTTTCGGGCACAAACTTGGTTCGGATCTTCCGAATGAATTAGGCGGAGTCCTCCCTTCTGTAAAGGGTTATGACAGGATTCACGGTAAGGGGAGATGGAAATCTCTCTCAATAATCTCTCTTGCCATCGGCCAGGGTGAGATTGGAACAACTCCCCTGCATCTTGCAAATCTTGCGGCAACTGTTGCAAACAGAGGATATTACTATACACCGCATATCATAAAAAGTGTTGAAGATACTGTTGTACATGCCGACTATTCAAAAAGACACTACACAAAGGTAGATCCTTCAAATTTCCAAAAGGTCATACACGGAATGTATCTGGCTGTAAATGCACCTCCGGGTTCAGGCGGAACAGCCACCAGAGTGGCTGTCAAAGGTTTGGACATTTGCGGAAAAACCGGCACTGCACAAAATCCGCACGGTAAGGACCATTCTGTGTTTATTTGCTTTGCACCTAAAGACAATCCCAAAATCGCGGTAGCCGCATATATTGAAAATGCAGGGTTTGGTGCAACATGGGCAGCACCCATCGCTTCACTGCTTGTTGAGATGTATATTAACAGAAAAGTTGACAGAAAAGACCTGGAGGCATACGTTATAAATGGTAACACAATCACCAACGTCCTGAAAAAATGAGAAGAGAGAGCATATACAGAAAACTGGACTGGCAGCTTATATTGTTTTACCTGATTCTTGTACTGATCGGGTGGGTAAATATATTCTCTTCAGTATATGATCCGGAACTTTCAAAAGGTATCCTCAGCTTCAGTGAAAGGTCAGGAATGCAATTTGTGTGGATACTTACATCATTCGGACTTGCCGCACTTATCATATATGTTATAAATCCGAAATTCTACAGCGTTACGGCATGGTTTATATATGCTCTGGCAATCATTGCACTGCTCGGAGTACTTGTTGTCGGGGTCGATGTTAACGGCTCAAGATCGTGGGTTGAAATAGGACCATTGAGGCTGCAGCCGGCTGAGTTCTCAAAGATAGCCACGGCTTTGGCTTTGTCTTCGCTTTTGGGCAAATATAATTTCCACCTAAAATCCCTTTCATCAGCCACCCGTGTGGCTATGACCATTATATTCCCTATGCTTTTGATTGTATTGGAAAAGGAGACAGGCTCGGCACTTGTGTATTTTGCCTTTACATTTATGCTATATCGTGAAGGACTTTCCGGATGGTTTCTGATTCTTGGCATTCTGGCAATTATTCTGTTTATAGTTACACTTTCATTCTCGCCTTTTCAGTCTATAATATTCCTTTTTTCGGTGGCTGTTATTGCCAGAGGGCTGTTTACAAAAAGTGTAATTCAGCACATCATATTCCTTGTCCTTTTTTTCCCGCTAATGATACTTGTTCCGAAAATTGGAACGATAGGTTATGTTGCTTCACATATCCATTTTTCAGATCATAACTGGCTTATGGTTCTGATCTCCGTTCCCGTTATCTGGCATATTGTGAAAGCTATCAAGACAAAAGTATCAGGCAGCTGGAAGATACTGGCAGCTTTCATGCTCTCAATAACACTTATCTATTCTGTAGACATTCTGTTTGAAAGAGTGCTTCAGGATCACCAAAGAGCCAGAATCGAGAGTCTTCTTGGAATAACAGAGGATCTCCAGGGCTCGGGTTACAATGTGCACCAGTCAAAAATAGCGATAGGTTCAGGAGGGTTAATAGGCAAAGGGTTTCTTCGCGGAACCCAGACAAAATTCAACTTCGTTCCGGAACAAAGCACCGATTTTATATTTTGCACTGTAGGGGAAGAGTGGGGATTTGTAGGGTCTTTATTTGTCGTTATCCTCTACACACTAATGATAACGCGTATTATTAAGCTTGCTGAAAAACAGAAGGATAATTTCAACAGAATATACGGCTATTGCGTTGCTTCAATAATCTTTGTCCACTTTTTCATCAATATAGGAATGACAATGGGTATGGTCCCTGTAATAGGAATCCCCCTGCCCTTTCTGAGCTACGGGGGATCATCACTATGGAGCTTTACAATATTGCTCTTTATATTTATCAGGCTGGATCTGGAACGTTGGCGCTAGATCTGAGAAAAATCATAGGCTCTCCTTTTGCAAGTTTTTCACCCTCTTTTACATAGATCTTCTCAACTGTTCCGTCAAACGGAGCTTTAATAACATTCTGCATCTTCATGGCTTCATATTCCATCAGCTCCTCTCCTTTTCCGACTTTGTCACCTTCTTTTACCTTCAAAACAGAAACCGTTCCCGGAATAATAGAGCGTATTTCCTGATCATCAGGCCTTTTCCAGGCCTTTCTCTCTTTTACCTTTTTGGTAAGAAGAGTTTCATATACAATTCCAGACTCCTCGAGTCTGAAAGTGTCAAATATTTCAGCTGTACTCATAACTTTAAACTTTACACGGCTGTTAAAATGGTGGAATACCGTGTTTTTTTTCAGGACCTTTTACAAGTTTGTCCTGAGATACCTCAAGAGCCTGTATGAGATACTTCCTTGTCTCCTCCGGATTTATCACGGCGTCGATATAACCCTTGGCCGCAGCAACGTATGGATTTGCAAATTTTTGCTTGTACTCCTCAACCTTTGCTTTCCTCATCTCATCAGGATTTTCAGCCTCCATAATCTCCTTCCTGAAAATTATGTTTGCCGCTCCTTCAGGACCCATTACAGCAATTTCTGCTGTCGGCCATGCAAAAACGAAGTCTGCCCTGAGGTGTCTTGAGTTCATTGCAATATATCCTCCGCCGTATGCTTTTCTGAGAATAACAGTCACCTTTGGAACCGTTGCCTCACTATATGCATAGAGCAGCTTTGCCCCGTGCCTGATAACTCCGGCATGTTCCTGGTCAATTCCCGGAAGATAACCCGGCATATCCTCTATTGTTACTATAGGAATTTCAAATGCATCACAATATCTGATAAACCTTGCGGCTTTATCAGAAGAGTCACAATCAAGAACACCGGCAAGCACTAAAGGTTGGTTTGCAATAAAACCTACGGTTCTTCCGGCAATCCTTCCGAACCCGACTACAATATTTGCCGCCCAGAGCTCCTGAACTTCAAAGAACTCAGACTCGTCAGTCAACGCCTTTATGACCTCCCTTACATCGTAAGGTTTTGTAGGATCTACAGGAACTATCTCCTCTACCTTATAGCTCCTTTTAGGATCATGGAATTTTTCTCTTTTTTCACTCTTGCATTTGTTATTTGCAGGAATATAATCAAGAAGAGTCTTTATCTGCTGGAAACACTCTGCTTCGCTGTTGGCAAAGAAGTGTGCATTCCCGGTGATCTCACTGTGAACACGCGCCCCTCCGAGAGATTCCATATCAATCTCCTCTCCCAGAACAGATTTAATAACTTCAGGTCCTGTGATAAACATCTTTGAAATCTTGTCGACAACAAAAACGAAGTCTGTAAGAGCAGGAGAGTATACCGCTCCACCTGCACAAGGTCCCAATATAACAGATAACTGAGGAATCACCCCGCTTGCCTGAGTGTTTCTGTAGAATATCTCACCATACCCTGCAAGAGCGTTTACTCCCTCCTGTATCCTGGCTCCACCGGAGTCATTAATACCGATGAGAGGTATCTGCATCTTGAGTGCATAATCCATAATCTTTGTAATCTTCTTTGCATGCATCGAGCCCAGAGAGCCGCCGGCAACTGTAAAATCCTGTGCATACACAGCTACCGGTTTCCCGTTTACAGTTCCTGTTCCGATAACAACACCATCTCCGGCCAGGGCCTTTCCATCAAGACCGAATCCTCTCGCATCATGTTCAATAAAGAGGTCATACTCAAAGAAAGAATCCTCATCAAGAAGCTGGTTGATCCTCTCCCTTGCCGGTAGCTTACCCATGGCAATCTGCTTGGCAATGGCAGAAGCACCTCCGCCCTCCTGGGCTTTTGTCTTACGTTCTGCCAATTCAGAAATTTTTTTACTTAATAACGTCATTTGGTTTGGAATTAGTTCCACAAAAATATGAAAATAATTTTATTACCAAATTTTAAGAAATTATAATTAAATTTGCGTTTTTGTTAACGATTAATAACCTTATAAATAGCAAAGTATGTCACTTTCATTCACAGACAGACATAATGGTCCCAGAGAAGCAGATATAAAAGAGATGCTGGCCTATATTGGTGCAGGCAACCTTGACGAACTTATCAGACAAACAGTTCCATCAGACATCCTGCTGAAGGAGTCGCTGGAAATGGACGAAGAGATGACCGAACAGGAATATCTTTCAGAACTTAAGGCTATCGCTTCAAGAAATAAGAATTACCGCTCCTTTATCGGTCAGGGATTCTACGGGACCGGTACTTTACCTGTTATCGTAAGGAATATTTTCGAAAATCCAAGCTGGTATACATCATATACGCCATATCAGGCCGAAATATCTCAGGGAAGGCTTGAGGCACTCCTGAACTTCCAGACCATGATTTCTAGTCTTACAGGCTTCAAAATGTCAAACTGTTCTATGCTTGACGATGCCACAGCTGCTGCCGAGGCTGTGAAAATGATGTACGAGTTGCGTTCGAGAGAGGCGGTAAAAGCCGGAAAAAATAAAATTTTCGTTGACAACGACATATTCCTTCAGGTAAAAGCTGTTATAGAAACCCGTGCTGCCGCAATGGGAATCGAGATAGTAACAGGAAATTTCAGAGAATTCCGGTTCGACGATATGTTCTGTGGAGCAGTTTTGCAGTATCCTGCTGCCAACGGTGAGGTCCGTGATTACACATCATTTACCGAATCCGCACATGAAAAGGGGATATTGGTCACAGCCGTAACAGACCTTCTTGCATTAGCCATACTTAAAGAACCTGCCGTGTGGGGAGCAGATATTGCAGTCGGATCGGCACAAAGATTCGGGCTACCAATGGGATTCGGAGGTCCTACAGCTGGCTTCATGGCTACCAGAGACGAATACAAGAGGCAGATGCCCGGAAGGATTATAGGAGTCTCTGTGGACAGACTTGGCAATCCGGCATTGCGTATGGCCCTGCAGACAAGAGAACAGCATATAAAAAGAGAGAAAGCAACATCAAATATCTGCACAGCAACAGCACTTATGGCAACTATGACCGGCATGTATGCGGTATACCACGGGCCAATGGGAATAAAAGAGATTGCCGAGAGAGTTGCTGCCTTCGCTCATACAATTGCGACAGAACTGAGAAAAGCAGGATTTGAGCTTTCATGTCAGAACTATTTCGACACAATAGAGATACTGAATGCAGACGTTGATCTTGTAAAAGAGAGAGCTCTCGAATGTGGCATTAATTTCTATTATCCTGAAAACAAAAGGGTAATTATCAGTTTCGACGAACTCACAACCGTAGAGGAGGCTGACGAGATACTGGAAATATTCGGCTGCAACCTTACAGAAACTCCGGCAATTGTACTTTATAACGGTTTTATGAGAAGGGAGAGCGAGATACTACAGGAGAGTATTTTCAATAAATATCACTCCGAAACTGACATGATGCGCTACATTAAAAAGCTTGAAAAAAGAGACATATCACTCACACAATCAATGATTCCGCTAGGTTCTTGTACCATGAAGCTGAATGCTGCTGTAGAGATGATGCCTCTTAGCTGGAGTGAGTTTACCAATATTCATCCATTTGTTCCGGCCGATCAGGCAGAAGGCTATCTATACATGATAAAGGATCTTGAAAAGGATCTCGCAGCCATAACCGGTTTTGCTGCCTGTTCACTACAACCGAATTCAGGTGCTGCAGGAGAATATGCCGGACTTATGACTATAAGGGCATATCGCATGGCGAAGGGTCAGACAGACAGAAATATCGCAATAATACCAACCTCTGCACACGGTACAAATCCTGCATCTGCAGCTATGGCCGGCATGGAGATCGTATTAGTGTCCTGTGACGAAAACGGGAACATCAATGTTGATGAACTCAGGGAGAAGGCCGTTGCTCACAAAGACCGCCTCTCATGCCTGATGATAACATATCCATCCACTCATGGAGTATTTGAAAAAAGAATAAGGGAGATAATCTCAATCATCCATGAAAACGGCGGATTAGTTTATATGGACGGTGCAAATATGAACGCACAGGTAGGAGTTACAAACCCAGGATACATCGGGGCTGACATCTGCCATCTTAACCTTCACAAGACCTTTGCGATGCCACACGGTGGTGGTGGTCCGGGAGTCGGTCCGATCTGCTCAACAAAAGAACTTGCGCCATACCTGCCTTGCCACCCATTCCTGGCTGAGTGCGAATCTCAGGGTGTAAAGGCTGTGAGCTCAACTCCGTACGGATATCCTCTGATGCTTCCTGTAACATACGCCTATATAAAGCTTCTTGGAGCCGAAGGTCTCAGAAAAGCCACTGCAGTAGCAATACTTAATGCAAACTACATGTCTGCAAGGCTTGCAAAGAGTGGTTTTTGCACGCTTTACACAGGGGAAAACGGAAGAGTTGCTCATGAATGCATAATTGATGTAAGACACTATGTTAAAGAGTATGGCATTGATGCCGGAGATATATCAAAACGTCTTATGGACTTTGGCTTCCACGCTCCTACTCTCTCATTCCCTGTACACGAGACTCTGATGATTGAGCCTACTGAAAGTGAGCCTAAGGCAGAACTTGATCGCTTCATTGACGCTATTATCTCCATCAAGGCTGAGTGCGAGGATATTAAAGCCGGAAAGATTGCTGCAGCCGATTCTGCCCTAAAGAACGCTCCACATACGGCTCCCGAGGTTTGTGCAACAGAGTGGAATCATAAATACAGCCGTGAATATGCCGCCTACCCTCTTGAATGGGTAATGGAGAACAAATTCTGGCCGTATGTTGCACGTGTCGATAACGGATACGGCGACAGAAACCTGATATGCAACTGCGACGCCTGGCCGTCACAACTATAACAGTTTTAATAAATAATAAGAGGGGCAGAATAATTTTTGCCCCTCTTTTATTTTTACACCATCCTCAATATTGAGTTATTACCTCCCTGCCCGGGGCGCGTCTGTTTTTTAGTGATTTTATGAAGCCGCTTACAAGTTAATGTGGAAATACTGGATCAGGGCATTCAGCCGGAGGGAGCTCGCGACTGAGGATGGACAGCCCTGAAACAGTATTTTCCACAATATAAAAAGCGGCTATAGAACAAATTAAGAAAAACAGCAGTGCCCCGGGCAGGGAGGGTAATATACATATTGAGAATTTACTAAATAGAAAAGGGCTGTCTTGTTGACAGCCCTCATTCTCATGTTATTGTTCCGGAATTATTGTGACACTAATATCTCCTGCACTATCGTCTCGTTATGATCACCGAAATTAAGAACTGCCTTTATTGTATGGCCGCCGGCAGTCAGTATGATAACATCCCCTGTATTCCTTGCAACATCATCAAAGAACCATTTCACAGAAACAGGGCGCTCTACGTCCGGCAGATTGTCCGGATTAACCAACCTCAGCGTTACACTCTCTCCGACGCTGAACTGTGTTTTAGGAAGATCAATGATATTATATCCCAGGGCGTACAAAACATTATTATCATCCATCAACTCAACAGAGACGACCAGATTCATATCATGATCCCACTCATATATATAGTCCATGCTTTGCCCCACAAAACCTCCTTGTGGCTTCTTCGGACCATTATCAATTGCTAAAGGAAAAGAGTAGTCGCTACCAAGAACATAGTAGCCGAATTTCATACTTTTACCTTCCTGAACCGTGATATTGGCATCACTCAAATCAATTTTCTGTATGGTGCCGAACACCGGAGAAGATACAACTCTTGTCAGGATTGTAGTATTATCCGACTTAAGAAAAACACCAACCGTAGATGCACTGCTTCCACCGACAATAAATTGTATGGATTTTATCTTATATCCCTTGTATGGGTTCATTTCCGTAGCACTAAAACCAACGGCGGCATACGTGCTTATACCGGGAGCCCCGTAACCTAAGCCATATCCGTTATATGTAACATATTTTCTAAGTGTGGCAAACAGAGATTCGTATGCGGAATATAAGGTCATATTTAAAATTGTGGATTTATCCGAGATTGTGATATCCTGATAAGCTGTATTATATCCATCTTTGGAAACAACAAGCCTGAAATCCCCGTAATTATTTAAAATAAATGAATATTTACCGTCACTGCCTGTAATTGCTTCATAAAAACCGGATGCCTGCTGTATTCCCGGAGACTTTGACAATAGTAATGGAGCTCCGGCACTCTTGACTGAACTACCCGAAGTCGCTTCTAGAGGATATAGCCTTACAGTCGCTCCAGCAATAGCAAATCCGTCCTTTCCTGAAATCATTCCGCTCAGCCTTTTTGTTTGGTCAATTGTAAGAGTAAAAGAGGCACTTGACATATTGTCTGTAATATTTGTCAGGTCATACCCGGTAGGAATTCCGGACCATTCTACAGCCGCAGGAGAGGTACTATATGTGAATGATCTATTCCCTGTAGAACCGGGAAATGTAGACATAGCTCCTGATGTAACCGAAGATTCCGGATATACTGATTCTACCAGATCCATACACTGATGATCTGAGTATGCATTTATCATATTTGAGTATCTCCAGAGATATGAGGCGGTATTTCCGTGCACATCATTATCGGACTTGTCAACATGATAGATTACCAGACCCGATGCAGGGAGGAATGCATCCCAACCTGTTCTCTCCCGGTATTCGTATAAGAAATATTCGTCGGTTTTGGATGTCGGAGTGTAATATGCATGATTTCCGCTGACCGGCTCAAGCGAATAGCTGCCGGAAGTGGTCATCTCTGCAGGAAAACTCATCCAATTGAGAAGATATCTCTCCATACATGTAAAATAGGGAGGAGTGTTTCCGTTGTTGTTATAGTTACCGTTTGACATCAGAGAATATGAGCCAAGTCCGCGCCCCTTTCCGTTGTCATTGTAATCTGTGTCATAAAAATCCGGAAGTCCTATCACATGTCCGAATTCATGACAAAACGTGCCTATACCGCTCATGAGGCCACCTGACGATCCTCTGAATTCAGAAGAGCAAGCATACCGGCTTATTCTTACTCCGTCGAGGACCACATTTCTTCCGTAAATACCGCTTGCGTGAGGCCAAATAGTGCTACTGCCACCGCCCTGACTCTCTGCATAACCGCAATAATAAATGAAAACATTATCTACAACTCCATCTCCGTCCAGATCGTATTGTGAAAAATCCACCGTTGAATTTGCCTGTTTAACCGCCTCTTCAACCATTTCATCAGGGTGTGCGTCATCACCGTATTCGTCATTTTCCCCGTAATAGGCAGCAGTTTTAGATATAGTTACCGGTCCGACAACATCAAATCTCGGATTAAACAGACCCCTTGAATTATCATAGAAATAGTTCCAAGCAGAACCGGTCCCTGAGTTGGCACTATATCCATCCAGGTTCAGCTGATCCGTAAAATCCCTGTTGGCACTGGAAGATTGAAATGTCTTGTCTGAAAATTGTACAAGTATAACCAGATACTTACGATTCCCCTGCGATATTGCCCTCTGATCTACTCTTGCAGCTTTTTCTCTTTTTATCCTGGCTTGCATGAAAACCGAAGAGGGAGGAGAGACCATTGTAGTTGCAGGCATTGCCATCACATTTGGAGAGACTCTCGTTTTTGTAAGTACTTTCCCTCCTGTTGCATTAAAATCGGCGAAGTAATAATAACCGTCTGACCCCCTAGCAACCAATCTGTTACCGCATGTGGCCCAGTTAGCATACTCATCTCCATGCATTTGAATTGTAATAACACTTCCGTCCGGCTGAACGACCTTAATAGGAAACGGATAGGCAGGTTCTGAATATGACAAAGATACAGATCCCGAAATAAGGATTATTATTGATATGATTTTTGCTATAAAATATCTCTTCATGTTATGTATCTTTAATTATAAATGATATAGGCATTATGCTTCTCGGCATTATATAGCCAGGCTTTCTTATTTGCCTTGGCAATCACAAATGCTTCCTGCTCACCAACATTGAAATTTAATAAACCATATGTATCTACTCTGATTTGCACTAACTGTCCACAAAGCATATGAACCGGGATATCCGCAATATTAAGAACCCATTTCTCGGTATTGTTCTGTATTCTGAAAGAACTTGCCTCATCATCTTCTACAACAACAGCCCACTGGTCGATATAAGGCCTGTACTTAAGGTTGGCACTTCCATCGTCATAATCATAAGAACCGTAAACATTCTCGTTATAAAAAGCAGGGAAAGTAAGTGTCTGCACGTTACCCTGACCCGAAGCCAAAACAATAGGAATATTATAGCGGTAACCTCCTACAATATCTTTAGAGGCAACAATGTTCACCCTCGCAAAATGTTTATCTGTAACAACATCAATAGTAACAGCATCTCCCGCCTTTATGGATGGATTCAGAAATGCCCTGCATTTTATTGTATTACCTGATGTCAGAACCGGCTGATTTTGCATGACAATATTCACATAGTCCTGTCCTTGATCATAAAAGTCAGGCTTTGATGAGATGTCTGTCAGGTCTATAATGAAATCTCCGGCTATATCTCTTCCATTTACCCTGATTAATACACCCAGTAGCTTGTCGTTTACAAGGCTCGAACCTGTTGGGTCAATTGTAATAGCCATAAGAGACATTAGTGTACGGAAGTATATTCTGTTGTTGTCCCCACTGTTACCAAGAATAGAGTAACTGGCCTTGAAATCATATTTTCCTATTTCATTGTCAAGGTTGCTCTGTACTTGTACCTCATCGAGATATCCATAGACACATTTCGGATCCTCACCTGCATCTATAGAATAGGGATAGTATGCATACAACGGTGCACCGCTGATAGTACCGCTAAATGTACCGTTTTGCGTTCCATTTCCCGCAGACAATGTGAATTTTACATTTTTTGTATTAGCGCTAAAAACACCGATTGAGTCGTTTGTGCTCCATAATGCTGAAAGCCCGTCCTGCCCGAGAGTTGATTTTGTCGTAGTGAGCGGATCAGCAATAATTCCCGCAATAGAGATTGTATTGTCATCTGAAGCTTCCCGTTTCTCATCTTTTGTACATCCTGACAGGATGGCCAAAAATATTGTAGTATATACGAGCCTTTTCATAATCTTTTCCATTACAGGTTCCCTCCATCTATATATCCACCGGTACGAAGCTGGGTTAAGGTAAGAGTCTTAACGGCAGATCCTGCGGTGAATGTTATGGTTGCCTCGCGTGGAGTGTTGGTTGTATTCTGAGTGTAGTTTACCACTACATTACCGGATCCTGTGCTTTCAGATGGGGTTAAAGTAACCCATGCAGGAACTCCTGTAGCTTTCCATGTAGCACTATTGGTTGTTACAGCCACGGAAAAACTTCCAGAAACACTCTCTACCGTCTTTGCACTTTGATCAATTGAAATAGTTGCAGGTGCGGCTGCCTGTGTAATTACATGAGTTTTTGTCGCTGTAAGTGAGGTGAATACAACGTTTGCCACACGAGCTATTGCCAGTAGATTGGCCTGATATGTAAATGTTACATTCGTTGCAATATATGCTCCTGCTGACGATGCGGTCATCCATGACGGCAAACCGGTAAGAGACCAGGGTGCTCCATTGGTAGAAACGGCCACAGTTGCCGAGCCTGCCTCATATCCGACGTTTTGCATGGTTTTATCTATTATGACAGTTGGCGGAGCTCCGTCCTGGCGAAGTGTGAAAGTAGAGCTTACAGTACCGGCCGTAATTGTGACCAAGGCTTCTCTGTCTTGGTAAGATGGATTTGCCTGCATATTTAAATTCAGCGTAATTGTGCCTGCTTTACCGCTGGTCGGGCTGACACTTGCCCAGGGTGCAGGTGGCGTGTCCACCCAAGCGCCACTGCTTGTAACCGTAGCAGTCCATGATTTGTTGGTTGTGAAGGTGATAGTTTGCGTAGAGCTCTGATACTGTCCGTCAACCTGGCCACCCGTAACATTGAGATCTATCTTGGGAGCCTCATCTTTTGCACAACCATAAGATATCAGAATAATAAAGAAAAAAAATAGGTATTTGTTCCTCATGATTAAGTGTAATAAGTTGATTGTAAAGTTATAAAATAATAATCGCGCTACAAACTATAAAATTCATATTTTTGTCTATTATTAGAAAATTATGATTGAAGAACAGATTACAACAAGAGCTACTGCTCTTTTCGGAGTAGTAGACTCAATAAATCAAATGTTGGTGAGTTACGGTATGTCGCACAACCTTGCCAACTGGCTCGATGAGGTCATAAGCGTAACGCTGCTTTTTTTGATAGCATACTGTGCTGATTTGGTCGGGCGTTTTATTGTAAACCGGATTGTAGCACATGTAGCCAAACTTACCAAATCAAGGTGGGATGACATATTTCTGGAACACAAAGTATTCCGCTATTTGACTCATATGATTCCGGGTATGATTTTCTTTCTCTGTACCCCGATAGCCATAAATTCGGCGATATGGGTGAAACTTTTCCAGAAAGCAGCCCTGATATATATAACTATAGCCATTGTAAGAGCTATTGTAGCTGCTACACAGTCAATGACTCAGATATATGCAGAATCTGAAGATTACGCAAGGAAACCTGTAAAGGTTCTTTTCCAGATAATTGCCGTAATTGCATACTTCGTTGGAGGAATTGTGATTCTCAGCATTCTTATAAACACATCTCTTACAACTCTTTTCGCCGGACTCGGAGCTTTCATGGCTGTACTGCTTCTGATTTTCAAGGATAGTATACTTGGATTTGTAGCCGGATGGCAACTCTCCTCAAATGATATGTTACGGATGGGTGACTGGATAACTACCGCCAAGCACGGTGCTGACGGGACAGTTGAGGAGGTCAGCCTTTACTCCGTCAAAGTCAGGAATTTTGATAACACTATTGTCACCATACCACCATATTCACTTGTCAGTGAGTCATTTCAGAACTGGAGAGGAATGGAAGAATCCGAAGGTAGAAGAATCAAGAGATTTATCAACATTGACATGACCAGTATTAAATTCTGTACTCCCGAAATGATAGAGAGATTCGGCAAAATCCACTATCTGAAAGATTACATCACAAACACGGAAAAAATCATAACCTCCTACAACGAGGAGAATAATGTAGACAATACTGTTCTTGTAAACGGAAGAAGACAGACGAATATAGGTGTGTTCCGGGCCTATCTTCGGGCCTATATAAACAATCATCCGGATATCAACCAAAACCTCACCTGCATAGTCCGCCAGCTTCAACCCAGTGAAAAGGGTGTCCCTGTTGAGATCTACTGTTTCACGAAGGATAAAAGCTGGGTCAACTATGAGAATGTCCAATCAGACATCTTCGACCATATAATGGCCATTGTTGATCAGTTTGATCTAAAAATTTACCAGCTCAAAGGCTTATAGAGATTTACTCAATACTAGAGAGCTTCTGTGTTAGAAGTAACTTTTATTGTCTGGGTCATTGGGATTGTCATGCTTTGAGGACCGCTGACATTAATGTTTGTATTCATCTCAATCAGGCTCTCGGCACCAATAACAATTGAAATAGCCGGGTTGTAATAATAGAATCCTTTTGTCACGCCCGTTCCTTCCATTATCATCTCCATTCCCATCTGACTGCCCTTGCCTGTTATCTCCATTGTTCCATCGTAGGAGATCTTAAAAAGTTCAACTCCGTTAACCACCTCTTTGCCGACAACTGTGTATTTTGTGTCGGTTGTAGTAATTACTGCCAATGGTGACGCTGCATTTGCAACTGTGTCAACTCTTTTATCCTGCCATGTGTCACCTGCTTTGACTGCTTTCTTAGGCAGCTCTGTAAGCTTAATATAATCCTTTACGGTTGTAACATTCTTTCCGTCTTTGTCAACCATTGTCTGGTTAACTGACTGTCCATTTGAAGCAAAAGTCGCATTAATAGCCTCATTTGTAAAAGCTTCGGATTTCTTTCCACCGGCTGCTTCAGGAAGATTCATCTCTGTATTTCCCTTGACATTGATAACCATAGTGGTATTCCCGTTGGGGTCGACCTTGGTAACATTCATATCTGACTGAATATCCAGGTTTACATCAAACTTCATCTCCTGTCCCATCATAGATTGGGTGGTGGTTGTACACACCTTTGTAATAGTCTTATATGCCTTTCCCTCTTTGAAGTTATATTTCATGGTAAAGGCTTCTTGCGCATTGATATGGCTGCACATTAAAGTCAAGGCAATAACCATTGCCATTACTGATAAGATCTTTTTCATACTCTTTTTATTGTTAGATTAGTTTTATTATTCATTATTTGAGCGGTTCAACCTTGTAGCGCCTGCTCTCACTTGCGATAACCCGGGCTGTCCTGTAAACAAGGGTTGCAATACGGGAAGCCTTATCGCAATCAAGCTTGTCCGGATTGTCTCTTACAGTATGATAATCAGGGTGCAAACCGCCGGTTATATCCACAGAGGTTATCCCCAGTTTAAAAAAGTTATAGTGATCGCTTCTGCCCATCATCTCATTACCGGTAGGCACATACTTGAGACCCAGACCAACATTTTCCTTCAGCATTATATCGCGAAGATCCGGATTGAGATCCGCCCCTTCAAGTTGTAAAGTATCAGTACCATTGCGCCCAATCATGTCCATATTCAACATCGCAACACTTTTCTCAACCGGGAGCAATGGATGCTTTGTATAATATTCAGAACCAATCAGTCCCATCTCCTCACCTGCAAAACAAATGAAAAGCAAGCTCCTGGCAGGAGCTTTCCTGTTTGAAGCGAAAGCCTTTGCAACAGCCATTACGCCGGCCGTACCGGAAGCATTGTCATCTGCACCATTATATATATAATCCTCACCCTCTTTATGTTGCAGCATACAGCCGACGTGGTCGTAGTGCCCTCCGATTATCACAACCTCTCCTCTCAATTTTTTGTCCGAACCTTTAATCATACCGACTACATTTTTTGCAGTTGTTGTGTTGATAAGAAGAGAGACTTTAAGTTCACACATACTTCTTTCAATAATAAAAGAATGAGGTTTCAGAGTTTTATCTATCCCGGCCTGAATAGTTTTAAGAGAATCCACACTTCCGAATAACTTCTCTACCACCCTGTCTCCCACATGAATAGTGGGAATACCATTAGCTTCCCTTGTATCAACCTGAAACGGCAACTGACTGTTTTTCATCAATTTTGAAAGGCTTTGCCATGGATACCCCTGTGGTTTAAGCATCATGTGGTTCAAAGGATCAGTTACAAAAAGCAGCCCAATTGCCCCATGCGCCTTTGCATTCCTTACCTTGTCAATCAATTTTGAATGTTTAGTCTCATTTGTTCCCATAAAAGGGGATTCAGGATCATTCTTACGTGGTTCGGACTTGAGCACAAGTACAAATTTTCCATTTACATCAAGTCCTGCATAGTCATCATATCCATATTCCGGAGCAGTGATTCCGTAACCGGCAAAAACTACTTCAGCCTTGAAATCTCCTTCCGGATTCATATCAGAGGCAGCCTCAAACGGAATAAAGTCACTCTTTAACTCAAATGACTTTCCGTCTATTGAAAACCTTGTATTGCTCACATCAAGATCCTGAGTAAAATATGGGATAGTCTGAAAATAACTTCCTCCAACTGTTTCCAATCCGTAATCTTTAAATTTTTCAGCAATGTAATCCGCAGCCATATCAAGCTCCTTCCCCGGTGTCTTTCTGCCTTTTAACGAGTCAGAGGCCAGATAATACACATACTCTTTTATCTGGGCAGGATTTATACTAAGAGTACCTTTATCTGCCTTTTGGGCAAACAGCTCTGATGAAAAAGCTAATCCCGCAATAAATATTACGGCAATTTTCAGAAATCTTTTCATATTGAATTGTTAATGAGGAACAAATGTAACTATAAATCCAAAATAGGCAAAAATCACCTGATATATTTACACAGTTCCCTTGCATAACGTATAAAGCCCAGGTCTGTCATATGAACACCGTCGACAGTGGCCTCATTATCTGTTCCTGCAAGTTCCTTACCTTTTACAAAATAAACATTGCGGAATTTCTCCTTTCTGAATCTTTCATATAATGATCTCCATACCATATCCTCTTCTGAAAGCTCCTTTACCCTTTCTGTGTTAAACCTCAGATATGGAAAACGAGGATTCTCAACCATATAGATTTTTGCTGTCGGTTTGGCATCCAATATCATCTTAATAAAGGTATATGCACTGTCTCTGAGCATCTGCGCTGTTGTATTAGGAAGGCAATCAAGGACTATAGTGTTTGTATTGACTCTGCAGATTGCTTTTGCCAACGATTTATCCATCTTGGCATTACCGGAAAATCCCAGATTTATAACTTCCCTATTAAGCATTCTGCCGATAATAGATGAGTATACCATTCCCGGACGGGATGCACATCCACCCTGTGTTATACTTGTCCCGTAAATCAATATTGCATCACCATTATCTCTTTTTACCAGAACATCTTTTTGCGGTTTTGTCAGGTTCGCAGACGAATCCACCCCTATCTCCATTTTTACAGTCCCGTCATATAACGGAAGATAGGCAATGTACTCCCTTTGTTTAGCCTCCATGCTGCTGATCAGTACAGAAGAATTATCCTTACCGTTAGGCCTTCCTGTTCCCATATAGTACCATTTCCCGTCATCCTCAAGAGTGTAAAGGTCCACGCCCTTTATACCTGTTTCAGGCATGTGGTTCATTCGGAAATTGTTCATGACACTCCATTTAATAGCAATAGCCTTACTGTTCGAAGAGAACCTCACAGCCAGGCCTGCTGAATTCAGACCTAGACTCCACACTTCTGGCCTTATCTCCTCTTTCAAATCTATAGGGAGACGGGTATAATAAGAATCTGTGTTGGTAAAACCTTTACCGAGCAACATAAGTTCCTTTGCATCGGTATATTTCATGTTCTCCGGTTTCTGTGCATTAGCCCTCGTCGTAAAAAGAATGGCAGACAGGGTTATAAAAAGAATAGCTGATTTTCTCATTTTAATTTGCAAATTGCTTATTTTGTTTCTCGATTATCATTAAGTTAAATAGTATTACCACCCCGAATGCTATTACCCCTCCTACAATATAGGCTGTATTTATATTAAGCGCCAGTCCCCCGACAGAGTGAGGTGCAGCAACAAAATATGAGGCACAGATATAAGTGATGAAGGTTGCCGGGATTGACATAATCCAGTGAGGTTTCTTGACGGAAACAAGATAGGATGAGGCTGTCCATAAAATAATTGCAGCAAGCATCTGGTTTCCTATCCCGACAAATTTCCATATTGTTGAGAAATCCACTTGAGTAAGAATATATGCAACAACAAAAACAGGTATTGCAACCACCAGACGATTTCTAATAGGTCCTTGTTTGAACTTCAAGGCATCTGCTATTATAAGTCTCAAGCTTCTGAAAGCGGTATCACCTGAAGTGACCGGACATATCACAACTCCTACTATTGCAATCGCAGCACCGAATTTCCCAAGCCAGGAGTTACAAATTTCATTTACCATTATAGCCGGAGTCTTACCTGCCGCCGCTGCTGCATTCAATCCGTCAGGTCCCCCGAAATAGTTAATTGCAGCAGTTGCCCAGATTAACGCAACGATACCCTCGCTTATCATTGCCCCATAAAAACAAGGGCGTCCATACTTCTCGTCAGTCATGCACCTTGCCATCATCGGAGACTGTGTTGCATGAAAACCGGATATCGCCCCGCATGAGATAACTACAAACATCATCGGGAAGAGAATATTTTTCTCCGGATTTGAGTGAAAATTGCGGAAAGAATTAACAGAAAGCTCTGTCATATTAAGTGATCCGTCGATGGTCAAAAATATCATTGATCCTGCTACCGCTACGGCCATAAACAGTAACGTGGCACCGAAGTAGGGATAAATAGCACCAATGATTTTATCAATCGGGAGCAGTGTTGCCAATATGTAATACCCGAAAATTATATATAACCAATATAATTTGTTCATTCCTGTCAGGCTTCCCATAAGATCTGCAGGCCCTGTCACAAATGCAACACCGACACCAATAAGAAGAAAAGCCGTAAAAAATGTAAGAATTTTGCGGGGCCAGGGACCGAGATAACGTCCTACAAGCTCTGGAAGACTCTTTCCGTCATTTCTGATTGATAGCATTCCGGAAAAATAATCATGTGTAGCTCCCATAAAGATACAGCCTATTACAATCCATAAATAAGCCATCGGACCATAAGCTGCACCAAGGATAGCGCCGAAGATAGGGCCGAGACCGGCAATGTTAAGAAATTGAATTACAAATATTCTCCAGGGTTTCAACTCCTTAAAATCGACATTGTCAGCCAGTCTCTTTACAGGAGTAAGGTTTGCGGATGAAGCTCCGAAGAATCGTTCCACGACTTTGCCGTAGACAAGATACCCACCAATAAGGATGAGTATGCACACAATGAAGGTAATCATATGTTAATTATGTTTAAGTTCTCATTAGGGCTCAACCCACTCTATCCTTACTCCTCTCCTCTCCATTCCCCTGAACCAAGTCATCTGCCTCTTGGCAAACTGATGGATTGCAGTGGCTAATTGACTCTCCATCTGATTATATGTAAGTTTTCCGAGTATATAGAGGGTCACAAATTTATATTCCAGCCCATAATAGATAAGATCTTCCGGAGAAATTCCATTTTCAAGCAGTCCTTTAACCTCCTCTATCATTCCTCCTTCCAGCCTCTCTTTAAGTCTTTTATCAATTTTTTTCACCCTTTCATCCCTGCTCACAAGCATTCCGATAAATCTGGTGTTTAAAGGGAATCCCTCACTTCTTCTCATTTCAGGATGGCTTTGTCGGTATGTCTCTATCTCTATAGCCCTTATCACTCTCTTCTTTGTGTCTGTGTCTGTAGTGTTATGCAGAGATTTCATACCCTCAAGCCTTTTTATCAGCTCCGCCATCGACAGCAGCTCCAGTTCGGAGCGCAATTCAAGGTTTTCAGGAACCTCAGCCATTGAATACCCACTGGTTACAGCATCAATATACAAACCTGTCCCGCCACACAATACAGGCATTTTTCCCCGTCTCCTTATGTCTGTATATACCTTCAGAAAATCCTGCTGATAGCGGAAGAGATTATACTTCTCCCCGGCATCAACAATATCTATCAGATGATAAGGTATGGCAGCCCCGTCAACAGTGTACTCGGCAAGATCCTTTCCTGTTCCTATATCCATACCCCGGTACACTTGCCTTGAATCCGCAGAAATAATCTCACCGCCAATCCTGTGTGCCAGGTTAACAGCGTATTTTGTCTTGCCAGAGGCAGTTGGACCCAATATGCAGATCAAATCTTCGTTCATTCGACAAATTTACACTATTTTTGCACTCCCATGCCAAAAGCAAAGAGTAAAATAGAGATTAAAAACAAGAGAGCTTCGTTTGAATACGAATTCATTGAAAGCTTTACAGCAGGCATTGTCCTCACAGGAACCGAAATCAAGTCGATACGTGCAGGAAAGGCTTCGCTGACCGATTCTTATTGCTATTTCGCAGGCAAGGAACTCTTTGTAAAAAATATGCATATAGCTGACTACTGGTGGGGTTCATTCAACAAGCATGACCCGAGGCGTGACCGGAAATTGCTTCTGACTACAAAGGAGCTAAGGAGGCTCTTCCGTGCCACACGAGAGAAGGGAATGACAATTGTTGCCACCAGGCTATTCATCTCCGAGAAGGGTTTTGCAAAACTCAACATTTCACTGGCAAAAGGTAAGAGGGAGTATGACAAACGTCACTCCATCAAGGAGAAAGACCTCAGAAGAGAACAAGAGCGAGGCTAAAGATTCTGAATTCTAACCTCTTTTCGATTTAGGCTTCCGGTCTTTAGATTGTACCCCCGTATTCGGTTTTACAGGTAAAGGCTCAATCATTGCAGGTTTTCCCCATTTTATACTGTAAATCACAAGGGCAATACCTGCCAGAATAAACGGAAGACTCAGAAGTTGCCCCATATTGAGAGGCATACCCTGTTCAAACGCTACTTGCGGCTCTTTTACATACTCTATCAAGAAACGTGCTGAAAAAAGCACTATAAGGAATATTCCGAAAAGAGAGCCTCGCTTTAGTTTCGGAAGCCACTTCCTGTAAATAAGCATAAGTATGATGAATAGCGCAAGATAGGACAAAGCCTCATAAAGCTGAGTCGGGTGTTTTGGAACTGTTTCTCCTTTAAGGGTAAATATAAATCCCCACGGAAGATTTGTAGGGTTTCCGTAAATCTCCGAATTCATCAGATTACCGAGACGGATAAGGCAACCGGCCAAAGCTGTTGCGATACCGATTCTGTCCATGAGCCAGAGGAAGTCAAAACGGTATTTTTTACCGTATTTCGCCACGAACCACCACATAGTAAGCAAAATACCAATTGCCCCGCCGTGACTGGCAAGGCCGCCTTCCCATATCTTCAGAATCTCTATCGGATTCGGAAGGTAGTATTCCGGTTGGTAAAAAAGGCAGTGGCCCAACCTGGCACCTACAACCGCAGCAAAAAGTAATGCATATAACAGTTTATCCAGTATCTCCACAGGAAGCCCCTCACGTTTGAAGAATTTCACAAATATGTAGAAGCCGATTATGAATCCGGAAACAAATAGAATACTGTAATATCTGATGTGTACAGGCCCTATTGAAAATAGCTCGGGAGAGGGGGCCCATGTTACTGAAAGAGGTGTTAGCATATTATATCTGCGATTTAAATTATCTTTTTAACCTTACAAACACACTCAATGGCAGATTCTTTTCGAATCCGTCCCTGAGTACCAGTTCGCCATATTGAAGCTCGGCCTCGTTTGTTGCACCTCTGCTCTCCTTCTTAAGAAAGGAGGTTCGTACAAGAGTGTCTGCCAATACTGCCGAATAGCCGTTGGAATACAAATTGAGCACCAGAAAGCTCTCTTTAGTTGCAAGGATCTTGGAAACCTCTGTAAGCATCTCAAAAAGATGCTCATCCAGTTTCCAGCGCTCTCCGTCAGGCCCGTGGCCGTATGCAGGAGGATCCATTATGATTCCCTGGTAAACATTTCCCCTCTTTGCCTCGCGTTTCACAAACCTGAGGGCGTCCTCTATAACCCAGCGGATATTGTCAAGCTTGCTTAGCTCCATATTAACCCTAGACCAGTTCACAACCTGTTTTACAGAGTCGAGGTGGGTAACGTCCGCCCCTGCGGCCTTTGCAGCCAAAGAGGCCGCCCCTGTGTAAGCAAACAGGTTCAGGATTTTCGGTTTTGCCCCGTTACTTTGTTCAACCAGATTTCGGGTCTCTTTATATATATAATCCCAGTTCGGAGCCTGTTCCGGAAAAACTCCCACATGCTTGAACGAGGTGAGTCCCAACCTTAGTTTAAATGAGAATTCTGCCCTGCCGTATGTTATCGGCCACTGCTCATCCATTTTTTTCAATTGATGCCAGGTCCCGGAATCCTCTTTACCTGCCTTACCGAACCCTGCCCCGGTGGTAAACCTGGTATGGGCCATACCTGTCCACTCCCTCTCAGACAGTGACGGCTGCCAAAGTGCTTTCGGTTCGGGACGTATTAAAATATATTTTCCAAAACGTTCAAGTTTTTGAAAATCACCGGAATCTATCAGTTCATAATCTTTCCAACCGGAAGGAGACTCTAAAAGCATTACGAAAAAACTTAAAATGTGTAATTATATGACGCCTAAGGTAACACTTTTTCTAAGATTATTCCTAAATTTGCCCCGATAAAAGAGTGATAACGAAATATTTTTCCAAATGCAAAAGATTGATAATTACGACTTCACAGGCAAAAGAGCGATTGTCCGTGTCGATTTTAACGTTCCTCTGAACGAACAGTTTCAGATTACTGACGACACACGCATCCGCGCTGCCATCCCTACTCTTAAAAAAGTACTCGCAGGCGGCGGATCACTGATAATAATGTCACACCTTGGAAGACCAAAAGGGCCGACAGATAAGTACTCACTCAAACATATTATTCCGGCTATAGAGGAGAAACTCGGCGCCAAGATTAAATTTGCCCCTGACTGCATGGGCACTGAGGCTGAAGAGATTTCTAAGAATCTTAAACCGGGAGAGGTTCTTCTTCTTGAAAACCTTCGTTTCTATGCTGAAGAGGAGGGTAAACCGCGCGGGCTTGCAGAAGATGTAACAGAGGAGGTTAAGAAGGCCGCCAAGGCTGAGATTAAGGAGAAACAGAAAGAGTTCACAAAGAGACTTGCGTCATACGCAGACTGCTATATTAACGATGCATTCGGCACAGCACACAGGGCTCACGCATCAACTGCCCTGATTGCAAAATACTTCCCTAACGACAAGATGTTCGGTTATGTAATGGAGAGCGAGATTGTTGCTATTGACAAGGTACTCAAAACTCCTGCACATCCTGTAACAGCAATACTTGGAGGTGCAAAGGTCTCATCGAAGATCGGAATTATAGAGAAACTGTTCGATGTTGTGGACAACATGATTATAGGCGGTGGAATGGCATATACATTTGTTAAGGCTCAGGGCGGCAAAATCGGAAAATCTCTCTGCGAAGACGATCAGATGGAGCTTGCTCTCTCAATTCTTGAAAAAGCAAAGGCAAAGAATGTAAAGATGTTCTACTCCGGTGAGGTTGTGATTGCCGATGATTTCAGCAATGACGCAAACACTAAGGTTTGCCCGAGCAATGAAATTCCTGACGGATGGGAAGGTATGGATGCTTCTGAATCTTCTATCAAGGAGTGGGAGAAGGTTATCCGTGCTTCCAAGACTATTCTCTGGAATGGTCCTGTAGGAGTGTTCGAAATGGAGAAATTTGCTGTCGGCACCAAAAAGATTGCGGCAATTCTTGCAGATGTCACTAAAGGGGGTGTATTCACACTCGTTGGTGGTGGTGACTCTGTTGCAGCCGTTACCCAAATGGGCTTTGCCGATAAAGTAAGTTATGTCTCCACAGGTGGCGGTGCAATGCTCGAATATCTCGAAGGACTTGAACTTCCGGGGATTAAGGCGATCAGGGAGTGAAAAGTTAGAAAGTGAAGAGTGAAAAGTGAGGAGTGAAAAGTGAAGAGTGAGAAAGTGAAAGGCTGTCTGAGTAATCAGGCAGCTTTTTTATTGCATCCATAAGCCTCAAAGTGACGCCGGTTTTTTCGGCCTTATGTATACTAATGCTCATGAATCCCATTTTCAATAGAAGATTTGTTTGCCTTCGTTGTATTTATTGGCATCTTATATCTCCAGATCTTTTCATCGTAATCGATAGCAAACAACTCCTGTGATTTGTCTTCAACAAAAAAGTAGTTAATCCGTTCATCAAAACGAAGTTCACAAACAGGTTGGGCATCCCACGAAAATACACATATTGAACTACCAATCAAAGAGTCACCTTTATTCGCCTGATCTTTTAAAACATAGACATAGTCTTTAGTGCCACATGTCTCTTTAAACCTATAAGTGGGTTTTTCAATGATTTTTTTATAATCCTTAGCATCAGGAGAAAAAAAGATAGTCTTTTTGGAAAAAGTCTTGAGATCAAAAAAATCAATGCAGTTCATATACAAATATGCATGCACAAGCATTCTATGATCATCGGATATAGAAGAAGGGCCACTAAAGAGCATCGGCTGCATTCCTTCAACTAATGCAAAATTTTGGACAAATAAGCTATCCTTATAAATAGATTTATTATAGTCGTAATATATGAAATATGGATTAGGATTCCTTTGTAATTTATCTTTCTGCTGAGGGTTAATCATCATAATCAATGAATCTCCACCAATATCAAATGTTAGTCCAGCACTCCTGGAAATATCTCTCTTTTTTCTATCAGCTAAAAAATTATATTCCTTACCCACAATTATTTTCCCAGAATCCAACGATTCCTTAATATTTATCCACATCCAGGATTTTGGATATGAACGTACAAAAAGCATGACTGTATCTTCAACAATTTTCCACTGTCTTATTTTTGGTACCAGCATTATCTCATTAGGCCCCCTTCCAATACTTAAGAAACTCCCAATTAGCTTATAATTTTGTCTATCATATATCCTAATAACATTCTTTTCATGCTTTTGGATGAAAATGATTAGTGAATCTGCAACAATAATATCTTTTGGTGAAAATGCATTGATTGGCAAGCATATTTTATCGCTACAGTTAAAAGTATAAGGGAAATTGACTGTAGTTCTATCTTTAATTGCTGGGGTACATCTATATAATGCAAGTACTGCGACTAAACTTAAAACGACTAATATCTTTTTCATAATCTATTATATTGATTTATTCAATCTTCCGATAATAATTATCGGGTTATCACTTTCGTTTATATTACTTACAAAATCTATTTCTTCCTTATCCATCTTGAAATCTATATCTTCTAAAACTCTTAGGAAATTAGACTTAAGTCCTCCATTTGGAAGATTTTGATAATTACCATTAATTACATTATTGATGTTTTGACTCTCCTTTGAGATGTTTTTATACAGGTCTTTTAACGGCACAAATTGATGCGATTCGCAATAACCAATTAAAGAGTCATCAGAAACAGCTATAATTACCGGTAATGGATAGAGCGTCTTTATATCATTAACTGCCAATGTAAACGTTGAAACCTTTTTAGTCCTTTTATTATAAATACTATTTATTGGTAATTTGCCATAATTACTCGCCAGATAAATATAAGAGTCTGTTTCTAAGAATCTTGTTAAAACTCCTACATCCATTGTTTTTATTTCCTTGTATACTTGCCTAAATGTTTTTCCGGCAAGCAGCTCTTCTGGAAGATTCTGTGTTCTATAATTCACATAGTATCTCGGCACTATGCTATCTCTATATATTGTATTTATAGTATTCTTATAAGGGAAAAAGAACAATTGCGAATCTTTGTAACTGCTAAACGAATGGTTGCAAGGACCTGAAAATTTGTCCTTTTTTATATCGACAGGTGCTTGTTTTGATATAATATTCCCATTGAGATCGAGAAACAGCAAATTATATTTATCTCCTTCAGGCAACGTGTTTTCAACGACATTATTCAGAAAAACGACAAGTGTCGTTTTATCATAAACTGATAGAGCGTAGACATAGTAATCCAACTTAACTTCAGACAGAAAAGTCCCGTCAATCTTATATGTGAGTATCTTTTTAAGATTATTACACCAAACAACAATCTCTTCACGGTACTTATTATATGTTACATCATCCGGCGAGTCAAACTCCTTTGCACCTCTTCCCGTTGTACCAATCTTAGTTATAAATTTACCCTTGGTATCAAATAGGAATATTGACTTTGAAACAGTTTTATCTACAACAATAAACCTATCATTTACAGGTATTATTATATCAATAACCCCAATAACGCAATCGGGCGTGGTTTCTAATTTTATATAAGTTAAAGAATCGTAGATATTTGAAGCTTTACAAACATTGTTGCCGGTCAAATCAATTCCTATTTGGATTCCTTGCTTGACACTTTGGTTATAATAGTTTGGGCTCACATTATTTTTGCATGACCCTAATGATAAAAAAATGAATAATGATATAAAATTCAGAATTTTATTCATATTGTTATATATTATTGCTTATAACTTGTTCTTACTATTTGAGATTCACAACCACCACCACACTATTTCCCTCAGGATTTATTCTCTCCAACGATCTCGGATGTTTCAGCTTGCTTCTGAAGTTGCTGTCCGCTTTGGCGAAATTTTTCGCTTGTGCCATAAAATAGAGTTTCTTCCCGTCCAGATACTGTAAGGATGATGCTATAAATGTGTTCTCTTTATTAAACTCAAACCACTTTACCTGATTCCCGGTCTTATCCTTTAGCCCATATACCCAGCGATAATTATTGAAAGATATATTGTCTAATATTTTAATAATAAAGTAATTATTGCTTTCAAGATAATCATCTATACCCGCAAAAGGCTTTTCCAATAATTGGACATATGCCTCAAGATCTCCTTGGGTTTTGAAATATTTATCTTTGTAAATCTTCTTTTCTCCAAATTCAACCATTAGTCTGGGACTTAACCCTTTTTCTTGATTGTACTGATATATCGTATCAATATAGAACTCCCTTAACATAATCTCGTCGCCATACTTTGTAAATACACTTCTCTGCTCATAAAAACTTCCCACTTTCGTCTTTTTGGGAAGGAACGCGCTGATTTCTTTACCATCCTTGTCCAGAACAACCAGGCGCTCATCCCTGATCTTATTATTAAGATTCAGATAGACAAGATATCTGTTGTCACTGTATTTATATACCTGCTTAAATGCAGTATAGGAAACCGGCGTTTTAGTTATGAACTCCCCATTAGTCTTGAAATAGTGTATATTTTTATCCCTGTTGGTTACTACACACAATGTGTCAGAGTTGATAAAGAAATTAGTTGGATATGAATACTTACCATCTCCAATTCCTGCATCTCCAATTAATCCTACATATTTTCCATCGGAGCTGAACTTTATCACTACTCCTGCCTTTGGTGCAAACCCTTGATATTGCAATCTCATGTTAAGGATATAAAAGGAGGTGTCGTGGGGTATCAGGATAGCCTCGTTAGTAAGATATGAGTCAGAACAACTGTCAAGTTGGATCAACTCTATGCTGTCAACAAAGTCTGAGAAGAAGAGGGATTGATCGGACGGTTTCTCATAATTAATAGTCTCACAATCAATCTTAGCATTCTGGCAAGAAAAAACCGGAATTAGCAGTAAAAAAACAAGATAAAATCTATTTTTCATTAAGCGAGTATTTAGCAATATATAAATCGGGATCGTCGATAACTGCATACAAGGTGCGCCCGTCCGGAGATATTGTGTAGACTATAAAGAACTTGTCCATGACATAGCTCTTTACGAATTCACCCTTCAGGTTAAACACTAATATGTATGTGTGATTCTTTCTATTGATTTTCCTTTTCTTTCATCGCCTATTGTAAGCCCCTGAGTACAAAGAAAGATAAGTTGATTTCTTATGGTTGCACTATGAAATCCGCCAATCTGTTTGTCGTCAGCCTTAATCCACTGATTCACTAAATCATATCTCGGTTTAAATAACATTTTCTCCCATATAAGCGACAATTTATTGCCTGTAATTGAATAGAGGCTTAAATACGGAAACTGCTGACTCACAGCTATTAGATATTGCTTATCAAGAGACAAATCCATGTTTGTATTAAAGAAGTGGATTTTATAATCAATACTCTTGTCATCGATAACTTTATAAGGAATCCTGCTAAGATATCTGCCATTTGTGTCTATGATTCCTATCGACTGATCCGGACAAAAGTCCAATACTGCAAATGTAGTATCGGTTATTGCGTCCAAAGTCTGGAGCGTCAGCTTTATATTGGACATGCTCCTCTTCTTTACTATGCTATCGTTGACAGAGAACATATCTAATCTGCTTAAATTATAATCCCAGACAAAATAGGAGCCGCTGTCATAGTTATAGGACATTCCAGCCGGATTGATCATCTCTTCCGGCCCCCGACCAATCCGTCCTGCAGATGTGATTTTTTTTCCGCTAGTGCTGTCAAGAAGCTGAACTAGATTTTTGTCAATATGTGTATTTAAAATTAACCCTTTTGGAGTATGATATATACGGGATACGATACTATTAGCCATTAGGGGCTCGGGCAGGATAGTGGCCCTCAGGGTGTCAGTTACTCCAAAAACATCGGAGGGGTCAAGGTATTTTTGTTTTTCTTGTTGGCAGGCCGTCAAAGTGGCCAACAATAAACAGATCTTAACAACTTGTTTTCTCATGTTTCAATTTTTAAATTGGATATATTTTGGACGTTGTATTTACCCTACTTTACAATGTGCCGGCAAAAACAGTTTTAATCTGCCTGAAAAACCTTAAATGAAAATACAGGAACTGCTTGCACAATTCATTAAATCCCAGCCGGTTTCGAGAGTGAATTTATAAATATATCTTTATATATAAAAATATATTTATCTGTTAGTCAATCTTTTTCCTCCTTGGTATTCATAAAGTTACAGTGATATAATTACACTTTTTATAAAAAAGCATCTTACGACCCTTTATTTAGGGGCTTTCATATTTACACCATTTCTTGTTTTTGGACAAAT